>Ga0209062_1000988_pt1 | contig 60467 bp, 59 predicted proteins | sample Coa_R2_2_FD_187158 | JGI IMG/M metagenome (GOLD analysis project Ga0209062, IMG submission 187158) | Surface soil microbial communities from Centralia Pennsylvania, which are recovering from an underground coalmine fire - Coalmine... | ecosystem: Environmental > Terrestrial > Soil > Unclassified... | reverse complement strand
GCCGTCGGTCGCGAAGCGCGCGCCGTCATCGGCTGCGCCGCGGCCGGAAGCGATCGAATCGGCGGTCGCGGTGGTGCGTCAGGCGCGCAAACCCCTGATCGTCGCCGGCCTCGGCGCTCACCGCGCCGGTGCCAAGGAAGCGCTGGAGCAGCTGGCCGACAGGATCGGTGCGCTGCTGGCCACCTCGGCGCGCGGCAAGGACCTGTTCCGCGGCCATCCCTGCAACCTCGGGATCGTCGGCTCGTTCTCGCACTCCGCGGCGCGGCGGATGATCGCCGAAGCGGATTGCGTGCTGGCGTTCGGCGCCGGGCTCAATCTGCTGACCATGAGCTTCGGCCATTCGCTGCCCAAGGTGCCGCTGATCCAGGTCGACAGCAACCGAAGCCATATCGGCCGCTGGCATCCGGCCGACGTCGCGGTGGTCGGCGATGCCCGACTCGCGGCGGAGGCATTGCTCGAGGCGCTGCCGGCCGGCCCCAACGCCGAGCGGCCGTTCCGCTCCGACGAGACGCTGCGCTTCCTCACGGAATTCGACATCGGCCGCGACTTCCAGCCGGCCAACACGCCGCGCACGCTCGATCCGCGCTCGCTCGGCGTCGCGCTCGAGACGCTGCTGCCGGCCAATCGCAACCTGGTCTACGACGCCGGCAACTTCCTCGGCATCGTTCCGTACCTGTCGGTGCCCGGGCCCGGCCACTTCAAGCTGACCAGCGACTTCGCCTCGATCGGTCTCGGCTTCGGCACGGCGCTGGGCGTGGCCAAGGCCAGGCCCAGCGAGACCACGGTTCTGGTGATCGGCGACGGCGGCTTCCTGATGACCATGGGCGAGCTCGAGACCGTGGTGCGCGAGGACCTGCCGCTGGTCGTGGTGCTGATGAACGACTGTGCCTATGGCGCGGAGCTGCACTTCCTCAAGATGCGCGACCTGCCGGTGGCGAAGTCGGTGTTCCCCGATGTCGACTACGCGCCGATCGCCGAGGCGTTCGGCTTCCAGGCCGCGACCATCCGCACGCTCGACGACCTGAAGACGGTGGCACCGCTATTGGCCAAGCCCGATGGTCCGATATTCCTCGACTGCAAGCTCAACGCCGCCGTCGCCGCGCCCTTCATGAGCGAGTTCCACGAGTTCGAGACGCGGCAGCACTAAATCGCTGTCGTCTCGACCGAAGCGCGAAGCGGAGAGACTTTTTTAACCATCAGCGCGCAGATCGCCAAAAAAGTCCCTCCGCTACGCCTCGCCGCGCTCAACTTCGGTCGGGACGACGGGGAGCGTCACTGGCAGACGAAGGTCGTGTAGTAATTGATGCCACGCATACCGTCGATCGGCTGGCTGTAGGGCCTGCCCCGGCAGGTGCGCTCGATGACCCGCCGCGCGACCTCGCGCGCGCGATCGCCTTCGGTCTCGTAGTCCGGATCGATCACCATGGTCGCGCGGTTGATCTGCATGCGCCATTCGTTGGGGTTGCCGGTGCGGCCGAGACGCACCTCGAACAGGCGGCCGTCGACCCGCATCTGCTCGCGCTGGGTCCCTTCGAGCGAGCCGACCTCGTAGCAGCCGGCGAGCAGCAGGCTCGCCGCCAATACGATCAGGCGGGGCTTCATGCCCGCGCATCCTCTTTGATCATCTCTGCCCCCTTCTCGCCGATCATGATGGTCGGCGCATTAGTGTTGCCGGTGGTGAGCGTCGGCATCACCGAGGCGTCGATCACCCGCAGGCCCTGCAGGCCGTGCACGCGCAGCCGCGAGTCGACAACCGCGCGCGGATCCTCTCCCATCTTGCAAGTGCCGACGGGGTGATAGAGCGTGTTGCCGAACTTGCGCGCATAGGCCAGCACCTCGTCGTCGCTCCGGATGTCAGGACCGGGCGAGGTCTCGCCCAGGCTGTACGGTGCGAGCGCCGGCTGGCTGAATATACGTCGCACGTGCCTGGTACCCCCCAGCAGGGCCAGCTCGTCCGTGCGCGTTGTGAGGTAATTGGGCTTGATGGCCGGCCGCGCGAACGGATCGGCCGAGGTCGCCATGACCGTGCCTCGGCTATCGGGCTTCACCACGCAGACGACGCAGCTCATCGCCGGCTTGTCGTCGAGCTGGCCGAATTTCAGCGTGTTCGTACTGCCCGGCGTGAAAAGCAGCTGCAGGTCCGGCGAGGCGAGGCCTTCGCGGCTGTCGGCGAACACCTGCGCGGTGGTCACGCCGAAGGTCAGCGCGCCATTTCCCCTCAGGAAGAACTTGGGGATCTCCGGCAGGTAGCCCGGAAACTTCGCCAGTTCGTTCACCGTACGCGCACCCTTCACGCGATGCACCAGCCGGATGACGTAGTGGTCGATCAGGTTGCTGCCGACGCCGGGTGAGTCGTGAAGGACGGGGATGCCCAGGCTCTGCAGATGCGCGGCCGGGCCGATGCCCGAGATCTGCAGGATGTGCGGCGAGTTAACCGTGCCGCCCGAGACGATCACCTCGCGATTGGCCCGGACTTTCGTGATGTTGCCGCCGCGCCTGAACTCGACGCCGACGCAGCGCTTGCCCTCGAACAGGAGCTTGCCGGTCTGCGCGTCGGTCTCCACGCGCAGGTTCGGCCGCTTCCGCGCCTCGCGCAGGAAGGTCTGCGCCGTCGAGCCGCGCCAACGGCCGCGCCGCGTCATCTGCGAATAGCCGACGCCGTAGCGCTGCTTGCCGTTGAGGTCGGGATTGAACGGGAAGCCCGCCTCTTGCGCCGCCTTCACGAAATGATGGGTGAGCGGCAGGATGGTGCGGTAGTCCTCGACCTTGAGCGGGCCGTCCTGGCCGCGGACCTCGGGATCGCCCTTCTGGGCGTAGGTCTCGGCTTTCTTGAAGAACGGCAGGACATCGTCGTAGCTCCAACCGCGGCAGCCCATCTGCGCCCAGCCGTCGAAGTCGGCCGGCGCGCCGCGCACATAGAGCATGCCGTTGATCGAGGAGGTGCCGCCGAGCGTGCGCCCGCGTGGCCAGTCGATGCGCCGTTCGCCCGAGCTCTTCTCCGGCTCGGTCGTGTAGTTCCAGTTCACGAGAGGGTTGCGCAGCAGCTTGCGCATGGCGGCGGGGATGTGGATCCAGGGATACCAGTCGGTCGGCCCCGCCTCGAGCAGGATCACCGTTGCGCCGGTCTCCGACAGCCGCGCCGCCACCGTGCAGCCCGCCGATCCCGCACCGACTACGACATAGTCCGCCTGCATTTCGCGTTCCTCCACCTCATGCTGAGGAGCCGCGCATCGCGCGGCGTCTCGAAGCATGGCAACAAACTCGGTGCCGGTCGCCATCCTTCGAGACGGCGCTTCGCGCGCCCTCAGGGTGAGGTGTGCGTGTTGCGCCGCCTACAATGTGCCGGCCCGCTTGTCCCTCGGAACGAAGTAGTCCGTGGGCGCGAGCTCTGGATCCTCCTGATTGAACATGTTCTCGGCGTGCTGCGCCACGTCGGCCCTGAACAGGCTATGCGAAATTGCTTGCACGAGGCGCGGCGAGCCGACGAACAGGCCGGGGATGTCGCCCGCCAGCGGCCCGTGGCTCAGGATGCTGCCCCAGTTGAACAGGTGGATGTTCGAAAGGAGCGGCGTGCGGCCGGGCTCCTTCTCCATCAATTCGAAGCCCGGGCCGAGATACGGATAGAGCGCGGCCTCGGCATTGGCCCTCGCGTCCTCGGGTGAGCGCGCGTCGCCCCATGTCTTGATGTTCGAAGCGAAGAAAGTGAGCTCGGGCCGCCGGCTCAGGTCGACGTCGAAGCCAGTGCCCATCAGCACGGCGTCGAAACGCTCGGTGCCCTTGGTCGTCTTCACTGTGACGCCATCGTTGTCGATGATCACGTCGAGCCACGGCTCGGCGAAGCGAAAGGAAAAGCCCGGCAGCTTCTGCACCCGCAGCACCGATTCGTGTGGCGGCGGCGAGCCGGCCGACAGCATGTAGGTGTAGATCTTCCAGCGCCATTCGTCGTCGAGCATGCCCTGGCCGCGCTGGAAGCCCGGGAACGACGCGCCCTTCGACTTGTTGACCTGCGGCAGGTGCGGGCGGCGGGCGTAGCAGATCGCCTCGCGCGCGCCCGCTTCGAGCGCGGTCGCGGTGTTGTCGATCGCCGTGGCGAGCACGCCCAGCACGCCGATGCGCTTGCCGGTGAATTGCCCGAAGTCGATCTCCTCCAGCGTATGGAAGACCTTGCCGACGCGCGTCGGACTGTCGGGATCGAACGACGGAAAGCGTGGCCACTTGAAGCCGCCGGCGCCGTCGCGGCCGTTGGCCAGCACGAGCTTGCGGAGGTGGAGCACCTCGCCGGTCGACAGCGTCGCCTTCAGGAACTTGCCCGCCGGCTCGACGCGCTCGAACGCCACGCCGTTCTCGACCGGCAGTTCGACGACCTTGCGCACCCACAAGAGATAATCGAGCCAGTCGAGCCGCTTCACCTTGTAGAGCTGCTCCCAGCCGTCGCGTCCGTGCTGCGCCTCGTACCAGGCACGGAAGGTGAGGGATGGCACGCCGAGATCGGGCCCGGTCAGGTGCTTGGGCGAGCGCAGGATCGGCATGCGCGCGGTGGTGTTCCACGGGCCCTCGCGGCGGTAGCCGTTGCGGTCGATCACCCGGATATTGCGGATGCCCTCGCGCAAAAAATTCCAGCCTGCGGTCTGGCCGCACATGCCGGCGCCAACCACCAGCACATCGAGTACGCGCTTGCCGTCGGGACCGACGCGCGCGGGCACCCAGTTGGCGGGGGGATAGTTCATCCGGGCGAGATCATGGCGCGCGATCCGCTCCGCAGCGTCCAGACCCGTTGCACCCTCGACAAGTTCGGCCATGCCGTGCTTCTAGCAGGGCATAACCTCGGGAGAAAATGCCATGCGCGGCCGCCAGGTCCTGATGCAGACCCTCGTCAATCACGGCGTCGAGCGCATCTTCGGCAATCCCGGCACGACCGAGAGCCCGCTGCTCGATTCGCTGCTCGACTATCCCAGCCTGCAGTATGTCGTGCACCTGCACGAGGGCGTGGCGGTGGGCGCCGCCAACTTCTACGCCCAGGCAAGCGGCAAGACGGCGTTCGTGAACCTTCATGTGGCGCCGGGCCTCGGCAACGCGATCGGCATGATCTACGGCGCGCTCAAGAACAGCTCGCCGATGGTGGTGACCGCCGGCCAGCAGGATACCCGGATGCGCCTGCGCGATCCCGTGCTGGGCCACGACCTCGCAGCGATCGCTGCGTCGGTCACCAAGTGGAGCGTGCAGGTCGAGAGCGCCGACGAGCTCGGCCCCATCCTGCAGCGCGCCTTTAAAATCGCCAACGAGGCGCCGGCCGGTCCCGTGTTCGTGGCCTTGCCGATCAACGTGATGGAGCAGGAGACCGACATTCCGCCGGCCAAACCCGCGACCCTGTTCGAGAAGAGCCGGCCCGATCCGGCCGGCGTTGCCGCGATGGCGAAGCTGCTGGCAGCCGCGAAGAGCCCGGCGATCGTCGCGGGCGACGACGTGGCCCGAGCTGGCGCCGACAAGACGTTGGTGAGGCTCGTGGAGAAGCTCGGTGCCGCGGTGTGGTTCGAGGGCCTGCGCGGGCAGAATTCCTTTCCGACCGATCACGCCGCCTACCGCGGCACGCTCGCCTTCGATGCGCCGGGCGTGGCCAGGCAGTTCGCGAGCAACGATCTCGTGCTGCTGGTCGGCGGTCCGTTCTTCGAGGAGGTCTGGTACGCGCCCGGCTCGCCGTTCCCGGCGGGCTGCAAGGTGCTGCAGATCGAGTCAGGATCGCCGAGGCTCGCCTACAACTTCGCCGTCGATGCCGGCGTGCTGGCCGATGTCGGCGCCGCGCTCGAGGCGCTGGAGGCGGCGCTGCCGAAGATCGACGGCGCTGCGAGGCGCAACGAGGCGATGAAGGCGCAGCGCGCGGCGGAGGATGCAGCGCAAAAGGCGCGCGTCGAGAAGGCATGGTCGCGTTCGCCGACCTCGATGGCGCGCTGCATGGCCGAGATCAAGGCGGGCGCGCCGAAGGATGTCGTCGTGGTCGACGAGACCATCACGGCCAACCTGGATCTGTTCAAGACTTTCAGCTTCAAGGGACCGGGCGATTATTACAGCGGCCGCGGCGGCGGCATCGGCCAGGGCGTGGCCGGCGCGCTCGGCGTGGCGGTGGCGCAGCCAAAGAAGCCGATCCTGTGCGTGTCGGGCGACGGCTCGTCGATGTACTCCATCCAGGCGCTGTGGACGGCGGCGCATCACGATCTGCCGATCGTGTTCGTGATCCTCGCCAACCGCGAATACCGCGTGCTGAAGCACAATATCGACGCCTACCGCGCGCGCTTCGAGGTGAAGAGCAACAAGCCTTACGCCCACATGGACCTGACCGGCCCCGTGCTGGGCTTCGTCGACATGGCCAAGGGCATGGGCATTGCCGGCACCCACGTCACGAAGGCCGACGACATCCAGAAGGCAGTCGCCGCCGCTTTCGCCTCCGGCAAGCCGCACCTGATCGAGATCGAGATCGAAGGGAAGCGATAGTCTTGCCGGACCGCGGGCGTCTCGCCCGCTCATGAGCTTGAGCGGGCGAGACGCCCGCGGTCCGGCAAGAGGTTATTTCTGGAACGTCCGGACCCGGCTCTGCAGCGCCTTGGTCGCGGCGATCATGAGCGGCATGTCGTTGCCCGACAGGATCATCTTCATGCCCTTGCCAATGTACATCTTCAGCAGGTCGTCCGAGTAGGCGCCGCCCATGCCAGGCCACTTGTTGTGCTTCTTGCAGGCGGCGACGACCTTGTCGACCGACTCCTGGATCTTCTGATGGCCACGGTCCCCCGGAATGCCCAACTCCATCGACAGGTCGCTCGAGCCGACCAGCAGGCAGTCGATGCCCGGCACGGCAGCGATCGCCTCGGCGTTCTCGACCGCCTTGGGCGTCTCGATCATCACCGTGAGCAGCATCTGCTCGTCGATCGCCTTGGTCATCTCGCCGAGGGGCGGCGGGGCGTAGTCGAACTGCGCGTCGGCGCCGCCGACCGAGCGATGGCCGCGCGGCGGGTAGCGCAGCTTGTCGGCGATCTCCTTCGCCTCCTCCGGGGTGTCGACGTGCGGGATCACGATGCCCATTGCGCCGCCGTCGAGCACGCGGGTCGCCATGGTGAGCTGGCCGTAGGGCACGCGCACGATCGGCGCGACGCCGGAATCCTGCGCCGCCACAGAAAGCTCGCAGGCGGTCTCGATCGAGGTCGAGCCATGCTCGCAGTCGATGAACATCCAGTCGAAGCCCGCCGACTTCATGATCTTGATGATGTCGACGTTGCGCACCAGCCGGATGCCGCAACCGATCGCCAGCTCGCCGTTCTTGAGGCGCGCCTTCGCCTTGTTGATGGTCTGGGCCATGTCTCTCCCTCCAGGGTCGGTTTTGCGCTAGGCTAAACGCCATGACTTTCCATGTCGAACGGATCGACCACGTCGTCCTGCGGGTCCGCGACCTGCCGGGCATGGTGCGCTTCTACGAACAGGCGCTCGGTTTCAAGGTCGAGCGCACCTTGGAGCGGCTGAGCCTGGTGCAGATGCGCGCGGGCGCCTCGATGCTCGACCTTGTCAAGGGCGAGCGGCCACCCTCCGGCGGCAACATGGATCACCTCTGCTTCCGCATCGAGCCGTTCGACCGGTCGAGCATCGAAAGCAGGCTTTCGCCGCTCGGCATTACGATTGGCGAAACCGTCGAACGCTACGGTGCGGAGGGCACCGGAATGTCGATCTATTTCAACGATCCCGAGGGAAATCAGATCGAGCTGAAAGGCCCCTCGGTCAAAGAGCGCGCGAAAATGCCCGCGTCGCCTTGACGCTAGGGCATTGCAGATGGTCTGCTAGCGTCGCAACAAGCAAGACAAATAGAGTTCAGCGTTCGCGTTCGTCTGGGAGGAAATGGATATGCTTTCGCGTTGGGCGCTTCTGGCCGCGTCTTGTGCTGCCTTGCTATCGGGGGCAGCGCCGGCCTTTGCGCAAAAAGCCGGTGGCACGTTGCGCATCTCGCACCGTGACAATCCGCCGAGTGCCTCGATCCACGAGGAATCCACGATTTCGGTGAACCAGCCGTTCATGGCGGTGTTCAACAATCTCGTCGTGTTCGACCCGAACGAGAAGGTCAACAGCCCCGACCATATCGTGCCGGACCTGGCGGAGAGCTGGTCCTACAACGCCGACAACACGCAGCTCACCTTCAAGCTGCGCCAGGGTGTGAAGTGGCATGACGGCAAGCCGTTCACCTCGGCCGACGTCAAGTGCACCTGGGACGCGCTGGCCGGCCACGATGACGAGAAGAACCCGATCATCCGCAAGAATCCGCGCAAGCTCTGGTATTCCAACCTCAAGGAAGTGAAGACCAACGGCGACTTCGAGGTCACCTTCGTGCTCGGCCGGCCGCAGCCCTCTTTCCTGAGCATGCTGGCGGGGGGCTATTCGCCGGTCTATTCCTGCCACGTGCCGGATCGCGTCATGCGCTCCAAGCCGATCGGCACCGGTCCGTTCAAGGTGGTCGAGTTCAAGCGCAACGAGTCGATCAAGCTCGTGAAGAACCCGGACTACTGGAAGAAGGGCAAGCCGTACCTCGACGCGATCGACTGGACGATCGTGCCCAACCGCAGCACGCGCCTGCTCGGCTTCCAGTCGGGCCAGTTCGACATGACGTTCGATTCGGACGTCACCTTCCCCCTGCTGAACGACGTCAAGGCCAACAAGCCGAACGCGGTGTGCGAGGCGCGGCCGACCAACGTCAGCTCGAACCTGCTGGTGAATCGCGACAAGGAGCCGTTCAACAACCCGGATATCCGCAAGGCGATGGTGCTGGCGCTCGACATCCACGCCTTCTCGCAGATCCTGAGCGAGGGCCATGATCTCGATGGCGCCGCCATGCTGCCGCCGCCGGCCGGCTTCTGGGGCATGCCCAAGGAGCAGCTGGCATCGCTGCCCGGCCATTCGCCGGACATCGAGAAGAACCGGGCCGAGGCGCGCGAGCTGATGAAGAAGGCGGGCTATGGCCCGGACAAGCCGCTCAAGATCAAGGTCGCCACCCGCAACATCGCGATCTATCGCGATCCGGCGGTGATCCTGATCGACCAGCTGAAGCAGATCTACATCGAGGGCGAGCTCGAGCCGATCGACACGACCGTCTGGTACACCAAGCTGGCGCGCGGCGACTACCAGGTCGGCATGAACCTGACCGGTGTCGGCATCGACGATCCGGACGTGAACTTCTACGAGAACTACTATTCGACCTCGGACCGCAACTACAGCCGCTACAAGAACCCCGAGGTCGACAAGCTGATCGACCAGCAGTCGGCCGAGCAGGACCGCGACAAGCGCAAGCAGCTGGTGTGGAAGATCGAGAAGATCCTGGCCGACGATGTCGCGCGGCCGATCATCGGCTACAATGTCGCCAACACCTGCTGGGATCCGAAGGTCAAGGGCATCACCCTGCAGGTGAACAGCATCTACAACGGCTGGCGTTTCGAAGACGCCTGGCTCGACAAGTAGAGGAGGAGGGACCGTGGGAGCGTATCTCGTCCGCCGCTTCCTGCTGATGGTCCTGACCCTGTTCGGGATGTCGGTGCTGATCTTCGTGATGCTGCGGCTGGTGCCGGGCAACATCGCCGACATCCTGGTCGACGCCTCCGGCGCCGATCCCTCGGACAAGGCCAAGATCGCGCACGAGCTCGGCATCGACCGTCCGATCGCCGCGCAGTACGTGACCTGGATCCGGGGCCTGGCGCACGGCGACCTGGGCTATGCCTATGTCTCCGAGCGGCCGGCGATCGAGGAGATCGCGCCGCGCATCCCGATCAGCGCCAAGCTGGCCGGGATGGCGATCTTCTTCGCCATCCTGTTCGGCGTGCCGCTGGGCGTGATCAGCGCGGTGCGGCAGAACACGCCGCTCGACTATTTCCTCAGGGTGCTCAGTCTCAGCGGCCTGTCGCTGCCGAGCTTCTGGCTCGGCCTGCTCGTGCTGATGGCGGCGGTCCACTGGTTCGGCGCCATCCCGATCTACGATTCCAACCCGCACGGCTTCCTGCAGGACGTGGCGATGCTGGGTCTGCCGGCGATGACGGTGGGCTTCCGCAGCTCGGCGCTGATCATGCGGCTTACCCGCTCGTCGATGCTGGAGGTGCTGCGCCAGGACTATGTCCGCACCGCCCGCTCCAAGGGTGCGACCAATGCCTCGGTCAACTACAACCACGCCCTGCGCAACGCCCTGCTGCCGGTCGTGACGGTGATCGGCATCGAGGCGGCGTTCCTGGTCGGCGGCCTGATCGTCACCGAGACGGTGTTCAACATCCCCGGCGTCGCCCGCTTCCTGGTCGAGGCGATCCTGTGGCGCGACTATCCGATCGTGCAGAACCTCGTGATGCTGATCGCCGTCGTGGTGGTCACGATGAATTTCCTGATCGACATGGCCTACATGGTCCTCGATCCCCGCATCAAGTTCTCGGACTGAGCTATGGTAGCCATCAACCATCAAGCCGAACTTGCCCGCGCCGGCGCCAACGTCACCGGATGGTGGAGCCGCTCGCTCTACTTCGCCCGCCGCTACCCGCTGGGCGCGGTCGGCGCGACCATCGTCACGATCTTCATCCTGACGGCGGCGTTCGCCGACATCATCGCGCCGGTCGATCCGACCGCGACCAACGCCAAGTTCTCGCTCGCCAGGCCAGGCGGCATGTTCTGGCTGGGCGCCGACTTCATGGGCCGCGACATGTACAGCCGCATCGTCCACGGCGCGCGCATCTCGCTCGCCGTCGGCGCCGGCGCCATGGGTCTCGGCGGACTGATCGGCATCAGCGTCGGTCTCGCCAGCGGCTACCTCGGGGGCTGGTTCGACCTGATCGTGCAGCGGCTGCTCGACATCATGCAGGCCCTGCCGCTACTGGTGATGGCGATCGTCATGGCTGCCTCCCTCGGGCCGTCGCTGCGCAACACCATCATCGCCATCGCCATCCCGCTGGTGCCGACCGTCTCGCGGGTGGTGCGCTCCAATACGCTGTCGCTGCGCGAGCAGCCGTTCGTCGAGGCGGCGCGCGCCGTGGGCATGGGCGAGCTGCGCATCGCCGTTCGCCATGTCCTGCCCAACACCCTGGCGCCGCTGATCGTGCTGGCTACGGCGCAACTGGGCTCGGCGATCCTGGTCGAGGCGTCGCTGTCGTTCCTCGGTCTCGGCATTCCCGAGCCGCATCCGTCATGGGGTCGCATGTTGTCAGAATCGGCTGCCGAGTATGTGCGCACCGCGCCGTGGCTGGTGATCTTTCCCGGCGTCGCCATCAGCCTGACGGTGTTCGGCACCAATCTCCTGGGCGACGCGTTGCGCGACATCCTCGATCCGCGGCAGCGTTCATGACGGATCTGCTCGAAGTCGAAGACCTCGGCACCTGGTTCTACACGCGTCAAGGCATCGTCAAGGCAGTGGACGGCGTGAATTTCGGCGTCGCCTCGGGCGAGACCCTGGCGATCGTCGGCGAATCGGGCTGCGGCAAGAGCATGACCGCGCTCAGCCTGATGCGGCTGATCCCCAGTCCGCCCGGCCGCATCGTGTCCGGGGCGGTGAAGCTCGGCGGCCGAGACCTTCTGAAGCTCTCCGAGGAGGAGATGCGCCGGGTCCGCGGCAACGACATCTCGATGATCTTCCAGGAGCCGATGACGTCGCTGAACCCGGTGATGACCATCGGCAAGCAGATCACCGAGGCGCTGATCCTGCACCGCGACCTCGACAAGAAGGCGGCGTGGACTCGCGCCATCGAGATGCTCGACCTGGTGAAGATCCCCGAGCCCAGGCAGCGGGCGAAGGAATACCCGCACCAGCTCTCGGGCGGCATGCGCCAGCGCGCCATGATCGCCATGGCGCTGGCCTGCAATCCCAAGGTGCTGATCGCTGACGAGCCGACCACGGCGCTCGACGTCACCATCCAGGCGCAGATCCTCGAATTGATCCTGGAGCTGCAGCGCGAGTTCGGCGCGGCGGTGATCCTGATCACCCACGATCTCGGCGTCGTGGCCGAAACCGCACGCCGCGTGATCGTGATGTATGCCGGCCGCAAGGTCGAGGAGGCCACGGTCGGCGAGCTGTTCGCCCATCCGATGCATCCCTACACGCGCGGGCTGCTCAATTCGATCCCGCGACTCGACCTGCTGCGGGGCGCCAACGAGGAGACCGACCGGCTGCAGGAGATTCCCGGCATCGTGCCGCCCTTGTTCGCGCTTCCCGAGGGCTGCGCCTTCGCCCCGCGCTGCCCGCGCGCGATCGACAAATGCCGCGTCGAGCGGCCGTCCTACGAAGAGAAGGCGCCCGGCCACTGGGCCGCGTGTTGGCATCCCCATGGCGGCTAATACGCCCGTCCTCGAGGTTCAGGACCTCAAGAAGCACTTCCCGGTGCGCAAGGGGGTGCTGCGCCGCGTCGTCGGCCAGGTCTATGCCGTCGACGGCGTCACCTTCACCATCAACGAGGGCGAGACGCTCGGCCTGGTGGGCGAATCGGGCTGCGGCAAGTCGACGGCCGGGCGTGCGATCCTGCGCCTGATCGAGCCGACCGCCGGCACGGTGAAGGTGCTGGGCCAGGACATCGCCCCGCTCAGCAAGAAGGAGCTGCGGCCCTACCGGCAGCAGATGCAGATCGTCTTCCAGGACCCGTTCTCCTCGCTCAACCCGCGCATGACGGCAGGCGACATCGTCGGCGAGCCGCTGTTCGTGCACGGCGTCGCCAACGGGAAGGAGCGCAAGGAGCGGGTGGCGGCATTGTTCGAGCGGGTCGGCCTGCGCGCGGCGCAGATGGCCAACTACCCGCACCAGTTCTCGGGCGGCCAGCGCCAACGCATCGGCATCGCGCGCGCGCTCGCCCTGGGGCCCAAGCTGATCGTCGGCGACGAGCCGGTGTCGGCGCTCGACGTGTCGATCCAGGCGCAGGTCATCAACCTGCTGCAGGACCTGCAGCACGAGCGCCAGCTCAGCTACCTGTTCATCAGCCACAATCTCGCCGTGGTCGAGCACATCTCACACCGCATCGCGGTGATGTATCTCGGCCGGATCGTCGAGCACGCCGACACAAGGTCGATCTTCAAGAATCCGCAGCATCCCTATACCGAGGCGCTGCTGTCGGCGGTGCCGGTGCCGGACCCGACGGTCAAACGCCAGAAACGGGTGCTCCAGGGCGACGTGCCGAGCCCGGTCAACCCGCCCTCGGGCTGCCACTTCCACACCCGCTGCCCCTACGCCGTCGCCAGGTGCAAGGTCGAAACGCCCCTGCTGCGCGAAATTGCTCCAGGCCATCACGTTTCCTGTCATTTGCGTTAATCCCGACCGGAGCGCCATGGGCGCGAAGTGGTGGACCTCTTTTTGTGTCTGACGAAAAGAGGCCCCTCGGCTACGCTCGGGGCGACGGAGTCAAGGGAGCGAAACAGGAAATGGCCGATTGGGATTACATCATCGTAGGCGGCGGCTCGGCAGGGTGCGTGCTGGCCAACCGGTTGACCGAGGATCGTTCCGTCAAGGTGCTGCTGCTCGAGGCGGGGCCGCGTGACAAGTCGATGTGGATCGACATCCCGGCCGGCTTCACCAAGCTTCTGAACCACGACAAGTTCAACTGGAACTTCGAGATGGAGGCGGAGGACAACGTCGCCGGCCGTCGCATCCCGTGCCCGCGCGGCCGCACGCTGGGCGGCTCCTCGTCGATCAACGGCATGCTCTACGTGCGCGGCCAGCCGCTCGACTACGACACCTGGGGCCAGCTCGGCAATCGCGGCTGGTCGTACGAGAGCATCCTGCCGTACTTCAAGAAGTCCGAGCATTTCGAGGGTGAGCCGCACGAGAGCCGCGGCACCGGCGGTCTGCTGAACGTCGCCCACATGCGCGACACCCATCACCTGTGCGACGCCTTCATCGACGCGGCGGAGGCGAGCGGCTTCCCGCGCAACAAGGACTACAACAACGGCATCCAGGAGGGCTTCGGCTACTACCAGGTGACGATGAAGGACGGAAAGCGCTGGTCGACGGCGCGCGCCTTCCTCGACCCGGCCCGCAGCCGGCCGAATTTGAAGATCGAGACCGATGCGCTGGTCTCCAACGTCATCCTCGAGGGCAAGCGCGCGGTCGGCGTGGCCTATACGGTGCACGGCCAGAAGCGGGAGGCGCGCTGCGGCCGCGAGGTCATCGTCTCGTGCGGCGCCGTCCAGTCGCCCGGTGTGCTGGAGCACTCCGGAATCGGCCAGCCCGAGCTGCTGAAGCGCTACGGCATCGCTGTGAAGCACGAGCTGAAGGGCGTCGGCGAGAATTACGGCGACCACTTTGCGCCGCGCATGAACTGGCGCTGCAAGACGGGCGTCTCGACCCTGAATTCGGAGACGCGCGGCCTCAACCTCGTGAAGGAGGTGCTGAAATACTATACGACCGGCCGCGGCGCGCTCAGCCTCACCGCGGGCGTGGTCTACGGTTTCGTCCGCACGCGGCCCGGCCTCGAGACGCCGGACATGCAGTTCCACATGGCGCATGCCAGCTACGACAGCGCGCAGAAGCGCCTGCTCGAGCGCGAGCCCGGCATGACGGTGGTGATCGGCCAGTGCCGGCCCGATTCGCGCGGCTCGATCCACATCAAGTCGCCGACGCCGGGCACCGAGCCCGCGATCCGGCCGAACTTCCTGTCGGCCCAGACCGACCGCGACGCCACGGTCGCGGGCATGCAGATCGCCCGCAAGATCGTCTCGCACCCGTCGATGTCGAAATACATCGCCTTCGAGAACAACCCCGGCGACAAGGTGCAGAGCTACGACGAATGGCTCGACTTCGCCCGCCACAACGGCCAGACGACCTACCATGTCATCGGCACCTGCAAGATGGGCAGCGATCCGATGGCGGTGGTCGACGACCGCCTGCGCGTGCACGGCATCGCCGGCCTGCGCGTGATCGATGCCTCGATCATGCCGACCGTGCCGTCGGGCAACACCAACGCGCCGACCATCATGGTCGCCGAAAAGGGCGCCGACATGATCAAGGAAGACGCGAAGGCCGGTGTGAAGCTGGCTGCGTAAACACAGGAGGAAACCGATGAACGCCGACGCCAAGAAAGCCGTCCTGCGGATGATCCCGTACGGCATCTACGTGCTCACCGCCGATGACGGCAAAGGCAACATCGCCGCCGCCACGGTGAACTGGGTCACCCAGACCGCCTTCGCGCCGCCGCTGGTGGTGGTCGGCGTGAAGACCGATTCGGGGGCCTACCAGGTCGTGAAGAACGCCAAGACCTTCGCCCTCAACATGCTGGGCAAGGAGGGCAAAGGGCTTGCCTTCACCTTCTTCAAGCCGGCCGCCGTCGCCGACGGCAAGATCAGCGGCCAGGCCTACCGCAAGGGCACCACCGGCGCGCCGATCCTCGAGGCCGCCGCCGGCGCGCTCGAGTGCAAGGTCAGCACCATCGTCGAGCAGGGCGACCACCATATCGTGGTCGCCGAGGTCGTCGAGGCGCACCAGCCCAAGCCGTTCACCGGCCGCCCCGACGCAGCGATCCTCGAGATGAAGGACCTCGGCGACAACGTTTTCTACGGCGGGTGACGCTCAATTCTTCGGACCGCGGACTTCCAGGTCCGCTCATGGGCGCGCGCCATCCGGGACTTGCAAGAGCGGGCCTGGACGACCGCGGTCCGATGAGCTTGACCGGAGCTAAAACTGGCAGGCTTGCGGGGCTGACTCGTCCGCCTTCCAGTCGGCGAGAGCGATCGGCTTGCCGGGCGCCGCTGCGGGCTTGTCATCGCGCGTGGCGCGGTCGGCCACGAAGTCGGCCGCGCAGAATTCGACCTTCACGGTCCCGTCGGGACTGGCGCTGATGGAATCGACGACCGACGCCTCGTAGCGCCGGACGACCAGTGTCGGCCCCTGCATGCCGATATGGAAGCGCTTGCGGGTCTTGTAGCGGCCGGTCAGCCATTCGAACTCCAACGTGACTTCGCCTTTCTCAATCGTCGGGGGATCGACGTATTCGGCGCCGGCCAGCCGTGCGTTTGGTCGCGGACAATGTGATGGCGACGTCGACGCTGATGCCATCGGCACTGCGGCGAAGCTCGACCCGATCCGCTACGCCGTCGCCATCGATGTCGCCGCTGGCCTTCCGTGTCACGTCGCCCGCCCAAGCCGGCACAAAAAGGGCGGGCAGGGCGAGGCTCGCCAGCAACAGGGTGAGAAAGGTGGAATATAGTGTATGCGAAGAAGCGTAGGCGCTGGCTGGGCTCTGCAACATCGTACTAACTGATAGCATGCACCTTGGTGAGGTAGGTGAGCGCGGGAGATGCGCGTCGCTCGGCAATGCGCCTGTCCTTTCGCCCCTCGAGGAGCGTTGCTGCTATGGCGAGGGCCGGCAGAATCGACGCAGCTATTGTGAAATTCGCACCCAGAAATATCGCTGCGACAAGGGCGGGAACGGCAGAGGCAATGTTCTTATTGGATAGCAGGCGCGGCCAAAGTGTGTCGCGAACACGCTCTAGTTCGCCGCGATACTCGTGGAGCTCCTTTCGGATTTCTTCCGAAATCTCTTTCGTCACGATTTCCGCCTTCCCAGCGTCTGATATGCCATCTAGACGGGTACGGATCTTGTTCTCGACATAGACGACAAATTCTGCGCGTGCTTTTTGCGTGTCCTCTCGAAATCTCATGATGTCGTCTACCGACAATCGGGAAAGAGCTTCGGGAGACATGATTGACTGTATAAGAGTGGTGTTGAGTCTCGCGGCTAAGCTTCGAGTGCCAGTTTTCTTAATTGGATCGTCGACATCAGCTCTTCGTTCAGTGCTGCGGGCGACCTTTCTCAATAGAAGACGATGATGCATTTCGCTGTCGGTTAGTGGAACACAATTCAGCTGATCGGCAACGGCGAGATGAGTATTGATCGCGACTGCAGAGCCCGCTGCGTATGTTAGCGACCAAGATACTGATTCATCTCCTTCGTATATTAGGTGTCTTTGGAGTTTGCGCTCTTGAGTCAACAACTCAACAAACTTGGACGGCATCTTTGGGTAGAAGATTTGCCATGTCGGTTGGCCGGACTGTCGGTCCGGCAAAAATGGTAAGCCGAACGCTTGAGGTCGCGACGCAGCTTTGGTCCAGTTTGCATCATGTAAGTCCGATACTATCGAAGCTGTGACCTCGGGCTCATTGATCGAGCTGATCTGGGCTGGATCATGGATTTTGATAACGCCAGCCCGAATCAGTCCGGGCAACTCTCTGTAGAAATCGCGATAGGCACGGAACGCTTTGCTTTGCTCTTCCTCCAAATTCCGGAAGAGCTTGGCTCGCCACTGCTCTGAATCGACAGGATCTAGAAAAGATATTGTGTCGAACAGCAGAAGTTGTTGCTTCAATGACTGAACGTCGATTGCTCGTGAGAAGGGATAGTAGAGCGCATTTAGCTGCGACGGAGCCTTGGGTAGCGTATCCATGGTTCGGATACGCTACCACTTTTACAACCATGAGTGTGGCGGAATGCGCCGTGAAGTGTTTCCGTCAGGGGATCAATTGGTTAATCGACCCTCCAGCTATTGAGTTGAAGGCATCAGCCGCCCAGCAGCGCCGGCGCGGCGGGCACTTCCTTGCGCTCGACCTTCTTCACGATCTCGGTGAGCTTGGCGTGGGTCGGCGCCGGCACGCCGATGTAGTTGCCGCGCTCGGCGATGTAGCCGTTCATGAACTCGATCTCGGTGCGGCGGCCCTTGCGGATGTCCTGGGCCATCGAGGGGCGCTGGATGTCGGCGCGCGGATTGGGGTTGGTGTTGGAGCCGGGCCGCATGATCGCCTCGATCTCGTCGAGCGCCGCCTTGTCGCCCTCGCTCGCCCTGGCAAGCGTCTCCGGCACCATCTTGCCGATGTTCTCGATGTGGTACCCCAGCGCCTGGCCGACCCGCACCGCCTCGCCGCCGAGCTTGATCGAGAAGCGGCGGATCGCGTCGTTGGCGTCGCAGTCGCGGCCGGTCAGGCCGGTCGCCGCCGACACGCCGTTCTTCATGCCGTTCTGGCAGAGCTTGGCCCAGCGCTCACCCCAGAGGTTGGTCGTGGTCTTGGCCGAATCGATGCGGCTCACCATGTCGCGCAGCTCCTCGACGCGCTTGGTGATGCGGCCATGCACCTCGCCGACCCTGAACACGGTGTGCTTGTCGCCGCCCTTGGCGACGGTGCGGCGGATGGTGGCGGGCTCGTACATGTCGACGGAGATCAGCGAGGCGATCATGCCGACCGTCTTGCCCCAGCCGACCTGGTTGGCGATCCGCTCCTCGTTGAGGCAGTTCTGCAGCGACACCACGAAGCCGTCCGGCGCCAGGTACTGCTTGATCAGCGCGGTCGCCCATTCGGTGTCGTAGGACTTCATCGACACGAAGGCGATGTCGATCGGCTTCTGGCGGCTGAGCTCCTGCATCTCGGTGAGATGCATGGTCTTGGCGTTCTTGACCGTGATCTTCTCCTCCGGCGTCACGCCGTCGAGCGAAAGACCCTTGCTCCGGATGGTCTCGATGTTCTCCGGCCAGAAGTCGATCAGGGTGACGTCCTCGCCGCTATGCGCCAGCCAGCCGCCGACATATCCGCCCAGCGCGCCGACTCCGACGACTGCAATCCGCTTGCCCATGGTCTTCCTCCGTTATGACGCTGCCGGCAGCGTGGCGAGGAACGCCTCGACCGCCTGATTGAAACGCGCGGGCTGGTGCAGGTTGGCTGCGTGGCCCGCATCGGGGATCACCACCTTGGTCGATCCCCTGATCTTGGCCGCCATGTAGTCGGTGGCGGCGAGGAAATTCGTGTCGTTGGCGCCCACGAGAACCAGCGTCGGCACCTTGATGCCGTCGAGCGACTGGATCACGCGGTCGTTCTCTTGCGCGAGCATGCCACGCGCCGCGCCGGCGAGGCCCGACGCGTCGCGATGGCGGGTCAGGCGAACCTCGTCGGAGCCGTTGAGCGCCGCCAGACCGCGGGCGTCGAAGTCGGCGGCGCGCTTATGGGCCGATTCGTTCCACTTCGACCGTGCCTCGTCCTTCTTGAAGCCGGGGCCGGTGTCGAACAGCATCAACGCGCGGACCCGCTCGGGATGGCTGGCGTGGAAGGCGAGCGACATGTAGCCGCCGAGCGACAGGCCGCCGACGATCGCCGTCTTCGCGCCGGCCTTGTCGAGCAGCGCCGCCATGTCGCCGACCGTCAGCGCCTCGGAATACTGCGCACCGTCCTTCGGATAGTCGCTCTCGCCGTGGCCGCGGAAGTCCCAGACGATCACCTGGTAGCGGTCCTTCAGCGCCGCCACCTGGTCGTCCCACATGCGCGAGGTCGAGCTGTAGCCGTGGCTCAACAGGATGGTCGGCCCGCTACCGTGGACCTCGTAGTGGATCGCGACTCCGTTGCGGTCGAGCTTGCCTGTCAGAGCCATCAGGGATTCACCCGCGCTTCGTTGCGCGCCTTCTCGAGATAGCGGTCGGCGTCTTCCGGGAGCATCAGCCGGTCGCGCACCAGCTCGTCGACGGCCGCCTGCACCTTGGCCACGTAGTCGGCGCGGTTCCTGTAGCGCTGGGCGATCTTGGCCGCCGGGAAGGCGAAGTAGCTGCCGTCGCGGTCGGCGATCTCGCCGGCCGGATACGGCGCCTTGTACTCGTTCCAGCCGGTGTAGGTGGCGAGCGGGACGGCGATGTCGGGCAGGCGGATGCCGGCCACCTCGTTGCCGTCGGGATCGACCCGGCACACCAGCGTGCGATAGGCCCGCTCGGGCTCCCTCGGCTTCACCCAGTCGGGATTGGGCGCCACCACGTTGGTGCGGCGCACGACGGCGGCGCCCGGAATGTCCGGGAAGCCGGTCTTGTCGGGCTCGACCAGCGTGCCGTCGGCGATCGTCGGCACGCGGCTCGGCGGTGGCGCCTTGCCCGACACGACCCACTCCTCGAGCGCCACCAGCAGCGCGCGCACGGCCGGCATCGGGTTGTGCGGGTTGCGCGGATTGACATTGGGGCCGGCGTCGGTGGTGGCGCCGGCGCGGCCGCCATGCTGGGTGCCGGCGATCATGTACGTCCGGCAATTGTCGGGCAGCGCCACGTCCTTCATGCCGAGCGGATCGGTGGTCAGCAGCGAAGCGCCCTTCTGCCAGTACTCGGTCGAGGTGTTGGTCTCGATCAGCTTGGGGTCGTTCTGGCCGTGCAGCACCGAGCCCCTGGCCTTGGTGATGGGATCCTCGAGCATCGCGGTCGAGAACGGGAACCAGCTTTCGGGGAAGCCGTGGTCCTCGTGCTGGGTGTTGGTGCGCGCCGGCTGCCCGAACGGCGTGTCGAAGAACAGGCGGCCGACGCCGGCGATGTGGCTGTGGATGCCGTCGAACACCGTGCGGCCCTGCTCGTCGCGATTGAAACCGGCGCTGATGTGATGACGCAGATACCGGCCGGCCTGGGAGAAGCCGATCGCGAGCGCGTGCGTGACAGCGCGGCCGGTCACTTCGGCGGCGCCTGGGTCGTGCTTCAGCCAGCTCACGAAGTCGCGGGTCGCGGCGAAGCCCAGCCCCTGCACCTTCGGGTTCTTCGCCTCGTAGGTGAATTCGTAGAGGAAGCCCGGTTTGGCCTTGTCCTTGAGCCTGATCGACTTCGCATCGACGAACGACCAGTCGCTCGCCGGTATCGGCGTTCCCTTGTCCGACGCACGCTCGCGCACCGTCAGCATTGCCTTGCTCTGGTCGGTCGAGGTGGCCTCGTAGGAAAGCTTGAACGCGTCCAGCACACCGCCGCGCGTCCCGGAGACCCATTCCTCGCGCACGGTCTTGGTGATCGGCTTGCCGTTATCCGTCGCGACCGGCGCGGTCAGGCCGAGGCCTTTGTTGGCGCGCGGCGCATCCGGGTCCCAGCCGGACCACACGACGATCCAGCCGCGGCGCATCGGGAAGCCGTTGCCGAGGTCGCTGACCTTCGCCGGATCGTTGATCCCCTGGGGGCCGTCGGCGATGTTGCCGAACAGCATCTTGCGGCCACGATTGTTGACCTCGTAGAGGATGCGGCCGGTGCCCTTGGCCGGATCCTTCGGCCGCAGCACGTAGAAGTCGGTCGTATACTCGACCAGGCCTCGCGCATTGCGCGGCGCCTTGTCGATCAACGCGATGCCCTTGTTGCCCGGAGCGGTCGGATCGACACAGCCCTTGGCGACACCGATCACCTTCTCATAGGCGCCGACCGAACCGAACGGCGCGCCGTCGGCCAGCGGCTCGACGGCCTGGACCTCGACCGAAACGATCATGGGTTTCAGCGCCTGGCGGCTTCTGCGCGCTTGTCGGCCGGCGTCTCGCTGGGATCGAAGTTCAGCTCCACGCCGATGCCGTCGGGATCGTAGAGGAAGATCTGCGTTCCGCCGGTGCGCGGGATCACCTGCTCGCGGAACTTCACCTTCTTGGCCTCGATGCGCTTGCGGACGCCCGCCAGATCGCTGGCCGAGAAGGCGATGTGATCGAACCTGCCGGTGTCCTCGAACTTCTTCTCGGTCCCGCGCACCACGATGCCCTCACGCGGCTTGCGCTCGCCCAGCAGGTGCACGGTCGGCACGCCGCCGGAATAGAGCCAGTAGCCCGGGAAGCCCAGTGGCGGACGGTCGCCGTTCTCCAGCCCCAGCACGTCGCAATAGAAGTCCTTGGTGGCTTCGAGGTTGGACGGCTCGATGGTGTAGTGCTGCAGAATGCCGAGCGGCATGGGTTGCTCCCTCTAGACCCAGGTTAAATCGGTATCGGCGCCCATCATGAACGCGCCGACGGTTTCGAAATGGTTCAGCCGGCCCTGCAACTGCTGGGTCACGGTGTGGATGTCGCGGAAGCGGCGCTCCAGCGGATGGCTATGGAAGATCGCCGTCGCGCCGGCGGCGTTGTAGGCGAAGTCGACCGCTTCGCGCGCCGCATGGATCGCATGGGTCGAGGCGCCGCGGATGGTGATGCGGTCCTCGACCGACAATTCGGCGCCGGCCTGCACGCGCTTCCAGATCTCGGCCAGCGACTGCAGGAGCCAGGCACGCGCCGAGCGGATGCGGATGTCCGCCTGGGCGAGACCCATCTGCACGACGGTGCTGTCGCGGATCGGGCTCTTGGCGCCGCGCGGGATCTTGGTGCGCGCCGTCTCGACGAAGTCGTCTAGAGCGCCGCGGGCGATGCCCAGCGCCACGCCGGCGAAGCCGGTCTCGTAGCAGGTCATCGCCGACATGCGGTAGAGCGGCCCCGGCTCGCGCCGCTCGCGCCCCGGGTTCTGAAAGTCGCGCGTGAAGCCGTGGTCGTGCGGCACGAAATGATCGGTCAGGGCGAACTGGTCGGACGCCGTGCCGCGCAGGCCGACGACGTCCCAGATGTCGGTCCACGTCACCTCGCTGGCGCGCACCAGCAGGGTGCGCTCGACCGGCCGGCCGTCGGCCTCGGTCTTGCGCGTGGTCCCGTCGGCCAGGAACACCGGGCAGTGCGCGCCGAGCCAGGTGGCATGACGGCCGCCCGAGGCGAAGGCCCAGGTGCCGGTCACCTTGTAGCCGTGCACGCCGTTCACGGTGCATTCGACCGCCTTGACCTTGGGGCCCGGGCCCCAGGCCAGCACCGCGCGCGGGTCGTTGCCGAAGATCTCCTGCGCCACCGGCAGGTCGAGATAGGCCGCGGTCATGGCGCAGCCGCCGGCCTGGCTGAGGCACCAGGCGGTCGAAGCGTCGGCGCGCGCGATCGTCTCGATCACATGGAAGAAGGTGATCGGATCGGTCTCGATGCCCTGGCTGGTCCGGGGCATGAGCAGGCGGAAGAGCTTCTGCTCATGCAGCTTGTCGAGCAGGTGGCCAGGCAGGCGCCGCCCCGTCTCGATCTCCATCGCCGCTGCGGCGACGGCCGGCCGCACGGCCTCGGCGCGGGCGATCACGGTGGGATCGCCCGCCAGCTCGGCGGAGGTCGGGATCAGCGTGTCCATCGGGCTCCTCAATCGGCGGCCGCCAGCTCGCGGTCGATCTCTTCGTTGGTCTTGCCGCGGGTCTCCACTCCGAAGAAATAATAGACCACGCCGGCCAGCAGGAACCAGCAGCCGAGATAGGTGAAAGCGGTCGGAATCTGCGGCAGCGGAACATCCGGTTTGAGGTAGTTGCCGGACCCGACGATCAGGGCCAGCCCGACCGGCCCCAGGATCTTGCCGATGCCGCCGAAGCCGTAGGCCGAGCCCATGCCGCTGGTCTTGAGATGCGACGGCCAGATCTCGGCGCCGTATGGCCCGACGATGGCGAAGCCGCCGTCGGCGAAGAACATCGCCGCCGCGAGGATCAGCCAGAAAGCCGAAACCCCCATGATCATCCCCGAGTAGTTGTGGCCTGCCAGGATGATCAGCACCCCGGCGCCAAAGCCCAGCAGGCCGCCGCAATTGCGACGCCCGATGCGTTCCGACAGCCACGAGAAGGACACGCGCCCGAAGAAGCCGACCACGGTGAGCAGGAGCATCATCTTGGAGGCCTGCTGCGGCGTCACGCTCAGCAGCAGCACGAACAGGGTCGGCGTCCAGAGCGCGACGCCATAGACGCCGGTCTGGGCGCCGGCGTTGCCGAGCCACGACACCAGCAGGCTGCGCGGATACTTGAAGAGGTCGAACCAGTTGGTCTTCTGCACCCGGGCTTCTTCCGGCGTCGGCATGGGCAGGGTCTTGGGATCGACCTGCAGCGCCCACGCGAGCGAGCTGCGAGCCTCATCGACCCGGCCCTGGCGGGCGAGCCAGCGCGGCGACTCGGGCACCCAGAGGCGCACCAGCAGCACGACCAGCGCCGGCAGCACGCCGATCGCGAACAGCAGACGCCACTGCTCGCTCGGCATGAAGGCGGCCAGGAGCGAGCCCAGGCCGACGCCGATCGGGATGATGCAGGTCACCAGGCCGCCGATCCAGCCGCGCTTGGAGGTCGGCATGAACTCCTGCACCAGCGGCAGGTCGACGCAATAAAGGCCGCCGACGCCGAAGCCGACGAAGAAGCGCATGATGGTGAGATAGATCCAGCCATTGTCCGGCGTGAAGTAGAGCAGGCCGGTGGCGATCGAGAAGTTCAGCACCGTGCCGATGAAGACCGGCCGTCGGCCGATGCGGTCGGCGATCCAGCCCCAGCCGTAGGCGCCGAGGATGGCGCCGATGCCCGAGCTCATCAGCACGATCGCCGACTGGCCGAAGGTGAGGTGCCAGGGCTTGATCAGGAACGCCAGCACGAAGGCGATCAGGAAGTAGTCGAAGAACTCCAGCGCGTCGCCGATGATGGCGGCGGCGAGGATCTTCATTTGGTTGGTGGTCAGACGCGACTGTCGATCGAGTACCTCGAACATCGGCGTTTCCCCAGTGGCGCATGTTCGTTGGGCCGCGGGCGTCGCGCCTCCGTCCCGCCGGTGGTAAGAACGCTACGCTCCGGCAGGGGGCGGCGGGAAGGCGCCCGGTTTGCCCTTCGGAACGCACCCTGTCGGAGCGCAGAAACGCTGAGGAATCGCCATGCATTGGACCGACCGCCGCAAACGCTTCCGCGCCGTCCTCGACGGCAATGTCTGCGTCCATCCCGGCTCGGTCTACGACCCGATCTCGGCGCGCATCGCCGAGGATCTGGGCTTCGAGCTCGGCATGTTCGCCGGCTCGACCGCCTCGCTTACGGTTCTGGGCGCGCCCGACCTGATCGTGCTGACGCTGAGCGAGTTCGCGCAGCAGGCCTATCGCATCAACCGCGCCGGCAACCTCCCGCTGATGGTCGATGCCGACCACGGCTACGGCAATGCGCTGAACGTCAAGCGCACGGTCGAGGAGCTCGAGACCGCGGGCATCGCCGGCATGAGCATCGAGGACACCGACCTGCCGACGCCGTTCGGCACGACCAAGCCCAGGCTGACCTCGATCGCCGAGGGCGTCGGCAAGATGAAGGCGGCGCTCGCCGGCCGCCAGGACCCATTGCTGTCCATTGCCGGCCGCACCAGCGCCATCCAGATCACCGGCCTCGACGACGCGATCGCCCGCGGCAAGGCCTACGAGGAAGCGGGCGTCGACGCGCTGTTCTTCGTCGGCGTGAAGACGCGCGTCGAGCTCGACGCGCTCTCAGCCGCGACGAAGATCCCGATCATCCTGGGCGGCGCCACGCCCGAGCTTACCGACAAGCAGTATCTTGCGAGCCGCCGCGTGCGCATCGCGCTGCAGGGCCATCAGCCTTTCGCCGCCGGCGTGAAGGCGGTGTACGAGACCCTGAAGGCGCTGCGCGAGGGTACGCCGCCAGCGAAGCTGCAGGGCGTGGCCGATGCCGAGCTGATGAAGCGCGTGACGCGCGACGCGGACTATGCCAAGTGGACAAAGGAGTTCCTCGGCTAGCGGCTAGTCGGTGCGCCGCGCCCGCTCGCGGTGCTTTTCGATGACCTCCGGCTCCTCCTTGTCGAGCTTGGTGAGCCGGTTGCTGGCGTCGTGCTCGGCGTGCAGCAGCTCGTCGAGCTTGGCGTGGATGGCCTGCGTGTCGCGATGCTCAGCCCGCTGGATGACCAAGGTCATCAGCCAGGTCGCGAGCACGGCGAAACCATGCCAGCCGAAGCTTTGCCGGTCGAAGATCACCCACAACACACCATAGGCCGCCACCACCAGGAACGCCCAGGGCCGCGCCGTGACCACCCCGAGCTCGGTGAGCAGGTGCCGCAGGCTCTCGAGCATGGCCGTTAACCGGCTGTGAGCCAGCGAGGTTGCGCGTCACACGGCGGCGGTGCGTTTTGAGGCGTTGTGCCCGGCCGGAACGTGTGTGGGTCGCGGGGGAACCGGCTGGTATCGAAGTAGTCCGTGGAACCCTAGGGCAAGTATCCGGACAGGATGGCGGCATCCTGGGCCCACATTTCCATGTATTGGTGCTCCATCGCCTGGATGGCCGGCGCGTTCTGGCCGAGGAAGTTGGTGGCAATGAGCGATGCGAGCTGCGCCCGGTTTGCCGTGATCACGGGTGGCGGAACGACGGCGGCGAATGCCGATTCGAAAGCCGCGCTGGCCGTGCCGATCGCGGGCGGATCGTCCTCGCGGTGGCGCCGGATCAGCGGCTTGTCCGGACCGAAGTAGAACCGCACGCCGGCGGTGACGCTGTAGGCCGAGTGCTGGGCCAGCTCACCGTTGACGTAGAACGCGACGTTGTGGCGGGCGAGCAGGTCGGGCTGGAACTCCAGCCCGCCGGTGCCGGCGATGCGGCTGAATTCCGAGCTGGCGCCGAGCGACACAGCCAAGTCCGGCGTGGGATAGGCAGTGATGCTCCCGCCGTAGAATCCGCTGCTTGCGCTGACGCCGAACGCGCCATCGGTGGCATCGTGATAGCCGCCCCACGCACCGAAGGTGAAGATGCCGGCATACAGTTCGGCTTCGGCGCCGTACCAGCCCAGCCGCACGCTGCTGCCGCCCGCGATCGAGACGACCGGGCCGAGCAGGCCGATCGCCGGGTCGCGCCAGAACAGGTGCGCCGTACCGCCGCCGAACGGCGCATTGAAGGAGGTCCCGGCCACGCCGTCGAGCTGCAGGCCGAAGGCGTGTCCGAGCGGGGTCGTGATCGAGCCCTTCGCTGCCCCGACGCCCGAGGACTCGCCGTTGACGCCAGTCATGCCGGCTTCGCCGGAGATCTTGCCGTTCACCGCCGACACGGCCGGTGCCGGTCCCTCGGCACGGACGGGCGCGCTCGGCGCGGCCAGCAAGACTGTCACCGCCAGGATGGCCGGCACGCACTGAACCTTCACGTGATCCCCCCACAGGCAAAGTAAGACGGCTACCCCGTCGGCACCAGCGTCACCGCCACGCTGTAGACGTGGCTGCCGCCGCCCAGGATGACCCCGCGCAACGGGCTCACGTCGGAGAAGTCGCGGCCCCAGGCGACCGCGACATGGTCCTCGTGCGCGACCAGGTCGTTGGTCGGGTCGAGATGGACCCAGCCGGCCTGCTCGCCGCACCACACCGCGACCCAGGCGTGGCTGGCATCGGCGCCGCGCAGCGCCACCTCCTCGGCGCTATGGACGGTGCGGATGTAGCCCGACACATAGGCCGCGGCGAGGCCGTGTGCGCGCAGCGCCGCGATCATGACGTGCGCGAAGTCCTGGCAGACGCCGGCCTTGCCCGCGAACACCTCGTGCAACGGCGTCGAGATGTCGGTGGCGCCGGGATGGTATTCGAAGTCGGCCCTGATGCGCGCAGTGAGCTCGCGCGCCGCCGCGAGGATCGGCCGGCCCGGCTTGAACGAGAGCGCGCCGTAGGCCGCGAGCGCGTCGTCGAGGGGGACCAGCGGCGACTCGTGCACGAACTCGCTCGCCTCGATCGGCTTGGGGAAGCCGTTGCCGTTCAGCGCCCTGGCGATCTCCTCCCAGGATGGCGTTTCGTTGGCGGGCGGCGGCGCGGGGAAGCTCACCTCGACCGCGGCGCGCACCTCGATGTCGAAGCGCTGGTGCGGCTGGTCGATGCGCAACAGGTCGACCAGGTTGCCGAAATGATCGACATGCTGCACCGCCATCGACGGCGCGGGGTGGGCGGTGAGGCCGATCGAGGTCACCGTCTGGCCGGGGAACGAGCGCGCGCGCAGATGGGCGATGTGGTTCGCGCTGTCGACGCTGCTTGCATAGGTGTAGGTCGTGCGATGCGACAGCAGGTAGTGCATCAGCTGGCCGCCATCGCCGCCATTGGGCCGACCGCCTGCGCCGCCGGGACGTGGCTGAACCACGCCCGGGTGATCGCCTCGCTCAATTCCTCCAGCCGGTGCTGGCCGGTCGACGCGACCTGGCGCAGCACCGCCAGCGCCTGCTCCTCCTGCCGCCGCGACTTCTCCTCGCCCCCGAACAGCGAGACGGCGTTCGCGAGCTCGGGTTCGAGACGCTCCAGCAGGTTCGGAACGCGCGTGCCCGAGGCCTCGGCCAGGCGGTCGAGGTGGCTCGCGATCGAGCGCAGCTGGAAGGCGAAGGCGCGCGGATTGCTGTCGTCCAGCCCGATGAGGTCGAGCACGGGCGCGGGCTGGAGCTGGCCGAGATAGCGCCAGCGATAGGTGATCGAGCTGTCGCTCAGCTCGAGCGCCAGCCGCATCGACGCGTCCCAGTCGATCGGCGAGTGCTGGAACAGCCCGATCGCCGAGCCCAGCACGAACTGGGCGCGCTCGATGCGCCGGCCAAGGTCGAGGAACAGCCAGCCGGTGCCGCGCGTCATGTTCTCGCTGGCGAGGCCCGACAGCGTCGAGCCGAAGCGGATGATGTCGTCGAGGGCGGCGAGCAGCGGATCGAACTGGCCGCCGGCGCTCAACAGGCCGCTGCGCACCTCGCTCAGCAATGGGCCGACCGCGATCATCATGTCGGGCGAGAAGCGGTCGCGCAGCGTGCCGGTCAGGCGCTGGATGGACTCGAGCACCGTGGCGAGGCCGCCGCGCGCCGACGCGACCGCGGCGAGGCCGCCCTGGAACGCCGCGCTCTCGGGCGTCGCCAGCGCAGCCTGGCTCGGCATCAGGCCGGCGCGGTCGATCAGCTTGCCGAGCAGGCGCAGCTCGATGCCCTCCCGCACCCCGACCACGCCCTGCGCCACGCGGGTGACGGTGAGGCGCAGGAGACGCGCGTCGTTGTCGAGACGCTCGACGTAGCGGCCGAGCCAGTAGAGGTTGTCGGCGACGCGGCTCTGCAGGTCGGCGCTGCCGCGATCGACCTCGAGCTGGTGGAAGTGGCGGCTGGTCGGGACCTGCACGTCGGCCGCGTCCTCGGCCAGCACCCACACGTCCTTGAGCGTGCCGTTGAGCCGGCCGAGGTGGCTGAGCGCGGTGTCGCCCGCCGGCTCGCGCGCGAGGCCGCCCGGCAGCACGCGCCAGCCGTCACCCTCAGCCACCAGGAAGCAGCGCAGCACCACGGCCGACGGCACCAGCGTCTCGCCGTTCCATTTCGGATTGAGCGAGGGCGAGACGGGATACTGCGCCACGAAGTGGCCGGGGTTGGCCTCGATGCGCTGCTGCAGCTGCCGGCGGGCCTCGCCCTCCAGCATGCCGACCACGATCGGCTCGCGGTCCGGGCCGAGGCAGGGGCGCACGATCATCGCATCGAGATTCGCCAGGACGTAGGCCTTCGCCGGCGGCTCGCCCAGCCACCACACGTCGAGCGACGGCAGCTGCAGCTTCTGGCCGAGCAGGCGCCGGCTGATGCCCTGGAGGAACGGCATCAACGCCGGCGTCTCGACCAGGCCCGAGCCGAGCGCGTTGGCGAGCGCGATCTTGCCGCTGCGCGTCGCCTCCACGAGGCCGGTGACGCCGAGAGCGCTGTCGGCGCGCAATTCGAGCGGATCGCAGAAGGACGAATCGAGCCGGCGCAGCAGCATGTGGACGGGGCGCAGGCCGGCCAGCGTCTTGATCAGCACCTCGCCGTCGCGCGCCACCAGGTCGCCGCCCTCGACCAGCGACACGCCGAGCGCGCGGGAGAGATAGACGTGCTCGAAATAGGTCGCCGACAGCGAGCCCGGCGTCAGCACCGCCATGTTCGGGTTCGACACGCCGGTCGGCGCCAGCGCGGCCAGCGCGTCGTGCCAGCGGTCGACGAACGAGCGCACGTGGCGCACCGGGATCGAGCGGAAGGCCTCGGGCAGGCTGCGCGCCAGCACGCGGCGGATCTCGAGCGCAAAGCCCGCGCCCGACGGCACCTCGGTATGGTCGGCCAACACGTGCCACTGGCCGGTCGAGAGCCGCACCAAATCGACCGCGTACTGGCCGAGATAGCGGCCCGGCGGCCGGGCGTCGGTGACGCGGCAGGCGCGCAGGAAGTGGCGGTTGGCGTGGACGATGGCCGGCGGCACCAGCCGCTCGGCGAGCAGCCGTTGCGGGCCGTAGAGGTCGGCCAGCACGGCGTCGAGCAGCGACGCGCGCTGCACCAGCCCGGCTTCGAGCGTCGACCATTCGTCGGGCGTGATGACGAAGGGCAGGGGATCGAAGGTCCAGGAGGGCTTGCCGCGCCCGGTCTGGCGACCGTTGTCGACCAGGTTGAGCGTGGCGCCCGATTCCTCGAGCTGCCGCCGCGCGCTCTCGACACGCTCGCGCAAGGCCTCGCCCGGCAGGGCGCGGATCACGCTCAGGATGCCCTGCCAGTGATAGCGGATCGACTTCTGGCCGGTGACCAGCTCGTCATACGCATGCTCCGGCGAGGAGGTCAGGCCACGCATCGGCTCCATGCGCCCTTTTAGACTCCGTTTCGCTTCACAGTACACTTAACCAGTGACAGGCCGGGGGTGCCATGGGTTCATCTCCTTCCCCCTTCTGAGGGGGAAGGTGGCCCGAAGGGCCGGAAGGGGTCATCCCTCTGGGCAGCGCGAAGACCCCCATCCGGCGCTGCGCGCCACCTTCCCCCTCAGAAGGGGGAAGGCATGAAGAAGGAAACGCATGACCAATCTCTTCGATCTTTCCGGCAAGGTCGCCCTGGTGACCGGCGGCAGCCGCGGGCTGGGCTACCAGATGGTGAAGGCCTTCGCGGCCCATGGCGCCGACGTCTTCATCACCAGCCGCAAGCTCGACGCCTGCCAGAAGGTGGCGGCCGAGGTCGAGGCGATGGGCCGCAAGGCGGTGGCCTATGCCTGCAACGTCGCCAACTGGCAGGAGCTCGAGGGGCTGGCCGATGCCGCCTACGCCGCCTTCGGCAAGGTCGACATTCTGGTGAACAACGCCGGCTCCTCGCCGCTCGCGCCGTCGTCGCTGGAGACCTCCGAGCAACTGTTCGACCGCATCGTGTCGCTGAACTTCAAGGGCCCGTTCCGGCTGATGTCGCTGGTCGGCAGCCGCATGGCGGCGGGCGAGGGCGGCTCGATCATCAACATCTCCAGCGCCGGCGCGCTGCGGCCGCGGCCGCAGATCGCGCCCTATGCCGGCGCCAAGGCGGCGCTCAATGCGCTGACCGAGGCTTTCGCCCACGAGTACGGGCCGAAGGTGCGGGTGAACACCATCTCGCCCGGCCGCTTCCTGACCGACGTCAGCAAGGCCTGGCCGGAGGAGCACAAGAAGAACGCGACGGCGGCGCTCAGGCGCAGCGGCCGGCCGGAGGAGATCGTGACCGCCGCGCTCTACCTCGCGTCGAGCGCGTCGAGCTTCACCACGGGCTCGCTGGTCCGGGTCGACGGGGGAATCGCATAGACGGTTAGCCCCTGGGGAAAGCGCCAACGCCGTCATCCCGACCGAAGCGGAGCGAAGCGAGGCGAAGCGGAGGGATCTCTTTTTGCCGGAGACGTCGCAAAAATAGGTCCCTCGATTTCGCTTCGCTCCGCTCGGGACGACGGGAGGGGCCCTTGTTCAAGGCTGGCGCGATGCCATATAACGGGACGTAAATCACGGACAAATTACATGGCATCCAAGGGCAATACTCGGCGATCCCGCCTCCGGGCGGCAGGCGGCCGTGGCTTCGCGGAGAGACCGAAAAAGAGCTTCCCAGCGCTGAAAGACCGCTTGTCGCGCAATGTCGCTGTCAAGGGCGGCAAGCTCCCCGTGGAGGACGTCGCCCAATCGCTCGGCATGTCCAAGGCTCAGCTGGCGGAGACCGCGGGCCTCAGCATCGACACGCTCTATCGGACCAATCGCGCCGGCTCCGCAAAGACCCAGGCGCGTCTCAAGGAAATGCTCGAGATCGTCGATCGGGTTTCCGACTGGGCCGGCGGCAAGGACCAGGCGATGGCCTGGTATCGTGCCGAGCCGATTCCGGAGTTCGGCGACCGCACCGCGGAGTCGCTGGTGAAGGACGGGAAAGCGACCGCCGTTCGCGACTATCTCGATCACGTGGCGCTCGGCGGCTTTGCTTGAGATTTCGCGGAACGTGTTATCGCGCCCACGATCCCCGATGGGCGTTCAAGCCGCATTCGGGTGAAGGCGCGAAGGCTCACGGTGGACGGTTCAACGCCAAGGGCGTGCCGGCTCTCTACCTCGCCCTCACGATCGACGGCCTGTTTGCCGAGGTGGGTCATGCCTTCCCGCGCCGTTTCGATCCTCTGACGGTGTGTTCATACGACGTCGACGTCGATGACCTTGCCGATCTCCGAGACGACGTTGGCCGGAAGGCGCACGGCGTGCGTCTGGCCGAATTGGACTGTCCCTGGATGCTCGACGTTTCGGAGGGGCGCACACCGGCGTCCTGGAGGTTGGCCGAACGTCTGCGGGCGAGCGGCCATGCCGGAATTCTGGTGCCGTCCTTTGCGCGCGGCGCCAAGCCCGGCATGGCCAATCTTGTTCTTTGGCAATGGGGACCAGACCTTCCGCACAAGGTCGACGTTTACGACCCCAGCAATCGACTTCCGAAAGATCAGACGTCCTGGAGTTGATCCAGACCGCGCTCAAGCAACGCTGCCCGTCCCGGTCGTCTTAGGATTCGCAGCAATCGTCTCTTAGACCTGATTCTAAGGCCGGTGGTATTCCGCCACTTCGGTCAGATACTCTTGGGCTTGGTCGATATCGGTCTCCACCCCAAAGAAGAACGTGTCGAGGTCGTCCATCTGGGAGCGCAGATGAACGAGGTCAACCTCCGAAACGCCGATCTCTATAGGATCGCCCTTCCGAGTAGTCGCGTATCGGAAGGTTTGGCTATTGGGGTCGATTGCGTGAAGCTCAGCGATTATCCTATCGACTTTGTCGAAATAGGTATTCGGCGCATAGCGTTGGATCACTTGCTTAGCTGCCGCGTACAGCGCGTCTAGCTCATGCCGCGTTGGCGCTAGATCACTGCCATACTCATTGATTAAGCCCTTCAGCCTCAGTTCGATGCTGTGACGGTAGAGGAAGAGAATGGGATGAAGCAGCGTCTTGCTCGTATGGTGTTCCCCTGCGATGACCGCATCTAGAAGCGTCTCTGCTGCCTCGCGGTAGCCTATCGCCTGAGCACCAGCTCGCCAGTACTGATCATAGGTCTCCAGACGAGGGGCAAGCCCCTTCGCCTGTCTGAGCAAAGGTCCCTCAAGGAAATCGTCATCCGGCTGTTCTTGGTCGCTCATATCTAGCCTCCGCGGGTTTGGCTAGCGGGCTCGCAGATGCGACGGCAAGCGCCAAAAGCAAAGACTTAACTGTGTGGACAAACTGTATGGATCATCCTCCACACAAAACTCTAAACCGTTGAAGCCCCGATGAAATAAGAAATGGCGTCCCCCCAATAGGATTCGAACGCTCAATCGCTATCACCCCTTCAACACATCATACTCCATCAGGCACCGCCCCGGCCGCCAGCGCCGGCGCATCCCGACCTCCTCCATCATCCGGTCGTAGTACCGGTCCCCCGCCGTCACCGGCTGGGCGAACGTCAGCGCAAACGCGTCGGCGTCATCGGGGCTGTAGCCCAGCCGCGCCTTCACCTGGTCCTTGGGCTCGAGCAGCAGCCGGTCGCCGCGGAAGGAGTAGGTCGTGCGCGTGAGCGCCGCGATCAGCTCCTGGCTGGTGTCGGGCGGCAGCGCGCCGCCCTTGCGGATCCAGTCGACCGCCTTGAAGTACATCTCGGTCCGCTTGTTCTCGTAGCGCGGGTCGGTGGCCTTGCCGGCGAAGTGGATGCCGATCGGCTCGCGGCCGAGCCGCCGCAGGTTGTCGATCCAGCTCGAGCCGAAGCCGCCGGTGTCGTCGATGAAGCAGGCGTTCGCGTCCCAGTCGGCCCACTTGCGCGCCACCATCCCGGCGCCCTGCGTGCCGTCGATGTTGCGCATCTTCATCGGCGGAAAGGCGACCAGTCCCTGGCGCGGGAAGATCACGCTGGAGTCGTCGCCGAAGCGCGCCACATCGACGCCGAGGATGCGCGGCGCCATGGCGATGTCCTCTTGCTTCCAGGCGCGCCTGGTCGCCTCGGCGCATTCGTCGGGCCCGATCAGCGTGTCGAGCGAGCCGGGCGGGAACTGGCCGAACACGTTGACCAGCACCCACGGATTGTCGCGCCCGTACTTCTCGATCTGCTCGCGCGCCCATTGCGCCGAGATGCGCGTCGCGCGCTTCGGGTCGTCGGGATCGCCGGTGATCTCGGTGATGTGCCACAGGTGGCGCTCGCTGGTGCAGGCGCGGTACAGCGGGCCTTCGAGATGGGTCGGGTTGCCGGCCTGCACGATGTGGCCTTCCTTGCACGAGGAGAGCGCGGCCTCGGCCGCCGCCATCACCGCGTCGGGGATGCCGCCCGATTCGTCGAGGATGAACAGGATGGAATCGCTGTGCAGGCCGGCCAGCGTCTGGCCGAGGCTCGCGGGGTCGGCCGACTTCGCCCAGGTGCGGGCGCTCATCCACCAGGTCTTGTCCCGGCGTTTGTTGACGATGCGGTTGTGGGTCCACTTGAAGCCGCCGCTGAGCAGCGGCGACTTCGCCTGCCACTTCGCCATCTCCGCCCACAGCCCGTCGCGAAGGTTGTCGCCGCTCACGCTGGTCGCGGCGATCTTGGGGTCCTGGTTGACGGTCAGGAAGTTCCAGGCGAGCCAGGCCAGCACCGCCGTCTTGCCCGGCCCCTTGCACGCCTTCATCGCCAGCCGCTGGTTGCGCGGGAAGGCGGCCAGCACCTCGTCCTGCCACGGATCGGGCGTGACGCCGAACTGCTCGCGCACGAACCGGCGCGGATCGGCCTTCCAGGCGCGCAGGAGGGCGGTTTCGCTCATCGTCATGACCCCCTTCCGGCGCTGCGCGCCACCTTCCCCCGCAGACGGGGGAAGGCGTGAGGTCTTGCCTCCCCCCGTCTGCGGGGGGAGGTGGCCGCGAAGCGGACGGAGGGGGGTCTTCTCCTTTCGCTCACCATTCGTCGTCCTCCTCGTCGTGCGCGTAGCCGTCGCCGATGATCTCGCCGGTGAGCGGGTCGTACTCGGTCAGGCAGCGGCCGTAGGGGACGCGCTCGCGATAGTCGCTGGGCCCGCGCGCAACCCAACGGCAGTTCTCGTCGATGAACTTCTCGTTGGGCGTCAGCTCGCGCTTCGGCTCTTTCGGCTTGGGCTTCGGCTTACGCTCTCGCTTCGGCTTCGGCTTTTCGGCCGGCCGATCCCCTTTGGCGAGCCGCTCGGCCTCGCGCTCCTCCGGCGTCACCATCTTCGGCGGCTCGGCCGGCTGCGCCGCCGCGACGAGCGCCTCGAAGCCGCCGGTCTCGGCGGCGCGCACGAGATTCTCCTGTGGCGTCGCGGCGTCCTGCGGCGGGCGCACGAACGCCTCGCGACGGGCGACCTCGCGCTGCAAGTGCGTCCGGACCTTCCCCTCGGTGGTCATGGCTCCTCTCCCCTCATCTGCCGGCCCTGCGCCTCCAGCTCCTGCATCTTCTCCCACAGCGTGCCGGTGGCGATGGCGCGGCGGCGATGCTCCAGCATCCGGCTGATCTTGAGCGCCTCGCTGGCGCGGATCTGGTTCTGCGCGACCAGCCGGATCAGCGTGACCTGAGCCTGGTTGACCGAGTCGATATCGTTCGTGTCGGGCAGCTCGAAGGCCTCGCGCTTGAGGGCGCTCATGATGTTCCTCCTCGTGATGTTCCCGATCGTGATGGGCCTTTCGGCGGCAGCAGCCCACGCGTGCGGGCCTCGGCCTTCAGCCGGAAGAACCAGCTGCGCTCGATGCCGAGCGCCTCGCACACGTCGCGCCGGCTGAGCCCTTGGCGGACCAGCGCCGCGAGGCGGTCGACGCGGCAGGCGGCGTCCCAGCGCCAGGCGCCGGCGCCATCCGTCGTCTGCAGCTCGGCGGCTATCGGAAACAGCGGCACGCGCTGCCGCGTCTTCTCGAAATGGATCTCGAAGCGGGCGTTGCCGCCGGCGGCGGCCGATGCGGCCGGCCGCAGCGCCATCACCAGGTCGGCCGCGCTGGCGCGCCCTGCCGCCCCGTTCTTGGCGGTATGGTCGACCATCAGGACCGCGCGCCGGGTCTGCTTCAGGTGCAGCAGCAAGCAGTGCAGGGCGTCGCGCCGCTCGTGATCGCGATCCGCGCGCGCCGCGGGCGCAAGTGCCGACAGCGTGTCGAGGACGAGCAGCTGCGGATCGTTCCAGCCGGCCATCAGGCGCACGATCCCGTCCTCCGTGCCGAGATCGAGGCGCGCTCCGCCGGGACGATCATGGGGCACGATCGCGAGGTTGCCGGGCAGCTGCCCGAACAGGGCGAGGCGATCGCCCAGTTCGGCCGCGCCCATCTCGCCATCGAGGTAGAGCACGCGGCGCGGCCTGGGCGCGCGCCAGCCGAGGAAGCTCGTGCCCGAAGCGACCGCCCAGGCGATGCCGAGCGCCAGGAAGCTCTTGCCGATGCCGGGCGGCCCGTAGACCAGCGCCCTCGTGTCGGACGAAAGCCAGGGCGGCAGGAGATCGCTGCGGGCCGGCCGGCCGGCCGCCATCAGCTGGGGATCGGTGAGGATGGGGAGAAGGGTTGCGTTCTGCATCCCTTCCATATATGATGGACGTTAATTAACGTCAAGCACAACTTTTGAACTATGCACCGTCGTCCCGACCGAAGCCGAGCGAAGCGAGGCGCAGCGGACGGACCTCTTTTCTGCGGTTTGCGGCTGATCGTAGAAAAAGGTCCCTCCGCTTCGCGCTTCGCGCTCCGGTCGGGACGACGGGAGGGAGGACGACAGGGGTGTTTTCGATTGGGACAGAATGCGTGGATTCGTGGACTCCGGGGCGAAAACCCCGATGCCATCGGCCTCGAACCGGTCCACAAGGGAGTGGACTCGAGTGGACTCTTGCCGGACCGCGGGCGTCCCGCCCGCTCATGATCATGAGCGGCCGAGACGGCCGCGGTCCGGCAAGATAGGTTTGCAGCAGGAGGAGTTGCGTAATGAAGATCAAAGCCGCCGTCCTGACCCAGTGCGGACTGCCGCGTCCGTTCGCCAAGTCCAAGCCGATCCACATCCTCGACCTCGACCTCGATCCGCCGGGCGAGGGCGAGGTGCTGGTGAAGGTGGGCGGCGGCGGGCTCTGCCATTCAGACCTGTCGCTGATCAACGGCGACCGGCCGCGGCCGACGCCGATCGTGCTGGGCCACGAGGGCGCGGGCGAGATCGTCGAGGTCGGCGCCGGCGTGCACGACGTGAAGCCGGGCGACCATGTCTGCTTCACCTTCAACGTCTCGTGCGGCCGCTGCCGGCGCTGCCTCGAGGGCCGGCCGTACATCTGCGAGCGCTCGATCGCGCCGCGCGCGGCGGGCCAGCTGCTGTCGGGCAAGCACCGCCTGCACCACGAGGGCAAGCCGGTGAACCATCAGTCCGGCGTGTCGTGCTACGCCGAATACGCCGTGGTCGATCGCGGCTCGGTGGTGGTGATCGACCGGAGCCTGCCGCTCGATCTGGCGGCGCTGTTCGGCTGCGCCGTGGTGACCGGCGTCGGCGCCGTGGTCAACACCGGCCGCATCGAGCCGGGCAGCACGGTAGCGATCGTCGGCCTGGGCGGCGTCGGCCTCTCGGGCCTGCTGGGCGCGGTGCTGGCGGGCGCGGGGCGCATCGTCGCGATCGATCTCTCGGACGACAAGCTCGGTCTGGCCCGCCAGCTCGGCGCCACCGACACGGTGAACGCGAAGGACGCCGACCACGTGAAGCAGGTGCGCGACATCACCAACGGCGGCGTCGACTACGCCTTCGATCTCGCGGGCACGATCAAGTCGATGGAGACGGCCTATCTCGTGACGCGCTGGGGCGGCACCACGGTGACGGCCGGCCTGTCGCCCATCTCGGCCGACTTTTCTTTCAAGCAGAGCTCGATCGTCAGCGAGGAGAAGACGATCAAGGGCTCCTATATGGGCAGCTGCGTGCCGGTGCGCGACATCCCGCGATTCATTTCGCTCTACCAGCAGGGCAAGCTGCCGGTCGACCGCATGATGAGCAAACGCATCGGCTTCGACGAGCTGAACGAAGGCTTCGACCGCCTGCAGGACGTCGCCACCGTGCGCCAGGTTCTGGTGCCGCACCGATGATCGACAGTGCCGTCGAGATCGGCGCCGTCGAGACGCCCTTGCAGCACGACGTCCGCGTGCTGGTCGCAGAGCTGAACCAGACGCTGCTCGCGCTGACGCCGCCCGAGTTCTGCTTCCACATGACGGTGGAGCAGATGGCCGAGCCTTCGATCACGCTGTTCGAGCGCATCGAGGCGCTCGCCCGCCAGGAAGGCCTCGAGCGGCTGGTGGTGGAGACCGGCGATCGCCATGCCACGGCCTGGACGGTCTACGAGCGCGCCGGCTTCACGCGCGGCGGGCCGGTGCTCGACTATCCCGATTCGGCCGGGTCGGTGTTCTACGAGAAGGCTCTGGCGCAAGGATGATCGCGCGGCTGGCCCTTGCGACCGTCATGGTGGGGTTCACGGTCACGGTCCACTTCTTCGGCCTGCTGACGCTGCTGTGGATCCTGCGCGCGCGCGCCCATGTCGTCCACGATACGTGGGTGCGCGAGGGCGCGGCGATCTTCACCGTCGTGCTGGGGTTGATGGTGATCCACGCCGTGGAAGTGTGGCTCTACGCCGGCGTCTATCTCGCCCTGGGCGCGCTGAACGACCTCGAGACGGCGCTGTACTTCTCGACGGCGAGCTTCACGACGATCGGCTACGGCGACGTCGTGCTCGATCAGCGCTGGCGCCTGGTCGGCGCGATCGAGGGCGCCAATGGCCTGCTGCTGTTCGGCTGGTCGACGGCGTTCCTGTTCTCCGTCATCAGCCGGATGCGCACGCTCGAGCACGACTGGCTCGAGCGTGGCCCGAAATGAACGTCAGGGGATGTTGATGCTGAAGTTCACGCCCGGCTCGGCGCCGTAGACCACCGGCGGCGGCACGTAGCCGTAGTTGTAGGGCGTGGCGTAGACCACGGGGGGCGGCCGATAATGGTAGCCGTAGTAATAGTCGTCGCGATCGTGATGGCGCCAGCGGTCGTCGTCGTGCCAGCGACCGTCGCCCCACCAGCGGGCGCTGGCGGACCCGGCCACGCCGGTCACCGCGAGCATCGCGAGCGCGGCTGCGAACAGGATGCGTCTGGTCATGTGGTCCTCCTCCTGTCAGCCCTGCTGTGGCGACTTGCGGGGGCCGAAATTGTGGAACACCTGGTCGGCGTTCTTCTTCTGGTCGGCCGGCATCGAATCGTAAAGCGATTCGAAGGCCGAGGTCAGGTTCTTCAGGCCGTCGAGATGGGCCTGGGTGAAGTCCTGGTAGGTCTTGAGGTCGTCGACGGCGGTGATGTCCGTCTTGGCGCGCTTCTCCTTGACCAGCTTGTCCATCGCGGCGGCATTCTCGCGCATCGCCGTCGCGACCTTGTCCCACTTGGCCTCCTGGTCGGGCGTGATCTTGAGCGCGCTCTTCAGCAGGGTGATGCGCTGCTCGACCGTCTGCGGCTTGCTCGAGGTGGCGGCGGCCGCGGCGGGCGGCTTGGCGCCGCCGGGCTTGGTGGTCGTCGAGGTCTGGGCCGACGCGCCGGCCACGCCCAAGGCAAGCGTCGCGGCGGCGAGCGTCGCGATGGCCAGCGAGCGCCGCAGGGGCGCACGGTATGACAGGTTCATGGATGGCTCCTTTCCGAGAGAGGAATCCCTGGAAAGGAACGGCAGCGAACGGACCGGAGTTGCCCGGTCGGATGTGCGGCCTAACGCACCTCGAAGCCGAGCGCGGCCAGCGCCGTGCGCATGCGCTCGCGGCCGTTCATCGATTTGATCGGGCCCAGCCGGTTCAGCACGCGCTGGGTCCAGGTCGAGGCCTGCATCTCGTGGCGGGCGGCAAACTTCGCCATCTCGCCGTCATAGGCCTTCCGCTCGTCCGCCCGGGGATGGGCGTTGTAGCGGTCGTGATGCACCACGATGCTTTGCGGCAGGCGCGGCTTCACCTCGCCTGCGGCCTGGTCGGTCGCATAGCCGACGCACAGCCCGAACACGACGAACGACTGCTTCGGCAGGCCGAGCAGCCTGGCCACCCGCTCCGGGTCGTTGCGCATGGCGCCGATATAGACCGTGCGGAGGCCGATCGATTCGGCGGCCACCACGGCGTTCTGGGCCGCCAGCGCCACGTCGATGCAGGCGACCAGGAACGTCTCCAGCCACGGCATGGTCTCGAACTCGACCTTCTGCTCGGCCGAGATCAGCCCGTTGCGGGTCATGTCGGCGACCCAGCACAGATACAGCGGGCACTGCTCGATGTGCTTCTGGTTGCCGGCGATCTCGGCCAGGACCTTCTTCTTCTCCGGGTCGCTGACGGCGATCACCGTCGTCCACTGCATGTTCGAGCTGGTGGCGGCCGATTGGGCGGCCGCGACCATGGTCTCGAGCGTGCCGGCCGGCACCGGGTCGGGCTTGTAGCCGCGCACCGAGCGGTGATCGAGCATCGTGGCGATCACCTCGTTCCACGGTCCCATCGCCGGCAGACCGGTGGCGCCGTAGCGGCGCAGCAGCGCCTCCTTCTGGGAGGTCGCAGATGACTGCGACCGTGTCCCCGGCGTCAGCGAGTCCATGTCGGCGTCCCTTCGGGCTTGCGGCGCGTCATGCAGGTGACCAGCGCCAGCAGGATGAACACGACGACGATGGCGTAGATCATCTGCGGCTGGCCGTGGTCCATCAGCCAGGCGTAGGTGAGGGGCGCCACCATGCCGCCGAGATTGAAGCCGGTGGTGACGAAGCCGAACACCTTGCCGAACGAGCCGGGCGGCGTGACCGCCCGCACCATCATGTCGCGCGACGGCTGGATCATGCCGTTCAGCAGGCCGCCCAGCGACATCACGAAGATCAGGACGGTGCCCGGCATGGCGACCCAGCCGAGCAGCACCGCCATGGTCGAGGTGCAGGCGAAGCCCACTGCCGCCACCCGCTCATGGTGCGGCGTGCGGTCGGCGATGATGCCGCCCAGCAGCACGCCTGCCGCGCTGAACAGCAGGAAGCCCGACAGGCCGATATTGGCGGTCGCCGCGGGCGTGCCGTGGATCGCGCCCAGCGACACCACGGAGAAGGTCTGGATGCCGCCGTTGGCCATGGCGAGGCAGAAGAAGAACAGCAGGTTGCGCAGGATCGGACCGCTCAGCAGCAGCTTCCAGCCGACCTGGCTGTCGCTGGCCTTGGCCGTGGTGGCGACCTTGCGCGGCGCGCGCGGCAGCACGCTTCCGGTCACCATCAACAGGATCGCCGCGGCGAACGACAGGACCGCGGCGACCAGGAAGCCGCCATTCCAGCCCCAGATCGCCACCGCCGCGACCACCATGGCCGGTGTGACGCCGCTGCCGAGATAGCCCGCGAAGGTGTGGACCGAGAAGGCCTTGCCCATGCGCTTGCCGTCGATCGTCGCCGACAGGATCGAGTAGTCGGCCGGATGGTAGACGGTGTTGGCGACGCCCAGCAGCGCATAGCCGATCAGGAAGAACCAGTAGCCCGGCAGCAGGGCGGCGACGCAGATCGCAACGCCGCTGAAGATCAAGCCGCCGGTCAGCATGATTCGCGGGCCGATCCGGTCGACCAAGAAGCCGGCCGGCGTCTGCAGCAGAGCCGACATGATGTTGTAGAGGGTGATGGCGAAGGCGATCTCGGCGTAGCTGGCGTTGAAGTGGTCCTTCACCAGCAGGAAGATCGGCGGCAGCAGCATGATGTAGACGTGGCTGACGAAGTGCGCGATCGCCACGATCGAGATGACCTTGGCGTCGCGCTGCCAGCCGACATCGGCCCGCGCCCGGAGCGATTCACTCGTCGACGACATTGACCTGCAAAGCTCCGATTCCGGAAATCTCGACCTCGAGCTTGTCGCCGCCCTTCATCCAGAGCGGGGGCTTGCGGCCCAGGCCGACGCCGTCGGGCGTACCGGTGGCGATCACGTCGCCCGGCTCCAGCCAGGTCACGGTCGAGAGATACTCGATGATGGTGGCGACATCGAAGATCATGTGATCGGTCGTGTCGCGCTGGACTTCGGCGCCGTTGAGGCGGGTTACCAGCGTCAGCGTCTGCGGATCGGGCAGGATGTCGGTCGTGACCATCCAGGGGCCGAGCGGCCCGGTCGCCGGGAAGTTCTTGCCCGCGGTCACCGAATGCTTCTGGAAGTCGCGCACGCTCACGTCGAGGAAGCAGCTGTAGCCGGCGATGACCGACAAAGCGCGCGCCCGCGGCACGTGGCGGCAGCGCTCGCCGACGATCACCGCGAGCTCGCCCTCGAAGTCGAAATGGGTCGAGGCCGACGGCCGGATGATGTTGCCGCCGTGCGGCACCAGCGTGTTGTGCAGCCGGGAGAAGACGCTGGGCACGGTCGGCAGCTGGCGGCCGACCTCGCCGACATGGCTGGCATAGTTCAGCCCGATGCAGAGGATCTTGTCGGGGTTGGGGATCGCCGGCAGCAGCTCGACGGCGTCGAGCGGGATGTCCGGTTTGGCCGTTTTCAGGCCGGCCGCCAGCGACGGCAGGGCCTTGGCGGCGATGGCGTCACGCAGGCTCGGCCAGCGCGCGCTGAAATCGACGATACCGCCGTCCACGAGCGCACCGAATTTCGACGCGTCCGCATGGCGAAAGCTGACCAACCGCATGCATGGAACATGACGCGGGGGCCGCGCCAGTCAAGTGAAGCCTCGGTCAGCTGCTCTTCCGAGGAGCCGGGTATGCGCATTCGGCAAGGGTCGTGGTGTCGAGCTCGTCGAGGAAGGCCTGTCGCGCCGCCGCGAGGCGCTTCTTGAGGCGGCAGCGCGGGGTGAGGACGCAGGCGCCGCCGTCGGCGCGGAAGCATTCGGCCATCGGCTGGTCGTCCTCGAGGTCGCGCACGACCTGGCCCAGGGTGATGTCCCGCGCCGGCTTGGCCAGCCGGAAACCGCCGGCCGCGCCGCGCTGGGTCTTGACGTAACCGGCCTCGGCCAGGCCGCGCACCACCTTGATCAGGTGATGGCGCGAGATCTCGAATTCGCCCGCGATCTCGTCGGTGGTGAAGGAACGGTCGGGCTCGCCCGCCAGCCGCATCAGCGCGCGCAGTCCGAAGTCGGTGTAGCTCGTGAGGCGCATTGTCGCTCGGTCCAAATAGGTATTGGAAATACCACTTAGCAGAGATCAAATAGGTACCATGAATACCTCTTTGACGCATGCCGACCTCGTCGCCCGGACCGGCATCGACGAGCCGATGATCGAGCGGCTGGTCCACCGCTTCTACGACAAGGCCCGGGCCGACGCGCTGCTGGGGCCGGTGTTCGAGTCGAAGGTGGAGGACTGGGACCACCATCTGGCGCGCATGTGCAGCTTCTGGGGCTCCGTCGCCACCATGGCGGGCACCTACCACGGCAATCCGATGATGAAGCACGTCCCGCTGCCGATCGACGCCAAGCACTTCGACCGCTGGCTGGCGCTGTTCGAGGAGACCGCCCGCGAGGTATGCCCGCCGATCGCGGCCCAGCACTTCATCGAGCGTGCGCGGCGGATCGCCCAGAGCCTGGAGCTCGGCGTCGCCCTCAATGCCGGCGCGCGGCTGCGCATGGGCGAACGCTTTCATCGAGGAGAAGCGTCATGAGCAACGAGTTGATGGCCCGCGGCACCACCGTTGGCGAGATCGCCGCCAACCTGCCGGGCGCGACGGCGGTGTTCCGCCGCTTCGGCATGGACTTTTGCTGCAAGGGCAACGTGGCGCTGGCCGAGTCGGCGCGGGAGCGGGGCGTTGCGCTCGCCGACGTGGAACGCGCGCTGGCCGCCCTCGACACCGGCGTGCCGTCGGCTGCGCCGCAGGAATCGCCGGCGCTGGTCGACCATATCGTCTCCCGTTACCACGATACCCATCGCCGCGAGCTGCCGGAGCTGATCCAGCTCGCGCGCAAGGTCGAGAAGGTCCACGCCAAGCGGTCCGACGTGCCGCACGGGCTGGCCGATCTGCTCGAGCGCATGTCGATCGAGCTGCAGCAGCACATGGCTAAGGAGGAGCTGATCCTGTTCCTGGCCATGAAGCAGTCGGCAGCCGCCGGCCTCGACATGCCGATCGCCCGCATGCGCCACGAGCACGACGACCATGGCGCTCACCTGCGCGAGCTCGACCGGCTGACGAACGGCGTCACCGTCCCGGCCGATGGCTGCCGGACCTGGCAGGCCCTCTATGCCGGCATCGCCAAGCTGGTCGACGACCTCATGGAGCACATCCATCTCGAGAACAACGTTCTGTTCCCGCGCTTCTCCGCCGTCGACAGCGGCGCGGCCTTCGACGGAAAGCTTTGCGGTCGCGTCTGACGTCCTAACGGCCGAGCAACCGGGCGAGGGCGGGGGTCAAGCCGACGCTTTCGACCGGCGCTGCCTTCGACAATTGGCCGGTGCGCGCCTTCGCCGGCTTCTGCGCGGCGAGGGCCTCCGCGGTCGAGATCGCGCAGGCGACGCCGTCGAGCAATGGCACCTCGACTCTGCTCGCGAGCTTGGCCGCAAGGCCGGCCAGTCCCGCACCACCCAGGATCACCACGTCTGCGCGGTCTTCCTTCACACACGCCTGGCAGCCTTTGGCGAGCAGCGCCATCGCCGCCTTCGGGTTGCGCGCGATGTCGGCGCCGGTCGGCGCGACGGTGCGCACCGACGCGAGCCGCGATGACAGGCCCATGCCGGCGACGAACTCCTCGAGCATCGACTGCCAGCGCTCGCCGCCGGTGACGATCGAGAACCGGCCGCCCAGTGCGCAGGCCTGCAGGATCGAGGCGTCCGCCATGCCGACCACCGGCACCGGGCTGATCTCCTTCAGCGCTGCGAGGCCGGGATCGCCGAAGCAGGCCAGCACGACGGCGTCTTTACGACCCTTGTCGTTGGCGAAGGCATCGACGGCGGCATGACTTGCGATCGCGTAGCCGACGCGGGAGGCGATGTAGCGCGGGCCGAACGCACCCGATAGCGCGCGCAGGGTCGTGCCCTTGGAGGCGAAGGCCTTCGCGGTCCTGAGGACGAGGTCGGTGATCGACGTCGTGGTGTTCGGATTGATGAGAAGAATTTCAGTCATGGCATTTCCCGTCATCCCGACTCGCGCGGGGTAACCCCGCGCTTTGCCGAGCGCAGCGAGGCGTAGTGGAGGGACCTGTTCATGTCACGTCGACCGCGAAGAAGAGGCCCCTCGGCTTCGCTCGGGGCGACGGGCTAAAGCTGCATGACCTTCTTCAGCCGGGCGACGTCGTGGTTGGGGCCGATCGACAAGGCACAGGTGCGGGAGATGTGGGTGATGGGCAGACCGCTCTCTTTCGCCCAGGCGTTGAACTGCGCCTGCGCCGCCTTCAGGTCCTTCTTTGACGTGCCGCTGCCGATCGGCACGCCCGAATCGCGCAGACACAGAAGAACGTCGCCCGATAAAACAAAGGCATCCCAGCCGAGGAAGCGCAGGAAGTACTGGCCGCTGAATCCGCCCAGGCGCGTGCCGCGCTTGCCGAGGAAGTCGAGCAGGCCGGCCTGGTCGTCGGCCGGCCAGGCGGCGAGGAACTTGCCGAAGCTGCCATGCTCGGCGGCGATCTCGGTGACGAACTTGGCGTTCTCGCGCACCGCCTTGATCTTTCCGGGATGACGGACGATCCGAGTGTCGGACACCAGCTTCTCCCAGTATTCGCTCGGCTGGAACAGCAGCCGCTTGGGATTGAAGCCGAGGAAGGCCTCCTCGAAGCCCGGCCATTTCTTGTCGATCACGTCCCACACGAAGCCGGCCGAGAAGATGCGCGCCGCCATGTCCGACAGCACGCGGTCGTCCGGCACCTTGGCCAGCGCCTTGTTGTTGGGCTTCTTCGGCATCAGCGACGCCAGCACCTTGTCGCCGCCCTTGCGCTTGGCAGCGCGCTCGCGGATCGACTTGAAGGAGACCTTCGCCACGTCGGCGCTACTCCAGCCAGCCGTCGAAGAAGTCGAACACGCTCGCCTTGAAGAGGCCGTGGCTGATCAGGGAGAAGTGGTCGCAGCCCGGCACGGTCACGGCCTTGGCGCCGGGAATGGCATCGGCCAGACCCTGAGGCGGGCCGGCGAGCTGGTCGCGCATGCCGGCGATCACCACGGTTGGCCGGCGGATGCCCATGAAGGAGTCCGGCGTGAACGGCGTGCGGGGCCCACGCGAGCAGGCCGCCAAAGCGAGCCGATCCTCCTTCTGCTCGTCGGCGAAGTGGCGGAAGCTCCTCAGCATCGGATCGGCGATGTCGTCGGCGGTCGCCGCTTCCATCGCCTTGGCCATGCCGTCGGGATCGCGCGGCGGCTCGAAAAGGCGGCCGCCGACGCCGCTCACCACCAGATGATCGATGCGGCCGCCGTCCTGCAGCGCCGCCGTCAGTGCGATCTGCGAGCCCATCGAGAAGCCGATCACATGGGCCCGCTCGATGCCGGCGTGATCCATCAAGGCAAAGATATCGCCGGCCATCGCCCTGCGGTCGTACTTCTCCGGCTCGTGCGGCTTGGCGCTCTCGCCGTGGCCGCGATGGTCCAGCGCGAGGCCACGCAAACCTTTTGCAGCGATGGCGTCGTACCAGCCCATGCGTTTCCAGTTCTCGTATTTGTTGGCGGAGAAGCCGTGCAGCAGAACGACCGCCTTGCGGGCGTCCCTGGGGCCGAACTCGTCATAGGCAAGGTCCAGGCCGTCGGATGTGAATTGGGGCATGTCGCGTGTTAGAAGACCCCGCAAAGGGAGGAATTGCAATGGCGGCCAAAATCGGAAGGACGGTGGGCGAGTCCCAGCCGTACTGGCCGACGGTGCCCAAGCGCCCGGCGGGGGTAAAAGGGAAGGGCGCGCCGAACATCCTGATCGTGCTGTTCGACGATGTCGGTTTCTCCGACTTCGGTTGCTACGGCTCGCCGATCCAGACACCGACCATCGATGCCATCGCCCAGCGCGGCCTGCGCTACACCGGCTTCCATACGACGGCGATGTGCTCGACCACGCGCGCCGCGCTGCTGACCGGTCGCAACCATCATTCGGTCGGCGTCGGCTGCCTGGCCAACTTCGATTCGGGCTACCCCGGTTATCGCGGCAAGATCGCGAAGGAGGCCGGCACTCTCGCCGAGATGCTGCGGCCGCACGGCTATCGCAACTACATGCTGGGAAAGTGGCATGTCACGCCGCTTACCGAGTCGGGTGCGACCGGACCGTTCGACGGCTGGCCGCTCGGCCGCGGCTTCGACCGCTTCTACGGCTTCCTCGATGCCGAGACCGACCAGTATTCGCCCGAGCTGGTGCGCGACAACACGCCGGTCGATCCGCCGGGCACCTACGAGACCGGCTATCACCTGACCGCCGATCTGGTCGACCAGGCGATCCGCTATCTCGCCGACCATGTCGCCGACGATGCGGAAATCCCGTGGCTGACCTGGGTGGCGCTGGGCGCCTGCCACGCGCCGCACCAGGCGCCGAAGGATTTGATCGCGAAGTATGACGCGCTCTTTGCCAACGGCTGGGACGACGAGCGCGACCAGCGGCTGGCCCGGCAGAAGAAGACCGGCATCGTGCCGGAGAACACGCGCCTGCCGCCGCGCAACGACGCGGTACGGCCGTGGGCCGAGCTGCCCGAGGCCGAGCGGCGGCTCTTCACGCGCCTGCAGGCGGCCTATGCCGCGATGCTGGAGCATGCCGACCAGCATCTCGCACGCCTGGTCGATTTCCTCGACAAGGCGGGCCAGCTCGACGACACCATGATCATCGTGATGTCCGACAACGGCGCCAGCCAGGAAGGCGGGCCGTTCGGCATGATCAATGCGATGGGCCCGTATAACCTGCGCCGCGAGCCGATCGAGGAAAAGATCGCGCGCATAGACGACATCGGTGGGCCGGACACGCATTCGAACTTCCCGCTGGGCTGGGCGATGGCGGCCAACACGCCGCTGCGCCGCTACAAGCAGAACACCCATGGCGGCGGCATCCGGGACCCCCTGGTGATCTCCTGGCCCAACGGCATCGCCGCGCGCGGCGAGCTGCGGCACCAGTTCTGCCACGCCAGCGATCTGGCGCCGACCTTGCTCGAGGTCGTCGGCGTCAAGCCGCCGAAGACCGTCAACGGCATCAAGCAGATGCCGATCGAGGGCACGAGCTTCGCGCGCAGCCTCGGCAACGCGAAGGCGCCGTCGAAGAAGACACCGCAGTACTTCGAGATGTTCGGCCATCGCGGTTTGGTGCAGGGCGGCTGGAAGGCGGTGGCCTTCCATCCCATGGGCTCGGCGTTCGAGCAGGACAAATGGGAGCTGTTCCATCTCGACAAGGACTTCAGCGAGACCGACGACCTCGCCGCGAAGGAGCCGGAGCGGCTGAAGGCGATGATCGACGAATGGTGGCGCCAGGCCGAGGCGCACCAGGTGCTGCCGCTCGACGACCGCTTTGCGCCGCGCTTCGCCGACAACGCCAAGCGCTTCCACGGCCCGCGCAAGCATTTCGTCTTCCATGCCGGCATGGGCCATGTGCCGACCGACGTCGCGCCCGATGTGCGCAGCCGCACCTACACGATCGAGGCCGACGCGCGGATCGAGGCCGGCAGCGAGGGCGTGCTGATCGCGCATGGCGACATGACCTGCGGGTACGCGCTCTACATCAAGGACGGCCGGCTGACCTACGACATGAACGTCGGTGGCGTGCACCACGTCATCGCGTCCGACCGGCCGGTGCCGCCGGGCAACCGAAAGCTCGGCCTTCGCATGCGGCGCAACAACGGCCGCAACGTCGCGACCCTGCTGATCGACGGCGAGGCGGTCGGTGGCTTCGACGAGCAGCTGGGTTTCATCAGCTTCATCTCGTGGTCCGGGCTCGACATCGGCCGCGATCGCGGCAGCCCCGTATCGCACTACGAGGCGCCGTTCGAGTTCACCGGCAAGCTGCGCAAGGTCACCGTCCTGATGGACGACGACCAGGTGCTCGACGCCACGGCGGCGGCCGACGCGACTTTGGCGCGCGAATGACGGCGCTCCTCGATCGTCGCCCAGGTCTGGCGCCGGGCGTGGACAGTCCGTACGCCTGGCGGCTCGCTGTCCTGTCGATGTTCTGCATCGGCCTGGGCGGCGGCGCGATCTACCTGCCGGTGGTGGCGCTGAAGGAGATCGCCGCCGAGTTCGGCGACCGCCGGATCGTGCCGTCGACCGCCTACACGTTGGGCTTCTTCTGCATGGGCCTGGGCGGCGTGTTCATGGGCTGGCTGGCCGACCGCACCAGCCCGCGCGTGCCGCTCCTGATCGCCGGCGTGTCGATCTTCGCCGGCGGCTGGCTGGCGGTGAGCGGCAGCGAATGGCTGCTCTATCTCGGCTACGCCGTGCCGCTCGGGTTCCTCGGCAATGCCGCGACCTTCACGCCGGCGATGAACAACATCCAGGGCTGGTTCGAGAGGCGGCGCAGCACGGCCGTGTCGATCATCTCGGTCGGGCCGGCGATCTCGGGCTTCATCTGGCCGCAGATCTATCGCTGGCTGCTGCCCGACCATGGCTGGCGGCAGTCGCTGGTCATTTACGGCGTGACCGCCGGCACGCTGCTGTTCCTCTGCGCCTTCTATGTGCGGCCCTCGCCGATGGCACGCGCGAAGGCGGCGCGCGCCGCCGAGGATCTGTCGATCCTGCCGATCTCGTCGCCAAGACTGATGACGCTGCTCTCGGCCGCGGGCTTCTGCTGCTGCGCGGCGATGGCGGTGCCGTTCGTGCACATGGTGGCGTTCTGCGGCGACCTCGGCCTGTCGCCGGCGCGCGGCTCGGAGGCGATCTCGCTGATCCTGCTCTCGGCCGTCGCCGCGACCTTCGCCATGGGCCGGCTCAGCGACCATATCGGCCCGCTCAAGGTCAGCCTCCTGTGCTCGGCGATCCAGGTCGTGTCGCTCACCGGCTACGTCTTCGTGCAGGGCCTCTCCGGCATCTACACGCTCGCGGTGATCCACGGCATTCCCTACATCGCGATCGTGCAGGGCTACGCGCTGATCCTGCGCCGCCTCTACGGGCCGAACATCGCCGGCTGGCGGCTCGGCGTGGTGATGCTGTTCGCGATGGCCGGCATGGCGGCGGGCGGCTGGATGGGCGGCGCGATCTTCGACTGGACGCTCAGCTACCGGCCGGCCTTCCAGGTGGCGCTCGCCTTCGACCTCCTGAATTTCATGCTGCTCGGAATTCTCTTCATCGGCGGCCGGCGGACAATGGCGGGCCTCGCGGTATAGGATCGCCTCATGGCCAAACAGCACGATCACAGCCACGATCATGACCACGACCGCGACAACCATCTCTCCGAGACGGTGTTGCGGGTGAAGGCCCTCGAGACGCTGCTGGTGTCGAAGGGGCTGGTCGATCCGGCCGCCCTCGACGCGATGGTCGACGCCTACGAGACCAAGATCGGCCCGCGCAACGGCGCCCGCGTCGTCGTCAAGGCGTGGACCGATCCCGCCTACAAGGCGCGCCTGATGAAAGATGCCACGGCGGCGATCGCCGAGCTCGGCTATTCGGGCGCGCAGGGCGAGCACATGGTCGTCGTCGAGAACACGCCAGCCGTCCATAACCTGGTCGTCTGCACGCTCTGCTCCTGCTACCCGTGGCCGGTCCTGGGCCTGCCGCCGGTCTGGTACAAGTCGTCGGCCTATCGCTCGCGCGCCGTGATCGATCCGCGCGGCGTGCTGCAGGAGTTCGGACTCACCGTGCCCGACGACGTCGCCGTGCGCGTCTGGGATTCGACCGCGGAGATCCGTTACCTCGTCCTGCCCGAACGTCCCGCCGGCACGGAAGATATGAGCGTCGAGGCGCTGGAAGAGCTGGTGACGCGCGACACCATGATCGGCACCGCGAAGGTGGCCGCGCCATGAACGGCGTGCACGACATGGGCGGCATGCACGGCTTCGGGCCGGTTGAGCCCGAAGCCAACGAGCCCGTCTTCCACGCACCGTGGGAAGGCCGCGTGCTGGCGATCCGCCGCGCGCTGGGCGCGTGGCGCAAGTGGAACATCGATGCCGGCCGCCACAGCATCGAGACGCTGCCGCCGGCCGACTATCTGCGCATGAGCTACTACGAGAAGTGGCTCGCCTCGGCGATCAAGCTGGCGCTCGGCGCCGGCCTCATCACGCAGCACGAGCTCGAGACCGGCCAGCGCGATCCGTCGGTGCCGGTGGCGACGCCGCCGCTCACCGCCGACAAGGTGATGCCGGCGATCCTGAAGGGCGGCCCGACGCATCGCGAGACGACCGCCCGGCCGCGCTTCGAGCCGGGCGAGGCGGTGCGCGCACAGAACATCAACCCGAAAGGTCACACGCGGCTGCCGCGCTATGTCCGCGGCCGGCAGGGCACGATCGAGCGCGATCACGGCGCGCATGTCTTTCCCGATTCCAATTCGAAGTTCGAGGGCGAGAACCCGCAGTACCTGTACACCGTGCGCTTCGCCGCGCGCGAGCTGTGGGGCGAGGCGGCCAATCCCGACGATGCCGTGTACCTCGACCTGTGGGAGGAGTATCTCGATGTCGCGTGACGAGCTGTGGAAGATGACCGCCGTCGAGGCGGTGGCGCGCCTCAAGAAGAAGGAGATCAGCCCGCTCGATCTGGTCGAAGCCTCGGCAAGGCGCATGGAAGAGGTCGAGCCAGCCGTAAACGCCATGCCGACCCTCTGCCTCGACCGCGCCCGAGATCATGCGAAGAAGATCATGGCCGGTGGTGCCGCCTGCGAAGCCGCCGGCGAAGCCGGCTGGCTGGCTGGCCTCCCTGTTTCCATCAAGGACCTGACCGACGTCGCCGGCGTGCGAACGACCTACGGCTCACCGATCTTCGCCAACCACGTGCCCACGAAGTCGCATCCGCTGGTCGAGCGCATCGAGCGCAAGGGCGGCATCGTCATGGGCAAGTCGAACACGCCCGAGTTCGGCGCCGGCGGCAGCACCTTCAACGAGGTGTTCGGCCGCACGCGCAATCCCTGGAACACGTCGCTCACCTGCGGCGGCTCGACCGGCGGCGGCTCGGTGTCGGTCGCGACCGGCGAGGTCTGGCTGGCGCACGGCTCGGACCATGGCGGCTCGTTGCGCCGGCCCGGCACCTACTGCTCGACTGTCGGCATCCGCCCGTCGCCGGGCCGCGTGACGCGCGGCACCTCCAACAATCTCTGGTCCCCGCAGTCCGTCCAGGGACCGATGGCGCGCAACGTGCCGGACCTGGCGCTGTTCCTCGACACCATGACGGGCTTCTGCCCGCATGACCCGATGACCTTCGATGCGCCGGCCGTGTCGTTCAGCGCCGCGGTGGCGAACCCGGTGGCGCCCAGGCGCGTCGCCTGGACCGCCGATTTCGGCGGCCGCTTCGAGCTCGATGCCGACATCCGCGAGATCTGCACCGGGGCCGCGCGCCGCTTCGAGGAGCTGGGCTGCATCGTCGAGGAGGCGTCGCCCGACTTCGGCCCGGTCGACGAGGTGTTCATGGCGCTGCGCAGCCAGCAGTTCGTGGTCGACCGCGAGCTGCAGATCAAGGAGCACCGCGACAAGGTCAAGCCCGACATCATCTGGAACACCGAGCTGGGCCTGAAGCAGACCACCAGCCAGCTTGCCTGGGCCGAGCGTGAGCGCGCGGCGCTGTTCCGGCGCATGGTGGAGTTCTTCCAGACCTACGACCTGCTGGTGACGCCGAGCGCGCCGACCGCGGCGTTCGACGTCAACCTGCGCGCGCCCGCGACCATCAACGGCAAGCCCCTCGCCAACTACATGTCGGGCTCGACGCTCAACTCCGGCGTCACCGTCACCGGCAGCCCGGCGCTGGCGATCCCCTGCGGCTTCGACCAGTGGAGCCGCCCGACCGGCCTGCAACTGGTCGGCAAGCCGCGCGGCGAGGCGGCCTTGCTGCAGGCGGGCGTTATGTTCGAAAAGCTGCTCGGCCTCGACAAACTCCTGCCCATCGACCCCAGGCCGGGGACCGTGCCACCGACTTGACGAAAGTCCGAAAGATATACATTATGGTTGTATATCCAGGAGATTGTCATGCGGGTTTCCAAGTGGGGCAACAGCCTCGCCATTCGGCTTCCCGCTGCAGTCGTGGAGGCGCTGAAGCTGAAAGAGGGTGATGAGGTCGAAATCCGTGTCGCAGGCAAGCACACGTTCGACATCGCGCTCGATCGCAGCCGGGAACGCGCACTCGAACGGATCAAGGCGCTCGCCGTAGACCTCCCTCCCGGTTGGAAGTTCGATCGCGACGAAGCCAACGCGCGGTAACGTCGTGCCGCGGGCGTTTCTTGACAGCAATATTCTCGTCTATGCGTTCACGACCGATCATCGGGCCATCGAAGCCAGACAGCTTCTTCAGAATAGCCCGATCATCAGCGTCCAAAGCTTGAACGAATTCACCAACGTCGCTCGACGTAAATTCGGCAAGGACTGGAAATGGCTGGCCGAAGCTCTCGCGACGATACGCGTCTTCTGTCCGTCGATTCTTTCGATGACGCTCAAAACACATACCGAGGCATTGCGAATCGCCGAGCGCTACAACTTTGCGGTATTCGATTCATTGATCATCGCGTCGGCTCTTGAGAGCGACTGCGACGTCCTCTGGTCCGAGGACATGCAGCACGACATGGTGATCGACGGCCGGCTTCGCATCGTCAATCCGTTCCGTACCGAAAGCTGAGCGGACCAATAGGAGGAAACGCCCATCGACCCCGAGCCCGGGACTGTGCCGCCGGGCTGAGCGCGATCATCGATCGCACGGCTGGTCGGCCGCGATCAATGCGGCGATCTCAGTCCGCTCGGCCGCCGACAAGCGCCGGTTCCTCGACAGGTAGTTCGCGACATCGCGATTGCCGCTGTCGAGCGCACACGTGTCGGCGCCGGCCTGGATGAGGGCGCGGATGACCTGCGCCGATGCGTTCTCGGCGGCGTACATCAGGGCGGTCCGATGAACAAAGTTCATGCTCGTGTCCGTCGACGCGTATGTCCGCCTGGAGACGTCGGCACCGCGCGCCAGGAGAAGCGTCACCGTGTCGGCGAGGTCGTAATGCGCGGCGTACATCAGCGCGGTCTTGCCGAATGAGTTCCCTTCATCGATGTCGGCGCCGCTGTCGAGCAACAGGCCCACCTCGTCGGGATGCTCCAGCGCGTAGAACAGCGCCGGTTCCGGGCCGTCGACTCCCGATCCGGGTTGCCCCGCCAGCGCGTCGCCCTCCTTGATCAAGGCGTGGAGCTTGTCCGGAGGGCTCCCGATCAGCAGCGCGGTGCGCAGAGACGTGGACTCGCTGCCCGTCTCGGCAATGCGCCGCCGCAGCTCCTCGTCCGACGGCATGTTGCCGATATGCACGACGAAGCTCACCGAGATGATGCGGTCGGCGATCCGCGACGCCGCCTGCCGGGCGTTGGCCGCGCCGAACGCCTGCTCGTAGTACCCGGCGAGCGCATCGATTGCGGCGAGACGCTGGGCTTCGAAAGCGCGCGCCAATCGGAAGCGCGACAGGCTCTGGTAGCCCCAGCCGTGAATCCAGGCGCGCATGAACAGCGGCGGAGGCTGCAGCGGCGGGCGCTCCGCCGAGACCTCCCACGGCCGCACCAGGGCGTCGTACCAGGTGAACCGGCTGTACATGATCGTCCGGCCGAGAGCGTGCAGGGTCCCGGACATCGGCCCTTCGTTGCCCTGGATCTCGCGGATGGTCTGCATCCACGCGGTGGCTTCAGCGGGTACGGCGACGGTGTCGGGCGGATCGGATAGCCATTGCATCGGCAACGCGCCGGCGCGCGGCATGACGCTCACTCGGCATCGAACGTCATCGCTGCCGTCGGCGCGGAGCCGGCTGAGCGTCGCAGTGCCGTCGTCCTGCAGGCCATAGAGATAGAGGCTGCCTTGATAGGACAGGATCTTGAAGGGACTCTCGAAGCCGTAGATGCCCCAGGACGCGGGAGGTCCCATCACACGGCTCAGCGTCGCGGACTTCTGGCTCGATGGCTTCAAGAAATCGTTTATCTCGCCCCCGAGGCCTTCGGTCGATGTCTTCGATCGAACCAGCAGGTCGTAGCTGTTGCCGCGCCAATTGAATGGCTGCGTGACCTGCAGCAGGAGCTGCTTGCGGCCGTCGTGGTCGAGGTCCAGCTCGGCGAGGTCGATGCGCTGGCCGTCCGCTTTGATCCCGTGCTCTGACGGCCAGGCGATCCAGTGACCGACCGCCATGGGCGGCTCCTTGAAGGAGCGGCCCTCGGTCAGCAGCCCGTCCTCGGCGCGATGCCGTGTGAGGAAGTCACGGCGCAGGCCGGTCAGGAAGGCGTCGCATAGCGCGGCATCGCGGGCGACCATCAGGCGGGGCAGGAAGGGCTGTCGGCTCGTCTCGAACGGATATTCGACCCGCCGAGGGGGCCGCCAGCCAGCCGGCTGTTTCAGTATGTCGGTCTCCCATCGCCGATACATCTCGGTCAGGCATTTGGCAGGAGACGCCGCCGGCAACGTATGAAAGCCTGGCTGGCGAGGATCAAGGTCGCAGCCGATCGCCCGGTCCTGCAGCCAATGGCGCTGGCGCTCGAGAAGGGCTTCGCGCTCTGCGGCGGAGGCCTGCGCAAAGGCTTGCTGCCAGGCGGTTGCCATCTGTCGATCGGCGTCGGCCAGATCCGGGTCCCTGCAGATCAGCTTCTCGACCGGCGTGCTCGCCTTGCGGCAATCGAAGCTGGGGGTGGACTGGGCCTGCGCTGCGGACGGTATCAGCGCCAAGCCGAGGAAGAGGAGGGCTGCCCACGCCTTCCCGGTCAACAGACCGCGTCGCTCCACGAAAACCTCCCGGGGTCGGCCATCGACCCCATGGCGGAGAGCATGCCACCCTCCGGTGCAGAAGATATGGAGGGATACAAATGAAAGCATCGCTGTTCTACCTGCCGAGCATCGGCAGCCGGGCCGAGATCGAACAGGGCATGGCGGGCATGAACCCGGACTTCTATCAGCGGATGCTGAAGGAGCTGACGGAGCAGATCAAACTGGGCGACGAGCTCGGCTACGACTCGGTCTCCTTCACCGAGCATCACTTCCACATCGAGGGCTTCGAGCTCTCCAACAACCCGGTGCTGCTCGACCTCTACTTCGCGATGCAGACCAAGCGGATCCGGGTCGGCCAGCTCGGCATCGTGCTGCCGGCGTCGAACCCGATCCGTGTCGCCGAAGACATCGCCATGCTCGACCACATGACCGGCGGCCGCGCCAATGCGGGCTTCGCCCGCGGCTACCAGCGCCGCTGGGTCGACGTGATGGCGCAGCAGACGCACGGAATCCACGGCGCGTTGCCCAACCAGCACGACGAGATCGACAACGCCAACCGGCTGGCGTTCGAGGAGAACTTCCGCATCGTCAAGAAGTGCTGGACCGAGGAGATGCTGACCTTCGACGGCAAGTTCTGGAAGGTGCCGGCCGGGCCCACGCCGTGGACGCTCGACACGACGGCGAAGTGGGGCAAGGGCGTCGAGAACGGCATCCTGAAGTCGGTCGGTGTGGTCCCCAAGCCGCTGCAGAAGCCGCATCCGCCGCTGTTCCAGCCCTTCGCCAGCTCGGAGAACACGGTGCGCTTCTGTGCGCAGGAAGGGATCACGCCGATCCTGCCGCCGATGCTGCCGGTCTACGAGGAGAAGCTTTACAGCGTTTATGCAGAGGTCTCGGGCAAGCCCCGCGGGCACGGCGTCGGCGTGCTGCGCGACGTCATCATCGCCGATACGGACGCCGAGGCGATGGCGCTGTGGCGCGATTCCGGCCAGTTCTCCGGCCGCGCCTGGTTCGAACCGTTCGGCTTCCGCCGCGGCATGCAGGACCCCAAGTCCGGCAAGTTCCCGACGCCGGAAGAGGTGATCGGGATGGGCTATGCCTATGTCGGTACGGTCGACACCGTGCTCCGTGCAATGGAGACCCAGCAAAAGCGCCAGCCGGTCGATTGGGTGTTCTGCTACACTTACAACAGCCTGGTGCCGCATCCCGTGCTGATGAAGTCGATCGAGGCGTTCTGGACCAAGGTGATGCCGCGCTTCCGTTAGTGCTTGCCTGCACTTTGTGTGGAGGTCGATCATGGGCCTGCTGAGCGACAAGGAACTCGAGCAACTCGTTCCCGCCGACCAGGTCGATACGGGCACGCCCATTCCGACCCGGCTCGTCTCCAGCGACGAGTACCTGCCGATTCGCCAGACCGAGCGGCAGAAGCAGGTCGAGGCGCGGATGAACGAGCTCGGCGACGACTATGGTCGGCGCAACGGCCTGTCGCGGCGTCGCTTCTTCCAGACTGCGGCCGGCATGACCGCAGCCTTTGCGGCAATGAACGAGGTCTACGGTCCGTTGTTCGGCGTCTCGCCGGCCGAAGCCCGGAGCGTCGATCTCGCCCAGGCACGGGCCGACGGGCTGAAGGACCAGTTCATCATGGACGTGCACACGCACTTCCTGCGCGACGACACGCGGCTGGTGGGCTTCGCGAAGATGCGCGAAGCGGTCGGCAAGGCCGGCTGGAATCCCGAATTGGCCGGCAAGCCGCAGACGGTCGACGACCTCAAGTACCCGACCTGGTTCAAGGAGATCTATCTCGACAGCGACACCAAGGTCGCGCTGATTTCCGGCTCGCCGTCGGAGATCCCGCAGGACTGGTTCCTGACCAACGACATGAAGCGCGACGCGCGCAGCAGGGTGAACGCCTGGGCCGGCTCGCGCCGCCTGCTGAGCCACGCGATCTTCGCGCCGGGCTATCCCGGCTGGATGGACGAGGTCGATCGCGCCCTCAGCGAGGACAAGCCGGATTCGTGGAAGGGTTACACGGTCGGCGACAACACGCACAAGGAGCTGAGCCAGCATCCGTGGCGGATGGACGACGAGAAGCTGGTCTATCCCTTCTACGAGAAGATCGTGAAGGCGGGCCACGACATCGTCTGCGTGCACAAGGGCCTCTACCCGCCATCGGTGGAGCGGCAGTTCCCGCACCTCACGCCCTACGCGGCGGTCGACGATGTCGGCAAGGCGGCCAAGGACTGGCCGCAGATCCGCTTCGTCATCTACCACTCGGCCTATCGCTGGGTCGGCGGCAAGCCCGAGGAGGCCTGGGCGGAGTTCGAGCGCACCGGCCGCATCGCCTGGACCAGCGACCTGGCCGACATCCCGGCAAAGTACGGCGTCACCAATGTCTACGGCGATCTCGGCCAGCTCTTCGCCATGACCGCGGTGGTCGAGCCGCGGCTGTGCGCGGCGCTGATGGGCATCCTGATCAAGGGGCTGGGCGCCGACCACGTGGTGTGGGGCACCGACGCGCTGTGGACCGGCGCGCCGCAGTGGCAGATCGAGGGCCTGCGGCGGCTCGAGATCCCCGAGGCGATGCGCCAGAAGTACGGCTTTGCCGAGCTCGGCCCCGCCGACGGCCCGGTGAAGCGCGCGATCTTGGGCGAGACCTCGGCGAAGATGTACCGCTACGACGCCAGGAAGGCCGAATGGCGCAGCGACCGCTTCGCCGAGATCCGGTCGCAGTACGAACGCCAGGGCCGCGACCCGTCGAATTTGCGCTACGGCTACGTGCTTCCCGGCTGACGGTCGCCCCGAACGGCGTCAAACTTGCATGCCGTCCGAGATGACACAGGGGGAACAGATGATGCAGCCGATCATTCGCCGCCGCGGCCTGCTCAAGGCCGGCGCCGCTCTTGCGCTCGCGCCGAGCGCGGTTCGGGCCCAAGCCAAGATCGCGCCGCCCAACATCATCAAGGCCGGCGCGCTGGTGATGTCGATCAACCCGACCCTGCCGCCGCTGCAATACGTCAACGACAAGGGCGAGCTGCAGGGCATGCGTGTCGAGCTGGCGAACGCCTGCGCCAGGAAGCTCGGCCTGACGCCGGAATACATCCGCACCGAGTTCGCGACCATGATCCCGGGCCTCGCCGCCAAGCGCTGGGATATGATCAACACCGGCATCTTCTTCACCGAGGAGCGGTCCAAGCTCATGTACATGGTGCCCTACGAGCAGGCGGCGATCAGCTTCCTCGCCGCCAAGGGCAATCCGCTCGGCCTGAAGACGATCGACGATCTCGCCGGCAAGCGCATCTCGGTCGAGCTCGGCGGCATCGAGGAGAAGCGCACCCGCGAGGTCGCCGACATCATTGCCAAGAAGGGCCTCAAGCCGGTCACCGTGATGACCTTCAACAACTTCGGCGAGGCCTTCCAGGCGCTGCGCGCGGGCCAATCCGACGCCGCGACCTGCATCGATGCCACGGCGATGTACCAGCAACAACACAGCGACTTCACCCGCGCGATCTCCGGCGTGTTCCCGCAAACCGCCTGCTTCGCCTTCGCCAACAAGACGCTGGCCCTGGCTGTGGTCGACGCGCTGAACGAGCTCAAGAAGGACGGCACCTACGACAAGCTGCTCGACCAGTACGGCGTGCTGAAGATCGACTCGCCGACCTTCGCCATCAGCGGGCCGGGGCCTGCATAACCCGTCGTCCCGACCGAAGCGACGGGAGAGTCATGAAAGTCTGGAACTGGGAAGGCTTCTGGAGCTACTTCACCAATCTCTATCTTCTCGAAGGCGCGCTGTGGACGATCGGGCTGACGGTCAGCACGCTGGTGCTGGGCGGCCTGATCGGCCTGCTGCTCGCCGTCATGCGGCTCAGCAGACACAAGGCGCTGTCTTACGGCGCCCAGACCTACATCTGGATCTTCCGCGGCACGCCGCTGCTGGTGCAGCTCATCATCATCTACACCGGCCTGCCGCAGCTCGGCCTGGTGCGCTTCACCGTCGTGCAGTCGGCGATCATCGGCCTGGCGCTCAATGAAGCCGCCTACCTGTCGGAGATCCTGCGCGGCGGCATCCTGTCGGTCGCCAGGGGCCAGACCGAGGCGGCGCGCGCCATGGGGCTGAGCCCGTTCCAGATCTTCCGCCTGGTCGTGCTGCCGCAGGCGCTGCGGGTCATCATCCCGCCGCTCGGCAACTCGGTGAACGGCCTGTTGAAGACCACGTCGATCGCGTCGGTGATCTCGATGGAGGAGGTGCTGCGCCGCGGCCAGATCCTGATGCAGCAGAAGTTCCAGATCCTCGAGGTCTTCGTGGTCGTGGCCATCATCTACTTGGCGATGACGACCTGCTGGGACTTCGTGCAGCGCCGCATCGAGGCCTACTACGGCAAGGCCTACGGCGCCACCGCCGACCGCCAGCTCGCGCGCGACGATCATTAGAGCGGCCTGGTCGTCTTGGCAGCGCCCACTTCGCCGGGCGCGCAGATTTTCTTCCTGGTCGACACGGAAATTTCCAACGCAGCGGCAAGCGATTCCTTGGGAAATCTCGCTCCGGAACATCAAAGGCCACGAATCCCGTGCTCGCGGCGAGCTCCCGATGGGCAATGGACAGCGAGTCGAGGCCCGGAAACAGCGGCTCTTCCCTCCGCCATTGCCCGTAATAGGTGTTCGGCCCGAGATCGTGCAGTGTCGCGTGCATGATGATGCTCATCGGACCGCGCCACTCCAGTGGCGCTCATAACTCTGATTGCGCCACTGGGGTGGCGCGGTCCGATGAGGGGTGTTTTCCAGTTGGGACAGAATCGGTGGATTCGTGGACTCCGGGCCTAAAACCCTTGTGCCATCGGCATCCAATCGGTCCACACCCGAGTGGACTCTTGTGGACTCCCGCCAAGGGCGAGCGACGAAAGGAAGTGCGCGCTAGGCGCGGGCGCGGGTCTTCCCCTCCGCCAGCACGCCCATCTGCTGCAGCACCGCGCGCAGGGCGGGACGCTGGGCCTCGGGCAGCGGCAGGCGGGGGGCGCGCGGCGGGCCCATGTCCATGCCCATCATCTCGAA
>Ga0209062_1000986_pt1 | contig 60622 bp, 48 predicted proteins | sample Coa_R2_2_FD_187158 | JGI IMG/M metagenome (GOLD analysis project Ga0209062, IMG submission 187158) | Surface soil microbial communities from Centralia Pennsylvania, which are recovering from an underground coalmine fire - Coalmine... | ecosystem: Environmental > Terrestrial > Soil > Unclassified... | reverse complement strand
AAGCAGTCGGCCGTGTGATAGGACGACGCCTTGCTCATCAGGTAGACGGCGATGCCGCCGAAATCGCTGGGCTCGCCGAAGCGGCGCATCGGGATGCGGGGCATGACGTTGCCGACGAACTTGTCGTCGGCCATGATCTTGGCGGTCATGTCGCTCTTGATCCAGCCGGGCAGGATGGCGTTGGCGGTGACGCCGTAGCGCGCGAGCTCCACGCCGAGCGCGCGGCACAGCGCGTTCAGCGCGGCCTTGGTCGCGGCGTAATGTTCGTTGCGCGCGGTGCCGAACAGCGACGCCAGGCTCGAGGTTGCGACCAGCCGGCCGAACTTGTCGCCATTGTTGGCGCGCTCGGTCATGTGGCGTGCGGCGGCCTGGAACGCATGGAACACACCATCGAGATTGGTGGCAAACATGGTGCGCCATTCCTCCTCGCTGCGTTCAATGAAGGCGCGCCGGCCGCCGCCGCCGATCCCGGCATTGGCAAAGCAGCCGTCGACGCGGCCGAACGCGTCCAGCGTCGCCTTCATGGCGTCATTGACGGAAGCGGAACTGGTGACGTCGCAGACGCGGGCCTCGACCTTGCCGGGGCCGCCGGCCATGGCCGCCACAGCCGCCTGGTTCTTTTCCGCATTGCGGCCCCAGATCGAGACATTGCAGCCACTCAACGCAAGCGCCTGCGCGATGCCAAGGCCAATACCGCCATTGCCGCCGGTGACCACCGCGACGCGGCCGGTGAGATCGAACATGTTCATGAGCGTGTCCTTGTAGGGCGTGTTACGTGTTTTGTATGACGCACGTCAGCCGTGCACCCGGGGAGGCCATTGTTTGCCGGCAAGCATGGACAAGCGCGCGGCAAAAATCAAATATGCGGGACATGAGCCCGCTTCTATCCGCGCTGCGGAATTGGGTCGCAAGGGATCGGGACGGGCAATGACGACAAGAGATCAAGAGGAAACCATGCAATTCAAGCACTGCACGCTCGATTTCGACGGACCCGTCGCGGTCCTCACCCTCGATCACCAGGAGGTCATGAACGCGGTCTCGATGGACATGCTCGCGGGCCTTGCCGAGGCGCTCGACGAGATCGAGGCCAACAAGGCCTCCGTGCGCTGCCTGGTTCTGACCGGCGCGGGCCGCGCCTTCTGCACCGGCGCGAATCTGCAGGGCCGCAACAATCAGCCGCAGAAGCCCGGCCGCAGCAATGCAGGTGCCGCGCTGGAGACGGCGTTCCATCCGTTCCTGCGGCGCATCCGCAACCTGCATTGCCCGCTGGTCACTGCCGTCAATGGACCTGCGGCAGGTGCCGGTATGAGCTTTGCGCTGCTCGGCGACATGATCCTCATGGCGCGCTCCGCCTATTTCCTGCAGGCCTTCCGCCGCATCGGCCTGGTGCCGGATTGCGGCTCGACCTGGCTGCTGCCGCGCCTCGTCGGAAAGGCCCGTGCCATCGAGCTGTCGCTGATGGGCGAGCGGCTGCCGGCGGAGAAGGCGCTGGAATGGGGGCTCATCAACCGCGTCCATGACGACGGTGCGCTGATGGAGGAAGCGATGAAGCTCGCGCGCGAGCTCGCAAACGGGCCGACGATCGCATTGTCCCTGATCCGCAAGCTCTATTGGGACAGCGAGGAAAACTCCTTCGAGGAGCAGTTGAACCTGGAGTACCAGTCGCAGCGCATCGCAGGCGCGACCGAGGATTTCCGCGAAGGCGTCACCGCCTTCCTGGAAAAGCGCCCGGCAAAATTCGCGGGCAAATGATCGAGGAGGCGCTCAGCCGCTCGGTGCGGCGCTGGCATGCCGGTGCGACCGGTGTCGTTGCGGCGACGAAATTGTCCGGCGGCGCCAGCCAGGAGACGTGGTCGTTCGAGATCGTCGGCGCGGGCGGCAATCTCGGCGCCATCCTGCGCCGCGCGCCCAAGGGCTATGGCGCGGCGCCGACGCGCGCGGCAGGGCTTGCGGCTGAGGCACGGCTGATGCAGCTCGCCCATGACGCCGGCGTGCCGTCGCCGCGCGTCTTGCATGTGCTTGAGCCGGAGGACGATCTGGGCACCGGCTTCATCATGGCCCGTGTCGACGGCGAGACCATCGCGCGCAAGATCTTGCGCGATGCGGAGTTTGCCTTGGCCCGCCCGAAGCTCGCGCGCCAGCTCGGCCGGATCGCGGCGACCATTCATGGACTGCCGCGCGAGAAACTGCCGGAGTTGCGGCGGCTGACGGCGACCGTCGAGCTCGCCGAGCTCGCGCGCGAATATCGCAGCCTCAACTGGCCGAAGCCGGTGTTCGAGCTCGCGCTGCACTGGCTTGGCCGGAACGATCCCGGGCCGCCGCAACGGGAGACGCTGGTGCATGGCGATTTCCGCCACGGCAATCTCATCATCGGCCCCGACGGCGTCCGTGCCGTGCTCGACTGGGAGCTCGCCCATCTCGGCGATCCCATGGAGGATCTGGGCTGGATCTGCGTCAACTCCTGGCGCTTTGGCGAGATCGACAAGCCGGTCGGCGGCTTTGGCAGCCGCGAGGAGCTGTTCGCGGGCTATGAGGCGGCGGGCGGCAACGTCGATGCCGACCGGGTCAAATTCTACGAGGTGATGGGCACGCTGCGCTGGGGCGTGATGTGCGGCGGCATGATGCAGCGCTTTCGGCTCGGTCCCGACCATTCGATGGAACGCGCCATGATCGGCCGTCGCGCATCGGAGACGGAGATCGATTTGCTGCGATTGCTTGCGCCGCGAGGAGATTGACATGCAGGACGAGCCGACGCCGACGGAATTGACCAAAGCCGTCGCGGATTTCCTCCGCAACGACATCGCCCCGACGCTCTCGGGCCACAACGCCTTCAAGCTGCGCGTCGCCATCAACATGCTCGACCTGGTGACGCGGCAGTTGACGCTGGAGGCGGGCAGCGACGCCGCGGAAGCCACGCGGCTGCGGCAGCTGTTCGGCATGGAGGGAGGTCTGATCGAGTTGAACCGCGTACTCGCCGACAGGATTGCCAGCGGCGAGATGGACCTGCAGACCCCGGGGCTGGCCGAGCATCTCTGGCGGACCACGATGGACAAGCTGGCGATCGATCAGCCTGGCTATGCGGCGTACAAGCGGGAGTTGGAGCGGGGCACTGGCGGCGCGTAACGCTCCATCGTCATTCCGGGGCGATGCGAAGCATCGAACTACGGTGCGCAATTGCGCACCTGAGAATCTCGAGGTTCCGGGTTCGGTCCTTCGGACCGCCCCGGAACGACGCCGAGTGTACTTACCTTCCCAGCCATTTCGGCGGCCGCTTCTCGGCGAACGCCTTCGGGCCCTCGATATAGTCCTGCGACTCCACCATCGCCTTCACCGCCGGATAGTCGCGCTGTTCCGTTATCGCCTGTTCCAGCGAGACGCCGAGGCCTTTCTGGATCGCCTGTTTCGACGCGCGGATCGACATCGGCGAATTCTTGGCAATCGTCTCGGCCCAGCGCAGCGCAGCCGACAGCGCCTCGCCTTGTGGCACCACCTCGTTGACAAAGCCGAGCTCGAGGCCTTCGCGCGCCGGCACGTGGCGGGCGGTCAGGATCATGCCCATGGCGCGCTTCAATCCAATTTGCCGCGGCAGGCGATGCAGGCCGCCGGCCAGCGCCGCCAGGCCGACGCGCGGCTCGGGCAGCGCGAAGGTCGCATTCTCCGAGGCGATGATCAGGTCGCAGGCGAGCGCGATCTCGAAGCCGCCGCCCATGGCAACGCCGTTGACGGCAGCGATGATCGGCTTGTCGCAGTCGAATCGCGAGGTCAGCCCGGCAAAGCCGCCTTTGTCCCAGCCGCGTTTTCCCCCGGCCGCCTGCCATTTCAGGTCATTGCCGGCGCAGAACGCCTTGTCGCCGGCGCCGGTCACGATCGCGACCCATTGCTCGGGATCGCTCGAGAAATCGTCGAACACCTTGTTGAGCTCGAAATGCGCGTCGATATGCAGCGCGTTGTACACTTCGGGCCGGGACAGCGTGACGATGGTGATCGGCCCCTTGCGCTCGACCTTCGAGAATTTCAGCTCCATGTTCGCTCCCTGTTTTTTCTGCGGCGCGGAATGCCGATGCCTCATCCTAGCTTGTTTCCGCAAGCCCAAGTCATGCAATTATGTCATTCAATCAGGCTACGCCAGCCGCACGCGACGAGCCATGCGGCCCGCGGAAGAAGAATGAGGGAGAAGCGCCTTGGATTTCGCATTGCCCGCCGACCTCGTCGCCTATCTCGACGAACTCGACCGCTTCATCGCGCGCGAGATCAAGCCGCTCGAGGAGGCCGATGACAACATCCGCTTTTTCGACCATCGCCGCGAATGGGCGCGCACCGATTTCGAGCATGGCGGGCTGCCACGGCATGAATGGGAGGCACTGCTCCGAAAGGCAAAGGACCGCGCCGACGCCGCCGGCCATCTGCGCTTTGCGATCCCCAAGCGCTATGGCGGCAGGGACGGCTCCAATCTCTGGATGGCCGTGATCCGCGAGCATTTTGCCGCGAAGGGCCTCGGCCTGCACAACGATTTGCAGAACGAGCATTCCATCGTCGGCAATTTCCCCGTCGTCACCATGCTCGACCGCTACGGCAGCGACGCACAGAAGGCGATGATCGAGGGCTCGATCACGGGCAGATACCGCATTACCTTCGGGCTGACGGAGCCGCATCACGGCTCCGATGCCACCCACATGGAGACGCGCGCCGAGCCTTCGACGCGCGACAACGTCAAGGGCTGGGTGATCAGCGGCGAGAAGATGTGGACCACGGGGATGCATGTCGCCACCCATTGCGCGCTGTTTGCGCGCACCTCGGGCAATGACGGCGATGCGCGCGGCATCACCTGCTTCCTGGTGCCGGCCAAATCGGATGGCGTGAAAGTCGAAGAATATATGTGGACCTTCAACATGCCGACCGATCATCCGCGCGTCAGCTTCACCGACGTGTTCGTGCCGGAGGATGCGCTGTTCGGCGAGGTCGGGCGCGGGCTGTCGCTGGCGCAATGTTTCGTCCATGAGAACCGCATCCGCCAGGCCGCGAGCTCGCTCGGCGCCGCGGTCTATTGCATCAACGAGAGCGTGAAATATGCCCGCGAGCGCAAGCCGTTCGGCAAGGCGCTGGCCGAGAACCAGGCGATCCAGTGGCCGCTGGTCGAGCTTGCGACGCAAGCGGAGATGCTGCGGCTTTTGATCCGCAAGACGGCGTGGGAGATGGACCAGCTCACCCAGGCCGAGGTCGAGCACTCGCTCTCCGACAAGGTCTCGATGTGTAATTTCTGGGCCAACCGGCTTTGCTGCGAGGCGGCCGACACCGCGATGCAGGTGCATGGCGGCATGGGCTATTCACGCCACAAGCCATTCGAGCACATCTACCGCCACCACCGCCGCTACCGCATCACCGAAGGCAGCGAGGAGATACAGAAGCGAAAGGTGGCGGGATTTTTGTTCGGCTATATGGGCGCGGGGAAGCATTGATGCCGTCGTCCCGGCCGAAGAGCTGGGACCATCAACCCCGGGCGGAGGTTCTTTGAGCACCCTCTCTCCACGCGTCATTGCGAGGAGCGGAGCGACGCGGCAATCCAGAGTCGCGCAGGTGGCTCTGGATTGCTTCGCTTACGCTCGCAATGACGGGGGGATGGAGCGGCGCAAGATCACCCCCGCTGCGCGCGGTCCTTTTCGTTCTGCGCCTTGATGGAGTCGCGCGCCTTGGCCCAGTCGTCGTCGCTCCAGTCACGGAGCTGATAGAAGTTGCCGCCCATTGCCAGCGCCTGGGCGCCGTCCATGGCGATGGTCTCGCCATTGATCCAGTCGCAGCCGCCGGAGATCAGGAACGTCGCAAGGTTCTGCAATTCCTCCATGGTGCCGACCCGGCCCATCGGGTTCATCGCCTTGGTGCGCGCGCCGGCCTCGTCGCCGGGCTTGATGCGCTTGCTCATGCCTTCGGTCGGAATCTCGCCGGGCGCGATGGTGTTGAGGCGGATGCCGTAGCGGCCCCATTCGGTCGCCAGCGACATGGTCATGGCGTGGATCGCCGATTTGCTCATTGCCGACGGCACCACATAGGGCGAGCCGTTGCGCACCCAGGTCACGGTGATCGACACCACATTGCCCGGCTGCCTGGCGGCGATCCAGCGCCGGCCCACCGCGTGCGTCACATAGAAGGTGCCGTGCATGACGATATTGGCGACTGCGTCAAAACCGCGCGGGCTGAGCTCCTCGCTGCGGGAGATGAAATTGCCGGCGGCATTGTTGATGAGGTCGGTGAGCGGGCCCTCGCGGAAGATGGTCTCCACCATCTCGTCGACGGCCTGCGCATTGCGGATGTCGACGCCATGGCTGGTGACGCGGCCGCCATGGAGGTCCATCAACTCGGTCGCGGTCTCGTCGCAGACGATCTTGCGGCGGCCGCAGATGTGAACCTCGGCGCCGAGCTGCAGAAACCGCGCCGCCATGGCCTTGCCTAAACCCGTGCCGCCGCCGGTGACCAGAATGCGTCGGCCCGCCAGAAGATTGTCTCTGAACATAGGATGTCCCGCCCAAACAAACTGCGTGTTAATTGGTCGATTGACTAAATCCCTCCGACGCCGTTCTGTAAAGAAGCAACGAACAAGAATGCCTCAAGGAGATTTTCATGGAGAGCCGCGTTTCGATCACGATGACAGAGGGCGTTGCCGATGTGCGTCTGGTGCGTGCGGAAAAGATGAACGCGCTGGATGCGGAGATGTTCGAGGCGCTGGTGGCGGCCACCGATAGGTTGAGCCGGGAAAAGGGCCTACGAGCCGTGGTGCTGTCGGGGGAGGGGCGGGCGTTCTGCGCCGGCCTCGACATGGGCCGCTTCGCCGCCATGAAGGAAAAAGGCGGCAATGGTATTCCGGGTGGCGAAAAGCGCGACCTCACCGTGCGCACGCACGGGCTTGCAAATTTTCCGCAACAAGCCGTCTGGGGCTGGCGGCAGCTTCCGGTTCCCGTGATCGCGGCGGTGCATGGTGTCGCGTTCGGCGGCGGCTTCCAGCTCGCGCTCGGCGCCGATATGCGCTTCCTGAGCCCTGACGCGCGGATGTCGATCATGGAGATCAAGTGGGGGCTGGTGCCGGACATGGCGGGCACGCCGATCCTGGCTCGTCTCGTCCGTGACGACATTCTCCGAGATCTCACGTTCACGGGGCGGATTTTCTCGGCCCAGGAGGCGCAGGCCTATGGGCTCGCGACGCGGATTTGCGACGATCCGCGGGCGGCGGCGCTGGAAGTTGCGCGGGAGATCGCGGGCAAGAGCCCGGACGCGATCCGTGCGGCCAAGCGCCTGCTCAACAATCTGTCGCTCGATCCCGGTCCAGCGCTGCTCGCGGAATCCGTCGAGCAGCAGAAGCTGATCGGCAGCGCCAACCAGACCGAGGCGGTGCGTGCCAATCTGGAGAAGCGCGCGCCGAACTTTGCCGATCCGGGCTGATAGTTGCCGGTCATTCCGGGGCGCGCGTTAGCGCGAACGACGGTGCGCAATCGCGCACCTGAGAATCTCGAGATTCCGGGTTCGCCTCTTCGAGGCGCCCCGGAATGACGGAGTGAATGATTTTCAATCCGACCAAGATCGGACACATACAAATGAGCGAAACGTCCCAACCCTATACCGGCATCATCTCCGGCGAGCGTCGGCGCAGCCATGCCGAGGTCGCCGACCGCGCATCGCGCATCGCAGGCGGCCTCAACCGGCTCGGCGTGCGCCAGGGCGACAGCGTCTGCATGCTGATGCGCAACGACATCGCCTTCATCGAGGCGGCCTATGGCGCCATGCAGCTCGGCGCCTATGGCGTGCCGGTGAACTGGCATTTCAAGCCGGAGGAGATCAACTACATCCTGAAGGACTCCGGCACCTCCGTGCTGATCGGTCACGCCGACCTCCTGCATCAGCTGCGGGATGCCGTCCCGCAAGGCGTCACGGTGCTGAGCGTGCCGACGCCGCCGGAAATCCTGGCCAATTACAGGATCGATCCCGATCACCTCGCAAGGGCGGATTTCGCTCGGGATTTCGAGAGCTGGCTCGCCGAGCAGCCACGTTATGACGGCCCGGCCGTGCCGCAGCCCATGAACATGATCTACACGTCAGGGACGACAGGCCATCCCAAGGGCGTCCGCCGCGCCGCACCGACACCCGAGCAGGGCGCGGCGATGGAGCGGATGCGGGCCATGATCTACGGCCTCAAGCCGGGCGCAAGGGCGCTGCTGCCGGGGCCGCTCTATCATTCCGCGCCGAATTCCTTTGGCATCCGGTCGGGCCGCCTCGGCGGCGTGCTGGTCCTGATGCCGCGCTTCGAGCCGGAGGAATTGCTGCGCCTGATCGAGCGCGACAAGGTCGACACCATCTTCATGGTGCCGACCATGTTCATCCGCCTGATGAAGCTGCCGGAGCAGGTGCGCCGGAAATACGACATGTCCTCGCTGCGCCACGTCATCCATGCCGCGGCGCCGTGTCCGGCCGACGTCAAGCGCGCCATGATCGAGTGGTGGGGGCCGGTGATCTACGAGTTCTACGGCTCGACCGAATCGGGCGCGGTGACCTTTGCGACCTCGGAGGACGCGCTGAGGAAACCGGGGACTGTTGGCAAGATCGCGCCCGGCGCCGAGCTGCGCTTCGTCGGCGAGGACGGACGGGTGCTGCCGCAAGGCGAGATCGGCGAGATCTATTCGCGCATCGCCGCCCATCCTGATTTCACCTATCACAACAAGCCGGAGAAACGGGCCGAGATCGAGCGCGACGGGTTCATCACCTCGGGCGATGTCGGCTATATCGACGCGGATGGCTACGTCTTTCTCTGCGACCGCAAGCGCGACATGGTGATCTCGGGCGGGGTGAACATCTACCCGGCCGAGATCGAGGCGGTGCTGCACGGACTGCCCGGCGTGCACGACTGCGCCGTGTTCGGCATTCCCGATGCGGAATTCGGCGAGGCGCTGATGGCAGTGGTCGAGCCGCTGCCCGGGGTGAGGCTGGATGTCGCCGACATCCGCGCCCGGCTGAAGGCGTCGCTGGCGGACTACAAGGTGCCGAAGCACATCGAGATCCAGGCCGGCCTGCCGCGCGAAGACTCCGGCAAGATCTTCAAGCGCCGCCTGCGCGACCCCTATTGGGAGCGGGCGGGACGGAAGATTTGAGGGACTGTTGCAGGGTTGACGAACGCCGTCGTCCCGGCCTTTGCCTGCGGAAGCAGGGACCCACAATGCAGGAAGCAGTGAGGACGACATCCTCAACCCGCGCGTCATGGCCGGGCTAGTCCCGGCCATCCACGTCGTGCCGCGTTCTGAGAAAGGTGTGGATGCCCGGGACAAGCCCGGGCATGAGGGAGGAGAGAGCTTGACGTAGCCGACTGCTGCCTCGGTTATGCGCCCCCGGCTTTTGCGGACCGGGACCGCCGGTATCGCCAGCGGCCACGCCGTGGAGAGATCAGCGCCGCCTCTTTCTTGATCTTGCGCTGCGTCAAAAAACTTGCAGACTGCGAAACTGCCGGGCAGTTGCTGGAGCAGTCGACAATGTCCCCCCAGACCATGCCTTCCGACGCGGAACTCCGGTCCAATCGCGCCGACGACGCGCAGGCGATTGAGGAGGACACCAGGCTCCGCCACGACATCCGCCTGCTGGGCCGCATCCTCGGCGACACCGTCCGCGACCAGGAGGGCGCCGATGTGTTCGACCTGGTCGAGCGGATCAGGCAGACCTCGATCCGTTTCCACCGCGACGAGGACCGTACCGCCCGCCGCGAGCTCGAGACCATTCTCGACAGCATGTCGATCTCCGACACCGTGCGCATCGTGCGCGCCTTCAGCTATTTCTCCCACCTTGCCAATATCGCAGAGGACCAGAACACCATCCGCCAGATGCGCGCCAGGAACGGTGCCAGGAGCAGCGTTACCGGCGCGCCGCGGGCAGGCGTGCTGGCGGAAACGCTGGGCCATGCGCAGGCCGCCGGTTTCTCCGCCGCCGATCTGCGCAAATTCTTCAAGGAGGCGCTGGTCAGCCCCGTGCTCACGGCGCACCCGACCGAGGTCCGCCGCAAGAGCACCATGGACCGCGAGATGGAGATCGCCTCTCTTCTCGACCGGCGCGAGCGGGTCCAGCTCACCGCGGAAGAGAGCGAGGCGAGCGACGAGCAGCTGCGCCGCGCGGTGCTGACCTTGTGGCAGACCAACCTGTTGCGCCGGACCAAGCTGACGGTGCTGGACGAGGTCGCCAACGGCCTGTCGTTCTACGACTACACTTTCCTGCACGAGGTGCCGCGGCTGATTTGCGCCCTGGAAGACCGGCTCAATGCGGGCGATGAAGCCGGCGGCGAAATCGCCTCGTTCCTGCGGATGGGAAGCTGGATCGGCGGCGATCGCGACGGCAATCCCTTTGTCACGGCGGAGGTGATGCGCGGCACGCTGCGTCTGCAGTCGAGCCGTATCCTGCAATTCTATCTGGAGGAGCTGCACGTGCTCGGCTCCGAGCTGTCGATCGCCGCGCATCTGGCCGAAGTGTCCGAAGATCTGCGCGTGCTTGCCGAACGTTCGCCCGACAGGTCGCCGCATCGCAGCGGCGAGCCGTATCGCCTCGCGGTGTCGGGCATCTATGCAAGGCTGACCGCGACCGCCGAGAAGCTCAAGGTCGAGATCAGCCGCAAGCCGGTCGGCGAAGGTGCGCCCTATGAGAGCGTGAAGGAACTGCAGGCCGATCTCGACGTGCTGCACCGCTCGCTGCTCGCCAACAATGCCGCCGTCATCGCCCGCGGCCGCCTGCGGCTGCTGCGCCGCGCGGTGGACTGCTTCGGATTCCATCTCGCGCGCCTCGACATCCGCCAGAACTCGGCCGTGCACGAGCGCACGGTCGCCGAGCTGCTGGATGCCGCGATCCCCGGCATGTCCTATCTTGCGCTGTCCGAAGAGGCGCGGGTGGCTCTGTTGAACAGCGAGTTGCGCAATTCGCGGCCGCTGATGTCGAAATTCGTCAAATACAGCGAGGAAACGCTGAGCGAGCTTGCGGTGTTCCAGGCTGCCGCCGAAGCGCATGCGCAGTTCGGCGACGACGTCATTCCCCAATGCATCATCTCCATGTGCAAGGGCATGTCGGACATGCTGGAGGTGGCGCTGCTGCTGAAGGAGGTCGGGCTCATCAACTCGTCGGGCCGCAGTGCGATCAACATCGTGCCGCTGTTCGAGACCATCGAGGATTTGCAGGCATCAGCGGCCATCATGGATCGCATGCTCTCGCTGCACGACTACCGCAAGCTGGTCGACAGCCGCGGCGCGACGCAGGAGGTGATGCTCGGCTATTCCGACAGCAACAAGGATGGCGGCTTCGTCACCTCGGGCTGGGAGCTCTACAAGGCGGAGATCGAGCTGGTCTCCGTGTTCGAGCGCCATCATGTGCGGCTGCGCCTGTTCCATGGCCGCGGCGGCTCGGTCGGCCGCGGCGGCGGCCCGAGCTATGATGCCATCATCGCCCAGCCGGGCGGGGCGGTGAACGGCCAGATCCGCATCACCGAGCAGGGCGAGATCATCTCGTCCAAATATTCCAATGCCGAGGTCGGCCGCAACAATCTGGAGATCCTCGCCGCCGCAACGCTGGAGGCGAGCCTGCTGCATCCGCGCCAGCCGGCACCGAAGCGCGAATATCTCACCGCGATGGACGAGATCTCCGCGCTCGCCTTCAAGGCCTATCGCGGGCTCGTCTACGAGACCGACGGCTTTGTCGATTATTTCTGGTCGTCCACCGTCATCAACGAGATCGCGACCTTGAACATCGGCAGCCGTCCGGCCTCGCGCAAGAAGACCCGCGCGATCGAGGATCTGCGCGCGATACCCTGGGTGTTCTCCTGGGCGCAGTGCCGCCTGATGCTGCCGGGCTGGTTCGGCTTTGGCAGCGCGGTCGAGGCGTGGATCGCCAACCATCCGGACCAGGGCATGCCGTTCCTGCGCGAGCTCTACAAGGAATGGCCGTTCTTCCGCACCCTGCTGTCGAACATGGACATGGTGCTCGCCAAGAGCTCGATCGCGATCGCCTCGCGCTATGCGGAGCTCGTGCCCGACGCGGAGTTGCGCGAAAAGATCTTCGGCCGCATCCGGCGCGAATGGCATCTGGCGATCGAGACGCTGCTCGACATCACCGGCCAGGATCGGCTGTTGCAGGGCAACCCGCTGCTCGAACGCTCCGTGCGCAACCGTTTCCCCTATCTCGACCCCCTCAACCACGTGCAGGTCGAGCTGCTCAAGGAGCATCGCGCGCAAAATCCGGACGAGCAGGTGCTGCGCGGGATTCAGCTGACCATCAACGGGATTTCGGCGGGCTTGCGGAATACGGGTTAATTTGCTGCGTCCAAATTTGCATCGTCATTCCGGGGCGGTCCGTTAGGACCGAGCCCGGAATCTCGAGGTTCTCAGGTGCGCAATTGCGTACCTTGGTTCGGTGCTACGCACCGCCCCGGAACGACGGAGCAATCATTCGACAGCGCACCATGCGCTCAGATCGGCTTAACTGCCCATCAAGGCTTCAGTGCACCCCGCGTGCTCGTGTACAGCCCATAGAGCGAGGTCGAGCCGCAGATATAGAGCCGGTTCCGCTGCTGGCCGCCGAAGCACAGATTGGCGACGGTCTCCGGCACGTGAATCTTGCCGATCAGGTGACCGTCCGGATTGTAGCAGCGAACGCCATCTTCCTTGGGGTCGCCCCAGCCCATGGAGCACCACACATTGCCGTCCTCGTCGACGCGCATCCCGTCGGTGAAGCCCGGGGCGAAGTCGTTGGCGAAGACCTTGCCGTTCGACAACTTGCCTGCGTCGTGATCGACGTCGAACACCCGGATCCACGCCGGATTTCCCTCGCCCTCGGTGAGGCCCGTATCGATGACATAGAGCTTCTTCTCGTCGGCCGAGAACGCAAGGCCATTGGGCATCACGAAATCGTCGGCGACGACCTTGATCTCGCCGGACTTTGGATCGACCCGGAAGACGTTGTGCTTGTCTTGCTCGAACGGCTCCTTGAGACCCTCATAGTCACCCTTGATGCCATAGCCGGGATCGGTGAACCAGATCGCGCCGTTGGATGCAACCACGACGTCGTTCGGCGCGTTGAGCTTCTTGCCCTGGTACTTGTCGGCGATGACGGTGATCGACCCGTCAAGCTCGGTGCGCGTGACGCGCCGGCCGCTATGTTCGCAGGTGACCAGGCGTCCCTCGCGGTCGATGGTGTTGCCGTTCGAGTTCATCGACGGCTGGCGATAGACGCTCAGGTGACCGTCATCCTCGCTGTAGCGCATGATGCGGTTGTTCGGGATATCGCTGAACAGAACATAGCGCCCGGCCGGGAAGTAGACCGGTCCCTCGGCCCAGCGGAAGCCGGTCGCCAGGCGCTCGACCGCACCGGTCCCGGGGCTGCCTTTGAAGCTCTTGTCGAGAGCTTCGATATGCGCATCGGGATAGCGCGTACCGGGCAGCGGGCCCAAGGGCATCGGCTGGGTGTCTCTGAGCCGAACGGCCGTTTCGCCGAGCGGCCGCTCGCTCGCCGCTGAGGCCGCCGTTGCGGTTGCGGCTGTTGCGGCCAAGGCCGCCGCGCCCTTCAGCAGGGTGCGGCGAGCAAGGCCGCCGGATTGGTTCTCGTTGTTGGGAAAGGTCAGTGGGGTTGTCATGGTTTCCTCCCATTTTATCGTTGGGAGGAAACCATCTGCCCGCAATCCGGCATAAAGCGGGCGATTGCGTCGAACAACCGGAGATAGTTTGACGTGTTGCCTCTTTGTCAGACCGGATCCCAGCTGAACACGTCGGCGGAGCGATCGAGCTTGTAGAACGAGGCTTTCAACGCCGGCATCGCGTGTTCCGCGACGGTCGCCGGTGTCCAGCCTTCGCCGCGGTGCACAGAACGCAGCGGACGCGATTGACCCATCAGGAAGATCTCGTTCATGCGCACTGCAAAAATCTGACCGGTGACGTCCTTTGCGGCATCGCTCAGCAGATAGGCAACGACGGGCGCGATCTTCTCCGGTCCCATCTGCTGGATCTTTGCCACGCGCGCCTTCTCAGCTTCGGTTTCGGTCGGGATGGTCCCGATCATCCGGCTCCAGGCAAAGGGCGAGACGCAGTTGGAGCGGACATTGAAGCGGTTCATGTCGAGTGCGATCGACTTCGACAGGCCGACGATGCCGAGCTTCGCGGCCGCGTAATTGGCCTGGCCGAAATTGCCGACGAGGCCCGAGGTCGAGGTGAAATGCACGAAGGAGCCGCTCTCCTGTTCGCGGAACAGCCGTGCCGCGGCGTGCGAGACGTAGAACGAGCCCATCAGGTGCACCTTGATCACGGCTTCAAAGGCCTCCACGCTCATCTTGTGGAAGATCATGTCGCGCAGGATGCCGGCATTGTTGACGACGCCGTCGAGCCGGCCGAAATGATCGGTCGCCGTCTTGACGATGCGGCTCGCGGGGATCGCCTCCGCCACGCTCTCGAAATTTGCGACCGCCGTGCCGCCACGCTTCTTGATCTCCTCGACCACCTCCTCGGCCGGCGACGCGCTCGAACCCGAGCCGTCCGAGGCCACGCCGGGATCGTTGACCACGACCTTCGCGCCCTCGGCCGCGCAAAGCAGCGCGATCTCGCGCCCGATGCCGCGGCCTGCGCCGGTGACGACGATGACCTTGTCCTGCAGTAATTTTGTCATGATGCTTTCTCCGTTTTCTTACCTCGCCCCGCCTGCGGGGAGAGGTCGGATTGCATCGAAGATGCAATCCGGGTGAGGGGGATTCTCCGCGTACTCCGAGCGAATTTTTTCGAGGACGCAGCCCCTCACCCCAACCATCTCCCCGTGAAGGACGGGGAGAGGGGGAGGAGGGAGCCGTGCTCGTTCACTGCTCGCCTATTTCTCATTCGTGAAAATGATGGTGCCGCTGGCCGCGAACATGCCGCCGACACCGTGGCACACCGAGATCTTCGCCCCCGGCACCTGCGCCGGCGCAATGCCGCGCATCTGGCGCACGCTCTCCTGCAGCGCGTACATGCCGTACATGCCGGAGTGCATGTAGGACAGGCCGCCGCCATTGGTGTTGAGCGGCAGCTTGCCGCCGGGGCGGGTGTTGCCGTCGGCGATGAACTTGCCGGTCTCCTCATGCGGCATGAAGCCGAGATCGCCGAGGCCATAGAGCGGCAGATGGGCGAAGGCGTCGTAGATCATGAGATGATCGACGTCCTTGTGGGTGATGCCGGCCTCGCGGAAGGCGAGCGGCCCCGCCACCTTGAAGGCGCGGGAGGAGTTGAACGTCTCCATCTGGCTCACCATCGGCGTTTCCACGCTCTCGCCGGTGCCGAGAATGTAGACCGGCTTCTGCGGAAAGTCCTTGGCCCGATCGGCGGAGGTCAGGATCAGTGCGCCGCCGCCGTCGGTGACGAGGCAGCACTGAAACAGGCGCAGCGGATAGGCGATCATCCTGGAGTTCAGGACATCGGCGACCGTGATCGGCTCCTTCATGGTCGCGCGCGGATTCCTTCCGGCCCATTCCCGCTGCACCACCGCGACCATCGCCAACTGCTCATGAGTGATGCCGTAGGTCTTCATGAAGCGCAGCACCGGAATCGGAAACATGCTGGCCGGCGTGGTGACGCCGTAGGGCAGCTCGAACTGGCCGTTGAGGCTGTCGGCGCCGATCATGCGCGGCGTGCGGCCGATGTTCGACTTGCCGCTTTCGGCATGGGTGATCAGCACCGTCTTGCACAGGCCGGCCTCGATTGCAGCCGCAGCATGGCGTACATGCAGCATGAACGAGCAGCCGCCGACGGAGGTGCCGTCGACCCAGGTCGGCGTGATGCCGAGATAATGGCAGATCTGCTGCGGCGTCTCGACCGCGGTGGCAAAGCCGTCGATGTCGGACAGCTTCAAGCCGGCATCCTTGATCGCATTCAGCGCCGCATCGGCATGCAGCTGGATCTGCGACATGTTGGGAATGACGCCAAGCTCGGTGGTCTCGGCCGCGCCGACAACGGCAACCTGGTTTCTGCGCATGGTCCTTACCCCTTCGCCGGCCGGAACAAGGGCAGCGTGATCTGCTCGTCGAGTTTTTCGAATGTCACCTCGAGCGGCATGTCGAGCTCGAGCGCCTCCGGCGTCTGCGGGCAGTCGACGATGTTGCTCATCAGGCGCGGCCCCTCGTCGAGCTCGACCACCGCGATGGAGTAGGGCGGGGTGAAGCCAGGGGCGGGGCGATGATGGATGACGTAGCTGTAGAGCCTGCCCTTGCCGCTCGCCTTGAACACCGACACCTTGCGCGAGCCGCAGGCGGGGCAGAACGGCCGCGGCGGGAAATAGCTCTTGGCGCAATCGTCGCAGCGCTGCAGTCGCAATTCGCCGGCTCGCGTGCCGTCCCAGAAATGCTGGGTCTCCGGGGTCGGTTTGGGCTTTGCGCGTGCTGCCTCGGCCATGTCGGCGTGTCCTCCATCGGCGTGTTTCGATCTTGATGCGCCAACGGCCGAAAGCCGTCAACGGGGAAGCGGACATGCGGCTGCGCGTCCAGCGTATTCCATCGTGCGCAAAATCTCTCCCCACCTCTCCCCAGCGGGGAGAGGTCGGATCGCGCAGCGATCCGGGTGAGGGGCCGCGGCTCGATCGATGGATATTAACCCCTGACCCGGATTGCATCTGTCGACGCAATCCCACCTCTCCCTTCGGGAGAGGTGGGGAGAGCGTCCTGCGCGAACCGATTCAACATCAAGCTTTAGGTCGCATCCTCCCGCTTCAGGAAGCTCACCTGCTGCCGCGAAAGATGATCCGCGAACGCCTTGCTGAGCGGCGGCAGGGTGCGGTTCTTCTTCTTGATCAGTGCGACCTGCCGGGAGAAATTCGGGTCGCTGATGCGCCGCGTGCGCAAGGTCGGCTCGGCCGCGATCTCGCGCGCCGAGCCCGGCAACAGCGTGATACCGATTCCGGCCCGCACCATGCCGAGCGCCGTCATCATCTGGGTGGCTTCCGTGACCGGTGTCGGCATCAGCCCGGCGCTGCGAAAGGCGTGGTCCGTCACCGCACGCACGCTGGTGCGGCTGTCCAGCATCACGATCGGAAACTGCGCCAGCCGCTCGGCGGTGATGCGCGAGAATTTCTCGATCGGATGCCCTTGCGGAAAAATCACCCTGATCTCGTCGCTGGCGCGAAACAGCACCTCGACGTCGGGGAAGTCGACATTGCCGCCGGTCAGGCCCAGGTCGACCTCGTCGGAGCGGACCAGCCCGAGCAGCGCGCTTGCGATCACGTCTCTCACCGCAAAGGACGCGCCGGGGTTCTTGTTGCGGAACTGCAGGATGGCATCGGGCAGGATGCTCGCCGCAAAGGACGGCAGCGCCGCGATCCGCACCACGCCAAGTTGCGCGGTGGAGACATTCTTGACGTCAAGCAGAACGGAATCGAGATCCTGCAGCGTGCGCTCGAACGAAGGTAGTAGATCGCGGCCGACCCGGGTGAGGTTGACCGCACGCGGATTGCGGTCGAAAAGCTTCAATTGAAGCGCTTCCTCCAGCCGTCTGATCTGCACGGTGAGGGTGGGCTGCGAGACATGAAGGAACGCCGCAGCGCGCGTAAAGCTTCCGAGCTTGGCGACGGCGACGAAGGAGCGCATTTGCCGCAGGCTGATATCCATAGCCAAAGCGTATGGCTGAGATTGAATTATTTCAATCCTCGTATAGTTGATTTGTCGGCGCGGACGGGCCAAAAGGGCGCAACAACAGGGCCAGAGGAAACGCACAATGATCAAGAACAGTTTGGCCGCGCTCGCAGCGGCCGTGACGCTCGCCGGGCCGGCCTTCGCAGGCGAGGCGCCTTCCGAGATCAAGATCGGCACGCTCTATGCGTCCTCGGGCCGCTACGCCTCGATCTCGATGCCGGTCTATAGCGCGCTGAAGCTCTGGGTCGACCAGAAGAATGCCGAAGGCGGCGTCTATGTGAAGGCATTCGACAAGAAGCTGCCCGTCAAGCTCGTCTCCTATGACGACCAGAGCAACACGGCGACGGCCTCGACGCTCTACAATCAGCTGGTCACCCAGGACAAGGTCGACCTCCTGGTCGCCGATTCCGGCTCGGTGTTGACCGCGCCGGCGGTTGCAATCGCGCGCGACCACAAGACCTTCCTGTTCGACCAGACCGGCACCGGCGCGAGCTTCTTCTCCAAGGACAATCCCTATATCGCGCTGATGGCCGACCCGGTCTCGACCGTGTGGCCGAAGCCGGTTGCCGACTTCATCAGCCATGACGGGCCCGCGCTCGGCATCAAGAAGATCGCGATCCTGTATTCGACCAACGAGTTCACGGGCACGCAGGCCAACGCCTTCCGCAAATTCGTCAAGGAGTCCGGCGCGCCGATCGAGATCGTCTATGACCAGGGCGTGCCGACGGAGACGACCAACTACACGGTCATCATCAACAACATCAACAGCGCCGATCCGGACGCGGTCATCACCTTCGGCTATGCGCCGAACGACATCGCCTTCCTGCGCAACGTCCAGGACGTCGGCGTCAATTTCAAGATGCTGTTCTCGATCTATGCCGGGCTCGAGACCGAGCTGTTGGAAAAGAACATCGGCGCCAAGGGGCTCGAGCACATCTGGACCTATGTGCCGCCGTCCGAGCTGGAATACCCGGTCGAGTTCGGCATGAGCATGAAGGACTACAAGGCGGCCTGGCAGAAGGCCTATCCCGACGGCAAGGTCGAGTTCGGCTTCAATGCGGTCGCGGGCTACACCACCGCGCTCGTGATCGAGAAGACGCTGTCGGTTGCGACCTCGCTCGACCAGATGGAGCTGCGCAACGCGGTGTTCAGCCTGTCGGGCAAGCTCAAGACGCTCGACGGCACCTTCGCGCTCGACGAGATGGGCGGGCAGATCGGCGAGCTGACGCCGCTCGGCCAGCTCTCGCTCGACGACCACGGCCACATCAAGTTCGTCTCCATCTACCCGCACGAAACCGCCACCGGCAAACCGGTCTATCCCGCGCCATGAGGCGGGCAGGGACGGAGGCTGAAGCGGGGGCGCCATGATCGGACTTCGACGAGCTGGACCCTGCATGTCCGTCACCCTGAGGTGCCCGCGCCAGCGGGCCTCGAAGGGCGACGGCCCGGATGCGTCAGCGGGGCCCTTCATCCTTCGAGGCTCGCTCCGCTCGCACCTCAGGATGACGGGACGAAAACGGCGGCTGTCACAGCTACGGCGTGACCTCGCATGCTGACCTACGCCCTCGTCGCCGGCGTTCTGTTCGGGCTTTACTTCAGCCTGGTCGGCATCGGTCTCAATCTCGTGTTCGGCGTCATGCGCATCGTCAACCTTGCGCATGGCGACGTGCTGATGCTCGGTGCCTTCATCGCGCTTGGCGTGGTGACGTTCGCCGGCATCGATCCGCTGTTCGCGGTGCCGCTGGCCTTTGTCGTGTTCCTGATCGCGGGGCTCTTGCTCTACTGGGTGCTGGTGCCGCGGCTGCAGGGCTCGGTGAATCCCGAGATGCTCTCGATCATCCTGTTCTTCGGTCTGTCGCAGGTGATCGAGGCGATCACCACCATCTTTGCCGGCACCAGCGAGCGCTCGATCCAGAGCCGCCTGCTCGGCACCGTGTTCACGACCATCCAGGTCAAATGGTTCGGCGGCAAGCCGGGCAGGGGCGGGCCGATCTCGATTCTGGGCCAGAGCTTTCCGGCGCCGTGGGTGATCGCAGCCGTGACCAGCCTGGTCGCGATCGGCCTCGTCTATCTCTATCTCTACCGCACCCGGCTCGGCACCCTGACCCGCGCGGTGATGTCACGGCGCGACGAGGCGCTGGCGACCGGCATCGATGTCGACCGCGTCTCGGCCGCCGCCTTCGGCGTCGGGCTTGGCCTCGCGGCCGTCGCGGGCGTGTTCGCGCCCTTCATGTTCGGATCGGTGACGCCGGCCTTCGGCGCGGATGCCACCGTCACGTCGTTCGCCATCGTCGTGCTGGGCTCGCTTGGTAATCCGCTCGGCACCGCGCTCGGCGGTGTCGTCTATGGCGTCTGTTACATGCTCGTGCAGACCTATCTCTCCTCCTGGGCCGATCTCTTGCCTTATGTGCTCCTGATCCTGATCCTGTTGCTGCGTCCGAGCGGGCTGCTCGGAAGGCAGGTGCGCGTTGCCTAGCGCTCTCCGCCATACGCTGTTCATTCTGCTGCCGCTGCTCGTCGTGCTGGCGGTGCTGCCCGGCATCTATCAGAACCACCTCCTGCTGTTCAATTTTGTGATCTTCCTGATCCTCGCGCAGGGTGTGAACATCATCTACGGCTTCACCGGCTACCTGCCGTTCGGCTATGTCGGCTTCTTCGGCGCCGGCGCCTACGGCTTTGCGATCATGGTGATGCATCTGCAGGCCCCGGCCGTGGTCGCGGTCCTGGTCGCCGGCCTTGTCGGCGTCGCGCTCGGGCTGCTGCTGACGCCGCTGCTTAGGCTGTCGGGAGCCTATTTCGCCATCGCCAATCTCGCGGCGTCGCTTGCCGTGTTGCATCTCGTCGCCAATCCGGCGCTGGAAAGGATCACCAAGGGCCCCTATGGCGTGTCGCTGACCGGGGCCCTCGACCCGAACTCGGCCTATGCCGCCACGATCATCAACCCGGACATGGCCTATGCCGCGGCACTCATCGTGCTCGCGCTGACCGTTGCCGGCGTGATCTACCTGAAGAACTCGAGCTTCGGACTGGCGTTACAGGCGGTCCGCGAGGATTCCGTCTCGGCCGCGATGTCAGGCGTCAACGTGGTGAAGATGCGCGTGATCGCCTGGCTGGCATCCGCCCTGGTTGCCGGACTCGCCGGCGGCATCTACGCCTGGTACGTCTCGGTGTTCTACCCCGACAACGTGTTCTCCGGCGACTTCTCGATCTTCGCCATCGTGTTCGCGCTGTTCGGCGGGGTCGCCACCATCACCGGGCCCATCGTCGGCGTGATCATTCTTTACGGCATCTACAACGTGATCGGCGTCACCACGCCGCAATATTTCCAATTGATCTATGGTCTCCTGATCATGGGACTGGTGCTGTTCCTGCCGGCGGGCCTGGTGTCGCTGGCGACGCGGAGGGGATGGCATGTCCCCTGAGGCGACAAAACCGCTTCTCAACGTGACGGGTCTCGTGAAGCGCTTTGGCGGCTTCTCGGCGCTCGACGGCTTGAGCTTCCATGTCGCGCCGGGCGAGATTCTCGGTCTCGTCGGCCCGAACGGCTCCGGCAAGACCACGGCCATCAACGTGATCTCCGGTCTCTACGCCCCCGACGGCGGCGAGGTGAGGTTCGACGGCGCCTCCATTGGCGGCGTCGCCTCGCACAGGCTGGTGCATGGCGGCATCAACCGCACCTTCCAGGTGCCGAAGCCGTTCATGTCGCTCACCGTGCGCGAGAACGTCCAGGTCGCCCTGTCTCACGGCCGCCCGGCGACCGCTCCGCCGACGATCGCGGAGCTGCTCGACGAATACCGCCTCGCCGATCTCGCCGGCCGCCCGGCCTCCGAGCTCAACAGCGCCCAGCAGAAGATGCTGGATCTGACGCGCGCGCTCGCCACCCGGCCGCGGCTGCTGTTGCTCGACGAGCTCGCCGCCGGCCTCAACCCGGCCGAGCTCGACTGGATCGCCGGCCGCATCAAGGCGCTCGCCGCAAGCGGCGTTGCGATCATCGTGGTCGAGCATCTCATGGGCTTCATCGAGCACATCACCGACCGCGTCATCGTGCTCAATGCCGGCAAGGAGATCTTCGAAGGCAAGCTCGCCGCTGCGGTGAAGGAGCCGCAGGTGATCGAGGTGTTCCTGGGAGGCGAGCATGCCGCCTGAGGTCACGTCGCTATTGGACGCCAGGGGAATCGAGGCCGGCTACGGCACCATGCAGGTGTTGTGGGGCGTCGATCTCGACGTGCGCCCGGGCGAAACCGTGCTGCTGCTCGGCGCCAACGGCGCCGGCAAGACCACCTTCCTGAAATCGCTGGTGGGGCTCGTGCAGGCGCGAAGCGGCAGCATCAAGCTCGGCGGCGAAGACATCACGCGGATGCGCTCCAGCGACCGCATGCGCCGCGGCATGACCTACATGTCGGAGCTCGCGGTGTTCCCCGATCTCACCATCGAGGAAAACATCCGCATCGGCGCCCAGGCGCTCGGTCATGCCGATCCCGATCGCCGCATGGACGAGCTCTATCAGCTGTTTCCGGTGCTGCGCGAAAAACGCCGCCAGCTCGCATCGAGCCTGTCGGGCGGCCAGCGCAAGATGCTGGGCGTGGCGAAAGCGCTGTCCGCCGAGCCGAAGCTCTTGGTGATGGACGAGCCGTCGGCCGGGCTGTCGCCGCTGTTCGTGAAAGAGGTGATCCGCGTGCTCTCGAGCCTGCAGGGCCGGGGACTTGCGCTGCTGATCGCGGAACAAAATATCAGTTTTCTGGAAGTCGCGACGCGGGTGTTCGTGCTGGAAGGCGGCCATATCCGCTTCTCCGGCACGGTTGCCGAGATGAGCGGCAATGAGGACCTGCATCGCGCCTATTTCGGGCTGAAGTGATGCGCACCATCAGGATAGGTTCCGGCGCCGGCTATTCCGGCGACCGTATCGAACCCGCCATCGAGCTCGCCGCAAAGGGCGACATCGACTATCTCGTGTTCGAATGCCTGGGCGAGCGCACGGTGGCGCTGGCGCAGCAGGCGCGGCTGAAGAACCCGGATACCGGCTACGATCCGTTGCTGGACGAGCGCATGCGTGCGGTGCTGCCGCTCTGCGCAGCCAAGGGAATCAAGATCGTCACCAATATGGGCGCGGCCAATCCGGAAGCGGCCGCGAGGAAGACCGCCGAGATCGCACGCAGTCTCGGGCTGCCGTCGCTGAAGATCGCGGCCATCGTCGGCGACGACGTGTTGGAGGCCTGCAGGCAGGGCGATCCGCCGATCCTGGAGTTCGAAGGCAGCATCAGGACGCTCGGCAACCGCATCGTCTCCGCCAATGCCTATCTCGGCGCCGGACCGATGGTCGAAGCGCTGTCCGCCGGCGCCGATGTCGTGATCACCGGCCGCGCCTCCGATCCCGCATTGTTCCTGGCGCCGATGATCCATGCCTTCGGCTGGGCCATGGACGACTGGACTCTGCTGGGCAAGGGCACCGTCGCCGGCCACTTGCTCGAATGCGCCGGCCAGATCACCGGCGGCTATTTTGCTGACCCCGGCTACAAGGATGTCGAAGGTCTGGCGCGGCTCGGCTTTCCCATTGGCGAGGTCGGCGAGGATGGCTCGCTTGTCGTCACCAAGGTCGCGGGCTCCGGCGGGGCGGTGACCGCACGGACCTGCAAGGAGCAGCTGCTCTACGAGGTGCACGATCCCTCGCGCTATCTGCAGCCTGACGTCGTCGCCGATTTCTCGCAAGTCGAGGTCGAGGAGATCGCCGCCGACCGCGTCCGCGTCACGGGCGGGCGCGGCACGGCGCGCACCGAGACGCTGAAGGTCTCGGTCGGCTATGTCGACAGCTTCATCGGCGAGGGACAGATCTCCTATGCCGGTCCCGGCGCGCTGGCGCGGGGGCGGCTCGCCCTCGAAATCGTGCGCGAGCGGCTCAAGCTGACCGGCGTTGCCGCGAGCGAATTGCGCTTCGACCTGATCGGCGTCGATTCCCTGCACGGGCCCGCGGTCTCCGCCCATGCCAATGAGCCCTATGAGGTGCGCGTCCGCGTCACCGGCCGCACAGAAAATATGCGTGAGGCTGTCAGGATCGGCAACGAGGTGGAGACGCTCTACACCAACGGTCCCGCGGGCGGCGGCGGCGCCTGGAAATCGGCACGCGAGGTGGTGGCGGTGGCGTCCGTGCTGCTGCCGCGCGGGCAGGCGAAGCCGCAGGTCCGCTTTGTCGGGGGCGTGATACCATGAAGCTGCGCGAGATCGCCCATTCCCGCACCGGCGACAAGGGAAACACCTCCAACATTTCCGTGATCGCCTACCACATGGAGGATTACCCGCTGCTCCTGGCGCAGGTGACGGCGGAGCGGGTCAAGGCCCATTTCGCCGGCGTTGTCGAAGGCAGCGTGGTGCGCTATGAGCTGCCAAGGATAGGTGCGCTCAATTTCGTGATGACCCAGACGTTGGGCGGCGGGGTGACGCGGTCGCTGGCGCTGGACGCGCACGGCAAGTCGCTCTCCTCCGCGCTGCTGGATCTCGAGATCGAGGCGCCCCCGGACTAGGTTTGAAGCTCAAGCAGGCGAGGTGTTCATGACCAATCTTCCGACCATTGCCTCGCTCGCCGATGATCTCGAAGCCGGCCGCATCTCGGCCCGCAAGCTGGTCGAGGACTGCATTGCCAGGATTGCCGATCCCAATGGCGAGGGCCAGCGCACCTTCATCCATGTCGACAAGCAGGCCGCGCTCGATGCGGCGGATGCCATGGATGCCTTGCGCCGGGCCAAGGCCGCGCCGTCGCGCTTTGCCGGCATTCCGGTCTCGATCAAGGACCTGTTCGACATCAGGGGACAGGTGACCCGCGCCGGCTCGCGCGCGCTGGAGGATTCGGCGCCTGCCGAGGCCGATGCACCCGTGGTGGCGCGGCTGCGGCAGGCCGGGTTCATCGTCATCGGCCGCACCAACATGACCGAGTTCGCCTTCTCGGGCATCGGCATCAATCCGCATTACGGCACGCCCAAAGGCGCCTGGCAGCGCAGCGAGGGGCACATTCCCGGCGGCTCGTCCTCGGGTGCCGCAGTCTCGGTGCTCGACGGCATGGCGCATGGCGCGCTCGGCACCGACACCGGCGGCTCCTGCCGCATCCCTGCGGCCTATAACGGCATCGTCGGCTACAAGCCGACGCAGCGGCGCATTCCGCTCGACGGCGGCGTGCCGCTGTCGTTCTCGCTCGACAGCTACGGGCCCTTGGCGCGCAGCGTCGGCTGCTGCGCGATCCTCGATGCGGTGATTGCGGACGAGCCGGTCACGGCATTGCGCAAGCGTCCGATCAAGGGTGTGCGGCTCGCGGTGCCGACGACGATTGTGCTCGACGAGCTCGATGACGCCGTTGCGCAGACGTTCGAGCGCGCCTTGAGCACGCTGTCGAAGCTCGGCGCCGATATCGAGCATATCGAGGTGCCGGAGTTCCTCGACAGCATCACCATGAACAGCAAGGGCGGTTTTGCCGCGGCCGAGAGCTATGCCTGGCATCGCTATCTGCTGACCTCGAAGGGCGACGTCTACGATCCGCGCGTGTCGGTGCGCATCCTGCGCGGCGAGGCGATCAGCGCCGCCGACTACATCGACCTCATCGAGGCCCGCCGCTCGCTGATCGCGCGCGCCAATGCGCGGCTCGCGCCCTACGATGCGATGGTGCTGCCGACCACCGCCAACACCCCGCCGCGCATTGCCGATCTCGCCGACGACAAGGCGTTCACGACGGCGAATATCCGCAGCCTGCGCAACTGTTCGCTGATCAATCTGATCGACGGTTGCGCCATCTCGCTGCCCGCCCATCGCGAGGGCGAGGTGCCGGTCGGCCTCATGCTGGCGGCGCCCGGCGGCGCCGACCGCCGCATCTTCGAACTTGCCGCGACCCTGGAGCCTCTCATCCGTGTTTGACCTGACCTTCACCATCGAAGCCCAGAGCGGGCCGACGCCACTCACGCTTGCGATTGACCAGCTCGTGATCGCAGGCTGGACCGGCCGCGATCCGGTGGCGCGCGACAAGCATATCGCGGAGCTCGAGGCGCTCGGCATCGCGCGCCCGGCGACGACGCCGATCTATTACCGCGCCTCGGCCCGGCGGCTGACCCAGGAAGATTCGATCGAGGCCTGCGGCACTGACTCCTCGGGCGAGGTCGAGTTCGTGCTGATCGGCTGGCAGGGCCGCATCTTCGTCGGTCTCGGCTCCGACCACACCGACCGCAAGGTCGAGAGCTACAGCGTCACCGTCTCCAAGCAGATGTGCGACAAGCCGATCGCGCCCGCGTTGTGGGAGCTCGAGGACGTCGCCGCCCATTGGGACCGGCTGATCCTGCGCTCCTACGCCGTCACCGGCGGCAGGCGCGAGCTCTACCAGGAGGGCACGCTGGATGCGATGCTGCCGGTTGCGGAATTGATCAAGCGCGGCTTTGAAGGCGGCAAGCTGCCCGACGGCTGCGCCATGTTCGGCGGCACCTTCGCCGCCAAGGGCGGCATCCGCCCCGCCGACCGCTTCGAGTTCGAGCTGGAAGACCCGGTGCTGAAGCGCAAGATCAGCCACGCCTATGACGTGGTGACGTTGCCCGTGCGGGGGTAGTCTCCGCGTTGTCTTGCACCGTCATTCCGGGATGGTCCGAAGGACCAGACCCGGAATCTCGAGATTCCGGGCTCGCCTCTTCGAGGCGTCCCGGAATGACGGCGTGAAACATGGACGTCCAGTTCCCTCGGAAATCGGGTGGTCCGGCCGGGCGTGATCTGCCACACTGCCGGCATGATCGCACACGCCAAGAAAATTCATTCACTGCCGTCGTACGACATCTCCGCCCGCGTCGATGCACTTGACTGGCCTCAGATCGAGGCCGATCTCGACGCCCAGGGCTGCGCCGTGCTCAAGCAGCTGCTCACGCCCGAACAGTGCTGCGCGCTCGTCGCGCTCTATCCCGATGACGCGCAGTTCCGCAGCCGCGTCGTGATGGGCCGCCACGGGTTCGGCCGCGGCGAATACAAATATTTCGCCTATCCGCTGCCCGAGCTGATCGCGCAATTGCGGCCGGCGCTGTACGCGCGCCTGCAGGGCATCGCCAACCGCTGGAACGAGGCGATGGGCATCGCCATCCGCTATCCCGCGCAGCACGCGGCTTTCCTGCAGCGCTGCCACGATGCCGGGCAGGCGCGCCCGACGCCGCTGTTGCTGCAATATGAAGCCGGCGACTACAACTGCCTGCATCAGGACCTCTATGGCGAGCACGTCTTTCCGTTGCAGGTCGCGATCCTCTTGTCGCAGCCGGGCCGCGATTTCGAGGGCGGCGAGTTCGTGCTGACCGAGCAGCGCCCACGCATGCAGTCGCGCGCCGAAGTGGTGGCGCTGGCCCAGGGCGACGCGGTCGCCTTTGCCGTGCATCATCGCCCCGTGCAGGGCACGCGCGGCAGCTATCGCGTCAATTTGCGCCATGGCGTCAGCCGGTTGCGTTCGGGCCGGCGCCACACCGTCGGCATCATCTTCCACGACGCCAAATGACGGCGGATCTGTTTGACGGCACGCTCGATGTCGGCCCCGCGCAGCAGCAGCTTGCGGAGGGCGCCGTGCTGCTGCGCGGCTTTGCCCGCGCCGTCGCAGACGATCTGGTGGCCGCGCTGCACACGGTGATCGCGCAGGCGACGTTCCGCCACATGCAGACGCCGGGCGGCCATCAGATGTCGGTGGCGATGACCAATTGCGGCCAAGTCGGGTGGCTCACCGACCGCAGCGGTTATCGCTATGATACGCTCGATCCGCAGACGGGACAGGCGTGGCCGACGATGCCGGACGTCTTTCTCCTGCTGGCGCGCCAGGCCGCGGCGCGCGCGGGCTTTGCCGGCTTCGCGCCCGATGCCTGCCTGATCAACCGCTACGAACCGGGCGCACGCATGTCGCTGCATCAGGACCGCGACGAGCGCGACATTGCCGCACCGATCGTTTCGGTCTCGCTGGGGCTGCCGGCCATCTTCCTGTTCGGCGGCCCCAGGCGCGCCGACAAGGCGCAGCGTTATCGCCTGCAGCATGGCGATGTCGTGGTCTGGGGCGGTCCGTCGCGGCTGTACTTTCATGGCGTGGCGCCGCTGGCCGACGGCGAGCATGTCTCGCTCGGCCGCCAGCGCATCAACCTGACCTTCCGCAAGGCCCGCTGAACAAGGCCCTCTGATTTACTGTTACCACGTCGCGAAACTGTGAGGCGGTCGCATTTTTCGCAGCCCTCCGTCTGGTCTATGCTCGGCTCAAGGAGGCCCTGCCATGACCACGACCGAGATGCCGCGCGCGACGCAATCAAGCGCCAATCGCACCGGCCTCTATCTGTCGTTCCTGCAGCTGGTGTTCACGCTGCTCTGGACCACCTATGTGATCTATCTGCCCAAGCTCGCGGCGCAGGTCGGGATTGCTCCGGCGGCCGTGATTCTGATCCTGATGATGGATCAGGCGATCTTCACCATCACCGATACCGCGATGGGCCTGGTCGCCGACAAGGTCGAAGCGCTGCTCGGCCGGCTCGGCGTCTTTGTCGGCGCCTTGACGCTGTTGTCATGCGCGGCCTTCGCCGCGCTGCCGTTTGTCGCCGGCGTCGGCCCGGCCGCCAAAACCGGGCTGATCGCGCTGATCGCGATCTGGGCCGTGACGTCCTCGGCCTTGCGCGCGCCGCCCCTGATCCTGCTCGGCAAATACAGCGCCACGCCGCGGCTGCCCTTTCTGGCGGCGCTGGTGATGCTCGGCTACGGCATTGCGGGCGCGGTGTCGCCCTATCTCGGCGTGCTGCTGCGCGATCGCGATCCGCGGCTACCCTTCATTCTGTCCAGCGTCGTGCTGCTGTTCGTGGCGCTCGGCCTTTCGCGCGTCGAGCGCGACATCGCCAAGGACGTGCCAGTGAAGACGGCGAGGGCTCCGGCAAGACCGCTCGGCAAGGTGCCCGTGATATTCATCGCGGCCATGGTGCTGCTGGCGCTCGGCTACCAGCTGCATTTCTCGATCAACAGCCCGCCGGTCTATCTGCGCTTTGCCAAGCCCGACGACCTGCAATGGCTGATGCCGGTGTTCTGGATCGGCTTCAACATCGCGATGTTTCCGGCAAGCCGCGTGGTCAAGCACCGTGGCGGCCTGATCGTGATGGGCGCAGCCGGCCTGTTGGGGGCGGTGGCGCTCGTGGTCGCCGAGATCGCCGGCGGGCTCAACACCGTGATCGTTGCGCAATTCCTCGCCGGCGCGGCCTGGGGCTGCATGCTGATGAGCGCGGTCTCCGCAGCCCTTGCAATCGGCGCGACGGGCGCGGAGGGCAAGGTCACGGGCCTGGTGTTCTCCGCGCTCGCGCTCGCGACATTCGCGCGGATGGCGGCGGTCGCCGGCGGCCTGCAGAAGCTGCCGGACTACGCGCCGCTGTTGCACTGGGCGCCGGTGGCGTGCTGGTCGGTCGCGGGCTGCGGGCTTCTGGTGCTGGCGGCGTCGCGGATGTCCGGCGCGCGGCAGATCTAGGCCGCGATAAGCCTGCCGGGCTGACGCCGCGTCGGAGCCTGCTTTGCCCCAATAGGAGACATTCCGCTGCCTGGCAGTGGAACGACGCAACGTGCCGACATTGCCAAGACCGAAACGACCGCTGAAAAACTAACGCTGACGTTGTGCCAGGTAGAACCCGGACAGCACCGTGACCAATCCCGCCGCCTGTAGCAAGGTCGGCGGCTCGCCCAGCAACAACCAGCCCACCAGCAAGGTCAGCGCCGGCACGATCGCGGGGACAACCGCGGCGCGGGCAACCCCGAGACGTTGGATCGAGAATGCGAACAGATATAGCGCCGCAGGACCAGCGAGGAGTCCTTGCCCGAGGGCTTGCAGCGCATTCTCGCCGGGGCCCAGCGCCGCCACTCGGCCGATCCCGCCGAATGCCACATAGGGCAGAAACAGCGAGAGCGATAGCACGCTGATTACGGCGGCGGCGGAGAAGGCGGAGATGCGCCAATATCGCACGAGCGTGGCGAAGCCCGCGAACATGAAGCCAGTCAGGACGAAGATCAAATCGCCCTGCACGGCGCTCTGCCCGATATGGCCGATGGACTCACTGCCGATCACGACCAGGCCGGCCACGATCACCGCTGCGCCCAAGACCCGCGAGAGCGAAATTCGCTCCCCGAGCAAGACCGCCGCGAGGAATATGCCGCCCAGGGTCGCGCAGGAAGGCTGGATGACGCTGCCATGCCCCAGGGGTACGAACAGGAAGCCGGTATAGCTGATGATCGACATCACCGGTCCGCCCAGCACCATCAGTGCCAGTCCGCGGGCCCATCCGATGCCGCAGAGATCACCGAGACCGGCGCGAAGGATGAACGGGAGAAATGCGAGGCCCGACCATAAGAACCGGTGCATCAGCAGGTCCGCGGGCGTGAATCCGACCTTGAGTCCGTGCCGTGTCGCCACGAAGCCGAGCGCCCAGAATAGCGCAGCGCCGAGGCCGCACGCGACCCCAAGCAGGGCGGGTGTCGTATCTGATCTTTGGGCTAAAGCCCCGGCGACGCTTGTCGGCTCGGTCATCGCCGACGATTACGTCAGCTCACACATCGGTTCAACCCACGGGCATGCAGGGCTGACGAGCGCGCCGGACCACGCGGTGACGCTCACCGCTGGTCAGAGCGAATGGCCCAATGCGTCCGCGCTCTCATTCAGGGCTTCGCGGGATGAATGAAAGTCCAGGGCGTCACCTCAGAATCCCTAGCTACCTCGACCGCAATCAAAGCAGGCCCGCCGGTGCCCAACGCCTTCTCCAGCGCGGGACGGAAGTGGTCCGGCGAGGTGACGCGGCTCGCCGCCACGCCGAAGGACTCCGCAAGTTTCACAAAATCCGGATTGACGAGGTCGGCGGCGACCACGCGGCCGTCGAAGCGCTGGCGCTGGTCGCGCCGCACATTGCCATAGGCATTGTTGTTGAACACCAGCGTCACCACGCCGATGTTGAACTGCACGGCGGTGGCAAGCTCCTGCACGCCGAACATGAAGCCGCCGTCGCCGGTGATCGCCACGACAGGTCTGTCGGGATTGGCGATCTTGGCGCCGAGCGCGGTCGGGAAGCCCGAGCCGAGCGTGCCCTGATAGCCCGAGGTGATGAAGGTGCGCGGCTCGTAGATCGGAAAGCCGTACCAGGAGGCGAAGCCGACCTGCGACAGCTCGTCGGTGACGATGGCATTGTGCGGCAGCACCTCGCGCAGGATGTTGAGATACGCCATCTGCGGCTGGACCTGCTGGATGTCCTGCTGCGCCGCGGCGGTGGCCTCGGTGATCTCGGTGCGCCGGCCGCTGGTCTTGCGGTAGCCCACTTTCCGGACCGCCGCGAGCAATTCGCCCGTCGCCGCCTTGGCATCCGAGATCACGGCAACGTCAGGCGTGAAGCGCCGCATCTCGACCGGATCGATGTCGATGCGCACCGATTTCAGCCCGTCCGGACGGTATGGCCAGCGCGACATGGTCGGCAATTCCAGCCGCGTGCCGATGCCGATCATCAGGTCGGTCCTCGGCCAGAGCCTGTAGGCCGCGGCCATGGTCAGGCCGAGCTCATGTGCATTGGAGACGATGCCGCGGCCGCTGCGGAACGCGACCACCGGCGCATCGATGGTCTCGGCAAGCTCCAGAATCTCCTCGCGCGCATGGATCGCGCCGCTGCCGACGAAGATCATCGGCCGTTGGCTGCCCGCTATCAGCGCCGCCGCATCCCTGATGCCGTCAGGATCGGGCAGCGGGGCCGGGAAGGGATCGAACACCTCCGCCGCGCCGGTCGCGGCGCGCTGGGTGAAGACGTCCCACGGCATCTCCAGCGCGGCAGGTCCCCGGCGTCCCGACAGCATCTCCTGAAAGGCGCGCGCGACCATGGTGGGCGCGACGTCGGGATATTCGATGCGCTCGGCCCATTTGACGAAGGTGCGCAGGGTCGCAAGCTGGTCCGGCATCTCGTGCAGATGGCCGCGGCCCTTGCCGAGGAATTGCGTCGGCACCTGGCCGGTCAGGCACAGCACGGGCTCGTTGCTGCCGAACGCGGTCAGCATCGCCGCGCCAGCATTGAGCACGCCGGGGCCCGGCACCACGCTGAACACGCCGGGCCTGCCGCTCGATCGCGCATAGCCATAGGCCATGTAGCCGCAGGCCTGCTCATGCCGTGCGCCGATCACTTTCAGCTGCGCCTGGTGGAAGGCGTCGAACAGCCCGTATACTTGCGCGCCGGGCAGGCCGAACACCGTGTCGACACCGTGGGCCACAAGGCCGCTCACGATCGCTTCGCCGCCGGTCATTGTCGTCATGTGCGAGATTCCAGTTGAAGTTTGTCGTGGTGTCAGGCTGCTTCGTCGATCACGCCGTTGCGCAACAGGCCGATGCCCTCGGCCTCGACCTCGACGAGGTCGCCGGGCTTCAAATAACGCGGCGGATCGAAGCGCGCGCCGGCGCCGGTCGGCGTGCCCGTAACGATGACGTCGCCCGGGACCAGCGTGGCGAAGGTCGAGATGTAGCTGATCAGATAGCGGAACGGGAAGATCAGCCTGGAGGTGCGGTCATCCTGGCGCAACTCGCCATTGACGCGGGTGGTGAGGCGGATATCGGCGATCTGCGCTTCGCGCTCGTAAGGAACGAGCCAGGGACCGAGGCTGCCGCTGGCGTCGAAATTCTTGCCCTGGGTGACGTTGAACTTGGCATGGCGCAGCCAGTCGCGCACGCTGCCTTCATTGCACAGCGTCAGCGCCGCGACGTGATCGAGTGCGGCGCTTTCTGAGATGTGCCGACCCGGCTTGCCGATCACCAGCACGACCTCGCCCTCGTAATCGAGCTGCGGCGAGGCGCGCGGCCGCACCAGCGGCGTGTCGTGGCCGACGAAGGAGCGCGGCGTGCGCATGAACATGGACGGATATTTCGGCGCGTCCTGGCCGTCCTTGTATTCGGCGTTGCGGTCGGGATAGTTGACGCCGATGCAGATGATCTTCTCCGGCGCCGGGATCGGCGGCAGCCAGGTGACGCCGTCGAGCGCGTGATCGGGCGCGCGATGCACGGCGGCGTCTGCGAGCTTTTGCAGTGCGCCGGCGGCGATGACTTCGCGCAGCGTCGCATAGTCCGTGCCATAGCGCGCGGAGAGATCGACGATGCCGTTGTCGAAGACAGCGCCGTAACGGCTCTTGCCGTCGATAGAGTAAGTCGCAAGGCGAGGGAAACTCATTCAGCTTTCTCCGTCGTCCCGGCGAAGGCCGGGACCCATACCGCGGAATCTATCGATTTGATTCGGTGCCAATTGTCCTTCGCCCCAACTGCTCCCTGGGCTTATGGGTCCCGGCCTGCGCCGGGACGACCCCGTGGGGAGAGCCTTCGCCCATCACCGCCATCAATCCGCAATCGTCACATCGGCCACGAACGCCGGCTCGCGCACCTTTTCGCCTGGGAACGGCGAGCCCTGCTCGAACCATGAGCGCGGGGCGGGCGCGCCCCACAGGGTCTGGCGGCGCGGGTCCTTCAGCGACCAGCGCAGCGGCTCGTGGTCGTGATCCACCGTGAGATAGTCGCAGGTGTAGAGCTCCAGCCGGTGGCCGTCGGGATCGCGCACATAGAGGAAGAAGGCGTTGGAGATGCCGTGCCGGCCCGGGCCGCGCTCGATGTTCTTGAGATAGCCGCTGGAGGCCATGACGTCGCAGAGATGAATCACGTTCATCGCGGTCGGCACCCAATAGGCGAAATGATGCAGCCGCGGGCCTTTGCCATTGGTGAGCGCGAGATCGTGCACATTGCCCTTGCGGTGCATCCAGGCCGCGGCCATGCGGCCGTTCGCGCCGTCCTCCTCGGCATATTCGGTGAGCCGGAAGCCGAGCCTCGCGTAGAAATTCACGGTGTCCTGCAGCTCGGCCGCGAACACGTTGAAATGATCCAGCCGCTGCGGATGGCAGCCCTTGTAGAGATCGAAGCGCCTGAGCAGATGCGGCCGCTTGTCCATCGCGGCGTAGAGCTCGATCCGGTAGCCGAAGGGATCGGTGAATTGCAGCGTGCGGCCCTGGAACGGCACATCCGCGAAAGCACAGGCAATGCCGTTGTCCTTGAAGAAGGCCGCCGCCTTGTCGAGATCGGTGTCATTGCCGACCTTGAAGCCGAGCCGGTTGCTGGCCGGCACGGGCGCTTTCCGCAGCACCAGCGAGTGATGCTGATGCTCCTCGGCCGCGCGCAAATAGACGGCGTTGTCGTCGGCATCCTCGACATGCAGGCCGACCGTGGTCTCGTAGAAATCGCGGCTGAGCTTCAGGTCGGTCACATCGAGCACCGCATGGCTGGCGCGGATGATGTTGAAGGGCGGGTCGAAGACGTGTTGCGGTACGGGCATATGGCTTCCCCTCTCTCAACTGTTTCCCCTCATGGTGAGGAGGCGCCTTGGCGCCGTCTCGAACCATGAAGGCCCGGGTATTTTCGTTCTTCGCGTTCATCCTTCGAGACGCGGGCTTGCGCCCGCTCCTCAGGATGAGGACAGACCGAGACGTTGAATCTTGTGCGTGCCCCGCGCGAGCGCGACGTGCTTGGTTTCCATGTAGAAGTCGAACGAGTAGTCGCCGCCGTCGCGGCCGATGCCGCTCGCCTTCATGCCGCCGAACGGCGTCGGCAGATGGCGGACGTTTTCCGAATTGAGCCAGATCATGCCGGCCTCGAGCGCGTCCGCAACGCGCAACGCGCGGCCCATGTCGCCGGTCCAGACATAGCCGGTGAGGCCGTATCTCACGTCGTTGGCGATGGCGATCGCCTCCTTCTCGTCGCGGAAGGGGATCACGGTCAGGAACGGCCCGAACACCTCCTCCTGCGCGACGCGCATCTTCGAATTCGCCGCGGTCACCAGCGTCGGCTGCACATAATGGCCGCCGCCGGGGCCATCATGCGGCTTGCCGCCGACGGCGATCACCGCGCCGTCCTGCCGCGCCACGTCGAAATAGGCGCAGACCTTTGCCAGATGCCGCTCATGGATCAAGGGTCCGATCTCGGTTGCGGGATCGAGGGGATGGCCGACCTTGAGCGCCTTCACCCGCGCGGTGAGCTTCTCGACGAAGCCGTCCGCGATGCTCTCCTGGATCAGAAGCCGCGAGGACGAGGTGCAGCGCTCGCCGTTGAGCGAGTAGATCATGAACACGACCGCATCGAGCGCCCGATCGAGATCGGCATCGTCGAACACGATCACCGGGTTCTTGCCGCCGAGTTCGAAATGCACCCGCTTCAAGGTCGGCGCGCCCTGCGCCATGATCGCCGAGCCGGTCGCGCTTTCGCCGACAAAGCCGATCGCCTTGATGGCGGGATGCTCGGTCAGCGCCTTGCCGGCCTCTTCGCCGAAACCATGCACCGTGTTGAGCACGCCGTCGGGAACGCCGGCGTCCTTGACGATTTTCGTCAAGAGATCGGCAGTGACCGGCGACCATTCGGCCGGCTTGTGCACGACCGTGCAGCCGGCGGCAAGCGCCGGCGCGATCTTCCAGGTCGACAGCATGAAGGGCGTATTCCACGGCGTGATCACGCCGACCGGACCGATCGGCACCCGGGTCGAGATATTCCAGTGCTCCTCGCTCGGCGTGTTGAGGCCGTCTCTGGCCTCGGCACATTTGTCGGCGAAGAAGCGAAAGTTTTCCGCCGCCCGGATCGCCGCCTTGGCCATGAAGCGATAGGCCTGGCCGGTGTCGATGCATTCGAGTACCGCGATATCGTCGGCGCGCGCCTCGATGCCATCGGCCACCCGATGCAGCAGCTTGCGTCGCATGCTCGCGCCCATGTCGCGCCAGGCCGGGAAGGCTTCGGCGGCAATGGTCGCGGCGCGGTCAATGTCCTCGGCAGTGCCGCGCGCGACCTTGGCGAGCACGCTGCCGTCGACAGGCGATCTGGTCTCGAAGGTGGCGCCGGAAATCGACGGCACGGTCTGGCCGTCGATCATGTGCTTGACGCCGTCTTCCTTCAGTTTCGCGAGCAGGGGAGCCGCGCGCTCCAGATTGGCCTTGAACAGGTCGGCTTTGGGCGCTGCCTTATCCATGGACCGCCTCCGCTTTCAGAGCTTCGTGAATGTTGTTGCGCTTCCAGCTGGTCTCCTTGTCGTTGATCTGCATGTCGAACGACAGCGCGAACTTGCTTTGCGCAAAGACCGGATCGAGATGCTGCGACAGCGCGCGAAAGATGTGCTCGCCGGCTTTCTTGCGCGTCGGCAGATCGCGCCCCTCCCCGAGCCGCAGCACCATGTCGAGAAAGCCGTAATCGCCGCCGCCATCGGCGATGGCGTAGTGCTCGCAAGCGATGGCGCGGACGCGGATGCCGCCGAGCGGGAAGATGCCGGTCTCGACCGCGGCCTTGCGGACAACCTCGACGACTTTGCCCATGTCGAGATGCGCATCGAGATTGGCGGAATATTCGATCGTGAAATGCGGCATGGCGAAATCACTCCATGTTGCTCGCTCAAGCGAAATGGCAGCTCACGGTTCCGTAGGCGCCATAGTCGGCCTGGATTGTGTCGCCCTTGCGGGTCTCGATCGGGCGGATGAAGGAGCCCGCCAGCACGACCTGGCCCGGCTCCAGCGCAAGTCCGTGGGCAGCGATCTTGTTGGCAAGCCAGGCGACGGCGGTGGCGGGATGATTGAGCACGCCGGCGGCAAGTCCGGTCTCTTCCAGCTGGCCGTTGCGATAGCAGAGCGCGCCGATCCAGCGCAGGTCGGCATCGAGCGGCCGCAACGGTCGACCGCCGAGCACGATGCCGGCATTGGCCGCATTGTCCGCAATGGTGTCGAAGATCTTCCGCGTGGCTTTGGTGTCAGGATCGACGCGCTCAATCCGCGTATCGAGGATTTCGAGCGCCGGCACCACGAACTCGGTCGCGTTCAGCGCGTCGAACATTGTGCAGTCCGGCCCCTCGAGCCGCTTGCCCATGATGAAGGCGAGCTCCGCCTCGACCCGGGTGGCGATGAAGCGATCAGCCGGCACGAGGCCGCCATCGGCAAAGAACATGTCGTCGAGCAGCACGCCGGAATCCGGCTCGTCGATATTGAGCGCGCTCTGCATCGCCTTCGAGGTGAGGCCGATCTTGTGGCCCTTCACCACGCGGCCCTCGGCGCATTTGATCTCGATCCACGCCTTCTGGATCGCATAGGCGTCGGCAATGGTGATGGCTGGAAATTCCTGCGACAGCTGCCTGATCTGCGTGCGGGACGTCTCCGCGCGGTGCAGGCGTTCGGCTGCGTGTTTGATCTCGGTGCTCGAAAGGGCCATGGACAGGGCGGTCCGCGCTCGGCAAAACAGGATGCGGGCAGGTGCTTAACATGTTAAGTTTATCCGTGCAAACCCGATTGCTGCATGCTGCAGTGCAAACATTTCGTGAGGCTTTGAACAGCGATGGCGAAGAAATCGTCCGGCCGTTCGGACGGGAAAGACGCAGCCGCGGAGCAGGCGCATCGCCTGCCGATGCGCGAATTCTCGCGCTCGCTGCCGATGGCGCTGCTCCGCGCGCGCGAAGCCGTGATGCGGCAGTTCCGTCCCTCGCTGCGCCGGCATGGCCTCACCGAGCAGCAATGGCGCATCCTGCGCGCGCTTGCCGCAGTCGAGGAGAGCGAGGTCACCGAGCTGGCGCGCACCGCCTTCCTGCTCGGCCCCAGTCTCTCGCGCATCCTGCGCGATCTCGAAGCGCGGCGCCTGATCGAGCGCCGGACCGCGGAGAGCGACCTGCGGCGCGGCGTGGTATCGATCTCGGCGAAGGGATTGAAATTGATGGAGGGGGTCGCGCCCTCGTCGGAAGCGATCTATGCAGCCATCACCAAACGCTACGGCGCGCGCAAGCTCGCGGAGTTGCAGGAGATGCTCGGTGCGCTTGAAGCGAGCCTCGACGGGTTCGAGACGGACGATGCCGATGACCCTCACGCCGAACAGTAGCCGCAAATTTGCATGATGATCTGCGGTGCGTTGCATAGCTGTCACTCCTGCACAGGCTTTGAGCAGGGAAACGGCTCGTGCCGAGCGGCTTTCTGAACCGTTAGTCGAAATCGCAGCAATATCAATTTACTCCGCGCGCCAGACCTTTTAAACAGCTGTTCGGTTTTTGAAGATCGTGCGTCATCGCCGGATCGTGACAAGACCAAGAAGGGCCGACAAGGAAGCCCGGCCCCAGGGAGGAATGAATGAGACTGACGAGACGCGATTTCGCGGCCGGCCTCGCAGCCGGAGTTGTTGCCCCCGCCATCATCGGACGCGCGCGGGCGGAAGGTGCTGCCACCATCAAGATCGGCATGTGCGCACCGGTGACGGGGCCTGCGGCGGAATCCGGGCGGTATGCCATTCAGGGCGCAAAGCTCGCGCTCGAGGCCGTCAACAAGGCCGGCGGTATTCTGGGCAAGCAGGCCGAACTCGTCATCGAGGACGACCAGACCACCAATCCGGGCATCGTGCTCGCGTTCTCCAAGCTCGCGGCACAATCCGACATCGTCGCCTTCCTCGGCTCGATCCGCTCGACCCAGGTGCATGCGATGGCGCCCGACGTGCTCAAGCTCGGCAAGCCCGTGATGATCGGCGGCACCGATCCCAATCTGACACACATGGGCAATCAGTGGCTGTTCCGCTTCCGCCCCAACGACAGCTATTCCGGCCGCGTCATCGCCCAATATGGCGTGGAGACGCTGGGCAAGAAGAAATGGGCCGTGCTGCATTCGACCGACGCCTTCGGCACCGCCGGCGGCAAGGCGCTCACCGACGCCCTGACCAAGCTCGGCGCGCCGCCGGTGCTCGACCAGGGCTACGCCAACCAGAGCCAGGACTTCACGCCGGTCGTGCTCGCCATCAAGCAGTCCGGCGCCGACATTCTCGGCTCCTACTTCACATTCGAGAACGACCTCGGCATCTTCGCCCGCCAGCTGCGCCAGCTCGGCGTCAACATTCCCTGGGTCGGCTCGCCCTCGATCGTCAACATCACCGCGCTGAAGCTTGCCGGCCCCGCGCTCTACAACACCTTCGGCGTCGCCGACTATGCGGAGGATTCGTCCGAGGCGTCGAAAGCCTTCGGCAAGGCCTATCGCGATGTCGCCAAGGTCGCACCCGACAACCAGAGCTCATGGACCTATGACGCGGTGACCGTGCTGTCGGCGGCGATCAACAAGGCCGGCTCGACCGACCCGGCAAAAATCCGTGAGGCGATCCTCGCAACCAAGAAGTTCCCGGGCGCCGAAGGCGAATACAATTTCGACCAGAACGGCGACGGGCTGCACGGCTACAACATCGTGAAGAACGACAAGGGCACGATCACCTTCGACAAGCACATCGAGTTCACCGATTGAGCATCGGCGCGCGGCCTCTCCCGTTAAAAAGGGGAGGGGCCGCGATCTTCGTGCTTCCTGCGACAGCAACGGGCGACCCAAACCGGACTCTTCATGGATCTTGTCCTGCAACTTCTGTTCACCGGGATCGGCATCGGCGCCGTCTACGCGCTGGTGGCGCTCGGCTTCGTCCTGATCTTCCGCGCCACCAATGTGGTGAATTTTGCCCAGGGCGAATTCTCCATGGTGGCGGCATACCTGATGGTGGTGTTCGCGGTCGATCTCGGCTGGCCCTACTGGCTGTCGTTCCTGATCGCGCTGGCCGGCATGGCGCTATTGGGCGTCGTCTTCAATCTCGGCGTCTATTATCCGCTGCGTCACCGCAGCTTCCTTCCCGTGATCATCGCGACCATCGGGGCCTCGATCCTGCTCGCCAATTCCGTGCTCGCGATCTACGGCCCGCAGCCGCAGGTGCTACAGGGCTGGTTCGAGACTCCCGGCATCCAGCTCGGGCCCGTCTATCTCGACAGCCAGTATTTGCTCATCATCGCGGTCACGATCGCGCTCGTGATCTTCAACTACTGGTTCTTCGAGCACACGCTGCTCGGCAAGAAGCTGCAGGCGACCTCGCAGGACAAGGAGATGGCCTCGCTGCTCGGCATCTCCGTCTCCACCATGATCATGATCACCTTCATCTATTCGGCCGTGCTCGGCGGGCTCGCCGGCATCCTGGTGGCGCCGGTACTGTTCGTCTCGATCCAGATGGGCTCGACCATTGCGCTGAAGGCGTTCGCCGCGACCATCATCGGCGGCTTCGGCGATGTCGCGGGCGCCATCATCGGCGGCCTTGCGCTCGGGGTGATCGAGACCTTCGGTGCGGCCTATATTTCCGTGCCGTATAAAGACGGCTTTGCCTTCCTGGTGCTGGTGGCGTTCCTGATCTTCCGGCCGCAGGGCATCTTCGGCGAGCGCGTGGCGGAAAAAGCATGAGCGCAGAGAACATGACCGCTCAGGCCTCCGTCATCCGTCCCAAACCGGCGCTGCTGCGGCACCTGCCGTATTTCATCGCCGCCGCCGTGCTGGTCGCGCTTGCCGGGACCATGCAGTTCGACGGCTACATCCTCAACATCCTGATGCAGGCGACGACGTTCTCGATTGCCGTGTTCGGGCTTTCGGTCGTGCTCGGCCTGTGCGGGCAGATCAATCTGGCCCAGGCTGCGTTCTTCGGCTTCGGCGCCTATGCGGTCGCGCTCGGCACCGCCGATCTGCATGTGAGCTACTGGCTCTGCCTGATCGCGGGCTGCCTCGCCGCGCTGGTCGCCGGCGCCTTCCTCGGCATGTCGACGCTGCGGCTCGGCGGGCATTATCTGGCCATGGTCACCATCTCGTTCCAGCAGATCGTGACGCTGGTCATGATCAATGCGATCTGGCTCACCCACGGCCCCGACGGCGTCTCCAATATCGGCCGGCCGCAGCTGTTTGCGTCGTCGCAGAGCTATCTCGCCTTCTGTGTCGCGGTGCTCGCGATCGTCGGCTACATCGTCTGGCATCTGCCGGACACCAGGCTCGGCCGCGCCATGCGGGCGGTGCGCGACAATGAGCTTGCGGCCGGCGTCAACGGCATCGACGTGTTCCGCACCAAGGTCGCGGCCTTCGGCATCTGCGCATTGCTCGGCGGCCTCGCCGGCGGCCTGTTTGCCGGCGGCTTCGCCTATATCAGCCCCGACCAGTTCGCCTTCTCCGACTCCATCGTGTTCCTGACCATGGCGCTGCTCGGCGGCGTGGCCTCGCCGATCGGATCGGCGATCGGCACGGGCCTTCTGATCCTGATCCCGGAGTGGCTGCGTTTCCTCAAGAGCGTGCCCGGCCTTTACCTCGCCATCTACGGCCTGTTCGTGATCCTGATCATCCGCTTCATGCCCGACGGCATCTGGGGCTTTGTCGCGACCGCCTTCGAGCGGTGGCGCGCCAAGACCAGGGCGCCGCCGGCGGAGAAGGCGCTGGTGCTGAAGCCTGCGACGGTTGGCGGCGAGATCGTGCTGGAGGTTCGCGGCCTGTCGAAGCATTTCGGCGGCCTCAAGGCGGTCGACGGCGTCGACATCGCGGTCAGGCGCGGCGGCGTGCACGCGCTGATCGGGCCGAACGGCTCCGGCAAGACCACGACGCTCAACGTGCTCTCCGGGCTCTACAAGGCGACCTCGGGCAGCATCCTGCTCGACGGCACCGACATCACCAACATGCCGCCGCACAAGCGCACCGCGGCGGGACTTGGCCGCACCTTCCAGAACATCCGCCTGTTCCGCTCCATGACCGCGCTCGAAAATGTCGAGATCGGCGCCGAGCGGCCGGGCAACACCATGGTCGGGCGGGCCGGCGATGCCGCGCTCACCGAGCGCGCGATGGAGGCCTTGACCTTCGTCGGCCTCGGCAGCCGCGCCAACGAGCTGATCACGAGCTTCTCCTACGGCCACCAGCGCCTGATCGAGATCGCGCGCGCGCTCGCCGGCAATCCGACGCTGCTGCTGCTCGACGAGCCCGCGGCCGGGTTGAACTCGACCGAGAAGCTCGAGCTGCATGAGCTCTTGAAGCGCATCGCGGCGCAAGGGCTCACCATCCTGATCATCGATCACGACATGACGCTGGTCTCGGAAGCCGCCCAGCACATCACGGTGCTCAATTTCGGCCGCCGCATCGCGGACGGCGAGTCGCTTGCCGTGCTGCGCCATCCCGACGTCGTCTCGGCCTATCTCGGAACCGAATAATGGCTCTGCTCGAAATCCGCGACCTCGTGGTCCGCTACGGCGAAATCGAAGCGCTGCGCGGCATCTCGCTCTCCGTCGAGCAGGGCAAGGTGGTGACGCTGCTCGGCGCCAACGGCGCCGGCAAGTCGACGACGCTGCGTGCGATCTCGGGGCTGGAAAAGCCTGCCGCCGGCGACATCCTGTTCGACGGCAGATCGATCGCGGGCCTCGGGCCCGAGGCCATCGTGCGGCTCGGCATCTCCCACGTGCCGGAGGGGCGACGGGTGTTTCCGGGCCTGTCGGTGAAGGAGAACATCATGCTCGGCGCGTCGAATCGCCGGGCCTCGACCAAGGACATCGCCCGCGAGGCGGATGCGATGTTCGACCTGTTTCCGGAGATCCGCTCCTTCTCCAATGCGCTGGGCTGGACGCTGTCCGGCGGACAGCTGCAGATGGTCGCGGTCGCGCGCGGGCTGATGGCCAAGCCGCGGCTGTTGCTGCTCGACGAGCCGTCGCTCGGGCTTGCGCCCGTCATCGTGCAGGCGGTGTTCCGCATCATTTCGCAGATCCGCCAGACCACGACGGTCTTGCTGGTCGAGCAGAATGCGCGCATGGGATTGTCGGTCGCCGATTACGGCTACGTGCTGGAAACCGGCCGCATCGTGCTCGGCGGCAAGCCTGACGAATTGTGGGGCAATGAAGCCATCGCCGCCGCCTATCTCGGCGGCCATGCCAAAGCCACAGCTTGAAAGACGCGATACATGGTCACCATCAAGGTTGAAAATCTCATCGACTTCGTTGCCGACGTTTTCGGTCACGCCGACTCCTCGTCCGAAGAGGCCCGCCGCATCGCGACCTATCTGACGACCGCAAACCTCACCGGCCATGACAGCCACGGCGTGATCCGCGTGCCCGTCTACATCCGCTGGAAGAAGACGGGCAATGTCGTGCCGAACCAGACCCCGGAAGTGGTGGTCGATACGCCCTCGCTCGCGGTGGTCGACGGCAAGTTCGGTTATGGCCAGACCGTGGCGCCGGTCGCGGTCAAGCTCGGCATCGAGAAGTGCAAGAAGGCGGGGCTGGCCGCGATCGCGCTGCGCAATGCCGGCCATATCGGCCGTATCGGCGATTGGGCGGAGATGGCGGCGGCGCAAGGCCTGGTCTCGGTGCATTTCGTCAATGCCGCCGGCTCGCTGCTGGTCGCGCCGTTCGGCGGCGTCGAGAAGCGGCTGTCGACCGCGCCCTATTGCGTCGGCATTCCGCGCGAGGGGCAGGACCCGATCGTGCTCGATTTCGCCACCTCCATCGTCGCCGAAGGCAAGTGCCTGGTCGCGAGCCGCGGCGGCAAGAAGCTGCCGAAGGGCGCGCTGATCGATGCCGACGGCACCCTGAGCGAGGACCCGCAGGTGCTGTACGGCCCCTATACGCCGGACGGGCCGCGTGATCACACCAAGGGGACCGGCGCGATCCGCGCCTTCGGCGAGCACAAGGGCTCGGGGCTGGCGTTCATCTGCGAGCTGCTCGGCGGCGCGCTGACCGGCACCGGCGCCACCGCGCCCGACCGCCGCTTCGCCAACGGCATGCTGGCCTTCTACATCGATCCGAAAGTCGTCGACCCCGCGCATGTGTTCGACGGCGAGATCACGCGCTACACCGATTTCATCCGCCAGACCAAGCCGGTCGCCGGCGTCGACCAGGTGCTGATCCCCGGCGATCCCGAGCGCAAGACCCGCGCCGAGCGGACCAGGAACGGCATCCCCTTGCCTGACGATACCTGGGCGGCGATAGTCAACACCGCGCGCGAAGTGGGCGTCAGCGAAGTGAGCATCCAGCGGGCGACGAGCTAGTGCCGACGTCATTCCGGGGGCGCCCGAAGGGCGAACCCGGAATCTCGCGCCGCAACCTCGGGATTCCGGGTTCGCCGCTGGCGCGGCGCCCCGGAATGACGGAATGAAACGCTAAAGTCACACGCTGGGCCGTCGTCCAAGCAACAAGAGGAAACGTGAACTATGGCAAACAACAAGGTCAAGCAGATCTGGGCGTCCGGCAAGGCAGTGGTGAATGCGTGGCTGGCGATCCCCTCCGGCTTCTCCGCCGAAACCGTCGCGCAATGCGGCTTCGACAGCGTCACCGTCGACATGCAGCATGGCGTGCAGGACTATCTCTCCATGGTGCAGTGCTTCCAGGCGATGGACAAGCATCCGGTCACCCCGATGGTGCGCGTGCCCTGGAACGAGCCCGGCATCATCGGCAAGGTGCTCGATGGCGGCGCCTATGGCGTGATCTGCCCGATGGTCAACACCCCGCAGGAAGCGAAGAACCTCGTCTCCTATGCCAAATATCCGCCGCAGGGCGTCCGCTCCAACGGCCCGATCCGCGCCGGCATGTACGGCACCGCAGGCTCCTATCAGAAGACGGCGAATGACGAGATCGTGCTGCTGCCGATGATGGAGACCAAGACCGCGGTCGAGAACATGGAGGCCATCCTCGATGTGCAGGGCATCGACGGCGTCTATATCGGTCCCTCCGATCTCGGCTTCTCCTACGGACTCGAGCCGAAGCTCGACCGCACCGAGCCGGAGATCCTCAAGATCTACGAGAAGATCATCAAGGAGTGCGACAAGCGCAAGCTCAACCCCGGCATCCATTGCTCCGGCGCCGAAGGCGCGGTGCGCGCCATCAACATGGGCTTCAAGCTGGTCACGCTGTCGAACGAAGTCGGCCTGATGGCGACCTACGCCAAGATGCAGGTGAACCAGACCCGCAAGGATTCCGCCGGCAAGGCGTAAGAAGCCGCGAGCGACGCTCTATCTCCTCATGCTGAGGAGGCCCGAAGGGCCGTCTCGAAGCACGAGGCCCCCGCGGTATCCGCGGCCATCCTTCGAGACGCCGCGCGAGGCGCGGCTCCTCAGGATGAGGTCCGAGGGTGTTGCGGCAAATATGTAAGGAGACACCACCATGACCCCGGCCCCCGTCATCCGCCTGCATCCCGACGACAGCGTCCTGATCGCCCGCGCGAGTCTCCCGCCGGGCCTCGTCGTGGCCGATGGCATCACGACGGCCGAGCGGATTCCCGCCGGCCACAAGGTCGCGATCAAGCCGATTGCAACGGGCGAGCCGATCCGCCGCTACGGCCAGATCATCGGCTTTGCCACCGCGCCGATCGCGCCCGGCCAGCACGTGCATACGCAGAACTGCGGCATGGGTGATTTCGCCAAAGACTATGCCTACGGCGTCGACGTCAAGCCGACCCCGAATTTCGATCTGCCCGCGACCTTCGACGGCATCCGACGTCCGGACGGCCGCGTCGCCACCCGCAACTATATCGGCATCCTCACCTCGGTGAATTGCAGCGCCCATGTAGCTAGCCTCGTCGCCGACGTCTTCAAGAAAAATCCCTTCACAGGCGACAACCCGCTGGCCGATTTTCCCAATGTCGACGGCGTGGTCGCGCTGACCCACAAGACCGGCTGCGGCATGACCCAGGATGAGCCGCTGGCGCTGCTCCGCCGCACGCTCGGCGGCTATGCGCGCCACGTCAATTTCTCCAACGTGATCGTGCTGGGCCTCGGCTGCGAGGTCAACCAGATCGGCGGGCTGATGCAGGAGCAGAAACTCGCGGGCCGTTTGCGCGCGATGGACATCCAGGAGGTCGGCGGCACCCGCAAGACGGTCGAAGCCGGCATCGCCTTCGTGAGGGAGGCGCTGACCGATGCCAACAAGGTCAAGCGCGAGCCCGTGCCCGCGAGCGAACTGACGGTAGCGCTGCAATGTGGCGGCTCCGACGGCTATTCCGGTGTGTCCGCCAATCCGGCGCTGGGTGCAGCGAGCGACCTGATCGTGCGCCATGGCGGCACCGTCATTCTCTCGGAAACGCCCGAGACCTATGGCGCCGAGCATCTCTTGACGCGTCGCGCGGTCAGCCGCGAGGTCGGCGAGAAGCTGGTCTCGCTGATGCGCTGGTGGGAGGAATACACGAGCCGCGAGCGCGCCGAGATGAACGCCAATCCGAGCCCCGGCAACAAGGCCGGCGGCCTCACCACCATCCTGGAAAAGTCGCTCGGCGCCATGGCGAAGGCCGGCAGCACCAACCTGGTCGACGTGCTGCATTATGCCGAGCCCGTCACCAAGAAGGGTTTCGTGTTCATGGATACGCCGGGCTACGATCCGGTCGCGGCGACCGGGCAGGTGGCCGGCGGCGCCAATCTGGTCTGCTTCACGACGGGCCGCGGCAGCGTGTTCGGCTGCAAGCCCGCGCCCTCGATCAAGCTCGCCACCAACACGCCCATGTACAAGCGCATGGAAGACGACATGGACGTCAATTGCGGCACCATTCTCGACGGCGAAGAGACGGTGCAGCAATGCGGCCAGCGCATCTTCGACCTGATCCTTGAGACCGCCTCCGGCAAGCCGACCAAGAGCGAGAGCTTCGATTTCGGCGGCGCCGAGTTCGCCCCCTGGGTGCTGGGCGCGACGATGTAGCTGAGGGCGCTGATTGCGTTCGCGTTGCATTCGATGTCGTCCCGGCGAAGGCCGGGACCCATAATCCCAGGCCATCGTTATCGCGATGGTCGTCCGCCACCGAATGCCACAGATGGATAACGCGGTATGGGTCCCGGCCTTCGCCGGGACGACCATTATGTTGACTCGCCGTATGCCGAATCACCACGTCCGCCTATACTCGGGGCGCCTTCAGCCAATCGCCGGACCAGCCCATGAACCGCAAACTCCGTCGCGCCACCGAGGCGGCCGCCCGGCAGAGCGGCGCGCCGTCTGATCCGCGCGTGGCCGGACTGTTTTCCGCAGCCCTCGCACATCACCAGGCGGGCCGGCTGGCCGAGGCGGAAACGCTCTATCGCGACACTCTGGCGGCTCAGCCTGATCACGCCGATGCGCTCCATCTCCTGGGCGTGCTGGCCTCGCAGGTGGGGCAGCATGAGGTCGCCGTCGACCTGATCGAACGGGCGATCGCGCATGACCGCAGGAATGCGCGCTATCATTCCAATCTCGGCCTCGCGCTTGCGAGCCTTCAACGCTTGGAGCAGGCGGTCGCAAGCTACGATCGCGCACTGTCACTGCGTCCCGACGACGCCGAGGTGCACTTCAATCGCGGCAATGCGCTTCTCGCGCTGCAGCGGCTGCCGGATGCCATCGCCGCTTACGAGCGCGCGCTGCGCGCAAGGCCGGATCACAAGGAGGCGCTGTGCAACCGCGGGGCGGCGCTGGCGGAGCTCGGACGCCATGACGAGGCGCTGGCAGGCTACGATCGCGTGCTCGAACTTGCACCCGACCATGCCGGAGCGCTGTCGAACCGCGGCAGCGCGCTGAAGGCGCTCGGGCGTCCCGACGAGGCGCTTGCGAGCTATGACCGCGCGCTCGCCGTACGGCCGGACGATGCGGCCACGCTGTTCAACCGCGGCGTCACCCTGCACGAGCAGAAGCGTTTCGAGGCCGCGCTGGCAAGCTATGATCGCGCGCTGGGGCTGCGGCCCGATCATGCCGAAACGCTTGCCAATCGCGGCGATGCGCTGCGCGAGCTCGCCCGGCTCGACGAGGCGCTTGCGAGCTACGACCGCGCGCTCGCCGCGCGGCCCGATTACGCCGAAGCGTTCTCCAATCGCGGCAATGTGCTCAAGGAGCTCGGCCGCCTCGATGATGCGCTCGCAAGCTATGATGCCGCGATCCGCCTCAATCCCGCCTATCCCGAGGCGCTGTCCAATCGCGCGGTGACGCTGCTGGCGCTGGGTCGCCTCGACGAGGCGCTCGCCAGTTGCGACGGCGCGCTGGCGCTGCGGCCCGGCTCGGCCGACGCGCTGAACAACCGCGCCAGCGTGTTGCAGGAGCTCGGCCGTTTCGACGAGGCGCTTTCGACCTACGACCACATCGCGACGCTCGCTCCGGATCATGCCCAGGCGCAGCTGAACCGGGCGCTGCTGTTGCTGCTGTCAGGCGATTTTGCGCGCGGCTGGCCGGCCTACGAATGGCGCCGCAGATTGCCGAGCTGGGTCGAGCGCGGCTTTGCGCAACCGGAATGGGCGGGCGAGGAGATTGCGGGAAAGCGGCTGCTGCTGCATGCCGAGCAGGGCTTCGGCGACACCATTCAGTTCGCGCGTTACGCGCGGCTTGCGGCGGCGCGGGGCGCGCATGTCGTTCTCGAGGTCCAGCCGCAGCTCGCGCCGCTCTTGCGCGGCCTGTTCGGTCTCGAGGTGGTCGCCGCCGGCCGCGAAGCGCTGCCGCCGTTCGATCTGCACTGCCCGCTGCTCAGCCTGCCGGGTGTGTTTGCGACGGAGCTGGCGACGATCCCGGCCGGTGCGCCCTACATCGCAGCACCGGCGGAGCGGATCGCGGCATGGGCGCCACGCCTGCCGAAGGACGGCGTGCGTGCAAGAAGCTTGAAGGTCGGTCTCGCCTGGTCGGGCCACCGCGACAATGTGCGCGATAATGAACGCTCGATTGCCTTCGCGCGGCTGTTGCCGCTCGTCGCCGTCGCAGGCACGAGCTTCGTCAGCCTGCAGAAGGACGTCCGCGCGAGCGATGCGGAGGACGTCCGCGCGTGCCGCGACATGCTCGACCCGCGCGCCGAGCTGCGCGACTTCGCCGATACGGCCGCCATCATCGCGCAGCTCGACCTCGTCATATCAGTCGACACCGCCGTCGCCCATCTCGCCGGCGCCATGGGCAAGCCGGTCTGGCTGCTGCTGCCGCGCGTCCCCGATTTCCGCTGGCTGCTCGATCGCGAAACCAGCCCGTGGTACCCGAGCGCGCGGCTGTTCCGCAAAGTGCAGACGGACTCGTGGGACGACGTCATTGCGAGGGCGGCTGCGGAGCTTGCGGCGACGGTCGCGCCCTCTTTGCGCAGCGATGCAGGATGCGATCAATAGATTCCATGGGGCGGTGAGCGTGCCTACGGTCGATGCTTGCATCCGACTCTCCGATGGTTCGAGTGTGGAAACCCAAACCTACCGGAAAGGCCACGCTCACCGCCCCATGGAATCTACAACCTGGCGTTCGCAAGGACGCCCCCGTAGAGGCATTGCATTAACGATTGTGACAGCGGCCGCCGCGTCGGCGGTAATAGCACAGCACACACCTTTCAAGTGGACTCCGCCGAAAAAGATCGGTGCGGTCGAACCGGCCGCGCGCTTGCGCCGACTATCGTGAACACTCACATCTCCGCACCGCAATTCGTGAGTGTGGCCTCGGATATCCGAGCCCGACAGTTGCAGATTGTGGAGATGGAATATGGACTTCAATGGTTTTCTGACCAGCAATTCCGGCCTGGTTGCGCCGGCGCTCTGGGCCGCGGCATTCGTCGCTCTGATCATCCTGCTGCGCATGTCAAACATCTTTCGCTACATACCGAACAGCCAGGTCGGCATCGTCGAAAAGCTGTGGTCGACGAAAGGTTCTGTCGAAGGCGGCTTCATCGCGCTGAATGGTGAGGCGGGCTACGAGCCCGAAGTGCTGCGCGGCGGCCTGCATGTGCTGTTTCCGTTCATGTACCGGGTGCACAAGTCGGATCTCGTCACCGTCGGCCAGGGCAAGATCGCCTATGTGTTCGCGCGGGACGGGGCGCCGCTTGCCGCCTCGCAAGTGCTGGGCGCCAACGACACCGAGGGAAAGTCTGACTTCGAGGACGCGCGCAGGTTTCTGTTGGGCGGCGGCCAGAAAGGCCCGCAGCGGAAGATCCTGCGCGAGGGCACCTATGCGATCAACACCACTCAGTTTGCCGTCATCACCGACGAGCGCGTCCATGGTCATGCGCTGAGCGCACAGGAGCGCAGCGTGCTCGACGGCATGCAGCTCACCATCGCCGAGCGCTGGGGCTTTACGCCGGTGGTGCTGGCGGCCGGCCAGGACTTGGTCGGGATCGTCACCGTGCATGACGGTCCCTCGCTGCCGCCGGGCGAGATCATCGCGCCCGAGGTCGGGACCGATCTTCGCGAGGAGGACACCTTTCACAACAATTTCCAGGAGCCCGAGAAATTCCTGCGCGCCGGCGGCTATCGCGGCCGGCAGCTGCAGATCATCGTCGAGGGCACCTGGTACATCAACCGCCTGTTTGCGACCGTCGAGGACGCGCCGAAGACGGTAGTCCCGGTCGGCAATGTCGGCGTCGTCATCTTCTATACCGGGCCGAAGACCGACGACGTCTCGGGCGAGCAGTATCGCCATGGCGAGCTCGTGGTGAACGGCAGCCGCGGCGTCTGGAAGGACCCGCTGTTGCCGGGCAAATACGCGTTCAACACCTATGCCGGCAAGATCGAGATCATCCCGACGGTGAACTTCATCCTCAAATGGGTGCGCGGCGAAACCGGCGCGATGCGGCTGGACGAGAACCTGTCGGAGATCTCGCTGATCACCAAGGACGCATTCGAGCCGACGCTGCCGCTCTCGGTGGTGATGCATATCGACTACAAGAAGGCGCCGATGATCATCCAGCGCTTCGGCGACGTGAAGCGGCTGGTCGAGCAGACGCTCGATCCGATGGTGAGCGCCTTCTTCAAGAACATCGCGCAGAAGATGACGCTGATCGAATTGCTGCAGAATCGCGCCGCGATCCAGGAGGAATCGGCAAGCGAGATGAAGGCCAAGTTCGCCAGCTATTCGCTCGACCTGCAGGAGGTCCTGATCGGCACGCCGCGGGCGCCTGCCGGCGACAATACGATCGAGGACATCCTGGTCCAGCTGCGCTCGCGCCAGGTCGCGCGCGAGCAGATCGAGACCTACAAGGAGCAGGAGAAGGCGGCCACGCAGGAGCGTGCGCTCAATGAAGCCAAGGCGACGGCGGCGGCGCAATCGGCGCTGACGCAGTCGCTGATCCAGGTCAAGGTCAACGAGAACCAGGGCGCGGCCGCGCTAGCGCGTGCGCAAAAGGATGCCGAGACGCTGAAGGTCACGGCGGCCGCCGTCGGCGAGCAATCGCGGCTGGAGGGTCAGGGCGAGGCCGACCGGGTGCTGGCGGTCGGTGCCGCCAATGCGCAGGCGACCAAGCTGGCCGTCGACGCCTATGGCGGCCCGGAATTCCGGCTGGCCGAGCAGAATTTCGCAAAATTCGCGGAAGCGCTGACCAAGATCAACCAGCCCCTGGTGCCGCAGTTCCTGATGTCGGGCGGGCAGGGCCAGGAGGGCAACAATGCCGGCCTGATCCCGACCGCGATGCTCAGCTCCATGTTCGGCCGCATGATGCCGGACGCGCTGGAGAAGCTGAAGGAGGAGGCGCCGAGGGCTGCGCGCAGGACCAACGGGTCGTAAGTGGCGGCGCGGTCAGCGCGTGACACAAGCGGCGGCGCATACGGATCGTGCCGCCGCTTGTTGCTGAAGATCCATGTGTGGAAACGGATGCCCCCGCATGGTCCGGCGGGCGTCTGCAAAAAACCTGTCAAGCCCTGCTGGCAAAAATATTCCTGTTTTCAGAAATTCGGATTTGGCGTATATGTGCTGCCGGTCCGCGCCGGCATGAGGGGCGTTACGCGTCGTCACGAAACGTGGTGCGGACTTGCGGTGGACGCGGATGTGCTGTCTGACGAGCGGCACGGAGGCGGACGGCGAAATCGTGTGGTCCTGGCGCTCCCAAGCAGCGCCAAGTCTGGCAGTGGCTCCAAAGGCCAAGCGAGGCGACGGTGGCAAACGCCGGTTCACCGGGGAGATCACGTATAAGCCGTAAAACCACTGCGCAGGGAAGGCCGGGCTGATCCCGCCTGTACCTGTGGTGAACGCGCCTTTCGCGCAACTGTTTTGCGCGGGCGCCCCGGGTGCATGCGGCCACCCGGCCTTTCCTGCGCCCTCTGTTTTCAGAGAGGGTGACGAGGTGAGCAAAACTCGGGCGGATGGCGCCGCGAGAATGCCTTGCTGTGTTCTCGGTCGTCCACACAGCGCGCTGTTTGACAGAACCAGACTCTCCCCGTGCGGTCGTCCCGGCGAAGGCCGGGACCCATAGTCCCAGGATACAATTCTTGCGAAGGTCGTCTGCCATCGTGCGCCGCAGATAGATGCCGCCGGTATGGGTCGCGGCCTTCGCCGGGACGACGGGCAGTTCGTGGGCAATTGCTGCCCGTTGTTAGTGCTTGATCCATCCGTCCAGCAATGTTCTGCTCAAAAAAGCTGCTGGAGCGCTCCGCCTGTGTCGATCTTCGTCGCACTACATCACGTCACACACTACAAATACGACCGGCCGATCGATCTCGGCCCGCAGGTCATTCGCCTGCGCCCCGCACCACATACCCGCACGCCGATCCTGTCCTATTCGCTGAAGGTTGCGCCCGCCAACCATTTCGTGAACTGGCAGCAGGACCCGCAGGGCAACTGGCTCGCGCGCTATGTCTTCCCGGAGAAGGCGACCGAACTGAAGATCGAGGTCGACTTCACGGCGCAGATGACGGTCGTGAATCCTTTCGACTTCTTCGTCGAGCCCTATGCCACCAGCTTCCCGTTCGACTACAGCAAGGATCTGAAGACCGAGCTTGCGCCATATCTCGAGACCTTCGCGCCGGGCCCGCTGTTCAAGGCGTATCTCGATTCCATTCCGCGCGAGGCGGATTCGACCGTCAACTTCCTGGTCGAGCTGAACGCGGCCTTGCAGAAGAAGATTCGCTACATCATCAGGATGGAGCCGGGCGTTCAGACCCCGGAGGAGACGCTGGCCTCCGCTGCCGGATCATGCCGCGACTCCGCCTGGCTCCTGATCCAGACGCTGCGCCATCTGGGGCTGGCCGCACGCTTCGTCTCCGGCTATCTGATCCAGCTTCGGCCCGACATCGATCCGGTCGATGGTCCCGTCGAAGTCGCCAACGACTTCACCGACCTGCATGCCTGGGCCGAGGTCTATCTGCCCGGCGCCGGGTGGATCGGCTTCGACGCCACGTCCGGCATGCTGGCGGGCGAGGGGCATATTCCCGTCGCGGCTACGCCGCATTATCGCTCGGCCGCGCCGATCTCGGGCAGCGCCGGCTTTGCCAATGTCGACTTCGCCTTCGAGATGAGCGTGAAGCGCATCCGCGAAGCGCCTCGAATTACGAAGCCTTTTTCCGACGACGCCTGGGCTGCGCTGGATGCGCTCGGCGAAAAGGTCGATGCCGACCTCAGGGCGCAGGACATGCGCCTCACCATGGGCGGAGAGCCGACCTTCGTCTCCATCGACGACATGGAATCGCCGGAGTGGAACGTCGCCGCCGTCGGTCCCAGCAAGCGCAGGTTTGCCGACGACCTGATCCGCCGGCTGCGCACGCGCTTCGCGCCGGGCGGCCTGCTGCATTACGGGCAGGGCAAATGGTACCCGGGCGAAAGCCTGCCGCGCTGGGCTTTCGGCCTCTATTGGCGCAAGGACGGCGTGCCGATCTGGAAGAATGCCGACCTGATCGCCACCATCGAGAGCCCGCGCAAGGCCGGCATCGACGAGGCCGAGCAGTTTGCGGTGGCGACGGCCCGACGGCTCGGGCTCGGCACCGACTTCGTCATCCCGGCCTTCGAGGACCCGAACCACTGGATGAACCGCGAGGCAACGCTGCCGGTCAATGTCACGCCCGCCGATTCCAAATTGTCGGATCCGGAGGAGCGGGCCCGCATGGCGCGGGTGTTCGACCAGGGTCTGAATGTCCCCAAGGGATTCGTGCTGCCGATCCAGCGCTGGAACGCGGACGGCAGCCGGTGGCGCAGCGAGCGCTGGCAGCTTCGGCGCGGCAACCTGTATCTCGTCCCCGGCGACTCGCCGATGGGCCTGCGGCTGCCGATCAATTCGCTGCCCTATATCCCCCCCGAGGACTACCCTTACATCGTCGAGCAGGATCCGATGGAGCCGCGGGAGGCTTTGCCGGTGTTCGAGCAGGCGAGCCAGCCGGCGCCCGGGCCGCAGCAGGCGGTGCAGGAGCAGCACGCGCGCTCCGGCGGGGTGCGCACCGCGATGTCGATCGAAATCCGCGATGGCGTGCTCTGCGCCTTCATGCCGCCGACCGAAAAGATCGACGATTACCTGGAGTTGGTCGCGGTCGTTGAAGCGACCGCGGAAGAGATGAAGATGCAGGTTCATGTCGAGGGCTACGCGCCGCCCTATGACCCGCGCGTCGAGGTGATCAAGGTGACGCCCGATCCCGGCGTCATCGAGGTCAATGTGCAGCCGGCGGCGAGCTGGCGCGAGGCGGTCGACATCACCTCGGGCCTCTACGAGGACGCCGCGAAGGTGCGGCTGGGCGCCAACCGCTTCCTGGTCGACGGCCGCCACACCGGCACCGGCGGCGGCAACCATGTCGTGGTCGGCGGCTCGACGCCGAAGGACTCGCCCTTCCTGCGCCGCCCGGACCTGTTGAAGAGCCTCGTCCTGTATTGGCAGCGCCATCCCTCGCTGTCCTATTTCTTCTCGGGCATGTTCCTCGGTCCGACCAGCCAGGCTCCGCGCATCGACGAGGCGCGGCATGATGGTCTCTACGAACTCGAGATCGCGATCTCGAAAGTGCCGCGGCCGGACGGGGAGGAGATTCCGCTGTGGCTGGTCGACCGCCTGTTCCGGCACATCCTGGTCGACATCACCGGCAACACCCATCGCGCCGAGATCTGCATCGACAAGCTGTATTCGCCCGACGGCCCGACCGGCCGGCTCGGCCTGGTCGAATTCCGCGCGCTCGAAATGCCGCCCGACCCGCGGATGTCGCTGGCGCAGCAGCTGTTGGTACGGGCGCTGCTCGCAAAACTCTGGCGCGAGCCGCAGGAGGGCAAGTTCGTGCGCTGGGGCACCTCGCTGCACGACCGCTTCATGCTGCCGCACTTCATCTGGGAGGATTTCCTCGACGTGCTCGCCGACCTCAAGCGGTCCGGCTACGATTTCTCGCCGGACTGGTATCTCGCGCAGCTCGAATTCCGCTTTCCCGCCTTCGGCCGCGTCCATCATGGCGGCGTCTCGCTGGAGCTGAGGCAGGCGCTGGAGCCCTGGCATGTGCTGGGCGAGGAGGGCACTGCGGGCGGCACCGTGCGCTATGTCGATTCCTCGGTCGAGCGGCTGCAGGTCAAGGCGGAGGGCTTTGTCGAGGGCCGCCATGTCATCACCTGCAACGGCCGTCGCCTGCCGATGACCGCGACGGGACGGGCGGGCGAGGCCGTCGCCGCCGTCCGCTTCAAGGCCTGGCAGCCGGCCTCGGGCCTGCATCCGACCATTCCCGTGCATGCGCCGCTCACCTTCGACATCATCGACAGCTGGAACGGCCGCTCGCTCGGTGGCTGCGTCTATCATGTCGCCCACCCCGGCGGTCGCAATTATGAAACAAAACCGGTCAATTCTTACGAGGCCGAGGCGCGCCGGCTCGCCCGCTTCCAGAATCACGGCCACACGCCCGGCAAGATCGATCCGCCGCGCGAGGAGCGCTCACTCGAATTTCCGCTCACTCTCGACTTGAGAACCCCGCTACCGCATTGAAGAATAGGTTTTTCGCAGGAGAGTCGGGATGGTGGGGCCCAGCGACCAGGGGACAGGTCAGGGCGCGGGGGACGGCGCTGGGCAGGGAGCGGCCCAGGCCAGCCGGCCGCGTCCGGGCCAGCGCCGCGTGGCGCAGTGGATGCGCGATTACGCCCGTCTTCCCGGCATTCCCGACGAATACCTCGGCGACGATGGGCCGCGCGCGGTCTGGACCCGCTTTTTCGATGCTTTTTCCACCCTTTCCGCCCCCGAGATCGAGCGCCGCTTCGGCGCCGCCGACCGGCACCTGCGCGAGGCGGGCGTCACCTACCGCGCGCCGGGCGACACCGCCGAGCGGCTCTGGCCGCTGAGCCACCTGCCGCTGCTGATCGACGAGGCCGAGTGGCAGCAGCTCTCAGCCGGCATCGCCCAGCGCGCGCAGCTCTTGGAACTCGTGCTGCGCGACATCTATGGCGAGGGGCGGCTGGTCGCCGATGGCGCAATTCCGGCGGCCGCGATCGCCGGCAGCGCCGAATATCTGCGGCCCGTCTGCGGCATCAAGCCGCCCGGCGGCCGCTATCTCTCGCTCTACGCCGCCGATGTCGGCCGCGGCCCGGACGGCCGCTGGTGGGTGCTCTCCGACCGCACGCAGGCGCCCTCGGGCGCGGGCTATGCGCTGGAAAACCGCCTGGTGCTGTCGCGCGCCTTCGCCTCGCTGTTCAAGTCGATGAATGTCGAGCGGCTCGCGCCGTTCTTCGAGGCCTTCCGCGATTCGCTGCGCGGCAGCGCCGACCGCGACGAGCCGCGGATCGGGGTGCTGACGCCGGGCAGCTTCAGCGAGACCTATTTCGAGCACGCGACGCTGGCGCGCTATCTCGGCTTCCTGCTGGTCGAGGGTGACGACCTCGCGGTCTCGGGCGACCGCATCCATATCCGCACCGTCGCGGGCCTGAAGCGGCTCGACGTGCTGCTGCGGCGGGTCGACGCCAACTCGCTCGATCCGCTCGAGCTCGATGCCTCCTCGCATCTCGGCGTGCCCGGGCTGATCGACGTGTTGCGCAAGAGCGGCGTCGTGGTCGCCAACATGCCGGGCTCGGGCGTGCTCGAAGCGCGCGCACTGCTGGGCTTCCTGCCGAGTCTCGCGCGTCGTCTGCTCGGCGAGGACCTGAAGATGCCGCACATCGCGACCTGGTGGTGCGGGCAGAAGGCCGCGCGCGAGGAGGTGCTTTCACGGCTCGATGATTTCGCGATCGAAGGCGCCTATGGCCGCGCCGTGCCGGGCTTGGCGAGCCACGGGCCGGTGCTGGCGGCCGAGCTGCCGGCCGACGAGCGCGAGCAGCTCAGGGCCGCCATCCGTGACCGCGGCATCGACTATGTCGGCCAGGAGCTGGTGCGGCTGTCGACCATGCCGGTGTGGGACCAGGGCCGGCTCGCGCCGCGCCCTTTCGTGCTGCGCGTGTTCGCGGCCGCGACCGAGAACGACTGGGTCATGATGCCGGGCGGCTTCTGCCGCATCGCCGATCAGCTGGATGCGCGCGCGGTGTCGATGGGGGATGGCGCGCGCGCTGCCGATGTCTGGGTGGTCGCCGACAAGGCGGTCTCGACCCGCACGCTGTTGCCGGGCTCCGACGCCGTACGCATCCGGCGCATTGCCGGCGTATTGCCGAGCCGTGCCGCAGACAATCTGTTCTGGCTCGGACGCTATCTCGAACGCGCGGAAGCGACCTTGCGCCTGGTGCGCGCGCTCGGCATGCAGCAGCGTGACGCCGGCAAGGGTGCATCCGGCTCGCTCGCCGTTGCCGAGCGGATCCAGCGTCTGCTGGTTGCCTGGGGCGCGGCCTCGCAGACCTCGCGCGGGCAATCCGCCAAGGTCGCTGCCGAAGCGCTGCAGGCCGAGGCGCGGTTCGGCTCCGCGCTCAACCTCGTGCGCTCGGCCCAGCGTACCGCGACCTCGTTGCGCGAGCGGCTTTCGCCCGACGCCTGGCAGGTCATCACCGAGATGGCGGAGCGGCTCGCCAACGAGGTCGAGGACGATGACGGCGTCATCAGCGCGGCCGAGCTCACCTTGCAGGAGCTGGCAAGCTTCGCAGGGCTCGCGCAGGAGAACATGAATCGCGCCGCCGGCTGGCGCTTTCTCGAAATGGGCCGCCGCGCCGAGCGCGCCATCAACACCGCCCGCTTCGCGCGGCAATTCGCCTATGACGAGGCGGGCGACGAGGAGCTCGACACGCTGCTCACGCTGGTGGACTGCCAGATCACCTACCGCTCGCGCTATCTCCTGGCGCCGCTGCTCGCACCGGTGCGTGATCTCGCCGTGCTCGACAGCTACAATCCGCGCTCGGTCGCCTTCCAGGTCGAGGCGCTCAACGAGCATATTGCAAGCCTGCCGGCGCTGAAGGAGACCGGACTGATCGAGCGGCCGCAGCGTCTTGCGATCGCACTGCGCTCGACGCTGACGACGGCGGAAGCCACGACGCTCGACGCCAAGACGCTGTTCGCGCTGGAGCAGGACCTGCTTGGCCTCGCCGATGCCATCGGGGCGCATTATTTCCCGCACGGGCCCAATGCCAGCCGGCCCGAGAAGCTGACGGGCCTTGCGTGATCTACGACATCCGGCACGTCACGACCTATGCTTACGAGAGCCCGGTCAGCTACGCCCGCTGCACGCTGCGGCTCGAGCCGTTGAGCGGCCAGGGCCAGCAGCTGGTCTCGCACCATGTCGAGATCAGGCCGCGGCCGGCCGAGCGCACCATGCGGCGCGATTTCTTCGGCACGCTGACCGAGAGCGTGGTGATCGAGGCCGCGCATCGCAATCTGCGCATCGACTCCCGCTCGCGCGTCGAGGTCGACCGCAGGGCGCCCGGCCGCACCACGGCGAGTCCGCACTGGGAGGACATCCGCGACGTCGCCTTTGCGGCCAACAGCCTGGGACCGGCCTCGCCGATCGGCTACGTGTTCGCCAGCTCGCTGGTGCCGGTGCTGGCGCCGATCACGGCCTACGCGGCGGAAAGCTTTCCGCCGGGCGGCGGCATTCTCGTCGGCGCAGTCGATTTCATGCACCGCATCCGCACCCAGTTCAAATACGATCCCAAGGCGACGGTGATCTCGACGCCGCTTGCGGACGTGTTCGCCAACCGCCACGGCGTCTGCCAGGACTTCGCCCATGTGATGATTGCGGGCCTGCGCGGCCTCGGGCTGCCCGCCGCCTACGTCAGCGGTTACTTGCGCACCATTCCGCCGCCGGGAAAGCCGCGGCTCGAAGGCGCGGATGCGACCCATGCCTGGGTCTCGCTGTGGTGCGGCCCCGAGATCGGCTGGATCGGTTTCGATCCCACCAACGATCTGCTGGTCGAGAACGATCACATCGTGCTTGCGGTGGGCCGCGATTTCTCCGACGTCTCGCCGGTCGACGGCATCATCGTCGGCTCGCGCAAGCAGAAGCTCAACGTTGCCGTCGACGTGCTGCTGGTGGAGTAGGGCATGATCCCCGACATTCCAACACGAGCCATGTTCCATCACGGAGCGGTGTTGGAACGGCAGGGAACAGCCGGAACAACCTTGCGCACCATCGATTGTTCGTCGCTGAAGTCCGCAGGCTATGCGGGCTCGAGTTCAGTCAAGCGATGGAGACTTCGTGATGCGACGATTATCCCTGGTCATAGGCGTACTGGCTGCGTGTGCCGCAACCGCCGCTTCGGCCGAAACCGTCAATCTCACCGGCACCTATCGGTGTATTCAGGCTTGCCGCGACGGCATGTTTGGTGCGCCGGCCTTTGTCACCCAGAACGGCGATGCCGTGAACCTGACGACGGAAACCGGAGATTCCTATCGCGCCTGGCCGGATTGGTCAGCGCCCGACAGCCGTCTCTGGATCGATGCGCGGGACGAGGGCGTGGTCTACTCGCCCGACGGCATGCGCATCCAGTTCGACGACGGCCGGGTCTGGCAGCGCGATATCGGCCTGCCCCCGCCGCCGGTGGTGCTGCGAAGGGCGCCGGTGGTCTATTATCGTCACTAGTCGCGTCGGAAACCGGGGTGGGCGCGAGCGCGGCAGCGCGGTGCCCACTCCACGCTGGCCGGCTCGCGATCCCCGACTGGGTTCAAGCGAGCCGGTCAGGCGACCCCCGCCAACAGTCTCTTGGCGGCTTGGGTGAGCAGCCTGGATCGCGTGAAGCCGTGCGCCTCGGCGTATCTGTCGAGTTGCGTAAGCACATCTTCCGGCATGGTCACGTTCACACGAATGGCGCGCGCCTGTTCCGTCTTGATGCACATCAGGATGGCGACGCGGCTGCGATTGTCGGGATCGGACATCACGTCCTCGAGCGTGGAGGGCGGGGGAATCGCCGCTCCATTTTCGGCCAGGCTGGCGATGTGAAGCGTGAGGGCCTCCTGCGCGGAGCTGCGGGCGGAATCGAGCGTCGTGCCCGTGCCGAACACGCCCGGAAAGTCCGGAAAGGTAACGCCGAAGTTGCCGCCCGCGGCTTTCTGAATAAGACCGATATAGCTACGCATGCCACCCACCTCAGCTGCGGCTCCCCTTCAGGCAATGCCGCCTTCGTTGATCTTGAACAAAACAAGAACATTGTGCTAAGGTGCGGGAGTAAGTCAATAGTAAGTCAATGGGGCAACATCAGCTGCGGCGCCGGGATGTCTCGTTTTCCGGGAATGGATTTTTCCGCGGCCGACTGTTCGACCGAGAGACAGAATGCTGTTAGGCCGACTTGCTCCCCGCGGCGGCGCCCATGTGCAAGTTCTGGAAGAATTTCTCCACTTCCGCCGAGAGCGTCTGCGCGGTCGCGGCAAGGCCTCCAGAGGCGGAGAGCACCGAGGCCGCGGCCGTCGAGGTCTCGCCGATGGCGTCGCGCAGCGAGGAAATGTTGGCAACCAGGGTCTGGTTGCCTTGCGCCGCCGATTGCGCGTTTGCCGAGATTTCGCGCGTCGCCGCATCCTGCTGGCCCACGGCGCCGGCAATCGTCGAGGTGACGTCGTTGATGCCGCGCACCGCGCCGCCGATCTCGCGCACGGCCTCCACCGCGTTCCGGGTCGAGGCCTGGATCAGCGCGACGTTCTGGCTGATTTCTTCGGTCGCCTTCGCGGTCTGTCCGGCCAGCGCCTTCACCTCATGCGCCACCACGGCAAAGCCGCGGCCGGCATCGCCCGCGCGCGCCGCCTCGATGGTGGCGTTGAGCGCCAGCAGATTGGTCTGCTCGGCGATTGCCTGGATCAGCGTCAGCACGCCGTCGATCCGCTGCGTCGCCGCGGCGAGGCTCTCGATCTCGGCGACCGATTTCTCGGTGCGTGCGCCGGTCTGCTCGACCGCGGCGGCGGACTGCCGCACCTGTCGCCCGATCTCGACGACCGAGGCGGAGAGTTCTTCGGTGGCAGCGGCGACCGCAGAGACGTTGCCGGAGGCCTGCGAGGTCAAGCCCGCCGCTGCATCGGCGCGGGCATTCGCGTCCGAGGTAACCCGACTGATGGTTTCCGCCGTTCTGCGCATCGCCGAGGCATTATCGTCGACCGCGCGCACCACGCTGCTGATCGCCTGCCGGAACGCCTCGACTGCGCGCTCGGTATGGCGGCTGCGTTCCTCGCGCGCGCGTGCCTCCT
>Ga0209062_1000984_pt1 | contig 60658 bp, 54 predicted proteins | sample Coa_R2_2_FD_187158 | JGI IMG/M metagenome (GOLD analysis project Ga0209062, IMG submission 187158) | Surface soil microbial communities from Centralia Pennsylvania, which are recovering from an underground coalmine fire - Coalmine... | ecosystem: Environmental > Terrestrial > Soil > Unclassified... | reverse complement strand
GTGAAGCGATTCCGGAGCCGCGCCCGCGGCGCTTCTGAAATCCGCGTGCTGTGCGGAGCATCGAGCAGCACCACGAACGCCGGATGTGTTTCGACAAATACGGTATTTAGCGTTATCAGATGATCCACCAGCCTCCGTGGATTCACCGCCCTGATGTCATCGTCGCCGCTTCATAGCCGTGCTGGGCCAGCACCGTTTCGGCGGCGTCGAGCAGCGCCGCCACGCGCCGGCTGCCGCGGGGATTTGGACCGCCGCTCCTCCAGCGGGCAAGTCGAAATGTGAGGACACCCTCACATTTTAACAGCCCCCAAATAGGAAAACTCCGGCATAAACCATCGCCGCGCCCCGCCGATGAAGGCTTATGGACAGGGTCCTCAGCCAGCAGGAGATCGACGACGCGTTCCGGCACGCGCACCGGCGCGCGCTCAAAGATGACGGCAGGAGCGAGCTCTACGATTTCCGCCGCACGGACCGCATCGCCAAGGATCAGCTCCGCACCATTCATCTGCTGCACGAGAACTTCGCCCGCAGTCTCGCCTCCAGCCTTTCGGCCTACCTGCGGTCGTACGTGGTGGTCAACTTGATCTCGGTCGAGCAGCTTTCCTTCAACGAATTCAAACAGTCGCTGCCGTCGCCCACCAGCCTGGTGGCGATGAACATGCGTCCTTACGATGGCAGCGCGATTTTGGAGATCAATCCCTCGTTGGTGTTTCCGATCCTGGAGATGCTGCTCGGCGGCAGCGGCAAAGCGCCGACCAAAATAGACCGCGAGATCACCGACATCGAGCAGAGCATCATGGAAGGACTGTTGCGCGTGATCCTCAACGATCTGCGCACCGCCTGGATGGCGGTCGCCGCCATCGACTTCGGCGTCGAGAGCCAGGAAACCGAACCGCAGCTTCTGCAAATCATGGCGCAGAACGAAGCCGTTGTAGCCATCAGCATCGAGGTGCGCATCGGCGAAACCTCGGGCATGATGAACCTTGGCATCCCCTCGATCATCGTCAAAATGCTGCGCAATAAAATCGACGCGCATCGCACCATCCGGAAAACGCAATCCACCGGAGATGAGTATCTGCGCGTACTGCGGCTGCTGCGTCCGGCGCGGCTCAGGCTGGATGCCCGGCTGGAGGGTCCGAAATTGAGCGTCGCCGAATTGCTGCACCTGGAGAAAGGCGACGTTTTGGTCTTCGACTTCCCGCTTCAGCGCTCGCTGGAGCTGACCGTGAACGGCAGCCTGAAATACGAAGGCGAAGTGCTCGCGCTGGGAAGAAAGCGCGGCTTTAAAGTAAAACAGCCTGTCGCGCGCGAATAGTCGCCAATTACGCGGGCGTCCATGCCGGGTGGTAAAACGCGCCTTATCCCAACATGAACGCCGGTCGTATTTCGAACATCGCGCTGCTCGCGCTAGAACGAGAACCGCGCGCCGACACGGAAGATGCGCGGCGGCAGAATCGTGGTCGGCGACTGGAACCCTTCATACAGGACCTTTTGGCCGTAATCCGGATTGCCGACGACGTTCACAACGTAGCTCTTCTGAGTCACCACGCTGCTCTCCGAGTTCGGATTATTCGAATTGAACACATTAAACACATCAAAGAACAGGCTCAGCCGATAGCGCTCGTGGAAGTGCAGGTCCTTTTGGAAGCGCAGGTCGAACACGTACAGGTCCGGAGTACGATAGGCGGCATAAGGCGCCAGCGGAACGTAAACCGTGCCGATATTCAATCCCCGAACGGCGTAGGTTTCAAGCAGCGGCGCGCCCTCCTGCATGCGCAGGACCGGCGAAATCTGAATCCCCCATGGAGCCATATAGGTTCCGTCCACGTGCGAGGTCCACTGGTTATAGCTCTGGTGGCTGTTGATCGCCTGATCGGGATTGGTCGGGACGCCCAGGTTCGGCGTGCCGGCGCTTGAAACCGCGCCCTGGCCGCAAGTGCTGCAAGAGCCGGTCTCACCCAGGCCGCCGATGTTGGAGGTCGTGTGCGTCCAGTAGAAGCTGCCCACCGCCGTGAACCTCCGCGACATACGCTTGTTGATCGTAAATTCGACGTTGCGGTAAATCGCGTTATTGCCGTCGGGGCTTGCAATCTCGGTCTGCGCTCCGGGAATATTCGCCTTCGGCACATCGTACATCGTAATGGTCCGGGTGCTGAGGACGTTTCCATGCGAATCCCAGGTAGCCGGCACCTGCTCGGGAACCGTCAGGGTGAACAGATTGGGAGTCAGGCTGGCGTTGATATACTCCCAGGCATGATGAAGCTCGCGGAAAATAAATCCGCCTTCGACCGAAAGCGAGTTGCTGATCTGATGCTGAACCACGACGCCCATATCGTCGAAGCGCTCATCCTTGAGATTCGGCGAGACGATCGCCGCCGTCGCCAGCGACGGAGCGCCGACGATCCCATTGAGTTGGCTTAAATTAAACGGCGCGTTTGTGGGATCGTTCCAGTTGAAGGTCGCCGTGGCGGACTGCACCGGATTGGTGGCCGCGGCAATGCTCGTGGAAGGATAGCTGTAGTAGGATCCATAGCTCAACTTCAAAACGGTCCGGCCCTTTCCGGTGAGATCGTAGGCGATGCCAATTCGCGGCGCGAAGTCGTGCGGGAAGGTGGATACGGTCTTGTTCAGGAAGGCGCCGTTCACCAGTCCGGAAGCGGCGGGCAGCGTTACTCCATCCAGCGTCTGGCCGCCGTAGAAGAACCCGCAGAACTGGCAGTCGGACCGAAGCATGGCGTTGCGGTATCCGGAACTGTAATAATCCCAGCGCACGCCGGCATTTACCGTAAGCCGCTTCCCGATCTTGAACTGATCGGTGAGATAAAGCCCGTGGTGGAGAATCTCGGAAACCTGAATGCGCGGCTGATTCGTGATCTGCACCTGGTATGGCGTGGAGAAATCGGGCAGGCCCGCGGCGCTGTTGAAAATCTCGGTGACCCCGCCGACCGGAGCGTAGTATTGATCGTTTTCAATTTCGCGCTCGTACAGATAACCGAACCGGATCTGGTGGCTCGTCCCCAGGAATTTATCAAGGAAGTAGCTGCCGGTCGGCTCGATCTGATAGCGGCGCGGATCGAGACGAACTTCCGGGTAGGCGCCGGCAAGATCGCCCGAGGCGAGCTCCATCATGCGCGGCGCCAGTTGCCCGATCTTAACCGGCGGCAGCGTCTGAGCGCAGGGACACCCCGGCGTACCCGGGTCGCCCGGAAACGCTCCGTAGGGGACCTGCGGGAAGTTGTAGCCCCAGGTGCCCACCAGAATATTGGTGAAAAATTTCGGCGACCACACCGAGTTCCATTGCACATTGCCGACCCAGGCTTCCGCCTTCTGGTAATACATCGCGTCTTCGTAGTCGCCCGCGGCGAGGCTCCGCTGCGGCTTCAGGATCGGATTCCATTGAATGTAATGCGACAGCCGCTGGTTGGGATTGATGTTGCCCGTCAGCTTGTACGTCGCGTTGCGGTCATAGGCGTATGACGGGACTGTTCCGGGATTCTGAATCGGCGCGCCAACCACGCCGAACGCGACCGTCTGGTCGCGCAGCGAGACGTAAAACCACCACTTGTTCCGGATGATAGGCCCCCCGAAATCGCCGTTCGGATCGAAATACGTGTGCAGCCGCTGGCCGTATCCGGCGCCTTGCAAAATCTGCGCCTGGCTGATGTTGTGACCCTGAAAGTTCGGGTTCTCGTAATCGAAATACATGTCGCCATGAAACTCGTTCGTTCCGGTCTTGATCACGGCGTTGATCTGGTTGCCGGGAACCGGCATGGAGGCGTCGTTGTTCGCCGTACCCACCGTGAACTCCGTGAAGGAACCGTAATCGAAATAGAAACCGGCCCCGCTGGTGCCTTCACTGGTGTTGATTCCGTCGATCATGACGCGGTTTTGGCCGCCATAGCCGTACGATTGATACGGCACTTGGTTTCCGACCGCCGAGCCGCCGACGTCGAGCGTCGCGTTCGTCATCCCCGGCGTCAGCCCGATGATCGACCACATATCGCGGCCGTTCGGGATTTCGTTCAACTGCTGCAAATTGAATCCGCCCTGCACCGTCACGTTCTGCGTATCGACCAGCGGCGTTTCGCCGGTGACGGTGATCGTCTGCTGCTGCGCCGACGGGGTCAGCGTGACGTTGATCGTCGCCGTAAAGCCCAGCGTTACGTTCACCTGATCGCGCACCAGAGTGGCGAAGCCCGGAGCTTCGTAGGTGATTTTATACACGCCGATAGGAACGTCCGGGAATCGATACGTGCCCTGGTTGGTCGTGTTAAAAACCTGCTCGCCTTGCAGCGCCGGGCTGGTGATCGTTACCTTCACGTTAGGGATCGCCGCGCCGCTGCTGTCGGTCACGGTGCCGTTAATCGCGCCCGCGTTCGTTGCAAGCTGCTGTGCGAACATCGCCATACTGAGCGCCACCACGCCCAGCGCTAATTTCATTCCGAATCCAGACAATTTGGCCGTATTTCTCTTGTCACACAAAGACACTGAAGAAACCCCTTTCAATCTAGTCGTGGATGATCCTGTGATCAACACACAGACACTTGGGGCTAGTCTGTTGGATCATTAGCAGGATTGCAACATGCTCCTCAAAATGTTGAGTGGATGGCAGGACGCGTTCGGGCGCGCATGTTACGCGAAATATCGTGACCGGCGACCTGCACCAGAGCCACGACATCCTTCACCTCGCGCCATACCGGCAAGCTAACCGGTCCCGCCACGGCTACCGACGCCTTGACGTTGCCGCTCGCATCGGGGATGGGCGCGGCAACGGCGCGCACTCCGACGAACTCCTCCTGCTCGGAGATGGCAAAACCCGCGCGATGGATGGATTGAAGCTCCTCGCGCAGCTTCAGCTTGGACACGATGGTGTGCGGCGTCCGCTTGGGCAGCTCCCGCGCGAGATAGGCCTGCAACTGTTCCTCGGGTAGATGCGCCAGCAGCATCTTTCCCATGGCGGTAGAATACGCCGGATGCTCGGTGCCGATATCGATTTCCGGACGGATAAAATCGGGGCTTTCCACCTGCTCCACCACCATCATCCGCCCGCGATCGAGCACTCCCACGTAGCTTGAAAGCCGCGTCGCCTTGGTCAGCCGGTGCAGAACCGGCGCCGCCGAGTGATGAAACCCGAGCACGCGCAAAACGCCGGAAGCGAGCGAAAGCACCCGCAAGCCGATCTCATATCTGCCGTTCGGCTCCCGCTTGACATACCCCTCGCGCTCCAGCCGCTGAAGAATGTAGGAAGTGCTGCTGGTGGCGATGCGAAGAAGCTGGCTGATCTCCTTATTGGTCAGACCACCGGGGGCGTGGCCGATCATGTCCAGAATTTTCAGCGCGCGTTCCAGCGAGTTGCTTGGGCCGGCATCCGGTGCGGTCATCGAGAGCATGCGGATCGAGACTCCGGCCGATACGGCTTTTCTCCCGTCCGGCTAAAAAATGTATCACGAGAATAAGCCCGATTGCAAGGTTTCCACGAACTTCGCCAGGAAGGCGTTGGTGCGCTGTGCGTCGAGCACGCGATGATCGATGGTCAGAGTCACATACATCATCGGCCGCGCCTCGATGTTATCGCCCACAACGACCGCGCGCTTCTGCAATTTTCCCGCTCCAAGCACCGCCGCCTGCTGATTGGGAATCACAATCGGCGCGGCGAGCAGGCTTCCGCTCACCCCGTGGTTGGAGATGGTGAACGTCCCGCCGGCGACCTCTTCCGGAGTCAGCGCGCCGGCGCGCGCTCTTTCGGTCAGATCGCCAAGCCGCGCGGCGATCTGCTCCAGCGACAGTTCCCGCGCGCGATGAATCACCGGAACGATCAACCCTCCCTCGACCGCGGTGCCGATCCCGATATTGAAATCCTCGAAAATTTCCAGACCATCTTCGTGCCAGCGCGCGTTCGCCTCCGGAACCTCCGCCAATGCGGCCACCGCCGCGCGGACCAGATAGGCGGTGATCGACGGCGGCTCACCCGGGCCTTTTCGCGATTCGCGGTCGGCCAGAACACGGGTTAGATCGGCCTCAAACACCGAGGTCACGTGCGGGGCGGCTTGCATCGCTCGCGCCATGTGCGCGGCGATGGCGCGACGCATCGGCGTGTGCGGGACCATGCGGCTGGCCGCCTTGGCGGTCCCCTTCCGCTTCTCGATAAAGTCGGCCACGTCCTGATAAGTCAGCCGCTTGCCGCGCCCGCTCGCCGGAATAGCGGAGGGGTCAAGGTTGTGCTCCTTGAGCAGTTTCCGCACCGCCGGCGTTAATGCCGCTGTATCGGCAGATGCGGCGGGCGGCTCCTTCGGCGCCTGCGGGGCTGCGGGGCGCTCATCGGCCGCCGCGCCATCGGTCCGAATTCTCGCCAGAACTTCACCCGGCGCCACGGGATCGCCTTCCGCCTTGAGGATCTCGGCCAGAACCCCCGCCGAGGGCGCGGGAACTTCCATCGAAACCTTGTCTGTGCTGATCTCGACGATCGGCTCATAGGCGCTGACCGGATCGCCCGGCTGCTTCAGCCAGGAGGCCACGAACGATTCGGTTCCTTCCTTCTGCTCGGCAAACATCAGCACATCAATGATGGCCATGAATCCTCAATTCTCCTGATACAAAATCATCGTATCAAGCGCGAATCTGTATCGAGTTCACCACCTCCGGTGGAACCGGCAGACCGCCGAAGCGATCCTGAAAATACGGCGCGGGCCGCGCCACCGCCGCCGGCCCCAGAACGCGGCGCATATGCTGCTCCGAATCCAGATACGTCAAATGATAAAGCGAGCGGCACAGCTCGTAGGCTTTGCGCCCCAGCCAGTCGTCCGGCAGCAGCTCCGCCGGCAGCCGCGGATCGTGCAGCAGAACCCGGCGGAAGGAGTGAATCAGCAGGGTGCGGATCACAAACGCCTGCTCCGGTGCGATCACGCCTTCGCGCGGCATCATCCCCAGCAGCGCGCCAAAACGCCTGATGAATTTTCCGTAAGCGCCGGAGATGCCGCGCAGATCCCAATACCGCTCGATCATTTGCCGCAGCGAGCCGCGCCCGGCCGGCTCAAAATCCCGCGCCGAGCACAGCGCGATCTTCCCGGCCGCGCCGGCCCGCTCTGCAATTTCCTCCACCGCCCACCGGTCGCCCGCCGGCCGCGCGAAGGTTCCCGGCGCGATTCTGCGAAAACCCTCCCAGGCGAGCTCCCGCTGGAGCGCCGCGCGGACCTTCGCGGGAAATTTGGCCGGCGGCACGATTACCAGCATCCATTCGCCGTTCCAGCGCCGCTCGCTGGCGAAATAGATCCGGTCGTGCGCGCGCTCGAATCGCTTGCGCCCGGAAGCGGTGAAACTGTAGCGGCTCTGCCGGCCGTGGCGCTCGGCGACCAGCCACTCTTCCTCCACCAGGCGGAAAACGCTCGACCGCACCAGCCGCTCATTCACTCCGAACGGGCGCAGCAGATCGATCAGCGATTGCAGCCAGATCGATTCGCCGTGGGGCGCGATCGAATCGCCGAAGATGGTCACCACCAGCGATTTGGCGCGCGGCGGATCGGACGTGAGAAATTTCGGAATCCAGGCCTCGATCGGGGCTTTGCGCTTCATCTGACAAATTTTCGCGCAAACGCCGGGCGCCGCGTTGAAACAAGCCGCGGCGTGAAAATGCCGGACGGCTCGGAGCCTTGCGCGGACGCCGTCTACGATTTCGGCTGCGCGGCTTCGGCCGGCGGCAACGTCTCGGCCGCTGCGGCTTCGTCCTCGTCTTCGCCGCCCCGCTCCTTGGGCGTGTAATAGGAATGATAGTAGGTGTACTTGCTGTACAGCTCGCCGCGGCGGGCGCCGTTGACCACGATGCCCAGCACGTTGTTGTTGCACAGCGACTGCATCGCGCGCGTCACCGAATCGATCGTCGTGTGCCCGATGCGCACCACCAGAAGCGTCCCGTGGCACAGCGTCGAAAGCAGGTTCGCGTCGGCCGCGAACAGCAGCGGCGGGCTGTCGAGAATGATCCAGTTGAACAGTGACGGCAGCCGGTCGATCAGCAGCTTCACTTCCCGCAGGTTCAGCAGCTCGAGCGGATTGATCACGGCCTCGCCGGCCGGCATCAGGTACAGGTTCATCCCCGCGATCTTGCGCATGGCCTCGTGCAACTGGCACTTGCCAAGCAGATAATCGGTGATTCCCGGGCTGCGCGTCGTGCCGAACAGAGTGTGCATAATGGGGCGGCGGAAATCGAAATCCGCCAGCAGCGTCGGATTATTCGCCAGGTGCGCTTCGGCCAGCGCCAGATTCGCCGCCGAAAGCGACTTACCCTCGGCCGGAGAAGCGCTGGTGACCACCACCGAATGAATCGGCTGGAGCGTCTTCATGTGATTCAGGCGGGTGCGCAGCGTCCGAAACTCCTCCATTGGCGCCTCGTGCGGGCGCGAGACATCGATCAGCAGCGAGTCCGCTCCCGGCTGCAAAGGGACCTCCTGCACTTTTTCGAGAAGATCCGCCAGATTGGGACCGCCCTCGAGCACCGCGGTGGCGGCGCGGCCTTCGCCGTTTCCGGCGGGCGGGCGGCTTGCCGGCGGCGATAACGTCCCCGACTGTTCGGCCCGCCGCAAAGCGTCATGGACTCGGCTCATTTCAATTCCTCCGAAATTACGTCTTCGAAACGTAGTAATAGACAACCGACCCGGACATAATCACCACCGCCGCCAGACACGCCGTCGTCCATCCGAGCCATGCCAGACGCTTGCGGCGCCGCACCACGAAATCGTTTTCCAGTAGCGGGATGCTGCCTAAAATCGCCATCTGCGTGTAGGCCCGGACGTCCTTCAGATTCTTAAGCGAGGTGTCCTTCATCTCGCGCGCGCCGGCGATCACCAGCCCCAGGATCAATCCGAGCGCGGCGCCCACCGGAATTACTACGTAGCGCTTGGGCTGGGTCGGCGTGCTCGGCAAGGACGCCGGATCGAGCAGTTCCAGCGTTTCGCCCTGTTTGCGATTTTCCATTTCCTGCGCTACCTGCGCTTTGTCCAGCTTGGCCTGCGCGTCGGCGTAGCGCTGTTTGGCCAAGTCGCGATCGCGCAGCAGATCGGTGTATTCCTTGTCGCCGATCGGCACCTGCTCGATGCGCGACTGGTAGGACTTAATCCCATCCGAGGCGCGCTTCATGTTCTTGTTGTATTCCTGGATCTCCAGGTCCTTGGCTTCGATCTGCGCCTGAATCTGCTTGATTTGCGTATCCAGACCGCGTTTTTCCGCGGCGATGGCCGGCGAATCCGGCCGCGGCCCCGCCGAAATTTTGGCGCTTTTGGCGTCCTGTTGCTTCTTTTCCTCGGCGTCCTTGAGAATTTCCGCACGTTTCTGCCGCAGCGCTTCCAGCCGGCCCTGCGCGTTTTGAACGTCCGGATAGGCGTCGCTGTATCGCTGCCGCATCACGCGCAGGGCGTCCTGCACGGCTTCGATGTCGCGATCGACCTCCGCCAGTTTTTCGTTGCGCTCCGCCGCGGCCACCGTCGCCTCCGGCTCCTGTTTATTGAGCTCCGCCAGACGGTCCCGCAGAATCCGCAGATTGGATTCAAGCTGGAGTTTGTCCTGATTGGCGCGGCTGATGGCGGTGTCAATCGCGGTCACCTGCGCCTGTAGCGCTTGCAGCGCCTGCATCATGCCCTGCACCTGATCGGGAAGGCGGCCGTTGTTTTTCAGCTCGAATTCCGTCAGCCGGTTCTCTACCGCGTCCAGCTCCTTTTTGGCCGTGGCCACCTCGTCCTGCATGAACTGCGTGGTCTCAAATGTGGCGTTGGTGCGATTGCGCTGGCTGATTTCGGTGAAGCGCGCCACCAGGTCCTGCGTCACGCGCTGCGCCATGTAGCGGTCCGAATAGGTGAACTGCACGGCGAAGGCGGGGACGGTTCGCGTGGTGCTCGGCTGGCCGACCACGTTCACCGCGATGTTCTTGTTCATCGTGTCGATCACGTCTTCGATCGGCTCGCGCGCCCGCTCGCGCTTGTACAGATCGTAGGTATTGATGATGGTGGTGAGCACCGCGCGGCTGCGCACCTCCTGCTCCATCGCGTTCAGCCGGTCGAAAATCTGCTGGTTCACCGAGCTTTGCACCATCGATTCCGGAATCTGCTGGGGCTTGATCATGATCACGGCTTGCGAAACGTAGCTGTCGGGCCACAGATAGGCTCCCACCACGCTCGTCACCAGGCAGAACAGAAACGGCCCGAAAATCCAGCTTTTATGGCGCCGGACTATATCGATATAATCCTCAACGTCGAGCGCCCGCCGGGCGACGCTCAAACCCTCGGTCGGTTGCATGAAACTCCTCCGAAATTACTTCACGTAGACCGTGTCCCCGTTTTCCAGGATCACGTTCTGATTTTTTTTGGATTCGCCGTGCTTGACGAAATCCTTGTAGTTAAAATGCAGGCGCGTCTTGCCGTCGGCCCGCAGGATCACGATGTCCTTATCGTTGGCGAAATCGCGGAAGCCGCCGGCGTCGTTGATCGCGTCGAACACCGTCTTTTTCACCACCAGCGGGAAACGTCCCGGATGGTTCACTTCTCCCGTAACGGTGTAGCTTTTGCTGTTCACCTGGAGCACTTCCACACTGACGTCGGGCTGCTTGATGTACTCCGAGATGGCCTGTTTTAACTGCGCCCCCAGACGATCCGGAGTAAGCCCGGCCGCCTGCACGTCGCCGATCAGCGGCATGGTGATCTTTCCATCCGGCCGGACGCCCTTGACGCCGCTGAAATCCTGATCGCGCCAGACTTTAATGGCAATGATATCCTCCGGGCCGATCACATACGTCTTGGGATCGATAGGCAGCCCGGTCGCGTCCGGCGCGAGCGTTGCCGGCGGCTTCGGCGCTTCGTGCACCTCCGGCGGGGGTGGGGCGGTATCGGGCCGGCCCGTTTGCTGCGCCAGCGCAATCCCGCTTGAAACGATCAGAACCGCGAACGTCCATCTTCGAACCACTGCGAGAATCCTCCAACCACCGCCACACTGCGGCAAACTATTCATTGTACAACGTGAATACGCCCGCGTGGGCGTTTCCCGGCCAAAACCGCAGCCTGCTATGATCGATCAAACTTCATTTCCCGGTACGCGTAAAGTAACCACCGTACTGGGAAGGAGCCCAGGACTGCTGTTTTTATCGTCTGAAAGACGAAAATGCAATACTTTTTGGCTAAAACCGACCCTGAAACCTATTCGATCGACGATTTCGAGCGCGACCGGAAAACCGTTTGGGATGGCGTAACCAACCCGCAGGCGGTGCACGTCATCCGCCGGATGCGGCCCGGCGATCGCGTTTTTATTTATCACAGCGGCGGTAATTCGAGTGTTGTGGGGTTGGCCGTGGTTCGTTCCGAAGGCCGGCCGGATCCCAAAAATCCCAAATCCGCGGTGGCCGATTTCGAATTCGCCGGCCGTCTGGACCCTCCGACGACGCTGGCAGAAATCAAGGCATCGAAAAAGTTCGACGATTGGTCTTTAGTACGACAGAGCCGGCTTTCCACCATGGAAGCTCCGGAAAAGTTCGTCGAGTGGATGAGGGCCAGATATCCGCGCCAAAAAATCTAGCCGGACGGCCCGTTCGGCGATTCGGAACGGACGCCGCATTGCAGGGTTGCGGCGTCCGCTCCTGGTTCGGAGGATACTGTGTTGCCAACTTAGTGCAAAGCGGGCGGAAATATTCTCAAAGAAGTTGTGACGCCCCGTCGGAGGCGATACACACGTGAATCTCCGGCCGCCAACCGAACTTTTCCGGATATTTCTCCAAAAGCGCCGATTCCAGCGCCGGAACTGCCTCTTTTCGCAGCAAATTCACCGTCGATCCGCCGAAGCCGCCTCCGGTCATCCTCGCGCCCAGAACGCCCGGAACCGACAGCGCGGTTTCCACCAGAAAATCGAGCTCGGCACAGCTTACCTGGTAATCGTCGCGCAGGCTGCGGTGCGATTCGATCAGCGTGATGCCCATTTTTTCGACATCGCCGCGCTCGGCCGCCGCGGCGAATTCCTCCACGCGCGCGTTTTCGGTGATCACGTGCCGCGCGCGAAGCAGCGGCGCGCCGGCCAGTTCGCTCAGCCGGCTCGCGGCCGCCTCCCGCAGGCATTTTACGCCGAGAACTCGCGCCGCTTCGGCGCACTCCTCCACGCGCCGGCGATACGCCGAACCGCCCAGCTCGTGCCTGACCATGGAATTGGCGGCCACGATCGCGATCCCTTCCGGCAGCCGCACTTCCCTGAATTCAAGCGAGCCGCAGTCCAGCAGGATCGCCGCGCCCGCCCGTCCCCGCGCCGCCACGAATTGATCCATAATCCCGACCGGCACGCCCACGAAGCCGGTTTCGGCGGCGCGCGCCAGTTGCGCCAGCTCCAACGGATCGCGCGGCCCTCCCAGCGCCAGCATGACCGCCACCCCGAGCGCCGCCGACGAACTGAGGCCGCCGCCCAGCGGAACCGTTGACGAGATCAGCAGGTCCTGCGCCGCGATCGTTGCTCCGCGGCGCGACAGCTCCCACGCGACGCCGGCCACGCGATCCGACCAGTCGCCGCGGCGGCGAAGCTCGCCGATATTGGCTACCGGCCATTCGGCGGAGCTGGCCAGCTCCTCGGAATAGACGCGCAGCAGACCGGAAGAGGACGGCGCCGCGGTAACGACGCACTCGAGCTGAATCGCCATCGGCATCACCAGCCCCAGGTTGTAATCGGTGTGCTCGCCGATCAGATTCACGCGGCCCGGCGCTCTCCAGGCGCGCGGCGCCGCGCTTCCCGGATAAATTTCGCGAAAACGCTTCAGGATCGCTTCCAGGCGAGCCACAACATTGCTCCGGCAAACAGCAGCATCGCCGCGCCCGAATAAAGATTGACGGGCACGCCGGTCAGCGCGGCGCGCGCGCCCGGCAGAGCAATCAGAATGATTCCCAGAATCGCGAAGAAGATGCCGATCGGCACGCGCAAATCGATCATCGTTTTCACCAGAAAATCAGATTTAGCGCCACCAGCGCCGCGCCCACAATGAGCGCCAGCGGGCCAGGACGCTTGTACCAGGGCTGATGCTTGTCGTGCGGAATTTCCGTCACGCCGTAGACCAGCCCGCGCAGCTCCTCCACCGGCTTCGGCGCCGTTGCCAGGCTGATAAGAATCGTCACTAGAAAGCAGGTCGTCCAGGCGAAGATCGCGATCCAGAAATTTTGCGCCATGGTCGACGGGAACGAATGCAGATTCGCGATCCATCCGCCCTTGCTTTCGGCCACGGTCCATCCGTGCGTGAGCGCGGCGGCCGCGGTTCCCGACACCAGTCCGGTGAACGCGCCGTGGCCGGTGGCGCGCTTCCAAAACATTCCTAACAGAAATGTTGCGAACAGCGGCGCGTTCACGAACGAAAAAACGAGCTGTAAAACGTCCATGATGTTGTTGTATTCGCGCGCCAGATACGCGGTGGCGATGGACAGCGCGACCCCGCCCACCGTACTGGCGCGGCCCACCCACAGGTAGTGCCGGTCCGGGGCGCGCCGCCGGATATGCCCCTGATAAAGATCGTAGGTGAAGACGGTGTTGAAGGCGGTGACGTTGCCCGCCATGCCGCTCATGAACGACGCCATCAGCGCCGTTAATCCCACGCCGAGCATGCCGGTCGGATAGAACTTCGCCATCAGCGTCGTCAGCGTCTGATCGTAATCGAATCCGCCGTCTTTCAGCGGAAGCGTGTAGCCGGCGCCCATGTGCATCAGCGCCAGCGCCGCGATTCCGGGAACGATCACGATAAACGGCATGATCATTTTCGGAAACGCGGCGATCAGCGGCGTGCGCCGCGCCGCCGACATCGAATCGGCGGCCATGGCCCGCTGCACCACCAGAAAATCGGTGCACCAGTAGCCGAACGACAACACGAAGCCGAGGCCCGCGATGAGCGAAAACGCCTCCACGCCCATCGGATTTTCCGACGTGTCCGCGGTATATCGCCAGATGTTGGTCATCACCGGAGGCAGTTGCGCGGCCATCCCGCGCCAGCCGCCGCTGCGCGCCACCGCCAGAATCGCCAGCGGGGCAAACCCCAGCACGATCAGGAAAAATTGCAGCACTTCGTTATAAATCGCGCTGGTGAGGCCGCCCAAAAACGTATAGACCAGAACGATCGCCGCCGAAAGCATCACGCTGCGCGTAAAATCCCAACCGAGGACCAGCTCGAACAGTTTCCCCAGCGCGTACATGGAAACGCCGGAGGAAAACAGCGTCATCACCGCGAAGGTAACGGCGTTCAGCGCGCGCGTTTTTTCGTCAAAGCGCAGCCGCAGATATTCCGGGACGCTGCGCGCGCGGCTGCCGTAGTAGAACGGCATCATGAACACGCCGACGAACATCATCGCCGGCACCGCGCCCAGCCAGTAGAAATGCGCGGTCATCAGCCCGTACTTGGCCCCGGAGGCGCACATGCCGACCACTTCCTGCGCGCCCAGATTGGCTGCAAGAAACGCCAGGCTGGTGATCCACACCGGAACCGAATGGCGGGAGGTGAGAAAATCTTCGCTCGATTCCATCTTCCGGCGCAGCATCACGCCGATCGCCAGAACAAAAAGGAAGTACAGCGCCAGGATCCCGTAATCGATCCAGCCAAGCGACATGCAATTTCACTGTAGCTTACGGCCCGCGATCAATGAAAAATGCTCTTCGGGATCATGGCGTGGACCCCTTTGGTTCCGTCCACCAGTTGTGTAATATCGAAGTCCACGGCCACGCTCGCCAGCGCATACGCCTCTTCGCGGGTCAGATTCTTCTGCTCCATCAGAAAATCGATAGTTTCCATGCCACAGATCCGTGCCGCTTGGGTCAAGTCCTGGTCGATCCCCATGGTGATCCAATGCGTCGGGGTCTCCGCGCGCGGCCACTTCAGGTGCATGTCCTTGCGCAGAATGAACTGGAACACGCCGGTCAGCGACGTCTCCATCGCCGTGATATCGATCTCGCCGTTGCCCATCCCCGCGTGCCCGTCGCCCACCTCGAACAGCGCCCCGGCCGCGTGGACCGGAATGAACAGCGTCGTCCCGGCCACCAGTTCCTTATTATCCAGATTGCCCGCGTGAATCCCCGGAGGCGAGCTGCTCACCTTGCCCATGGACTCCGGCGGCGCCACGCCCATGCTCCCGAAAAACGGACGCAGCGGGATATCGATGCCCGGCGCGAAGTGCCCGATCATCTTCTGCCGGTCCAGGGGAATAATTCGCGTTACGTGCTGCGGAAAAAGATCCGACAAAAATCCCGCCGTGCTGTTGAAGGCGTAATCGGCGCGCAGGCGAATCTCCTTGATCCGCACTTCGAGCACGTCTCCGGGCTGCGCACCCTCGATGGCGATCGGCCCGGTGAGCGGATGCCCGCCCGGCCCGCGTTTTTCCCGGGGAATTGCGGCGTAGTTGCGCAAAATATCCGGCTCGATCTGATCCTCCTTCATGCCCGCGCGCTCCAGCGTCTGCGGATTCGCCACCGAAACGCAATCGATCGTCACCGTGTCGCCGGACTTGATCCTCAGGACCGGCTTAGCCTCCGACCAGTAATAACCCCAGGCGATATTTTCCGGAGTCGATTTGAGCTGGTAATCGGCCGCGAACACGGCGCCGGCGAGAAAACAGGCGAAGGCAAGTCGAATCATCTGGCTATCGTGACACAATTTTCCTCCCGATTGTGCGTTTGAACATTTAGGAGTAGATTAAACGGATACGGAGGAGAAACGATCATGGCTTTTTGCGCAAACTGCGGATCGCAAGCGGAAGGAAAATTTTGCGCCCGCTGCGGCGCGCCAGTCGCGTCCGGAAGCGGCCCGGCGGCGCCGGGCTTCGCCGAAGCGCCGGGATATAACGTGCCGCCGCCCGCCACGCCCGTGCAGGCCGGAGGCTTGTCGGACAACATGGCCGCCGCGCTGTGTTACCTGTTGACCATCGTCACCGGCGTCCTCTTCCTGGTGCTGGAGCCCTACAATAAAAACAAGCTCATCCGCTTTCACGCCTTTCAGGCGATTTTCCTGGGCGTGGCGTGGTTCGTCGCGGTGATCCTTCTCGGAATCCTCACCGCTCCGCTGGCGTTCATGGGTTTTTATCTGGTCTGGTCGCTCAGCCGGCTGGTGTATCTCGCCTTCCTGGTGCTGCTCATCGTGCTGATGTACAAAGCCTATAACAACGAGAAGTGGGTTCTGCCGGTGATCGGCCCGCTGGCGGAAAAGCAGGCGTAGCCGGATCCTCCGCCCGCGCGTCAAACTGGATACGTGCCAGAATCTTATGCCTCGTGTGTGAGCCGCGGATGCCGCCTCGGACTTTTTCTTGTTCTTGTTTGCGCCACGCTGCAAGCCCAGCCCCGGATTGGCGTGCTCGATTTTTATGGCCTTCGCCATGTTACCGAGGCCAAGGTGCGGCAGGCGCTCGGAGTTCGTGAAGGCGATCCGCTGCCTCCCTCCAAGGGAGACACGGAGCAGCGTCTGGACAACATCCCCGGCGTGATCGAATCGCACCTGGAAGCCGTCTGCTGCGATCAGGGCAAAATGATTCTCTACGTCGGCATCGAGGAAAAAGGCGCGCGCCGGTTCGAGACGCGCGAGCCCCCCGATGGGGCGGCGGACCTGCCCGCCGACGTTACCAACACTTATAAACGATTTCTCGCCGCCTCCGAGCTGGCCTCGCGCTACGGGCAAACCAGGGACGACCTCACGCACGGCCACGCGCTTTCGCAAAATCCGGAAACGCGCGAGGTTCAGGAAGAATTTCCCGCGGTGGTGACGCGCTACATCGGCGACCTGCGCCACACCCTGCGCGACTCCTCCGATGAAGCCCAGCGCGCCATCGCCGTTTACGTCATCGCCTACGCTCGCGATAAGCGCGATATCGTCAACGATCTGCAATACGCGCTGAAGGACGACGATCCCGGCGTCCGCCTCAACGCGCTGCGCGGGCTAAAAGCGCTGGCCGTCTACGCGCAATTAAATCCCGAATCCGGCGTGAAAATCGAGCCCACGTGGCTGATCGAAATGCTCAATTCGCTCTCCTGGCAGGATCGCATGCAGGCGCTGGACGTGCTGGAAATCGTCACCTCCAAGCCCGACCCGGAGACGATGGATCAGATTCGCGAGCGCGCGCTCGATTCGCTGGTGGAGATGGCGCGCTGGAAGACGCTGGCCCATGCGTTACCGGCGTTTTTAATGCTCGGCCGGATGGCGGGCATGCCGGACGCGGGGGTGCAGGCCGCCTGGACCGCCGGCGACCGGGAAACGGTGATCCAGGCGGCATTGGGTTCAAAAAAGAAGAAGTAGACACTTGAGGAGGTTTACGTAAGCGGCGGCGCTTTCCTGCTCCGATTCGGTGCTCGCCAGCTACGTGGAAGCCATGGGGGGAGAAGGCGCGCCGTCAATTTCGGAAAGATTTAGGCTACTTCGGATAGCCGCGCCACAAATATTCAAGCGCTTCCGGGAGAGTCTGCTGCTTCACCGCGCGATCCCCATGCACGGCGTTGCGCGCGAACACAAACTGATAGTGATAGTGCTTGGCCGCCAGCGCTTTCGCCATCCGCTCGTTGGCGTCCACCCAGTCGTGCATGTTGTCGCGCATGACATTGGGATTGAACAGGTCGCGGTCGCCCACCTCCATCCACATCCGAATCGCCTTGCGCGGGCTGTTCGGAATCAGCATCTCGTGAAAGCCCCAGGCGCCGTGCGGAGTCTCCGCGTTCGGCGGCCATTGCTGATTCACAAACGTTCCCGAGTAGGTCAGCACGCGGTGATACCACTCGTTGTGATACCAGGCCATCGCCAGCGCGCAGGAGCCGCCGGAGCTGGTGCCCATCGCCGCGCGGCCCTCGGGATCGCGCGTCAATTTCACGTTGGCCTCTTTTTCGACGCGCGGCAGAACTTCGCTGTCGACGAACTCGGCGTAGCGGCCGGACATGGCGTCGTATTCAAGACCGCGCTCGCTGCCCTGCGCGTCGCCGCCGCCGTTGCCGATCGAGATCGCGATCATCGCCGGAACCTTGCGCGCGGCGATCAGGTTGTCGAGCGCGGTGAACAGCAGCGCATCGGGACCATCGGCGCCCACGATGAACGGCGCCGCCGTTCCCGCAACATATTGCCTGGGGACGTACACCGCGACCTTGCGCGTGTACGGAGCCGGATGACTGGTGGTCACGATCAGCTTTGCCGGATCGTTCGGATCGGGCGCGCCGAAAGTGCCCGGATCGCGCGCGATTCCGGGATAAATCCTGCTCTCGGACGACTGCATCACAAAGTTGTAAATCTTGCCTTGCGGCACGCCTTCATGAACCGTCATTTCCGGCGCGGGACGGTGGGTTGGTCCGATGATGAAGTTGCCGTCTTTATTCGGCGGAGCATTTTCGCCATCGGGCAGTTCCTTGGCGGCGACGTAGCCTTGTCCCCGCGCCAGCGGATCGCGCACCGGCGGAGCCGGCCGCGGTGTTTGCGCCAAACAGGCCGAAATCAGAACCGCGCCCAAGAATCGGAACATCTCACCTCCCGCGGAGAGCGGAGTTGAACGGATCAACTCATCTATGTGCCTTTTAACACTTCAGCAATATCCTTCTCGGGAATCGCCCCCTCTTTAATCACCCGCCAGTACGGCTCGGTCACATCCACCGTGGTGGCCCCACAACCCGTGGTCAGGCCGCCGTCGAGCACCAGATCCAGGCGCCCGTCCATCGCGCCGAATACTTCGATTCCGCTGGCGCAGGTCGGGCTGCCGGAAATGTTCGCGCTGGTCGAGATCAGCGGCTGGTTCAACCGTTCCAGGATTGCGTTGGCGACCTTCGATCGGGACTGCCGCAGCGCCACGCGCCCGGTATTGCCGGTCACCCGCAGCGGCACTCGCGAGGAAGCCGGCGCGATAATCGCCAGCGGTCCCGGCCAGAAATGGCGCGCCAGCAGATAGAATCGCGAGGGCATCTCCTTGGTTAGCTCCTCCGCCATCAGCAGATCGCTCACCAGCAGGGGCAGGGAACGGTCCGCCTCGCGGCCCTTGGCTTCAAAAACGCGGCGAACGGCGTACAGATTCAACGGATCGGCGACCAGCGTGTAAAGCGCATCGCTCGGAACGGCGATGACCCCTCCGCGGCGCACGAGGGCGGCGGCGTGCTCGATGGCGTCTTCCGGCGGACGCTCGGCGTCGATCTCAATCAGGTCGGTTGCCACGCGTTCTAGTGTAACTTAAAGATTCCGGCGTCCGGTCTTAGGATTCCAGGTGCAAAATCCCGCGCTGGATGGCGATGGTGACCGCGTGGGTCCGGTCCGCCGCGCCGAGCTTTTCCAAGATATTCTGGATGTGCATCTTGATGGTGCCGCTGGCCGTTCCCAGCTTCTCGGCGATCTCTTTGTTGGCCATCCCGCGCGCCACGAACCCGAGCACCTCCACTTCGCGCGGCGTCAGCGCCACCTGCGGGAAGTATTCGCTCAATCGCTGCGCCACTTCGTGCGGCATCAGCCGCTTTCCGGAATGCACCGTGCGGATGGCCCGGATCACGTCGGTGTGGACCATTTCCTTGAGCATGTAGCCGCGCACGCCGGCTTCGAGAGCGCGATAAATATCCTGATCGCCGTCATAGCTGGTCAGCGCGATAATTTTCGCCTCGGGAAATTCGCTGCGGATGGCGCGCGTCGCCTGCACGCCGTCCATTTCGGGCATGCGCAGATCCATCAAGGTCACATCCGGATGCGACTGCCGGAAAAGCTCGACGGCTTCGCGGCCGTTGCCGGCCTCACCGATCAGCTCCATGTCGGCTTCATTGGCCAGAATCGAGGCGATTCCCTTGCGGACCAGCGGATGATCGTCTACACAGAGAACGCGAATGGGAGTTTGCGGTGTCATGAGTGATTTTGCGAAGCCGGCAGCGTCACGGAAACAGTGGTGCCGCGGCCGGGCGCGGTGGCCAGTTCCAGCTCGGCGCCGATGTGGCTGGCCCGCTCCTTCATTCCGATCAGGCCGTAGTGGCCGTTCTTGGACTGGCCGTTTTCCGGAAAGCCGCTGCCGTCGTCGCGCACGGAAAGACGCAGTGCCTTGGGCGTGTAATCGAGCGCGACCTCCACCGTTCGCGCACCGGAGTGCTTCACCGAATTGGTCACCGCTTCCTGCGCAATCCGGACCAGGTTGTATTCGACGTCCGGCGCCAGAGCCGCCGGCTTATTTTGCAGATTCAGCTTCAGCCGGACGTCCTTGGTCTCGGTGATCTGGCGCGCCGCCTGTTCAATCGCCGCCGCCAGATTCGATCCGCCGTTGCGCAAGCCGGCCACGCTGCGCCGCGTTTCGCGCAGGCAGGCGCCCGCGTCGGCGATAATCTCCTCCAGCGCGCCGCGTTCCTCGGGAGATTTGATTCGCCCGGCCAGAGCCTGCATCTCCATGGTGATGCCGGAAAGCCCCTGGATCAGCGTGTCGTGCAGCTCGCGCGCGATGCGATTGCGCTCGGTCAGAATCAGGTTGAACTGCTCGCGCAGCGTGCGGATGCGGAACTGATACGCCGCCCAGATCGCCAGCCCGATCAGCGCCGCCACCATCGGCCAGAACCAGGCGCGCTGATAGTAATGCGAGGCCAGGGCAAAACTGACCGCCGCGCCGGAATCGTTGCAGGCGCCATCAATGTTGCACGCCCGCACGCGGAACCGGAAGCTGCCCGGCGGAAGATTGGTGTAGTAGGCTTCCCGGCGCGTACCCGCGTTGATCCAATCGTGATCGTAGCCTTCGAGGATGTAGCTGAAGGTGATCCGCGTGGGCGAAAGATAGCTCAGCCCGGCATAGGTAATCTCCACGTTCTTGCGGCCGGGAGCCAGCTTTTCAATCTGCGGCGGAATTTCGCGCTCGCCGTTCACCGTGATGTCTTCGATCACCACCGGCGGCGGCGGCACATTGCGCGTCAGATGCCGCGGATCGAGCACGATCAGCCCGCGAATGGTCGAAAACCAGACGCGATCGTCGTGCGTCACGGTCACCGGCGGCTGCACGCCGGATTTACACTCGATCACCCGCAGAGCGTCGGTGGGGCTGTAAGGCGTGCTCGTGATTTTCTTTAAACTCCCCGCCGCGAATTTGCGCAGGTCGCTTTCCGGAACCCAGAAGATTCCCTTGCTGCACGCCATCCAGAGACGATCCTCGGCGTCCCCCGCCAGGCCATAGATTTCGCTGTCGAACAGGCCGTCGCGCATCAGGAACGTCGACATTTTCCCGTTCTCAATCAGCCGCAACCCGCCGCCGCTCATCCCGATCCAGATGGCGCCGGTGCGATCGCGATAAAACGAGCTGGCTCCGCGCAGCGGCGCGCCATTCTGCAACACCTCTGCCGGTTTGCCGTCCGCGTAGGAGAGCACCGCGTTGGGCGTCGCCAGATAAATCCGCCCGGAGCCGTCCTCGCCCATCGCGGAAACAGGCGCGGAGACCGCTAATCCCGCGGGACGCGTAAATGCGCCGTTGCGAAACTCAACGACGCCTTTCGCCGTGCCCGCCCACAGCGTTCCGGACCGGTCGCGCAGCAGGGATCGCACGTCGTCGGACGGCAATCCGGCGGCGCGGGTGTAGGTTCGCTCCACGCGCCCATTCGCCAGCCGGCTCAATCCCCGATCCGTGCCGACCCACAACCCGCCGTCATCCTCGGCTAAGGCGTAGATAAAGTTCGATGGCAGCCCGTCCTTGACCGTCAGCACCGTGAACTTGCGGCCATCAAAGCGGCTGAGCCCCGCGCCCAGCGTCCCGACCCAGATATTGGAACCTCGATCCTCCAGCACCGGACCGGTATCATTGCTCGGCAGCCCTTCGTTTTCGGTGTAGGGAACCGCCCGGCCGTCCAGAAACTGATTCAGCCCATGCTTGGTTCCCACCCACAGGCTGCCTTCCCGATCCTGAAAAATCGAGTAAACGTTGCTCTGCGATAGGCCGTCGGCCGGCCGGAAACTCACCGCCTCCCCGTTTCGCAGACGGCTAAATCCGGCGCGCGTTCCGATCCATAGACTGCCGTCGGAGCTGGCGAAAAGGCTTAGAATCCAGTTATCGGAAAGCCCGTTGCGGGTGGTCAGCAAACGCTCACGGCCGTTTTTCAGCTCTATCAGCCCTTCGGTGGTTCCGATCCACATCGTTCCATCCTGCTCGAAAGCGATCGCGCGAACACCGGCGTCGGAGGGCATCAACGCCAGCGCGTGCGGAACGAACTTCTGCCCGTCCCATACCGACAATTTCGTGCTTTCGCCGCCCACCCACAGTTTGCCGTCCGGGCCGACCGCCGCCGCGCGCACCACCTCGCTCGACAATCCGTCCCCGCGATGAAAAACCTGAATCTTGCCATCCGCGAAACGAACCATGCCGGCGGTGGTGCACGCCCAGATTTCGTTTCCCGCCGCCACGACGCACTGAGTCGTATCCGACGGCATCCCGTTAGCCTGCGTGTAGCGCATCACCGCGCCGGAATCAAGCCGGTATACGCCGGATTCATTGGCGCCGATCCACAGCGCGCCGTCCGGAGCCTGCGCCATGCCGCGAATCCAGATGTCAGCCGGCGCGCCCTTGTAAATATCCTCCAGCCCGCGGAAGCGCACGCCGTCGAACCGCACCACCCCGCTCTGCGTTCCCAGCCAGAGATAGCCGTCACGGGTTTGCAGGATCGAATAAATTGAGGCGTCCGGCAAGCCTTGCTGCACCTGCCAGATACGGTGCACATACTGGGTAAGCGTGTGGTTCGGATCAAGAGCCTTGAGCGGCGCAACAAGCCACACCACTACCGTCAACAAAAAATATGCCCGCGACCGCATCCTTAATCCAATATTGTCGCGCAAAGCGATCCAATAGCAATGACGGCGGCGGCGGCCCGGATGTTAGCGGCAGGCAGTTAGAAACCGACGCCGACGCCCGCGGAAATTTCGGTTTGCCACAGCGCGCCGGAATTATTGAAGAATCCGAAGCTCGGCTTGGGCGTGACGTATTCGCGCGCGTCCAGGCGCGCGGCCCAGATCCCGTGAATATGGACCTTCACTCCGGCCCCGAAATTCGCCCCGAATTTCGTCGATCCACTATAAGAGGATCCGCCCGGCGGAACGAAATTATCAAACTGCACGCCCGCCGTCAGAAACGGCCGCATCTTCGCATCGGTCCCGGTGAACGGATAATACAGCGCGTTGAAGTTGCCCTGATGCATGTGCATCGCTTCCGAAAACGGCCCCGATCCGAGAGCGGCCGCCGCGGCCTGATCGAAATTCAGCGACATGTGGTTGAAGGAATAACCCACCTCCGCGCCGTAATGATCCTTCACATTGAAATTGAACCGGAAACTGAAGCGATAGCCGTTTCCGAGGGTGATGTCGTTGGAGCCCCCGGTGGTAAACGGGTTCAGCGTGCCCAAACCCGCATTGCCATTAAAGATCGACCACCCGTAATTAAACCAGAATTCTCCGGCCTGTCCCCAGGCCATGGTGGAAAAACAGCCCATTGCCAACAGCAAAGGAAGTCTTTTCATGTTCCTCCTGATGCGTTCCGTGAAGATGACGTTACATTTCGACAATCAGGGCAAGAATTTCGCCCGGGTCCCGGCCTTCAAAAAGTCAACATGGACGCCGCGCCACGCGTCCCGTGAAAAACTACCACGGCCCGAACTGATTTTATCGCGTTTCCATACCTGCGGTCTTCGCTGCCCGTGAAGTAACCGCGACTACCCCGGCGAAGCGATCGCCTGCGCGGCAACCCAAATGGCGGCGGCAAATTGCGGCTCGGCGTGGCCGGCTTATTTCGCCGCTTTCCAGAGAAGCACCACGACACCCGCCAGGAATGCCGCGAAAGCCTCATATTCCCGGTTCCGCCGGTACAGAAACCACTGAAAATGTTTCGAACTTTTTCCCCCCAGACGCGGCACGAACTTGGGAACGCGCCGGGCGTAATCGGCATAATCGTCGAATAGCGATCGCAGATGCTGCTCCTCCAGCTCCACGGCGGGCAGATAGACCAACAGGAACACAACGGCCAAGAGAACCGCCAACTCCCAGCGCCGCGCGGCGATCGCGAATCCGGCGGCGGCCGTCAGCGTGCCCAGATAGAGAGGATTGCGAACGTGCGCGTAAGGACCGCTGGTGGCAAGCGCGAGATTCTTTTCAAGATGCCCCGCGGCCCAGGCGCGCAGCGCCAGTCCGGCGAACGACACGGGCAATCCCACCTCAAGCGATGTCCAGGTGGGCGCGGAAAACCAGAGGAACGCCGCTACCAGGATAAATCCGAAGGGCACGCGGAGCTTCGCCACCGCATCCGCGTACGGCTTGGGAAAATTCACGCCGGACACACCGCCGCGGCCAGCGCCTCGGCGACCATCGCGGGCGTGATCGCGCGCATGTCATGATCGGGCGCGTTGCGCTTATACGTCGTCGCTGCGGCCGGGCTCCGCAGAACGCGCAGCGATCCGCCGTAAGGACCGTTGCGCGCGGGATCGGTAGGGCCGAAAATCGCGACGCCGGGTTTTAACAGCGCGGCGGCCAGATGCATCGGCCCGCTATCCACGCCGACGATGGCGTGCGCCAGGCGGGTTGCATGAATCAACCCCCGCAGCCCGGAAAGATGAACGCGCGCTCCGCGAATGGCTTCCAGCGACGGCGCGGCTTCGGGCGGTCCATTGACCACCAGCGGCATCTCCAGACGCGCGGCGAGTTCCTGGTAATATTCGATCGGCCACTGCTTCGACCGCCAACCGGCCAGCGGGCTGGCGAGCACGAATTTTTCCCGCGGTAGCTCTCCTTCGGGCGATCCGGCCGGGATGGCGAAGGCGCGCAGAATGCTGGATGCGCCGGCGGCGGCCGCCAGTTCCAGATTTCGCTCCACCACATGAATGGAGCTGGTGACGATTTCACTCGAATAAAACAGCGACGCCCACCGCTCCCATGCCTGCGACCGATGAAGCCCCACGATCCGATCGGCGCGCGAGGCCGCGGCCACCATCGCCGATTGCACCAGACCCTGAAAGTCCACCGCCAGATCGAAGCGCCGCGCGCGCAGTTTGCGCCAGAGCTGGCCAATGCCCCTCGCGCTGCGTTCGAGCGGAATCACCTCGTCGACAAAAGGATTGCCTTCAAGCAGCGGCATCCATCGCGGCCGGATCACCCACGTCACATGGCTGCCGGGAAAACCATGCTTCAGGCTGGCGACTCCGGGCAGCGCGTGAATCACATCGCCCATTGCGCCCAGCCTGACCACCAGGATGCGAAACGGTTCCATCCCGATTTACGACGCCGCGGCGGAGCGCTGCCGCGCGCGCACGTGCCTCGCCAGGCGCTCAAAACACGCGGCGTCTTCCTGTTCGAAACAAATTTGCGAAGCGATGTTGGCCTCCGTTACGTAATCGACCACGCGAAGCCCGGCGACCATCTCCGCCCGCGCCCGCGCCGGAAGAAGGGGATCGGGCGGTGAGGCGATGGCGACCAGCAGCTTTGCCCGGCCCTGCTTGACCCGCGCCAGCCGTTCGGCGTGCTCGGACAGCAGCGGATCGAAGTAACCGCTGACCACGACGGCGCCGGCGGCGGCCAGACGAACCGCCTCCTCCGCGCCGACGATTTTGGTTCGCGTATCCATTTTCTTATTTGACCAGTTCGATCGCGGCCCGCGCCACTCGCGCCGGCTCGACGCGCGTCATGCAGCGATGATCGATCGGACATTCGCGCTTGAGGCAGGGGCTGCATTCCACCGGCTCGCGAACCACGCGCGCCAGCGGGCCGGTCGGCCCGGTGGCGATCGGATCCGTCGCGCCGAAAACGGCAATGGTCGGCACGCCGAGCGCGGAGGCGATGTGCATCGCGCCGGAATCATTCGTCAGATAAACGCGACATCCCGCGGCCAGATCGATAAATTCGGAAAGCGACGTTTCCCCCGCGAAATTCTTCACCGGACCGCGAATCGCCGCGGCCACCCCGGCGCACAAAGCACGCTCGTCCTTCGATCCGAAGATCGCAACCGCCGCGCCGAGTTCGCCCGCAACCTGGTTCGCGGCCTCGGCGAATCGATCCGCCGGCCATCGCTTCGCCGATCCGAACGCCGCCCCGGGGCTGACGCCGATCACCATCTCACCCAGGCCGAGCTTGCGAAACCGTTCGCGGCCCGCTTCCCGCGCCTCCCCCGCACCCTCGAGCCGGATCGCGTCGTTTTCCGGAATCTGGTCCAGAATGCCCGCGCGGCGGAGCAGCTCCAGATAATAGAACCGCTCATGCGGACCTTTTTGCGGCGTCTGGACCGCTCGCGTCAACAGAAAGCCGCGCCCGTCGCGAGCATAACCGATCCGCTCGGGGATTCCCGCCAGGCAGGCGAGCGCCGCGGCCTCAAAGGCGTTCTGAAACAGAATCGCGGTGTCGAAACGTTCGCGGCGAAGCGCGCGCGCCGCGTGAAATTTTTCGCCAAAGGTGCCGGCCGAGTAGGGGATCAGCCGGTTGCAGAACGGCTCCCTGCGGTACAGATCCGCAACCCACGGTTTGGCCAGGATCGCGATCTCCGCGCGTGGAAATTTTTCGCGCAGCGCGCGCAGCGCCGGCAGCGACATCACCGCGTCGCCCACCCAATTGGTCGCCCGCACCAGGATGTTTTCGAAAGCCACGTTCGTCTTTCAGGGTAACGTAGGCGCTATTCTGGGTACGGAACGAATATGAGCACCCGGGCCATGGTCCTGGTTTTCGCCGCCGCGCAGCTCTTCGCGGCGCCGAAGATCATTGCCGTCAACGTCGACGGGATGATTCATCCGGTGACGGCGGAAATCATCAAGCACGCGATCAGCGAAGCGGAGCGCGAGAACGCGGCCGCCGTCCTGCTGCGATTGAACACGCCCGGCGGTCTGCTCGACGCAAGCCGCGAAATTACCTCGGCCATGATCGCATCGCGCGCGCCGGTGATCGCCTACGTCACCCCGGGCGGCGGGCGCGCGGCTTCGGCTGGATTCTTTCTGCTTGAAACCGCGGATGTGGCGGCGATGTCCTCCGGCACCAATACCGGCGCGGCCTCGCCCGTTCTGCTCGAAGGCCAGATGGACGACGTGATGCGCAAAAAAGTCGAAAACGATACCTCGGCCTGGCTGCGCAGCATCGTCCTCAAGCGCGGGCGCAACGTCGACGAAGCCGAAAAAGCGGTTCGCGACGCGAAGTCGTGGACCGACAAGGAAGCCCTGAACGACCATCTGGTCGACCTGATCGAGCCGGATGAAGCGGCGCTGATCGCCGCGCTCGACGGCCGCCGGATCACGCGCTTTGACGGCCGGACCGAGACCCTGCGCACGGCCGGGACCCAGGTGGTGAACTACAGCGAAACCGCGCGGGAGCGGATCATCGGCGCCGTCGCCGATCCGAACCTCGCCTTCATTCTGCTGGTGCTCGGCGCGCTCGGCATCTACGTGGAGTTCAGCTCGCCGGGACTGATCCTGCCCGGGATCGCGGGCGCGATTCTTGTGCTGCTCGGATTATCGGGACTCGCCGTGCTGCCGATCAACTGGATTGGCGCGGCGCTGCTGATCCTGGCGATGGTGCTGTTCGCCCTGGAAGCGAAGTTCGCCTCGCACGGAATTTTGGGAGCCGGCGGCACGGTCTCGATGATTTTAGGCGCGCTCCTGCTGATCAATGGCCCGCCGGAGGTGCGCATCCATCTTTCCACCGCGCTGGCCGTGACGCTGCCCTTCGCGGCCGTAACCATGTTTCTGGTGACGCTGGTGGTCCGCGCGCGGCGAAGCAAGGCTCTGCTCGCCGACGGCGGCGTATTGGACGAGATCGGGCAGGCGCGGACCGCGCTCGATCCCGCCGGCAAGGTTTTCGTGCACGGCGAATATTGGGACGCGCTGTCCGATCAGCCGGTCCAGGCAGGCGCCGAGGTCCGCGTCATCGCGCGGGATGGAATGAAGCTGAAAGTCGAACCCGCGAAAAAAAATTAGTTGTTATCCGGCGCTCAATGCGCTCGTTTCCACCGCCCGGCCATGCCCGCGCCGGAGCGTTGTCCGGCGCTCTTCCGGCGATCGGCGAGGCCCCTCCATCTATGCGGGAGCGGCTCAGTTCGTGGCATCGGTTGATGGGCTCGGCGTCACGCGGACCTTGCCGGCGAACATTCGGTATACGAACACGAAATACCCGATGGCGATCACGATTCCGAGCGTCCACCAGCTCAACCCCGCCGACAGCGCATACCGGCCTGAAATCGCCCTCGCGATGGTAATGTCGCGCGCGGAATCCGTGGTCGAAGGAAGCATCGTAGGATACAATCCCGCCGCCGCTCCCACCAGCATGAAGGTCAGATAGAGGCACGAACACCGGAACGCGGCCCTTACGCGCCCGCTGCGGCAGTACACCGGAATCCCCGAAAGGGACGCCATCACCAGCACTGGGATCGTCAAGGCCACAGGATAATGAGTGTAGTTCTCTAACATCGAGCGCCGCACCCATACGGTCGAGACCAGACTCACAATTGTGATTGCCACCAATGCCGGCCACAAGGCCCGCACAAGCCGCACCGTGCGATCGTGCAACGCACCCTCCACCTTCAACGCGACAAAAAGGGACCCATGGACGGTAAGCGCCACCAGCGCCACCAGGCCGCCGATTACCGTGTACCAGTCCAAAATCCCCGGGTTCGGGCCCGCTTGCCAATTCGTCCACAATGGCAGGAAAAAGTAGCTGTCATCACCAAGCGGCACTCCACGGATCACATTCGCGAGCGCCGCACCCAGGATGATCGCCAGGAGCGCACTCGAGATGGCAAAGCATCCATCGAAGAACTCACGCCACACGCGGACATCGAGGTGCATCCGCAACTCGATTCCGAGGCCGCGGAGAATCAGCAGCCACAACACGATTATGAACGCAAGATAAAAGCCGCTAAATGCCGACGCGTACAGCAGCGGGAACGCGAAATAGAGTGTGCCGCCGCCCGCGATGAGCCACACCTCATTGCCATCCCAAACAGGCCCGATGCTGCGCAGAATCATCTGCCGGTCCAGGTCCGATTTCGCGATAAACAAGTGGATAATCCCCGCGCCAATATCGAATCCGTCGAGCACCACGTAGGCCACCAGCATTGCGGCCACTAACCAGTACCAAATGGTCCCCATCACATCCGCGCCGATCATGCGTTTGACACTGGAACGCCGCTTTCCACATCAGCCGCAGATCCAATTCCCGGCCCTCGATGGATTTCGCCAAAGACGAGTAGCACAAACAGCAGCGAGAGCACCGCATACAAACCCATAAATCCGAGCAGCGTGAACAGAGCATTTCCCCCCGACACGTACTTCGACGCGCCATGCTCGGTGCGCAGAAGCCCATATATCAGCCACGGCTGCCTGCCGATCTCCGCCGTCATCCACCCTGCTGTGTTCGCAATGTAGGGCAGCGGGAAACTTAAAAATATCGGCCAAAGCAGCCATCGCGCGCCGAATAGCCGGTCCCGCCACAATAGCAGCTCCGCCACGCCCATCAGCAGCACGAACCATGTCCCCAGCCCGGCCATAATGTGATAACTGTAATAGAGAAGCGGGATATTGGCAGGCCAGTTTTCTTTTGGGAATTCGTTCAATCCCTTCACCTCGGCCGCCGTGCTGCCGTAGATCAGAAAACTCAGCACGCGGTTCACCGCGATCGGATTATCGATGCGCTGCCGCTCTTCGTCCGGCTGCCCCACAAGCACAATGGGAGCGCCCCTTTCGGACTTGAACAGGCCCTCCATTCCGGCCATCACCGCGGGCTGATGCTTCGCCAGGTACTTTCCATGCAGGTCGCCGGTCGGGAAGATTTGCAAAACAGAAAATATCAGCCCAGCCGTCACGCCAACGCGCAAAAAGAGCCGGCCATAGTCGACGAACCGGTCTTCCAGCAAATAAAACGCCCCGGTCGCCGACATCACGAAGGCGCCCGTGACCACGGCGCCCCCCATATTGTGAGCGTACTGTAGCAGCGCCCAGGGATTGAGCAGCAAACCGGTGAAGCTGGTTAATTCAAAGCGGCCATTCGGCAACAGACTGTAAGCCACCGGATGTTGCATCCACGCATCCGTCACGATGATGAAGAATCCGGAAATCCACGAACCCAAAAACACGAGGAATGCGGCCCACCAATGGCCCCACTTTGAAAGACGGCGTTCGCCATAAAGAAAAAGCCCAAGGAACGCCGATTCGAGAAAGAAGGAAAACACGCCCTCCATGGCGAGTGGCTGCCCGATGACCCCGCCCGTGGCGCGCGAGAACTGCGACCAGTTGGTGCCAAACTGGAACTCCATGGGCACGCCCGTCGCTACCCCCAGAACGAAATTTACGCCAAAAATCCGCGCCCAGAATCGCGCGCTGTCATGATAGACGCGCCGATTCGTCCTGACCGCGAGCGTCTTCAGCACAACGATAAGTAACGCCATCCCCATCGTCAACTGCGGAAAGAGATAGTGATACGTGATCGTGAACGCAAATTGTATCCGATGTAAAATCAGGGCATCCATATCAACTTTCTTTTCCCCGCCGGTCCAGCTCCGATAACGTTGAAGGCCACGTCCCGCCCCATGCAAGCGCTTTGTACGCTGTTGGGACGGGCCGGTAAAGCAAGTCTACCTGGGAGACCACTGCTCGTCTGCCGAAGGGCCGTACAGGGCCGGCACCGGGAGATTGTTCTGGCGCAGATACACGCCCAACTGGGCCACGTGATGAATCATGTGGTTGAAGAACATGGAGCGGTAGGTCCGCAGCCGCGTTTCATTGGACAATACCTGCTGGCCCCAGGTGAAGGGCCACACCTGCTGAAGATGTTCATCGCTGGCGGCCGCAAGGGCAGCACGGCACTTTGCGGCACATGCATCGAGCTGCGCCAGACATTCATCGCGGGACTGAAAGGTGAGGTCTGCGTGCGGACGTTTCGGCGATGCAAGGTCCATCGAATCGTCTTCCACAATGTAATAGCCAAAAAGCGGGATGGTGGCACAGTGCATGGCCAGCCGTCCCATCGGCATGGACTTCTCATGGGGCCTGTAATCTTTCAGGTCTTCGGTGATGCGCTCCAGCGTGCGGCGCGTATTGGCTATCTCTATGTCGAAGTCGGTAAGCAGCGTTTCTGCGATGGTCATTCAGGCTTCTCCTGCCGTCTATAAGAAACAGCCCCCAGTGTATTCGTCCAACATCACCATTACAATACGCAGACCGGGCCGTGCGCACGCTCACCGCGAACAGCACCGGTGGTTACATCCCTTCATCCCCCAGGGCTTCAGCCCGCCCTCTAACAAACCTTCGGCGTCAGCATCCATTGCAGAACACCGCGCGGCTCGGGCCCCATCGACGCGCACTCGATGCAAAGCAGCGCGCCTTTTCGAAAATCGACCATCGCCCGCGTCGACCCCAGCAGCCACGCCGCTGTATGCGAAAAAAGCGGTTCGTGGCCGGTGAGAAGAAGCGACGGCTCGTCCCCATGCGCCCGGATTTCAGACCACGCATCGCGCGGCGTCGAATCCGGCAGCAGGGCGTCGCAACGCACGATCGCGGATTTGCAGCCGAGTTCGCCCGCCGCCATCCGGGCGGTTTCCATCGCGCGCAGCAACGGGCTTGAAAGGATCAGCGCGGGAGCCACGCCCGCTTTTCGCGCGCGCTTCAGAACCTTTTCGAGCTTTCGCTTGCCTTCCTCGGTCAGAGCCCGGTCGGCATCGCGCCCGCTTGCCGCACGATCCTCCGCGATACCATGCCGAAGCAGATAAAGTTCCATGGCCTTGCGCCGGGCAACTTGCGGCCGACCTATTCGACTCCGAATTTCGGCTTGATCGTCACCGCCGGAATGTTCGCTTCCTTCACCAATTTATTGAACGATGCGATTTCATCCGTAAGCAGGCGCTGCGCCGCGCGAAGCTGCGCGTTCACCTGCGTCGTCAGCTCTTCGTTGACCTCCTCGGACTGCCGCGTCGGGCCGGCGTCGTTCTGCTCCACGACTCCGAGCAGCGAGGCAATACGATTGTTCAGTTTGATCGGATAATTGAGCGGGTCTTCGGCGGCCTGATTCTTCACCTGATACAACTCCTCCTCCACCGCGCTCAGTTTCTTGCTCAGATCCTGGGCCATATCGACCACTTTCTTCGCGTTCGGATTGTCATGCCACAGCGAAACGTACTCGCCGAGCTGCTTTTTCGCCTCGCGAATGTCGATCACCGCCTGATTTGTCTGCGACAATTTATCCCGAATCTGCAAGGCCAGCGCGAGCTGCCGCTGGTACTGCTCCGGCGTGGTCTTGAGGCGCGGATCTTTCACCAGCGCGAACGTCTGCGTCTCCGTTTTGCCGTTCGCGGTGAGCTTCACGGTGTACGTCCCCGGAATCGCCACCGGACCGCGAGTCGAGCCGGCCCACAGAATCATGTGCGGAAACGTCGTCGCGTCGGGATAATGCAGGTCCCAGATGAAGCGGTTCATGCCCTCATTGGCCGGAACACGCGCCGGCCCGCGATTGGCGAACGGATTAAATTCCGCTTCCGCTTCCGCCCGCGCCCGATCTTCCGAGTTCTGTTCCGGCGCATGGCTGGTGTATTTGTTCACCGATTTTCCGGATGCGTCCAGAAATTCGATGGTCACATCGCCCTGCGGCTTTTCCTTGAAGTAGTATTCGATCACCGCTCCGCTGGGCGGATTCTGTCCGACCGCTCCTCCGCCGCCGAACCCGCGCCCGCCCTCGGCCCGCAGCGTCACGCGCGGCTTGAACAGTTTCACATCTTCGGTGGGAGTTTCGCCGCGAATCTGATACAGCAGGTCCAGATCGTCCATCACCCAGAACGCGCGCCCCTGCGTCGCCACCACCAGTTCGTTGTCACGCTTCTGGAACGCCAGATCCGTGATCGGCACCACCGGCAGATTTAATTGAATCGATTGCCAGTGGTCGCCGGAATCATACGAAACATAAATGCCGAATTCGGTTCCCGCAAACAGCATCCCTTTATGATTCGGATCTTCGCGGACCACGCGCGTGAAGTGATCTTCGGGGATGCCGTTCGTCATCTTCGTCCAGGTCTTGCCGTAATCGGTGGTCTTGTACAAATAAGGATGATAATCGTCGAATTTGTATTTGGTCGCGGCTACGTAAGCCGTGCCCGGATCGTACGGCGATGGATCGATCGCGTTGATCTGCGCCCACTCCGGCAAAATATCCTTGGATGGCGTAACGTTGATCCAGGTCTTGCCGCCGTCGCGCGTCAAATGAATCAGGCCGTCGTCGGAGCCGACCCAAATCAAGCCCTTCGTGATCGGCGATTCGTTGATGGTGAAAATCGTGTCGTAATACTCAATCGACGTGTTGTCCTTCGTAATCGGGCCGCCGGAAGATCCCTGCTTCGATTTGTCGTTGCGCGTCAAATCGCCGGAAATCGGCGTCCAGGATTGGCCTTCGTCGGTCGATTTGAACAGCACGTTCGCCCCGGCATAGATCACCGTCGGATCATGTGGCGAAATGATGATCGGAAAGCTCCACTGAAACCGGTATTTCAGATCGGAGGCGGGATGGCCCATGGGATTATCCGGCCAGGGATTGATGTTGCGCTGCAAACCGGTGTGCGCGTCGAAGCGCGTGATCAGGTTGCCGTAGCTGCCGGCATAGACGATGGCGGTATCGCGCGGATCCGGGGCGATCCAGCCGCTTTCGCCGCCCCCTACGTCGTACCAGTCGCGCTCGGTGATGCCGCCGCGGCCGCCGCGCGTGGCGATGCGCACCGTCGAATTATCCTGCTGCGCGCCGTAGGCGTGATACGGAAAATCGTTATCCAGCGCGACGCGATAAAACTGCGCCGTGGGCTGGTTGTCCTCGGTCGACCAGGAACGCCCGCCGTTAAACGTGATCGTCGCCCCGCCGTCGTTCGATTCGATCATGCGGTTGGGATCGTTCGAGGCGATCCACAGGCCATGATTGTCGCCATGCGGCGGCCGGATCGGCTGCAAGGAGCGGCCGCCGTCGGTGGAGCGGAAGAAATTCACGTTCAGAAAATAAACTTCATCGGCGTTTTTCGGATCGGCCAGCACGTGCGTGTAATACCAGGCGCGCTGGCGGATCTCGTTGCTCGAATTCACGCGAATCCAGGTGTCGCCGCCGTTATCGGAGCGGAACGCGCCGCCTTCCTCGGCTTCGACCAGCGCGTAAACGCGCTGCGGATTGGCGGGCGAAACGGAAACGCCCACGCGGCCGATGACGCCCTTCGGCATTCCCGGATTGCGCGTCAAATCCTTCCAGGTCGCGCCGCCGTCGGTCGATTTCCAGAGCCCGCTGCCCGGCCCGCCGCTTTCCAGATCGTAGGCATTGCGGTACACCTCCCAGAAGGCCGCGTAAATCGTGTTGGGATTGGACGGATCAATCGACAGATCCACCGCGCCGGCCTTGGGCCCGCGCGTGAGCACCTGTTTCCAGGTGGCGCCGCCGTCGGTGGTCTTGTACACGCCGCGCATTTCATTCGGCCCCCAGGCGTGGCCGAGCGCCGCGACGTAAACCACGTTGGCATCCCGCGGATCGATCACCACCTTGCCGATCTGCTGCGTATCGTCCAGGCCGACGTGCTTCCACGTCTTGCCCGCGTCGGTCGATTTATACACGCCGTTGCCCGGCGAGGTGTTGCCGCGAATGCAAGCCTCGCCCATGCCCACATAGACCACGTTCGGATCCGAGGGCGCCACGGCGATCGCGCCGACGTCGCCGTTGGTGAACTGGCCGTCGGAAACGGGAACCCAGCTCGCCCCGCCGTCGGTGGTTTTGAAGACGCCGCCCCCGGTCGCGCCGAAATAGAAGACTTGCGGCTGCGAATCGACGCCCGCCACGGCCAGCACGCGCCCGCCGCGGAACGGTCCGATTTCCCGCCAGCGGATGTCTTTGTAGGGTCCGGTAATGCGCGGCCCGGATTCGGCCATTGAACCGCGTCCACCACGCTGAGCAAGGGCTGTGAAGCAGAGTACAGTCGCGAACAGAGAGAAAACGAGTGCTGAACGTCTCATAAATTGCAAGATTATCAGATTGATCAGGAGAGCCGGATAAGCGTCCGGATAAGCGTAAAGATGGCGCTACGAACCCGCACCCGCCGCCGGGACGTGCTCCCGCGCTGGCGGACGCTCTTTTTCGTGGACCACATGCGTGCGCTCGTCGAAGCGGCCGAAGATCATTTTGCCGGCCGTGGTCTGCAATACGCTGGTCACCGAAATGTCGATCGTCTTGGAGATCATCTTGCGCGCATTATCGACCACAACCATGGTGCCGTCGTCCAGATAAGCCACGCCCTGGTTGTACTCCTTGCCTTCCTTCAAGATGAAAACTCGCATGGTTTCACCCGGCAGCACCACCGGCTTCAGCGCGTTGGCCAGCTCATTGATGTTCAGCACCTCGACGCCGTGGAGCTGCGCGACCTTGTTCAAATTGAAATCGTTGGTGACGATCTTGTAGTTATACGCCTTGGCCAGCTCGAGCAGCTTCATATCCACCTCGCGGATATTGGGAAAATCATCCTCCAGGATTTGAATATCGAGCTGCGGCATCTTCTGGATGCGCTGCAAAATGTCCAGGCCGCGGCGGCCGCGGTTGCGCTTCATCGAATCGGAGGAATCGGCCACCAGTTGAAGCTCGCGCAGAACAAATTGCGGGATCACCAGCGTGCCGTCGAGAAAGCCAGTCTCGGCGATATCGGCGATGCGGCCGTCGATAATCACGCTGGTGTCGAGGATCTTAAAACTGGTTTTAGCGGCTTTTTCGCCTCCGAACAGCCCGCCGAGCGCGGAAAGATTCAGCATGTCGCCCTTGGCGCCGCCCACGACCAGGCCGCAGTAGCTCATCAGCAGCAACACAAAAATCTCGACGTAATGAATCATCGCGTAGCGCGGCGAAAGCGTGTTCAACACCAGGGAAATCAGATAGGCGCCTAAAATTCCCAGCACGCTGCCCACGGCGGCGCCGATGAGACGCTTCAGGCTGACCCGCTTGATGCGAATCTCGAAAACCACCACCGCCGCGCCGAGAATCACGCCCAGGCCGCCGGCGATGGGCGCCGGAAGATCGAAGGGACGCAGGAAATAAGATGCGCAGGCAAGCAGCGCGATTAATATAATGCGGATGATTAGCAGGTCACTCACTGGACTTCTCCCCTCCGACCGCGCAACCGTGGACGCAATACGCCCCTCACCAATACCTGAATAATGGAGATTCTTAGCGGTTCAGTATATCATCCTTGTCAACGAACGGCGTCGAAAAAGAGACTCCGGGCGAGCCGGAACGGCGGGAAAGAAATTTAGAGGGCTTTGGCGAGTTCTTCGGCGAAGGCGCTATTGGAGCCGCCGCTTCCGTTTCGTTTGCCGCCGCTGCGCTTGCCCCGCCGCGGCGGGCGCTGCTCGCCCTGGCCTTGCGCAGCAGCATGCGAGCCCGCGGCGTGGCCTTCGTGACGAACGTGAGGCGGCGGACCGGAATGCCCTCCATGCGGACCCGAGGCGGCGCCCGGTTTGCCTTGCCCTTTCGGCTTCGGCGGCTGCGCCGGATTGGCGCGAAGCAGACGATCCTCCAGCGGCGCGCGATCAAAGCGCCGGATGATGGCGTTCATCTCTTCGCTGTTCGGCGCATCAATGAACGCGAATCCCTTGGACTCCTGTGTTTCGGGATTGCGGATCACTTTAATGGCGTCCGCGACCAGGTTCTCGGCTGACAGCCAGCCCCTGATGTCGTCCGCTGTAACCCAGGTGGGCAAGTTGCCCAAAAAGACGGTAAAACTCATTCGGGAATTATCTTCGACTCCGTTTTCGGTGAGGTGGGGATTGCCTCCATTGGAAGCACCTCCATGCTACCACAGTCCGCGAAAGCCGTAAACAGGGAATTATGCCCGATATCGCTGATTTTTCTTGTGATATACACTTCCCTCAGGAGGCGTCCATGAAGAGCGCAATCTTTCTGCTCCCTTTGGCCCTGTGCCTGGCCGATTCAACCACCGACCGGATCACCAAAGAAGTTCGCCATGAACTGGTGATGCTTCCCTTCTATAGCGTTTTCGATAATCTCGCCTATCGCGTGGATGGTGCCCGCGTGACGCTGTTCGGACAGGTGACCCGGCCTACCCTCAAATCCGACGCCGAAAACGTCGTCAAAAAAATCGAGGGCGTCACCGGCGTTACCAACGAAATTGAAGTCCTGCCCCTATCGCCCAACGACGACCGCCTGCGGATCGCTCTCTACCATGCCATCTTTTCCAAGCCGGAGCTTCAACGCTACGAAATGGGCGCCGTCCCGCCGATTCACATCATCGTGAAGAACGGAAACGTCACCCTGGTCGGCGTCGTCGCCAGCCAGGCCGATAAAACTATGGCCGGCATGGCGGCCAATTCCGTGCCGGGCGTCTTCAGCGTGAAAAACGACCTGACGGTCGAAAATGCAGCCCGCTGAACGCTCGCCGCGCCGGCCAGGTAAACTGAATACACCATGAACTGGACCCATATTCTTCGCGCCGCCGCGCTGACCGGCATCCTCGCCGGAACGGCTCTCGCTGAACAAGTCGACGGAATCCTCATCACCACCATGTGCGCCGCAAAAGCGGTGAAAGAAGGCGGGGACGCGGCCGCCAAACATGAAAGAACCTGCAATCTGAAGCCGAATTGCGCCAAAACCGGATTCGGAGTCCTCACGCCGGACAACAGGTTCTTTCAATTCGACGAAGCCGGCAACGCAAAAGCGCTCAAGGCGCTTCAGGAATCGGCCAAAAAGGACGACATGAAGGTGGTCGTGACCGGAGATGTTCAGGGCGATAAGATCGCCGTTTCCAGTCTGAAGCTGGAAAATTAGCGCGCCTCCGGCAGCAACCCGCGCTCGACCAGCGTGGGAGGCTTGCGATGATGCGTCGCCTGCTCGTAGGCATAGGCCCAGCCGAGCAAATCCCCGTCCTTCCAGGGCCGCGCCGAAAACTCCAGTCCGAACGGCAAGCCGCCGGGATAAAATCCGCCCGGCACAACGACGGCCGGAACGCCGATCATGTTCACCCAGCCGGTGTCGCTATGCGGGCCGGAGCTCAGCCTGCCATCCTGCGGCATGGTTTCATCCGGAGGCGGCATCTGCGCGGCGGGATACACGAATCCGTCCAGGTGAAAACGGTCGAGCGTTTCATTGTACAAATCGAGCGATTTTTGACGCGGAATCGTGACGTTTGCCGCACTTTTTGCGTCTTTTTCGAAAATCGCCTGCGCCACTGCCCGCCGCAGCCGGGGATTGTCCGGATTCGCTCCTCCCATGATGGTTACCGGCAGCGGCGATCCCACCGCTTTGCGATACTCCTCGGCCGAGTGATACTGCGCGGGGCCGAACTCGGCCAAAAAATGCTCGGTGCCTTCACGGATGTAGGGTATGGTCGCGACGCGCGCCACCGTTTCCGCGAAATTGCCGGAAAGAATACCATCGTCGAAGATGACCGTGGCGCCGGCGGATCGCAGGCCATCCAACGCTTTCAGGAACGCCTCGCGCGTTTCCGGCCGCAGCGGCACGCGCGCTTCGTCGATAATTTTTTTGGCTTCCGCCGGCGCTTCAGAAGAGGGCACGCCCTGAAACGGTATCCCGGCGCCCTGAAGAATAAACGCCGGAACGCCGAAGCGTTTCCCTTTGAGCGCATCGGCCTTTAGGTACTGAGTGTAGGGGCCGGGTTGCGCCTTCGCCGCCGAGTCAATGGTGCGTTCATCAAGCGGATCTTCACCCGCGATCACGCCGAGAACGATGGCCGCATCGCTGACCTGGCGCGCGATCGGACCGGTGTTGTCCAGCAGCCAGTCTAGCGGCGCGATTCCCGCAATGCTGACCAGGCCGCGCGTCGGAAACACGCCGACCACGGAACTGGTCGAGGACGGCATGCGGATTGAATTGCCGGTATCGGTGCCATTGCCGGCGACCGCGAAGTTGGACGTGACCGCGGTCACCGTTCCTCCCGACGAGCCTCCGGGGCTGAATCGCACGTCGTAGGCATTTCCCGTGCGGCCGAAGGCGGTGCTGCGATTGGTATCGCTCGCCGCGAAATCCGGCATGTTCGTCTGTCCTAAAATCACGGCGCCGGCGGCGCGAAGCCTGGCTACGATGGTGGCATCTTTGGGCGCGATCAGCTCGTGCCCGGGAATTTTGTAGCCTTGCCATCCGTCGGTGGTGACCAGACCTTTCACGCTGGTGTTGGCCTTGAGCACGATCGGCACGCCCCATAACGGTCCGTGCGCGGAACCGGTATCGGCGTCCTCGCGCCGCGCGGTTTCGAGCGCGCCCGCCCGGTCCAGCGTCTGGACGGCCCGATAGATCCCGTCGTATTTCTCGATCCGGGCGATGTGCCAGTTGACGACCTGCTCAATCGTGTACTTGCGCGACTTATAAAATTCCTGCAACGCGGGAATGGTGGTTTCGAGAAGATCGTGATCGATATCGCGCGTGGAAACGGCCGGGCGTGAACAGGCGGCCGTAAGAACGAGGATCAGGAAAAACAACTTGCGCGGAACGGCTCCCATGATCGCGGCTAAGCCGATACCTCCAACATCACCCAGCCCGGCAGACTCGCCGGCTGGTTTTGCTGAAACACGATCCGGCGCGTTTTGGGAAACGGCAATCCGCTCTGAATCGCTTTCTGATAAAGCGGTAAATGCCGCAAAATCTTGCGATAGGACTCATCCTGCGTATTCAAATAGGCCGCTTTGCCGAGCAGCCCGCCGCCCCATCCGATCGAGAGCAAGCAAACATCGGCGCGGCCGCCGATCTCGCCCGCGCGGGCCTCCAGCGCGGCCATAGTGGCCGCCAGATAGGGCAGTCCCGCCGAAGCCGCGTATTCCTTGTGCCGCGCGATCAGAGCGGCGGCATGCTTGTTGCTCGCCTGAAATAATTTCCCGCGATCGGCCGCCGAGCGTTCGCGCCAATCCCCGCTGAAAACCGTCCCGGGCGCGGCCATTTCCGCGAAAATCGGCGTCGCGTCCTCGATGTGGCGGGAATCGACCGAGCCGCGCGGGGATTTCCAGCCCACCTCGAATTTCGCTCCGCGCGCCACCAGCGTCGCGACGCGCAGCAGATAAACTTTCATGGTCGAATGCGCGATGGGCGAGGAATCGCCGGCTGAAACGCGCCGCATCCGGTTCGCGCCCGGACCGCCCAGCACTGAATCCTCGGCCTTGGCGGCGAAGTTGCGCGGAAGGCGATCGTCGGCCAGACGCGCGGCCAGATCGCGAATCGTCGCCTCGCTCCACAGGTTAAAAACCGCGCCGGTGCGCAGCGCGCCCTTGATCGCGGTACCGGGGACGTAGGCGCCGGAGGGCGACACGGCAAAGGTCGGGATGAATAAATTTTCCGCGCGCGCGCGCTCCCAGTACGGAATCGCCGAGGGATGTTCGAAAGGAATGCGCCGCCCGGCAAAATTTTGCGCAAATCCGCCCCAGGAGCCGAAATCGAGCTTCTCCGCCTTCTTCAATTGCGCCAGATACCCATCAAGGCGCGGGCCCTTGGCCAACAAACGAAAAATCCGGCGTTGATCGAGCACGTTCACATGATCTTTCCAGACCATGTAATCGATGGGGGCGAGTTTCTGGCCGTCTCCGATCAGGGTGGGAGTGAGACAGACGAGGCGGTATTTCACGACGCCCTCCAGGGGATCGCGACCGCGACCGCGAACCCCGCCCGGTACACCGGATGCGGAAAATTTTCCGGCGCGACATCCATGACGGCGCCGCGCGGCTCGCTGGCCGAAATGAGTACGGATCCTTCGGCGATCATGCGCGTTGGTTTTTTGGCGTCGCCGAAATGTTCGACGCGGCCGCCGCGCGTGGTCAGGGCGTAGCTGCCGCGCTGCCAGTCGATCGCGTCGGAGGCGCCGGGATGAAACAGCGATAACATCCACCAGCCCGTCTCGGAAGCTTCCACCGCCGGAAACAGCGCCGCGTCGCGCGAAACCGAGACCGCCGCGCGGCCCCAGCCGTTCGATCGCTCCCCGCCGAAACCGGAATCGCCCAGCAGGCGCAGCGCCGCCTCGACCGGACCCTGCCACGTTTCGCGCGCGCTTGCGTCGCGGAAGGCGATGCCCATCCACAATCCGGCGCCGGGGGCGAACTCCAGGCAGGCCGTCGAATGCGGAGCCACCGCTTCGCCCAGCCGGTCCACGGCCGCGCTCGATCGCACGGCGATGCGAAACGGCCCCGGCGATCCGCGGGGCACCAGGCATTCGCTGGGCCCGTCCACCACCCAGGCGTCTTCGGAAAGCGGGCGCGCATGGAGCAGATCGCCGACCGCGCTAAGCGGAACGAATCGCGCTCCTTTCCACCGGACCTTGACCGAGGCGGGCGGCGGCCAATGGCTGCGCGGCGGCACGACGAATCGATGCTCGCCTTGCAGCGGGAAGCATGACGTAAAACGGGCGGCGGGCTCGGCGGCGCGCGCGGTCGCATCGAGCCACGGTTCGATTTTTCCCAGGCGCGCCATGGCGTTCGAGACGGCGGAAAAAACCGAATCGCTATGGAAGACGCGATCCACGCGGTCGCGGTCGCCGGAGTCCGGCCCGATGCGCCAGGGCGCGGAGGGAAACAGATCGACCAGCAGATCCATCAGTTTGCAAGTTTTTCGGCGAATCCGTTGGCGACGGCGGATTGAATCGCGGCCAGATCGGCGCCGGCGGCCAGCTCGGCTTCGGCGCCTCCAGAGGAATAAAACGCGCGATTTCGCCAGGCGAGCTTAAGATTGGCGAAGCGCACACGGCCGCTGCCGCGCGATCCTCCGCCGCCGAGCGCGTCATCTTCGAGCAGCCGCAGCCCCTCGAACAGCCGCGCGGCCAGCGCCTTGTCCTCCTCGCACAACACGTCGAGCACCATGCGAATTTTGAAACGCGCGCCGGCCGGCACGCGCTCGAGCGTTCGCGGATTCGCCTGTGAGGTGATGCGGTCGATGGCGTTCTCGCTTTTGACCTCGGTAATTTCGTCGTCCAGGTTCTCGCGCATCTGGGCGGTGATGCTCTCCGGATCGAGAGGCGCATCGTACACCGTCAGCCGCGCGGGGCTCGCGGCGCGCATCTCGAAAGCCTCGCCTTCGACGCGCTCCACGCGTCCCGGGGCGCGCCCGAACAACAGACCGATTTCGTCGTCCGGGCGATCGCTCTGATGGATGCGGATCTCCTGGCCGCGCCGGCGCGAAAGATAAACCAGCTCGGCCGGCGAAGTCAGGCCCATCGCGTTTTCGAGCAGCGAACGAAGCTTGCCGCGCAGCGAGCTGCCGGGAATGTAGGGCAGCCCGAAGGCGTCCTTCACCACCGGATTATCGGCGCCGCCGATTTCAAGCGAGCCTTTGCCTGCGCCGATATGCAAACCGGTTTCGCAGTGCAGCTCGCCCGAAAGGATCAGTTTGCCCAGAAGCTGCAATTGTGTTTGAGCGGTATGTGTGCTCATTCGTCCTCGTTATTCGTTATAGGCGACGATCGCTTCGAATAAATCCTTAAAACGTTCGTAGCCTTTCGCGTCGTTCCTGCGGGTGACCTGCAACAGCAGCCGTTCGAGCGCGTCCAGGCTGCGCAGCGAATGCCGCGCGATGGTGTAGGCCAGCCGGGCGCGCAGCATCACGAACTGATGCTGCTTCTCATTTTCCGGAGCCCGCACCGCGCGCCGGACGGCGTTATACAATCGCCGCAACTGGCTCTTGGTGCCCGAATCCATGTCGCGCATGCGCGCCACGATCGCGTGGGCCTGATTGTCGAGATACAGGCTGTCGGAAATCAGTTTTTCGAGCTCGATTTCCGGAGGTCCCTCGAAGGGACGTCCGCCGGGACGCCCGCCTTCGCGCTTCTCGCCGCGATCGCCGCCGCGGCGGTCGTCTCTACGATCGTCACGGCGTTCGCCGCCGGGCCGCTCGGGGCGGCGCTCGTTGCGCTGCTCGCCCGGCGGGCGCGGCGGGCGATCCTCGCGGCGCTTCTGCTCCTGCTTGGGCGGCTCGGTGCGTGGAGGCTCCGGCGGGGGTGGTTCGGTTTTCGGCGGCTCCCGCGGCGGGGGCTCTTTTTGCGCCGGTTCTTTCTCGACTACCGCAGTCGCTTCCTGTTGAACTTCTTCGTCTGCCATGCAAAAATCCTCAGTTTCTTTCGCCGCCTCTGGCGCGGCGTCATCGGACGGCGCCCGGAATGACTATTCCGCCGACAACCTCGCCCATTCTAGCGCCACGCGACCGGCGGGCCGCAACTTCACGGTCACCGCGCTGCGGCCGATCAGGTCCGCGATCAGGCCGCTGCGCGCTTTTTGAAAATCTCCGCGTTCGGACGCGCCTTCGGGCCGCGCCGCGCCTAAAATGCGCCGGATACGACGATGATAGCGCCAGGGACGCTCGCCGCCCATCCTGCGGGCCTGCCGGCGCGACATCTTGGACTGCGTTTCGCGATAAATGCCGCACAGATCGCGCAAATACTGAGGCGAGCAGCCGAACTCCGCGATCATGCGCATCAGCGATTCTTTCAGATCCGCCGCCTCGGCGAACTGTTTCCATTCAAGCGTCCGGCCCAGCAGCCAGATACAGTCCTTGTCCGCCGATTTGGCCGCTTCAAGCCGCTCGCCGGCTTCTTCAAACACCGCTCCGAGCGAAGCGTCCACGGCCGGGGCGAGCGCCAGGGCCATGCTGATCGTCTTGCCTTCCGGCCCGGCGAAATCCTTGAGATTCGTCTCCGTGAAGCGATGGAACAGGCGCTCGATCTCGCGCGCAAGGCCGATCAGCGCGTCCCAGGCGCCATAGACCGCGAAATCGTCGCCGGCGGAATAAATCACGGTGACTTTGCGCCAGAATTCGGGCATCGAGCACAGCACTTCAAGCTCGCCGGCGAAGAACTGCTTGTACATCACCGAAAGCTGGATGTGTTCCTCGATGGTCTGGGCGCGGCGAATCCGGATTCCGAAATTATCGACGTCGCCGCGCAGCACTCCCCAGGTGTGGAGTCCGGTGGCGCGCGCCGCGAGCGTGGAGGTCGAAGCCGGTTCTCGGCCATCGTCGCTGGGCGCGGCGTGGCGGGCAAACGGCAGCGCGTCGGGTTGCGATCCAGCCAGGCTCCAGACGTGCTTGCCGCTGGTAGTCAGGATGCGCCCCGGCGTCTCCGGAGACCATCCGGCCGACTCGGCGTCGCGCAGCTTCATCCCGAGTTGTCCGGCGAAATAATCCTGCGCTTCCGGGTTCGCGGTGACCGGCTCCGCGTTGAATCCGCCCTTTTCAAGCGGCGTTCCGCGGCGATGATTCATCGCTTCTCCCAGACGACGGCGCACATCGCTCCAGTCGCCGAGATTTTCGGTGGCGCTCCACAGCAGCCGCAGCAATCCATCGCTGAGCGCCGCGATTTCCCGCGCCGCCGCTTCCAGAAATGCTTCGGCCGCCGCGCGCGATTCTTCCGGAAGAACCACCAGAAACTGCCCGCCGCCGCTTGATCCGAGAAGAATTTTGGCGAGTCCCAATTCGGCCAGCAGCGCGCGCGGCAGCACTTCGCTTAAAAGGCTGATCCAGTGGGAGCGGCCGGTGAAGACCTGATCGTGGTCGCGCTCGGCCGGCGCGAACAGAAATTCGTCGATACCGAGGATTTTTCCTTGCAGGAAGACTTGCACGGACATCGTGGCGAAATCAACACTTTAGCACGCGCGGCGGCCGGGCGGATCGCGGGCGATAAACTTTTTTTTTAGCGCGCCGCGAGGCTCGCCTGCCTGGACTCCAACTCAAGCAGCGCTTGCTTGATCGGCAGCCCGCCGCCGAATCCGGTCAGCTTGCCGCTCGCGCCGATCACCCGATGACACGGGATGACGATCGGAATCGGATTCTGCCCGTTCGCCGCGCCCACCGCTCGCGAGGCTTTCGGATTGCCGACGCGTTTCGCCAGTTCGCCATAGGAGATCGTTTCGCCGTAAGGGATTTCGCGCAAGCGCCGCCAGACGCCGCGCTGGAACGCCGTGCCCTCCGGCGCGATGGGCAAATCGAACTGCTCGCGTTTTCCGGCAAAATATTCGCGCAACTGGCGCGACGCCTCGCCGACGGGACCGCGCGGCGATTCGCGCCAGGACGGCTCCGGACGCGCGGGCTTGCCGTTTTTCGGAAATTCGATACGCCGCACGGCCGCTTCATCGCCGGCGATCAGCAGCGTGCCGATGGGAGTTTCGAGATAAACGTAATTCATTGACAGCTCCTCCAGAAATACATGGCCGCGTAGGCTCGCCAGGGACGCCACGCTTCGGCGTCGCGCGCGACGGGACGCAGGTAAAGGTCGCCGGCGGGAAACGCGTCGGGCTCGCCCAGGCGCATCGCGATGTACTGCGCGGTCCACGGTCCGATGCCGGGAATTTCGGTGATCACGCGCTCGAACTCCTCCGGCGGGAGCGAGGAGTCGAATGGAATTTTTTTCAGCGCGGCGGCCTGGGCCAGGCCGCGGATGGATTGCGCACGCTGCCGGGTGAGCCCGAGCGGCGCCAGATCGGCTTCGGCGAGCGATTGCGGCTCGGGAAATAAGAAGCCTCCGTCGAAGGGCTGGCCAAAGGCGGCGGCGACGCGCCCGGCAAGCGTCGAGGCTCCTTTGACGCTCACCTGCTGGCCGAGGACCGCGCGGACGGAGATTTCGAAGCCGTCCCAGCAGCCCGGCACGCGCAGGCCGGCGTATTCGCGAACGATCGGCTTCAGGCGGGGATCGCGCTTCAGGTGCGCGGCGACCTCGCGCGGGTCGGCGCCGGCGTCAAAAATTTTGCGCACGCGCTCCACGATGCGAAACAACGGCGCCGGATCGGGATAGCGGATGCGCAGCTCGAGCGAATTCCTGTCGCCGGGACGGACCGAGATTGCGCCGGGGCGGCCATCCAGATATATCGTTCGACGATATTCTTCCGCCGTCGCCGTTTCGACGCCGGGAATGGCGCGCGGCGCGAGAAATCCCAGCAGCGAGTGCCAATCGTAAGGCGGCCGGTACGCCAGACGAAATTTATAAACGCCCGGCTCATGAGCGTTTTGCGGGTTCGATTTGCGCAGCTCGCGCGGCGCGCGGCCGTATAATTCCCCCAACGTCGCATTGAAGCGGCGGATGCTGCCGAATCCCGCCGCCAGGGCGATCTGGGTCATGGGCAGGTTCGTCTCGTCGATCAGCTTTTTGGCGAAATGCACACGCCGCGTCCGCGCCACCGCGACCGGCGTTGCGCCCAGGTAACGAAGAAACAGGCGCCGCAGATGGCGCGCGCCGATGCCCAGCCTCGCCGCTAAATCCTCGACGCCGGAATTATCGAGCGCGCTTTCTCCGATCAGCTTAAGCGCGCGCGAAACCGTCGCGCTCGTTCCCAGCCAGGCGGGCGTGCCGGGCGACGCCTCCGGGCGGCAGCGCAGGCACGGACGGAATCCGGCTTCGGCCGCGGCGGCCGCGCTCGGAAAATAGCGGACGTTTTTTTCCTTCGGCGCGGGCGCCGGACAGATCGGACGGCAGTAAATCCCGGTGGTGACGATGCCGATGAAAAATCTTCCATCGAATCGCGCATCGCGCGCCAGGCGCGCGCGTTGATAAACTCGGGGGTCCATCTTGTAGGAATTATCGCCGAAGCGGGACGCCGGAACTGGCCGTTTTCGGACCTCAACCGGGACGATGGACTGACCTACAGCATCGGCTGAACGGAGCGGAGCACGGTGCCGGCGATGATCTCGGCGCCTTGCGCGGTGGGATGAATCCCGTCCGCCTGAATGTAACGCAGATCCCTGGTGACGATGTCCGCCATCAGAAACGGAATCAGCTTCACTTTGTACTTCGCCGCCAGATCTTTATAGATCTGCTCGAAGCCGCGGATATAATCGCGCCCGTAATTGGGCGGCAGCGTCATGCCGGCGAGCACCACCTTCGCGCCCGCCTGCTGAAACGCGACGATCATTTTTTCCAGATTCGCCTTGGTGGCTTCAAGCGGCATCCCGCGCAGACCGTCGTTGCCGCCCAGTTCGAGCAAAACGATGGAGGGATGCAGCGAGATCGCCGAATCGATCCGCGACACGCCTCCTTCGGTCGTATCGCCGCTGATTCCGAGGTTCACCACGCGCCACGGTTTGTGTTCCGCGTCGATTTTTTTCTGCAAATCGTCGGGAAAACTTTGCCCGGGCGCAAGACCGAAGCCGGCGCTGATACTGTCGCCGAACACCGCCAGCACTTTGCGATCGTCCGGCGGCGCCGGCGGCGCGGGCGCGGAAGCGGCGGGCGGGGCAGGCCGTGGATCCTCGGCCGCCTGTTCGTGAGTGGTCGAGCACGCGCTCAAAAATATCAGCGCGAAAAAGAAAAAGCACCACATCTGCCCTCATAATAATAGATGTGAGCGCGGCGATTATTGAAGCGCGAAATGTGAGCAAAAGCATCGATACCGGCACGCATCGCGTGGAGATTTTGCGGAACGTCGATTTCCAGGTTCCCGCCGGACAATTCGTGGCGATCATGGGCGCCTCCGGCAGCGGAAAGAGCACGCTGCTCGGCTTGCTCGCCGGGCTGGACGCGCCGACGGCGGGCCGAATCATTATCGACGGCCAGGACATTACCGGGCTGAGCGAAGATAAACTCGCGATCCTGCGCGGGCGCAAGATCGGATTCGTGTTCCAGTCCTATCAACTGATTCCCACGCTGACGGCGGAAGAAAACGTTCTGCTGCCTTACGAGCTCGCCGGCGGCGATGTTTCCGCGGGCACGGCGCGGGCGCGCGAGCTGCTGGAAAGCGTCGGCTTGAGCGGCCGGCTGGATCATTACCCGGTGCAGCTTTCCGGAGGCGAGCAGCAGCGTGTCGCTCTGGCGCGCGCCTTCATGGGCCGCCCGCCGATTCTGATGGCGGACGAGCCGACGGGCAATCTCGACAGCGGCAACGGCGCGCACGTGCTCGATCTGCTGATCACGCTGAACCGGCGCGAAGGCGCCACGCTGGTCCTGGTGACGCATGACATTTCCCTTACCCGCCACGCCGACCGCATCATCACGCTGCGCGACGGCATGATTATCGCGGATCAATTGCGCGCCTCCGAAGTTCCCTCCGGAGTCGCACCGTGAATCTTTCGCTGCGCACGGCGGCTCGCATTGCCTGGCGCGAAACGCGGTCGTCGCTGGCGAAATTTTTGTTCGTGGTGCTGGCCGTCGCCGCCGGTGTCGGCGCGCTCAGCGGCGTTCGCGGCTTCAGCGATAATTTTCACGCCATGCTGACGCGCGAAGCGCGGACGGTGATGGCCGCCGATCTGGCGGCGCGGCAGTTTCAATTGCCGAATGAACGTCAGCTCGCCATGCTCGATTCGCTCCAGGCGCGGGGAGTCGAATACACCTGGATCACGGAAACGGTTTCCATGGCGGAGGCGAAAAACAGCGGCGCGCCGCCGGTACTCGCCGCGCTGAAGGCCGTCGATCCCACACAGTATCCCTACTACGGCGAGATGAAGCTCAACCCGGCGATGCCGCTGCGCGAGGCGCTGAAGCCGGATACGGCGGTGGCGGGCGAGGATCTGCTGATGCGCCTGCACGGGAACGTCGGCGACACGATCAAGGTCGGCGAGAGCGATCTGCGCATCGCCGCGGTGATCGTCTCCGAACCCGACCGCATGTCGGCGAGCCTCAACATCGGCCTGCGGCTGATGATGTCGCGCCAGGCGTTCGAGCGCACCGGCCTGATGCAGCTCGGCAGCCGCGCCTCGGAACGGTATCTGTTCAAGCTGCTGCCCAACGCTCCGCCGGTCGAACAGGTGCGGCGCGAAATCCGGCGCGCGCTGCCCGATTCGATGATCTCCGATTTCCGCCAATCCCATCCGATCGTCACCAGCGGGCTCGATCAGGCGACCACGTTCCTTAGCTTGATCAGCCTGATTGCGCTGATCGTCGGCGCCATCGGCGTCGCCATGGCGATGCACGCGCATTTGCAGCAGAAAATGGACCACATCGCGGTGATGAAGTCGCTGGGCGCGACCTCGCGCGAGATTATCCGGATCTACACCGTGCAAACGCTGATGCTCGGGATCTTGGGAGGGCTCGGCGGAATCGCCATCGGCCGCGCCGTCGAACAGATTTTCCCGCTGCTGATCAGAAAATATTTTCCGGTCGATTCCCCCATGAGCTGGCACGTGGAGGCGGCCGCGCAAGGCATCGGCATCGGCGTGCTGACCACGCTTCTGTTCACGGTCCCGCCGCTTCTGGCGATCCGCCGGATTCGCCCGGCGCTGATTCTTCGCCGCGGGATGCCGGAAACCAGGCCGCCGGTGGTGCGCCGCATCGTCGAAGCGCGAGCCGCGCTGGCCGCCGGCGGATTCATTCTGGCCGGCATTGGACTCATCGCGTCGTGGCTGGCGGGCTCGGCCAAAGTCGGCGAATATTTCGCGGGCGGGCTCTTCACCAGCCTCGTTGCGCTTTCGATTGTTTCCTGGCTCCTGCTGCGGTCGATTCGCGCGTTTCTCGACCGCTCGCCATGGCGCATCCCGCCGCTGGTCCGGCAGGGGATGGCGAATCTGTACCGGCAGGGGAATCAGGCACAGGCGATTCTGGTAGCGCTCGGGCTCGGCGTGATGTTCACGCTGACGGTCTACATGGTGCAGGACTCGCTGGTCGGCCAGATTCTCGAAACCGCGCCGCCGGGCGCACCCAACGTTTATCTGGTCGGAGTAACGCAGGCGCAGGTGGATCCTTTGAAAGAGCTGCTGGCTCATCAGCCCGGCGTTCTGCATGCGCCGATTTTCGTTCCGCGCGTTTCGGCGCGATTGAAATCGATCAACGGCTTCCTGGTGGGCGTAAGATTCCGCGGCGCGACGACATTGATGTGGGAGGATTCACAGCCGAATGATTTGCGCGTGACGGAAGGGTCCTGGTGGCGGAGCGCCGCGCGGGAGCCGAATGCCGCCGCGGTCGTTTCCGTGAATGCGGAAACCGCCAAACGGCTGGGAATTTCCATCGGCGACTGGATCGAGATGGAGGCGTCCGGCCGCCCGATTCGCGCCCGCGTGGTCGCGCTGCACGAATGGGAGCAGCGCAGATTTATGCCGGCCAGCAACTGGGTTTTCAATCCGCCCGCGCTCGCCGGATTGCCGGTGTCTTTCGACGGCGCGGTGCGCATCGATCCGCCGCAAGTCGCCGCCTTCCAGCGCGCCTCGTTCGATAAATTCCCGACGGTGACGGTGGTGAACATCGCCGACGCGCTCGAAATTGTGCAGCAGGTGATCGATCAGATCGCGCTGGTGATCCGGTTCCTGTCGGGATTCGCGATCCTGGCGGGCGCGGTGATCCTGGCCGCGAGCGTCGCCGGAACGCGATTCCGCCGTATCCGCGAAGTGGTCATCCTGAAAACGCTGGGCGCGACCCGGCGGCACATCGCGCGAATCTTTTCGGTGGAGTTTCTCACGCTGGGCGTGGTCGCGGGCGTGCTCGGCGCGGTTCTGGCCACGATTTTTTCCAGTCTGGTGATGAAGCGCCTTCTCGACGCCAGCTTTCAATTCGATCCGAAGGCGGCGCTGGCGGGCATTGTCCTGTCCGCCGTGCTGGCGAACGCATCCGGATGGCTCGCCAGTTTTCGCATCTTACGCCGGAAGCCGCTGGAAGTTCTGCGCGAGGAGTAAGCGATTCAGGCTCTCGCCGCCCACGGCGCGCCCGCGCAGGCTTGAAATTCCGGGATGGCGGCCCCGTGCCTCTGCCGCCACAACGAATAGTCGTTTCGCAGATCGGCCCATAGAATCCCGGGGCGGTTGAAACTGCGTCCGAAACGCCTGCCGCTACCGGCAGCCGGATTTGCAGCTTTTCCGGTCCGCTTTGCAGGATTTTTTCGCCTGCTTGGTGGTGGCGCGATTCATGCAGAACTGATAATTCGCGTCGCACCGGTTCTTGCATTGCGCTTTTCGGCTGGCCGCGAAGACCGGACTGGCGAGGCTCAAAACCACAACCGCGGCGAAAAGTCGCATCTGTTAACTCTCCCGCAAACTGGATCGTCTGAACTACGAGTGTACATTAGAGGGAAAGATCCTAAGGCGTTCCACCGAGGTCATGACCCAAAATACGGCAACGGATGTTACCAAAACCGACCAGGTCTTAGAGTCCATCCCGATTCGCCTAAAAATCGATGCCGCCCAGCAGTTCAGAAGGTTTTTTGTCGAAGGCTTTGGCGATCGATAAGAGGCTTTCGATGCTGGGCAGATTCGTTCCGCGCTCGATCGCGCTGATCTGGGAGACGCTCAACTTGGTTTGCGCCGCCAGATCTTTCAAGGACCAGTCCCGCTCGACGCGCAGCATCTTGATCGCGTGGCCCAGGCGCTCGCGAAGGCGATCCTGCGGGGCGCGCCCGATGCCGAACGTCTCGATCGCATTCTTCAGCGCTTGCCTAAGCTGCGCGAGCGAAAACGGTTTCGCGAGATAATCGAACACCTTCAGCTTGAACGTCGCGCGCATGTCCTCGAGCGACGGATAGCCGGTCACGACGATCACGCACAGCCCCGGCCAGCGCGCCAGCAGTTGTTCGAGCACCTTTTCGCCGCTCGCCTCGCCCATTTTCATGTCGAGCAGGACGATATCGGGCAGCCGCTCGGCGCAGCCTTCGAACAATTCGCTGGGCGTGGCGAAGCTGCGCACCGAATAAACGCGCTCGTCCTTGAGCAAATCCTCGATGTAGTTGCGGAAATCCAGGTCGTCGTCGAGCACCGCGACGTCCGCCGTGGTTTCCACCGCCGCCGCTTCCATCACGTAGTCATGATAACGCCGCGCTGCGCAGGGCGGGACCCTGCCGCTAGGCGTGGACCGGCAGCTCCTTGGCGATCTCGCCCACCACCGCCTTGGCGTCGCCGAACAGCATCAACGTGCGCGGCATATAGTACAGCTCGTTGTCGATGCCCGCGAATCCCGGATTCATGCTGCGCTTGATCACCATCACGGTCTGCGCTTTATCGACATCGAGAATCGGCATCCCGTAAATCGGGCTGTTCTTATCGTGCCGGGCCGCCGGATTCACCACGTCGTTGGCGCCGATCACCAGCGCGACATCGGTCTCGGCGAAATCCTGATTGATGTCTTCCATCTCATGCAGCCGATCGTACGGAATATCGGCTTCGGCCAGCAGAACATTCATGTGCCCTGGCATTCGACCGGCCACCGGATGAATGGCGAACTGCACGTCCACGCCGCGCTTCACCAGCGAATCCGAAAGCTCGCGTAATTTATGCTGCGCCTGCGCGACCGCCATGCCGTATCCGGGAACGATGATCACTTTGCGCGCGCTCGATAAAATCTGCGCGGCATCCTCGGCCGTGGCCGACCGCACGGGTCTTTGTGCCGCCTTTGTGGACCCGCCCTCCTGCACCTGCCCGAAAGCGCCGAACAAAACGTTGGTGAAGCTGCGATTCATGGCCTTGCACATGATCACGGAAAGAATGAATCCCGAGGAGGCGTTCACCGCGCCGGCGATGATCAGCAGGCGATTTCCCAGCGCGAATCCCATCGCGCAGCACGCCGCGCCCGCGTAGGAGTTGAGCAGCGCGATCACGGTCGGCATGTCGCCGCCGCCGATCGGCAGAATCAGGAGCACGCCAAACAGCAGCGATAATCCCGTGTACGCCGGAAAAACCCAGGGCGGCGCGGGCTCATAAATCATCCACGCGCCGAGCGCGACCGCGATCGCGAACAGCGTCAGGTTCACGAAGTTCTGGCCCTTGTACGTCATCGGACGCGTGGGAATGATTTCCTGCAATTTTCCGAACGCCATCACGCTCGCCGTGCAGGTGAGATAGCCGAGCACGGTTTCGATCACGATCGCGCACATCGTCGCGCCGGTCAGCGGGTGGCCTTCGGCGATCGCCTTGTAATAATCGGCCGTTCCCACCAGCGCGGCCGCGAAGGCGCCGAAGGCGTGCGAAAGCGCGGTCAACTGGGGCACGGCGGTCATCGGCATCAGGTACGCCAGGGGCGCGCCGATTGCCGCGCCGATGGCCATGCTGACGAGAATCCACTCGAAACTGACCACTTCCTGACGCAAAAGCGTGCCAATAATGGCGAAAAGCAGCCCAAATTCGCCGGAAATGACGCCGCGCCGCGCGGTGACGGGCGAACTGAGCCATTTGATGGAAAGGACGATCGTCAGGGCGGCGACGATATAGGCGGCCTGCCAGATTCCCGGCGCCGCTTCTGCTCCCGGCGTCACTTGTTCTCCTTTTTCTTGAACATCTTAAGCATGCGGTCCGTAATCAGGAATCCGGCCACGATGTTGATCGTCGAGGAGGTCACCGCGATGCAGCCGAGCACGCGGCTGAGCGTGGGCGAATCGCCCGCTCCCGAAATCAGAATCGCGCCGACCACCGAGATCGCCGAAATCGCGTTGGTCAGCGACATCAGCGGCGTGTGCAGCAACGGCGAGACGCGGCGCACCAACTCCAGCCCGAGCGGAACAGCCAGCACCAGGACGTACAAGCTGACTTCTAATTCATTCGACATAAATTCCGATTGATCTCATAGGAGCGGGCGGCGCGGCGTCCTAGGCATTGACTCCAAGCAGCGCCTGCACTTTCGGATTCACCACTTCCCCGCCGCGCGCGACCAGCGTTTCGCGCGTGATCTCGTCGTTCAGATCGAGGTTCAGCTGGCCGTCCTTGGTAATCATGTTCTTCAGGAAGGTCACGATATTGCGCGCGTACATTTCGCTGGCGTGGCGCGGCACCGTGGCCGGCACATTCACCGGACCGAGCACCATGACGCCCCGCTCGACGACCGTTTCGCCGGCGCGGGTGACTTCGCAGTTGCCGCCGCGCTCCGCCGCGAGATCCACCAGGATCGATCCGGGAGCCATGGCGCGCAGCATCTCGCGCGTGACCAGCAGCGGCGCTTTCTTTCCGGGAACCGCGGCCGTGGTGATCACCACGTCCTGTTCCTTCATCACCTGCGCCATTTGCTCGCGCTGGCTGCGGATCGCGGACTCGCTGAGCGCCTTGGCGTAGCCGCCCTCACCTTCGCCGCTTTCTTCCATTTTGATGCTGACGAATTTTGCGCCGAGGCTTTCGATCTGCTCCTTGACGGCCGCGCGCACGTCATAGCCGCTGACCACGGCGCCCAACCGCCGGGCGGTGGCGATCGCCTGCAAGCCGGCGACGCCGGCGCCGATCACCAGCACGCGCGCCGGAGGCATGGTTCCGGCGGCGGTGGTCATCATGGGGAACAGGCGCGGCAGATTCACCGCGGCCAGCAGCACGGCCTTGTAGCCGGCAATGGAGGCCATCGAGGAAAGCGCGTCCATCGACTGGGCGCGCGTGATGCGCGGCACCAGATCCATCGAAAACAGCGTGGCGCCGGCCTGCGCGTAGCGCGCCGCAATCGCCGGGTCGCTCAACGGATCGCAGAAGCCGATGGCGATGATGTCGCGGCCGGGCGGCTCCGCCGGCACCCGGACGTGCAGCAGGATCCGCGCGTTTTCCCGCACATCGGCGGCCGGACCCACGCGCCCGCCCTTGGCGATATATTCGTCGTCGGTGAAACCGGATTCCAGTCCCGCGCCGGATTCGATCCAGGTTTCCACCCCCGATTTCTTCAGCAGATCGAGCACGCGCGGCGTCGCCGCGACGCGCCGCTCCGATGGGAAATTTTCTTTGAGAACGCCAACCGTGAGTGCCAAAACTCGATGGGACCTTTCGAAGAACGCCGCCGCGGCGCTTTTACGCTTGTGGCCGGCCGGTGCGAACCACAAACTATCATAGCGTCTTCGGAGGCTCTTGCGGCGGCGCGCGTCCCGGCAGCGCGCTCTATCCGGCCTTTCCGAAGCGCAGCCGCCACGGCGTCACCATGCCTTCGGCCACGATGTGGCTGGTGAGCTTCGACTCTCCGCCGCCGCGCGCGCGAAAAATGATGGGAACTTCGGCGAGGCTCGCGCCGGACCGCCACAGCCGGTACTTCAGCTCGATCAGGAAGGCGTAGCCCGAGGCGGCGGCGCGCGAAGGATCGATCCGGCGCAGAGCCTCGGTGCGCAGCAGCATGAAACCGGAGGTGCAGTCCTGAACCGGCAGTTTCGTAATCGCGCGGGCGTAGAGATTGCCGCCTACGCTCAGCGCGCGGCGCCAGAATTCCCAACCGTCGACGCCGCCGTCGCGCGTGTACCGCGACCCGATGACGACGGCGTGCGATTGGCCGGCGGCGACGAGCGCATCCAGGTGCGCCGGATCGTGCGAGAAATCGGCGTCCATGGTGATCACCGCGTCCACCCGATCGAGCGATGCCGCGAATCCCGCCAGGTACGCCTTGCCCAATCCTTCGCGGCGCGCCCGAACCAGCAAATCGAGTTTCGGAAATTGCGCGCGCAGGCGCTTCACCGTTGCCGCCGTGCCATCGGGAGAACTGTCGTCGATCACCAGCACTTCGACGCCGGGCGCGGCCTTGAAGATCTCGCGCACCATCGCTTCGATGTTGGCGTTCTCGTTAAAGGTCGGCAGCAGCACGCGGATGCGCACGATTCAATCCAGCTTGGGAACCAGAATCGCATATCGCGTGTTGCGCAGCGCGATGCGGTAACGGCGCTCGATCGCATGCATCAGATGGATCGAAAAATTGTCGGGGCGGACCAGCTCGCCGCCGGGCAGGCCGATCTCGATCGTCGAGAAGCGGTAGGTCTCGATCATGTTCACCAGTTCGGATTCGGGGAGCTTGCCTAAGGCGATCTGCGCGGGAACATAGAACATGTCGATCTCCTCGGCTTTTCCGGCGGCGAAACAAACCAGCGGATTGGCGCAGAAGGCGCGGCCGGAGTGATCCGCGATAAATTCGATGGTCTGGTGAAATTCCTGCTCGAGCCGCGGCGCGGCGGCAAATTCGGCGGCCTCTTCGGCGAGCACCGGCGGGGCGAGCGCGGCGGGCGCAAGCAACGGCGCCAGCAGCAGCACGGCAAAAATGCCGGACGGCAATTTTTCAAAATCCGCCAGCGCGACGGCCAGAATCACGGCGTCCAGGAGCATCGCATCAAAAAAAATATTGCGATCGACGCCATAACCGCCGGAAAAGAAGAAGGCGATGGCGTGCGCGGCGGCGGCCGCCAGCACCAGCAAGCGGCGCGGCGCGGAAGCGGCGTTTGGCCAGGACCACAGGAGGAATACCGCGACGGGAATCTGAAACATCGCGGCATAATTCGCCGAGCGCAGCACCGCGGCGCGAATCGAATATGTCCTCGCGCTGGTCATGTGGGCCAATAAATACGGTCCGTCCACGGCTCGGGCGGCGAGAAACAACACGAGCGAGGCGGCAAGACACGCGCCCGCCCAGATCAGAAAAGGTCTCCATGCGCGACCGAGCAGCAGGTACGCGCCAATCGCCAGCGGAATCGCGAAAAGATTGTGTTTCGTGAACAGACACAATGCAAAAAGAACGGCGGATAGGCTGAGGATTCGCGGCGATTCGGGATTTTTCAAAAAGGCGCAAAATCCGGCGAGCCCGAATACGGTGGCGAACAACTGCGGGTCGTTCATGCCGATGCGGTCCGGAGAAAAGACCGCGAGCCAGACGATGAAGCTAAGGGCAGCGTACAATCCCGGCGCGAGGCCGCGCGTGAAGCGCCGGACGATGGCCGCCAGCAGAATTGCAATCAGCGCCAGCGAGACGAGAGAAACGTAGCGTCCGGCGGCGTTGACGCCGCCCAGGAAACGCCCGAGAAATCCGATGACATGAAAGGAAACGGGCGGATAATTCACCACCGTGTAGCGCGGAACGGAGCCGTAAAGCGGAACACCCTGAGCCGCCATTGTCTGGCGATACGCGTTCCAGCCTTCGTTGAATATAATTTCGTAATCGGCGAAGGCGCGCGCGACCGGATAGGCGAGCGTGATTAACGCGAGCGCCGCCAGGGCCGCGACGGCGGCCGTCCACGCCCGCCGGTTCGCGTAAGAGTCGCCCGAAACGGAGGGGATCAAGAGGGCAGCGGTCCCGAAAACGGCGCGCAGCGGCATCAGCGGAAATCTTCCTGAAGCGCGTCCAGCGCCGCCGAGCCGGGGCACAGTTTTTCGAATGAAATTTTGGCCAGCGCTTGCGCCGGAGTATTGTTCAGCTCGTGCATATCCGGCACGGATTCGTCGATGTACAGCAATCCCGTGACAACCTCGCCTTTGCCGTGATGCTCGGAGAGATAATCGAGCACCTTTTCGCGATCGGTGGGGTCATAATCGGGCGGAACGCCTTTGAAACGGACGACGCTGCCGTCGTGCATGGCGACGCTGACGGCGCCGTTGCGTCCGATGGTCGCGAGAATTTCCGAAGCGGGCGGCACGAAATCGGTCTCCGTCGCCTTGAGCATGTTGTTGCGGGTGTAGAGATAACTTTTGGTCGATCCGGCGTGATCGTTAAAGGTCACGCAGGGCGAAACCACGTCCACCAGCGCGAAGCCGCGATGCGACAGCGCCGCTTTAAGGATCGGCACGAGTTGCTCTTTATCGCCCGAAAAGCTTCGTGCCACGAAGGTCGCGCCCAGGCTCAGCGCGAGCGCGACCGAATCAATGGGCGCCATGCGGTTGGGCTCGCCTTTCTTGCTCTTGGAGCCCACGTCGGCCGAGGCGGAAAATTGGCCCTTGGTTAATCCGTAGACGCCGTTATTTTCGATGATGTACAGCATCTTGAGATTGCGGCGGATGGCGTGGCACATGTGGCCCAGGCCGATCGAAAGAGAATCGCCGTCGCCGGAAACGCCGATGTAGGTCAGCTCGCGGTTGGCGGCGCTGGCTCCGGTGGCGATGGCGGCCATGCGGCCGTGCGCGGAATTGAAGCCGTGCGCGCCGCTCACAAAATAAGTGGGCGTTTTCGAAGAACAGCCGATGCCGCTCATCTTGGCCAGCATATGCGGGGCGAGAGAAATTTCCCAGCAGGCGCGAATGATCGCGGCGGTGATCGAATCATGACCGCAGCCGGCGCAGAGCGTCGACATGGAGCCTTCGTAATCGCGAATGGTCAGCCCCAGCTCATTGCGATGCAGGCTGGGGTGGATAGCGGTCGGCTTAGCTATGGACGGCACGTTCGGTGAGCTCTCCCAATTGACTGGTAATTCGATCGGTGACGCGCCTGGCGCTGAGCGGGAACCCGCCGTAAACGCAGATGCTGCGCAGCTTGTCTTTGGCGACCCCGGTTTCCAGAAGCAGCAGCGATTTCATCTGCGCGTCGCGGTTCTGCTCGACGATGAAGTTGAATTCGTGATCGTTGAGGAACTGCTCCACGCTTTCCGGGAAGGGAAACGCGCGGATTCGCATAAAATCGGCGGCGATGCCGCGCGATTGCAGAACATCGAGCGCCTCGCGCACCGCCGCGTCGCAGCCGCCCAGCGTCACCACGCCGAACTGCGCGCGGCTGCGCCGCTCGATGACCGGCGCGGGAACGAATTTCGCCGCCGCCCGGTGCTTGCGCAGCAGGCGATCGACCACCTCCTGGTATTCGTCGGGCATTTCGGTGTAAGCGCCGGTGCGGCTGTGGCCCGATCCGCGCGTGAAGTACGCGCCTTTGGAGCTCACGCCGGGCAGGGTGCGCGCGGCGACGAAATTTTCATCTTCGGGCGAATAGCGGAAAAATTTCTGGATCTGCTCGAGCTGCGCGGCGTCGAGCACGCGGCCGCGATCCGGGCGATAGGAATCGTCCCATTTGAGGCGCGGCACCACCCAGTCGTTCATGCCGATATCGAGATCGGACAGCAGGAACACCGGCGTCTGAAAGCGCTCGGCCAGATCGAAGGATTTGACGGCGAACTCGAAGCATTCCGCGGGATTGGCCGGATACAGACAGATGTGCTTGGTGTCGCCGTGCGAAGCGTAGGCGCATTCGAGCAGATCGCCTTGCTGGGTGCGCGTGGGCATGCCGGTGGACGGGCCGACGCGCTGGATATCCATCACCACCGCGGGAATCTCGGCGTAGTAAGCCAGCCCGAGCAGCTCGTTCATCAGGGAAATGCCGGGACCCGAGGTGGAGGTGAAGGCGCGCGCGCCGTTCCAGCCCGCGCCAATCACCATGCCGATCGCCGCCAGCTCGTCTTCGGCTTGAATGATGCAGCAGTTCATCGCGCCGGTTTCCGGATCCTTGCGGTATTTCTTGCAGAAATCGGTGAAGGCGTCCATCACCGAAGTCGAGGGCGTGATGGGATACCAGGCGGCGACCGTCGCGCCGGCGTAAAGACAGCCCAGCGCGGTTGCGGTGTTGCCGTCAATCAGGATTTTGTCGCGGTTGGCGTCCATTTTTTCAAGACGGAACGGCAGCGGATCGAAATGTTGCCTGGCGTAGTCAAAACCCAGATGCAGGGCCTTGTGATTGGACTCGCGCAAAGCTTTTTTCCTGGCGAATTTTTCGTCGAGAAGCTGCTCGACCACGCCCATGTCGACGTCGAGCACGGCGATCAGCGCGCCGGCGTAAGCGATGTTCTTCATCAGGATGCGCTCCCGCGATTCGCGGAAGTTGGCGTTGCACATTGCGGCTAGAGGCACGCCCAAAAACGTCACATCCTCGCGATGCAGGTGCGGATCGAGCGGCCAGGTGGAATCGTACAGCACGTATCCGCCCTGGCGAACCTCCCGGATATCGCGCTCATAGGTCTGCGAATTCATGGCGACCATCAGATCGTAATCGAGAGCGCGCGCGGTGTATCCGTCTTTATTGACGCGAATTTCATACCAGGTCGGCAGGCCCTGGATGTTCGAAGGAAAAAGATTTTTTCCGGAAACCGGGATGCCCATGCGAAAGATCGCCTGCATCAGCAGACCGTTGGCGCTGGCCGATCCGGTGCCGTTCACGTTGGCCAGCTTGATCGCGAAATCGTTGACGCGGACGGCCTTTTCTACGCCTGCGCGCAGCATGCGGCCCTCCCGGCATACGGCGTGATCAGTTCAAATTTCTGCATGTCCCAGGCGGCGGTGGGACAGCGCTCGGCGCAAAGGCCGCAGTGGACGCACAGGTCCTCGTCTTTGATCATGAGTCGTTTGGTTTGCGGCAGCGGCGCGGAAACGTACAAATCCTGGGTGAGGTTCAGGGCGGGCGCGGAAAGCCGCTGCCGCAGATCCTCTTCGGCGCCGTCGCGCGTAATCGTTAGACACAAAAGCGGGCAAATATCGACGCAGGCATCGCATTCGATGCATTTTTCCGCGGTGAATACCGTTTGGACATCGCAGTTGAGGCAGCGCTGAACCTCCCTCGCAGTCTGCTCCGGACTGAAGCCGAGCTCGACCTCGATGCTCAGTTTTTTGAACCGCTCGGTGAGATCGACATGCGTCATTTTCTGGCGCGGCGACGGATTGTAATCGTTGTGATAGCTCCACTCGGAAAGACCCATCTTCTGTGAAACCAAATTCATGCCGTAAGGGGGCCGATCCGTGACCGGGATCTGATGGCAATAATTATCGATGGAAATCGCGGCCTGATGCCCATGTTCCACCGCCCAGATAATATTTTTCGGACCCCAGGCTGCGTCGCCGCCGAAAAATACGCCTTCACGCGTGGACATGTAGGTTTTTTCGTCGACCACCGGGGCGTCCCATTTATCGAACTGCGCGCCGAGGTCACGCTCAAACCAGGGGAACGCGTTTTCCTGGCCGATGGCCAGAATCACGTCGTCGGCGGGCAGAAACACGGTGTCGATGACCTTGGCATTTTTCGCTTTCGCGTCCCATTCCAGGCGCTCGAACTCCATGCCAATCAATTTTCCGTTTTCGACGACGAATCGCCTGGGCGAATGATTGATGACGATCTCAACGCCTTCTTCCTCGGCGTCTTCCAGTTCCCAGGGCGAAGCCTTAAAATACGCGCGGGGGCGGCGCGCCATCACCTTGATGTCTTTCGCGCCCAGC
>Ga0209062_1000982_pt1 | contig 60766 bp, 52 predicted proteins | sample Coa_R2_2_FD_187158 | JGI IMG/M metagenome (GOLD analysis project Ga0209062, IMG submission 187158) | Surface soil microbial communities from Centralia Pennsylvania, which are recovering from an underground coalmine fire - Coalmine... | ecosystem: Environmental > Terrestrial > Soil > Unclassified... | reverse complement strand
AGGCATGAGGTCGTTCCTCCCGTCAAGGCATGGTTTGTGCATGCTTCTACGGTAGCAGATCGCACTCTGCCTCCCTCGTTTTTTCGATTGTTCAGGTACTTTTTCTTTAAGTTGACGCCTAAGGGGGTGTCCCCGCTCACTCTTCCCCTCCCTCGCCCCCGAAGGGGGCAAAAAAAGAAGAATTAAATAGCCCTGGGAATAGGATAGTGAAGCTTCCTACACCAGATCGGACGTGATATAATCGAGTCGATACGACAAGTTCCGGCGGTTTACGATGGTAAGGAGATACAGAATGCCCGCTAACAATGCTGATAATAGACGGCCACCGCGCAAAACCCCTATTTTTGGACAGGGGCATGGGCTGACGGACGAAGAGGGGCAGATGATACAACAGATGATCCGCGAGGAGTCAGGTTCTGCTCGCGAGCTGCATATCCCTCAGGAAGATCTGGCGCAGGAGGCAACTACGCAAATGTCGCCCGAAACGGCCAGGGTTATTGATGCCAGCAAAGTGCGCCAGGTGCTACAGTTGTTTAACCGCGACTACCTGTATGGTCAGGGGCGCTTCGATGAGTATAAAGATGGCCTGCTTTTGAAATGGGGCGATGGCTACTCGCGCAAGCATATCTGGATGACGGTCAAAGATGGCAACCTGGTTTTTGAAACCAGCCACGCTAAAAAGTGTGATAAGCCTTACTGCAACGGGACGCACCATATCCTTCCGCCAGACCTTTATATGAACCTGGATATTATCAATCAGGAACTGGGGGATCGTTTCCGTCGTCCGGTCTACGAACCCACTGAAGATTAGCGGGAGATGTTATGGCAATAGCGATTCTGGCCCTGGAAAAAGACCTCTTTTTCTCGGTAAAGATGCGCGACACCTTGCGTCATCACGAGATGGAGGTCACGACGGTCCGTACGCTGCCAGCCTTCGAGCAACGCTTGATGGCAAGCGGAGATGAGCGTCCTGCGCTGGTCATCATTAATACAGCGATCAAAGGAGTTGATTGGGAAGCGGCGATCTGCGAGGCGAGAGCGTATGGCTTCCCGGTGCTGGCTTTTGGCTCGCATATGGATCTGGAGGCGCGTGCCAGGGCACTGCGGGCGGGCGCGCAGAAAGTTGTCGCCAATTCCAAGTTCACCAGCGATATGGTGGGACTGGTCACACGTATGCTCAACAACCCAGCAGCCCTCGCAGCCGATGATGCAAGCGATTTTGTAGAGTAGGCACGTATTGCAGTGCCTACTCGCCTGTATTACCGCTGGTAATGGAAAGACGGTACCAGCAGGCGGTATCCAAACGGGAGCAGCGCAAGGCCGTATCCTAGCGGGCGTTTCTCATAGGAAGGCTGCTGACGGCGGTACGTCCAGCGGTTGTGAAGGAAGAGACGTCGAGCGTTGGGTGGAGTTTGTACAGGATGGTGCATCAGACGATAACGGGGTCGGTGGGCAATTCTTCCGCTCATGCATACTGCCTTTCTTTAATGTGTCCAATGAAGTCCACATTGCCAATTACTGCACTTCCATGCAGCACACCGCACGTAGACCGGCTACGTGTGTGGCCCCAGCCGGGCAAGGAACCGCTCATAGATGTTGATCGCGCTATTCTCGTCACGATCCATCACCAAGCCGCAGTTCCCACAGCGATACGTTCGTTGCCATAGCGGCATGTCCTTTTTGCGTTTGCAGCAATGACACATCTTCGTCGTACCGCGTTCACTTATTATATGTAATTCTTTCCCAAAGCGCAAACACTTATACGCAAGCATCTGCATAAAGCTGTAGAGGCCCCAATCATTATATACCATGCGGTTACGGAGCTGTCGCTTGCGTCGTTCTTTGGGGGTCTCCTTCTCCTGTTTTTTGATGACCATCTGCCGTTGGGAAAGATCGCCAATGACCACAGCCCTTTCAGCCAGTCGGCCCGCGATGAGATGAGACGCTTTATGCAGACAGTCTCGCTGTTTGTTGCGTTTCTGTTCGGAGACACGCTTGTACACGTTTGAGAGGTGAATATACCGACGTGATTTCTTTTTGCATTTATCACGCTTGGAGCGGATTTTGTCAAGTTGCTTGTTGTACCAACGATAACCTTTGAACCCGCCAATGTGGTAAAACCGTCCCTGATTGGAATAGCCCGTTGCAAGCGTCTTGATGCCCAGATCAAACGCCACAATGCCATCCTGGGACGCCTGCTGCTCTGCCTGTTCATACACAAACGAGCAATAATAGTTCCCTCGGGCATCACGGGAAACGGCTACTTCCCGAAAGCATGATGGTGGCGTTTCGGTCAGCTTGGCTCTGATATTGGGATAGCGTTTCGGTCCCCAGTTGCCCCCGCCTCCTGTGGGCAGGATAATCGTGCTGCCTTCAACAATCAAGTACATCGCCGGATAGCAGAGCGTAAAGAACTGGTGCCGTGGCTTGACGCGGGGAAACCCTGGTTTCTGTGCGCCTTCAGCCACCCGCTTGAAGAACGCTTGCATCGCTTTGTCAAGGCGAAAGTACACCTCAGCTAACAGCTTGCCATAGACAAAGCATATGTCAGGGTCATGGGTTTTACTCTCCCTGAGCGACTTTTTTGCTCGTTCGAGGTTCCAGCGTTCGCCATTGCGTAGTCGCATGATCCACCAGTTGTAGAGGCCGCGACACTTGCCTTGCATGAACTCTAACGCTTCCGCCTCTTGTGTGTTAACCTCAATCCTGATTTTCTTACATAGGAGCATCCTGCGTATCCTCTTTCCAACACGGCGTGCAACCAGGTTATCCTGGTTGCACGCTCCCACCTCACAAAACCGGTTGCATCATGAACTGCCGAGCGGCGATACTGCCAGGATTGAGTGGACAGACGTACCCGAGCTCTTTGATACTCTCCGCTTCGATGGCACGCTGTTCTTCTGTTGTCCAGGGAAAGAGCGGCCCACTCAGCTCTCCTAAGATGCCCCCGATAGCAAAGCGAACGGTGCGTGAGGCATCCTGGTAGGTGTCGTACTCCTGGGCCAGTTCCTCTAGTCGTTCGAGTAGGCGTTCCTCAGTCCAGCACCACTCCTGCTCACCATCTGCTTCAGTAAAGTAGAATACCCTGCCTGCTCGGTAGCCACGGATGACCTCCTCATCCTCAAGTGTGACCAGGGTGGAGACCTCAGGTCGGACAGATCCACTGCTGGGCGATAATACGCTGCCGTGGATCTCGCCCAGCGTCAAGCCGAAATGGGCGTAGAGGCATTGCTGGTGATGCCCATCGAAGAGGTGAAAAAGGTTTCGGGCAAGGGTGAACATATCTACTAAATACAGATCGTGCAAAGGTGTAGGTGGTTCCTCCAATGCTTCAACTTCCCGTTCTTCAAACAGAACAGAGGCTAAGCCTCGCTCATACTGCTTACGAAAAATGGCATCCTGTATGCGCATCAATGGGGCAATGTGGAGGCGACGGAGCGCCTCGCAACGTGCTGTTGCCATAGCTCAAGCTTCCTTTCTCAATGCTTGACGAATGGCTCCCCTGTCGCTATCATGCGACAAAGAGAGGCTAGATCGAGTTTAGAGACTAGACTCTCTGTTGGCCTAATGCGGTAACATTAGGCCATATACATACTACCGCTTACTTAATATACTTTGTACATCTTTTTAGAGACTTTCGTTCCCTTCGAAGGAAGTATATCATCTACGTTACCGTTTTTCAAGTGTTTCTTGCTTTTTGTAAAATGTTCGTGGCTCTGATATACTAATGAAAAACTTGGAGGGAGTTTTATGCCGGGAGAGGAGTTGCTCACAGTCGAAGAAGCCGCCAAAGAATTGCGCATAAGCCCCAAGACTGTTAGACAATATATTGCTTCAGGCGAACTGATAGCTATCGTTCTGGGCAAAGGCTTCAAAATCAGCCGCGATGACTTGGAGGATTTCAAACAGCGCAGGCGGACTGATCGTATGCACCGTAATGAGAAAGATTAGCTACCAGTTTTATTCACTGGATTCTTTAATAAAGCCCCTTTAGGCTCCAACTTCATTCACACTTGTTTTTTCTTCATAAAAGGCCCACCTCCCTGAATAAATCATGGGAAGGTGGGCCGAAATGTCAAACGGAGATTTTGCCTGGTTTTGCTTAGTGACCGCAGCCGCAACCGCGAGCTTCGCCGCCGCCATCGGCAGTCTTAAAGGAATGTCCGCAGCCGCAGCTTGAGACAGCATTAGGGTTATTGACGGTAAAGCCAGCGCCCATCAGGCTGTCAACATAATCTACTTCGCTGCCAGTGATGTACCCCAGGCTCATTTCATCAACGAAGACCCTAAAGTCGTGCTGCTCAATAATGGTATCGCCTTCTTGCTCCTCATCGAGGGTCATCCCATATTGGAGACCAGAGCATCCACCACCAGCAACAAAAATGCGCAGACCAAGTGTTGGATCATTTTCTTGCGTGAGCAGTTCGCGAATTTTCTCTACGGCGGTCGGGGTCATCGTGATAATGGTCTCTGTCGCCGATTGCTGGTTCTGCTCGATCATGTATTTCACCTCTCTGAAAGGGATTGACTACTCAATCCCCTCGCTTTTCCCGAATAGTAGTAGATAATAGACAGGTTGTCTATCTCATTACATTTGTCAATATTATATCCTACAAAAACACGCTTGTAAATGGTACCTGCTGCCTTGTTTGGTAACCACTGTTTCAGCAAACGAGCTACTAAATACAGTATTAAACCACAACTTTGTTCGGCGGTGGAATTGGTCGGCCTAACTCTCGTGCCACCATAATCCAGCTCTCAATAGCATCTTGTCCCTGTTTAACAGCATCTTCGTATGTTTCTCCATGAGTTCTACATCCTGGGAGTTCGGGCACAGTAACAATATATGCCTGATCTTCATCGCTCCACTGAATATTCATCGAATAGTGTTTAATATCCATGATAATTTTCCCCCAGATGCTTCAAAGCTTCTTGAACATCCTTTACTTGATAAGGCTTCGCATCATTGCCATCATGACCGGACAGCGTAACTTCTAATTCCGGTAGATCTGGATGTGTCCAAACAGTCTGGCTACCTTTTCCTGGTCGCCAGACAAAGCCTGCTTTAGCTAAAGAGGCTTTGAGTTGCCGAATTTTAGGTGGCATGATTTCTCTCTACAACGCCTACTACAATGATAACATAAAGCAATGACAGATATACCTCATTTTTAAGTAGCAAGTAAAAACTCCCCATCACACCCCAAAACGTTGTTGCACCTTGATAATGTTCGCCAGCAGAGAGGGCGCATCAGGGGCAGAGCCGAAGAGCGAGTCGCTGCGGCGTTCCTGGCCGGAGGCCAGACGTGTCATAATGTTGGAGGCCGACCAGCTCTGAGCCAGCAAGTGAGCGCCCAGGGCGCTGATAATCGCGGTGGAGAACGATGAGCCGCTCCAGTCCGCCCAGCCGGAACTATTCTGTTCCCCTAAAGGGAAGGTGGGCGAGATAAAAATACCGCGCACCGCATCGGGCAAGGCATGGCTATCCACCATGCCGTAGCCATCACCGCCAAAGGTCGCGACTCCCCTATCACCTGGCGGCACATTGGCGGCATTGGAGAAGTTCGAGGGGGCAAATTTACTGTTGACCGCAGCCACGCTCAAGGTGGAATCGTAACGCGCAGGCGCACGGGGGGCGCGCGGGGGAAGATTCTTCTCGGTCAGGCTGAACGAATCATTCCCTGCCGCCGCGACTATCAACGCACCATGTGCAAAGAGAGACTCGAAGAGCAACCGCAGCCCCTCTTCTATGTGACTGAGCACGCGGATCACTCCTGGTAGTTGGGCAGTGGGCCATTGACGATGGTCGAACCAGATATAGGGGAGACGGCGGATATCGGGCATGATGGTCAGGCTGAGATTGATGACCAGGCGCCGAATGGTGCCGGAAACAAGCTCGCGCTCAAGATCGGTTAATGCGGCAAAGAGATTATAGAGATCGCAGCCACCAAAATCGTTCAAAATGCGCACGAGCCTGATGCGAGCGCGCGGCGCAACATCTCGCACCAGTCCTGCAATTGCAAGGCCGTGATCAGGCATAAAATAGTAGCGCCAATCGTTCTGATAATCGCGCCCGGTACGAACGTCGCTGGTAAGAGGATAACGGTCGTATTCGACGACAAAGGAGCCATCCTCGCTACGCAGGTCGCTTGACAGGCGTTGCAACAGCCAGTTTCTGCGCAGTTCTGGCCGGCTGGCGGCGCTACGGATGCGATCAGCCTGCTGAGCGGTATCCAGCACCGCAACCACCACATCTTCAGCGCCCCTGGAGTCCAGCGGAAAACTGTGGTCAAGCACATTGACGCGCCAGCCCAGCAGAGAATTCCCTGTCGCCGTGACGTCAAGAACCGGGGCGGGATGAGGAGGAATCGCAGGGCCACCTTCGCCATAGCAAAGAGGAGCTGCGGTAACCAACCAGTTGGGCATGGCAGAAACCAGGTGCAAACCGATCTGCGCAAGGTGTTCGAGATGTCCCTGAAGATAGGATAGAGCCATAGGCAAGGGGTCCTGAATGCTGGCATCCATATAGCGGGTATGAAAGAAAATGGCGATGAGCGGTTGTTTGCGGTGTAACCCGAAAATAAATGATTGGCGGTGTACAGGCGGCATAGTTGACGTTTCGCGCCATCGTCCATAGGTTCCATATGGTTCCAGAATAATATTATATTGGGCCAGAAATTCATTCAGCAGGGTACGCACCTGTTCAACCAGCATATCCTGAGCATCACCAACCGGAAGCCGGGGCAAACGTACAATCACCACCATCTCTCCCGGCATCCAGTGATAGAGCTCATCCGGTACCCCCATCAGCTCTACTGAACTACGCGACATGCATGCAAATCCCCCCTCTGCACAATCTAAGCAAGTATCTGGTGCTGTAACCCTTTAAACCCACAGTCCAAATTGCAGTAAAGAGTTTCTAGTCTCTCTATGTCGCATGATAGCGATGGGAGAACCATTCGTCAAGCGAAAGGGATTTTAAGCAACTCCTGAGCGTGGTAAGATAGGGAATAGTTCAACGCTAATCAGAAGGGGGATCACCGAAACCATGTATAGTCAACGCCTCTGTCAAACATTGATCGAACTTGCACGTCTGCCGAGCACATCAGGGCATGAGGAGCACATTCGTCACTATCTAGAAGAGCAAATGGGCAGGCTCGGTTATGCAACGCAGGCGGACGCGGTGGGCAACTTACTGGCTATGGTTGAAGGCGAGGGCAAACCGCTGCTGCTCAACGCGCATATGGACCGTGTCCCTCCTGGACTGGGGCATGAGCCGATCCTGCGCGATGGCATCCTGTATAGCGATGGCACCACCAATCTGGGGGCCGATGATGCCGCCGGGATCACTATTATTTTAGAGATGCTACGGCGCATCACCGAGCAGCGCCTCCCACATCCGCCACTGCTGATTCTTTTCACCGTCCAGGAAGAGACCGGACTATGCGGCGCAACCTCCTTTGACAGCTCGGTATGGTCCGTAACCGATGGCATCGTCTTTGATAATGCTTTTGAAGCCGGGGTCGTCGTCTCAGCGGGCGCAACCTACGAAGCGTTTGACATCAAGATTACGGGACGAACGGGCCATCCCGGGAAAGATCTTTCGCAGACGACTCATGCTATCCATATCTTCCACGAGGCTGACTATCCGCATGGCTCGCTCGCTCAGGATCAGACGCGCATCAACATCGGACGCATCAGCGGCGGCAGCGCTCGCAATGCCATACCCGACATGCTGCTCATCGAGGGAGAGCTACGCAGCTTCGAGCCAGCAGAGGTGCAGGAACAATACAGGCGGGCTATACGGCAAGCCTTCGAGCAAACTGCTCACCGCCTGGGTGGACAGGCGACAGTTTCGTTCAAAACCCATTCAACCGGATACGCGCTGGATATGAATGAACCACTGCTAAATACGTACCGCCAGGTTCTCGCACAAAGAGGCCAGGCGCTAGAGATGAAACCAACCTTTATCAATAGCGACACCAGCGGCTTTCGTCCAAAGATCAGAGCCTTCACCGTTTCTACCGGGGTCGTTAACGAGCATTCAGTTGATGAATATGTGCCTGTCGCGCCTCTTGGGGTCGTGGTGGAGGACATGTTGCGAGTACTCGCTCTATATACACTTGAAAGGGGATCGCAATGATCGGCAATCCCCTTTATTCATCGTGATAGCTGAGTGTGGCTAAGAATTTCAGCGCCGCCTTGCGAGCAGGACACAAAAACTGAGTATGCTGATAAAAATGAGCGCTCCTGCAAAGATCCAGGCGCTGCGAAAACCCCAGAGGAGTTCGCCGATCCCGGCGCCACTATGAGATTGAATAAAGACAGCGGAGAGGGCAGCGCCTAGAGCAATAGCAACATTCTGTACCATGCGCTGAACCGCTCCTATGGTGCCCTGTCGTTCAATCCCTACGGCCTCCATCACCCCGGCAATGTTGGGCGGCTGAAAAATACCGCCTCCCACTCCATAGAGAAAGAGGAAAGGAACAAAGAGCAGCGGCCCCCAGCCCGGCTGCATAATACTCAGAAGAACTAGAGCGGCAAACATGACGCTCAAACCAAACAACATTAATCGACTCGTTCCCTGGTACTTAATGGCTTTTCCAGAGAAGCGGGAGACGATTGCCAGGCCTAGCGGCGCAGACAGAGCGATATATCCTACCTGCCAGGGAGCCAGGCGCGTAATATTTTCCAAAAAGTATGGCGGGAGAATAAAAACAACCGCAGTTGCAGCTCCGAAGCTCGCTGTTGCAAAAAGAGGAATAGCCACAAACGAAGAACGAAACAGCTTCAGATCGAGCAAAGGAGAGCTTGTGCGAGCTTCTCTGAAAAGGAAGAGGATCAAACCAATGCCGAAAATGAGCAAGGGGAGGACCACTTGATAGAGCGAAAAAGCGGCTCCCGAAAGGTTGGACAGACCATATAAAAGAGTGAGCATGGTGATAATAAAAAGCACATTGCCCGGTACATCAAGGGGCGTTTTTCTTTCTGCTACGCTCCCAGTTGTGAGCCGACTACATCCATACAGCCCAAGCAGGCAGAAAGGGATATTGAGCCAGAAAATCCAGCGCCAGCCAATGGAAGACAATATAATGCCCCCAACGGCAGGTCCGAGGACTGGACCCAAACCAATCATAATTCCTAATGTCCCGAGTGCTGCTCCCTTTCTTTCCGGGGCAACCAGCGTCGTAATCAGAGCGGCGGCTGTTGCTTGCAGCATGGCAGCCCCAATGCCCTGGAGTGAACGAGAAAGAATAAGCTGCGCCAGGGAGAAGGAGGCCCCTGCCGCTATCGAGCTGATGGCGAATACCAGCAGCCCCCATCGATACATTGTAAGATGCCCATGACGATCACTGAGTCGCCCAAAGGTGACAATAGAGGCGCTGAGTGCCATCAAATAGATGGTTACGGTCCAGGTAATGCCGGTCACACTGGTGTGGAAATCGGTCACAAGCGAAGGAAGAGCCACATTGATAATGCCGGTATCAAGGGTGGACAAGAACATGCCAATACCGGCAATAAGAACAATCAATCTCTCGCTGACATTTGATGCTATAATAGCAGTATCCTGCTGTTTTTGTGAAGAAGCCATAATGATCTCCGTTCATGCTGTTGTTCAGTTAACTGCTTCACCCCTTGTGGGATGGGGTGCTCTCTTTAATTAAAAACCAAAAATAGTTTAAGTTGGAGTGAAATATGCTTGCAGACGCAAATATTGCCTACACAGCCATGCTTTTAGCAGACCCCACCCGAGCCTGTTTTCTCACTATGCTCAGCGATGGCCGCGCCCTTCCTGCGGGGGAACTTGCGCGTTCGGCACGCGTTTCTCCCTCCGTTGCCAGCATTCATCTCACAAAACTGGTCGAGGCAAAACTGCTCATCGCTGAGCGGCAGGGACGGCATCGCTACTTTCGCTTAGCCGATCCTACAATAGTGCAGCTGCTCGAAGCTTTAGCCACGCATTCCCCTCCTCGACCGATTCGCTCCTTACGGGAGGCAGAGACCGGCAAAGCCATTCGTTTCGCCCGCACCTGCTATGATCATCTGGCAGGAGCGCTCGGCGTCAGGATAACCGCAGCGCTCGTACAGCAAAAGCATCTGGTTGAGGAAAACCGACATTTTCTGGTGACTGAGAGGGGCACAGAACGCTTTCTCAACCTGGGGATCGACGTTCATGCTTTGAGAGGGCAAAGGCGCGTCTTCGCACCGTGCTGCCTTGATTGGAGCGAACGCCAGTATCATGTGGCAGGTGCGTTAGGCGCGGCGCTGGCAACGCGCTGCTTCGAACTTGGATGGCTCAAACGGCTTGCACTCAATCGAGCCCTACAGGTCACCGATGAAGGATTTGACGGATTGAGACAAGCATTTGACCTCTCCAGAGCTGATTTCGCGAAAGGTGAGTGAGACGATGGATCGTTAGCACGACAATCAAAGAGGTGCTGGCGATAATAAAAAAAGCAGCCGATATCGGTATCGCAGGCTTCAATTTAGAAGATGCCGCTCTTGCTCAGGGAACTCCACAGTTAGCGGATGTCTCTTTTCAAAGAGAGAAAATAGCAGCTATACGAGAGTACCTTTTAGCAGAAAATCTCCCTCTCGTTCTTAACGCTCGCACCGATGTCTTCATCCTGGGTCAGGAGCCTCCTGAGCAGTGCCTGCAACAAGCAATTCAAAGAGCAAATGCTTATCGCGAAGCTGGCGCAGATTGCCTGTTTTTTCCAGGAGTAAGTGAAAGCTCTCTCATAAAAACCCTTGTCGAAGAAGTTCATGGACCAATTAATATCCTGGCGACGACCACGACCCCCCCTGTTGCTGACTTACAGCGCCTTGGCGTGACAAGGGTAAGTCTTGGGTCTGGCCCTATGCGCGCAAGTCTTGCCTTGACGCGTCGGATCGCACAAGAGGTGTGCGAAAGGGGCACCTACACGACCTTTACGCGAGATGCTTTTTCTTACACAGAATTACTGCAACTTTTCTGACTGTAGCCATGATCATGGCTGTGGTCAGCGCACAAGCTGCGACAGGACATCGAAAAGGGGCAGCGGGCACCAGTAAAGGACATATTTCCCTTCGGCGCGTGAAGTAATCAGGCGAGCTCGTTTCAGAATCTGCAAGTGCCGGGAGACCGTCCCCTCACTCAGGTGACAAAGCTGCGCCAATGCTTGAGTTGTAAGAGGACGGTCTTGTAAGAGTGATAATAGCCGTAAGCGAGAATGATCCCCCAGCGCCTCGCAAATGACCGCAATACGATCAACAGGGTGCCGCGCTGAAGCCTCTTGACGCGCTCTCGAAGAATCATACGTAAACAGGATCCCCTGGCCAATCTTATCCACAAATAAGTGAGGCCAGACAAAATAACTTGGCAAAAATACCAGGGAGTCTTTGTTTGTCATATGGTAATGCCAGCGAAACGGCTTACGTACATGTAACTCCCCACATTCCTCATCCCAAAAAAGACGCTCTGAAATATTCTTCAGGAAAACGTTAAAGCGGCTATTCTTCAAAACAGCCGCTTTAACGGCTACATCAGCCACCAGTTGTTTGCGTATTGATGGCCAATGGTGTGAAAAGACACACGCCTAGTATTCTTCCACACAGTTGAGTAAACGTTCCTTGACGTCCTCGGGCGCTCGCTCCAGATCCTCAAGGATTTGACGATATTTTGAAAAGCGGACTCCTTTCCATTCAATCCCGTAGGCCATCGTTGGAATAAAGTCATTGTCCTGATGCAATGCAATGGCTCGCAGTTCTTCCAACAAAAGATCACTGTTGAGCTTACGTATATGATGTAATTCTTCCTTAAAAGATTGCTCTTGCTGCTCCAAAGATGGAATAAGAGTAGAAGGGACCCCTAGTTCATTATCGCCAATTACCAGCAAATCCTTAGCGCGGAACTTCTCTCCATCCCTGAGGTGACTACGGTGAATTTTCATCCGAGCCCCCTGCCTCGCTATGCGGGGTGGGCTCCCTTTTTCTGGATGGCAAAGCATGGAGAGAAACGGGGGGGAGTCTCTGCGCTGCTTGTAACTCCCGAAATCGATGCCGGTTCTCTCATTGCCCAGAAACGCATCGCCCTTTCTGGAGGGGAAACAGCCCTCGCAATTCGCCAGAGCCACTTCGCTGCCTCTGTAGAGTTGCTTCAGGAGGTTATCCCTCTCCTGATTCACCAATCATTCCGTCCTGTTGCCCAGAACAAACAGGAGCGGACGTACTATGGAAAGCCGAAGGAGGAAGATTATTGGATCGACTGTGCAAATGAGAGAGAAACGATTCTACGTACCGTTCGTGCCGGATATCGTTCTCCAGGCGCCTACGCCCTGACTGATCATGGCGATAAGCTCGTCATCCTATCAATGGAAGCAGTAGATCCACCAGAGGACGTCTCTCCGACCGTTCCTTGCGGTAGCCTGTACACAAAGTATGATACTCTCGTTGCTGCTCGGGATGGGTGGCTGCGCATCAGGACAATCGAGCATAATGGACGAGAGGTTCCACCAGATGCACGCCTGTTAAGAGGCTGCTCCTCCTTGCGCGTCTCATCGCCAACTGAGCGCTTACGCATTCCTGTGTCAAGGAGGACATAGCCGATGGAAGCCTTCGAGCAACAACAGCAAACGGAAGGCCTGTTGGAGCAAGATAAGCCGAGCATAACGAGCCGCCGAGCGTTTTTGACGCTCGGCGGCTCGTCACAATGTAGTGACATGGGGAGCCGGTTCATCGTCTCCTCCCCGGCGATCCACCGACCAGGTAGAGTATCTGGCTGAGCGCTACACACCTCCTCTATTTTGTGATACCCTGTCAGGACAGACGCATTACTAACGATCAATTGGCATAAGAGGTTCAATCATGGCTGAACAATCGAAGTCGGCAAAGCAGTTGACGCACTTGGACGAGAGCGGCAATATTCGCATGGTTGATGTGACGGAGAAGGCAGAGACGGCGCGCGAGGCTATTGCCAGGGCAAGGGTGCGCCTGGCTCCACAAACATTACACCTCATTGAGACAAACCAGATTGCTAAAGGCAGCGTCCTGGAAGTAGCCAAGATAGCCGCGATTATGGCGGCTAAGCAAACGCCACAGCTCATCCCGCTCTGCCATCCCTTGCCAATGACCCATATCGATGTCCAGTTTACGCTCGATAGCGCACAGGGATTGATCTATATCGAGGCGCGAACGCGTACCACTTATAAGACAGGCGTGGAGGTCGAGGCGCTCACAGCAGCAACGGTGGCAGCTCTTACCATCTACGATATGTGCAAAGGCGTGGATAGGACCATCACGCTTGAACAGGCGTATGTCGCGCACAAAAGCGGCGGCAAAAGTGGCACGATTGAGTTTCAGCCTGAACAAAAGTAAAAGCCTTCTCTAGAGCCGCATCAGGGCGGGGGCAAGCCCCGCCCCTACCCCTCAATTCGATACCTGCCCCACCCTCTTCAAGCTATCCAATATGTTCAGAAAAAAAGGTGATGATGCGCTGCCAGGAATCTTTTGCCGCCTCCTCGTTGTAATTGCTCCCTTTATCGTTAAAGAACGAGTGTTTGGAGTTGGGATAGACTTTGATGTCATGGGGAATGTTATAGTTGTTCAGCGCAACGTCGAGCTTTTGACCGTGCGAAGTGGTAAAGTCTTTGTCAGGATACGAGCCAACAACAGGGCAGGCGCGTGCAACCGCTTCCAGCGGACGCGGATTCATGCCGTAGAAGGGTGCGATAGCTCTGAGGCGATTATCTGAGCAGGCCCAGGAAACGGCGAAGCTGCCACCCATACAGAAGCCAATAGCCCCCAAACGCGCGCTATCCACGCCCGGCTGCTCCGTTAAATAGGTCAGGGCCGCTTTGAGGTCGCGAATGCTGTTGTTTTTGAGCGGATTCAGCATGATCTGACCCATAAAGCGAAACATGCAGATAGCGCGATTATGGCCTGCAAATAAATCAACCGCCAGCGCGACATAGCCTTGATCCGCGAACCGTTGAGCAATCTCTTTGATGTTCTCGTTGAGTCCGAAAATCTCGTGAATCACCACGACGCCAGGGAAAGGACCATCACCCTCAGGACGTACCAGGTACCCCTCGACTCGTCCCGATCCTGCAGGAAACGAAATAGATTGCGCTACTGATGACATGGTACGAATCCCTCCTAAAAAGCTTGCAAATAAACATCTTGTTCTGTATAGTAACTTCTGCGACGTGGCAATAGCAATGGTAGTGCGGTTCAATTTTTTCTTCGTCAGTGATGACACGGCATGATCAGGAAAACGGAAGAGAAATAGCGGGTTCGTGTGATGAAGACTCAGAGTATACAGACAGCTATACAAACGGCTCTGGAGGCGGTATATGGCATTACGCTTCTGCGCGGCGTGCTGGAGGGTGAGGCTGGGAGAGCTATGCTCATGCTGCTCCTCGCGCTCACAGAGTCGGAACTGGATGAAGCTGCGGTAGCAGCGGCCTATAGTCAAACCTTCAATGCATTGGCAAACTCAGCGAATGGGCGCGAGATGATCTCAGGCATACCTGACGCGTGGCAGGCGTATCTCGTCACGCGCATTCTTGACGACACCAATCCCTGGAGCATCCAGGCCGAACGCACCGGTACAGCAGGCATTGCGCCAGCGATACGAGAACAGGCCGGGCGAGATTTGCGCGCCTTGCGCCAGCTCTTCGCCTTGACGGCGCAGGTGATATGGGATGTAGCGCGCAACACTGTCGCCTCGGCAATGCCAGGTCTGCAAGATGCCTGGGTCCCCTGGTACAACCTCGCTCCACCTGGACCCTCCCGGCGCCTGCTCTCGGCCCGCGATGCTTTCGGTCATCGTATGATAGAATGCACAGACTGGCATACGCTGGTTGATCCACTGACCAAACATTGGGCACAACATGGAACCGGTCCCTTTGCCTACTACCACGTTTTACGCTGGCAAGGGCGCGCAGAAGGGTTAGCAGGGATCGCCCACCCCGATCCCATTCAGCTCAGCGGGCTGATTGGCTATGAACGCGAACAGGCATTGCTTCAAGCCAATCTAGAGCGGTTCCTGCACGGGCTACCCGCTCATGATGCTGTGCTCTATGGAGCTCCTGGTACGGGCAAGTCATCAACTGTAAAAGCGCTGGTCAATGCCCACGCTGATCAGGGATTGCGCCTGGTCGAATTACGCAAAGAACAGGTCGAAGATCTCCCCTGGCTGATTGCCCAGCTCCGCGACCGCGCGCCGCGCTTCCTGATTTTTATCGATGACCTCTCTTTTGAAGCGCACGAGACGGAATATAAAGCCCTTAAAGTGCTGCTCGAAGGGGCGGCAGAGGCGCGTCCGCACAATGTGCTCATCTATGCAACAACGAACCGCTTGAACCTGATCCGCGAACAGTTCAGCGAGCGCGGAAAGCCGGGTGATGATGTCCACTGGCGCGACACTATAGAGGAGAAGCAATCGCTCGTGGCCCGCTTTGGCCTGCGCGTTACCTTCGCCACGCCAGATCAGGAACGCTATCTAAAAATTGCCGTTACCCTGGCTCAGCAGCGCGGCTTGCAACTACCAGAGGAGGAACTTCGAGCCCGCGCACTGCAATGGGAACGCCAGCATACGGGACGTTCCGGTCGTCTCGCGCGCCAGTTCGTCGATGAACTGGAGGCCGAACAAACGCTTTCCAATCGTGAGTAGCTGACATATTTGAATTTTACATACAATAAAACTTGCAGCAAACGCAGAAATGTGTTATATCATTGGCAGAAAAGTCAAAAAAATCTAAAAGGAACTCATGCTATGGACGCTCCAATTCAAGATTTACCGCCTCGTATTAGTGACTGTTTGAAGGTCATTTATGCAATGCAGGAACGTGGACAGAAAGTATCAACATCGGCGGTCAGTGAGCGCCTGGGAGTAAGCGATGCCACAGTAACAATGTTGTTTAAGGACTTCGCGGCGGCTGGCTGGGTTGAACATATGCCATATCGCGGCGTACGACTAACAGCAACAGGACAACTCAAGGCAATGGAAGTGATCCGGCATCATCGGCTGCTCGAACTTTACCTGGCACGCGAGTTAGGTTATAGCTGGGATAAAGTACATGCAGAAGCTGATCGACTGGAGCATGTCATTTCCGAAGAGTTTGAAGATAAGCTCGATGCACTGCTCGGTTATCCAACGGTGGACCCTCACGGAGACCCCATTCCCAGTAAAGATGGGACGATCTCTTTGCGCAAAGGCCATTCCCTGCAAGAGCTAAAAGAGGGGCAATCCGCACTTATTCTGCGGGTCCACGATCAGGATGCGGAGAAGCTGCGCTACCTGGGCCAACTGGGGCTTTACCCGGAAACGCGCGTCCGGCTGATTGAACGTGCTCCCTTTGGAGGCTCATTGCGTATCCGCATAGGAGAGGAGCCGAACCAGATCGAACACATGTTGAGCACAGAACTGGCAGTTCACATCATCGTGGAGCCCGACCCGGTCGCCAGCGCATAAGCCAGGACGTTTCTCGAAAGCTCCTGCCTGTCTTCTCCTCCTGCGGTGCATTCACACGCACAGCAAGAGAGGATGATTTGTTCTGCCCGCGATACGGGGCGACACTGCCGGAGAGAAAAGCGTTCAGCCCTCTCCTTTCCCCCTGAGCTATGGCAACTACCTGCCAAAGAATGTCTGATGGAGAAGAAAGACATTGAGCATAATAATTAAGCCAGCTACGATACTTGCCGCAACAGTTGTGATGCGATGATTGACCAGTATTCCCATAATATCTTTTCTGCGCGTAAACATGATAAGAGGAATCAAGGCGAAGGGAATACCAAAACTGAGTATCACCTGACTGATAACCAGTGTACGTGTCGGCTCAAAACCGATGGCAATGACGATCAGCGAGGGCAGCATTGTTATCGCGCGCCTCACCCAAAGCGGGATCTGACGACGTAAAAAGCCTTGCATGATGATCTGACCTGACATAGTGCCAACCGTCGAAGAGGAAATCCCCGAAGCCAATAACGAAACTCCAAACACCCAGCCAGCAGCATTCCCTAGCAAAGGCATTAATGTTTTATATGCTTCTTCAATGGTGTCAACATCAACCAGCCCGACGCGATGGAACGTTGCAGCCGCCATCACTAACATCGCGACATTGACAAAGCCAGCCAGGCCCATAGCAATCAATACATCGATCATTTCGTAACGGATGAGCTTTCTGAGCATTTTAGGCTCGCGCGTTACAATTCGCCCCTGCGTTAAGGCAGAGTGCAAGTAGATTACGTGCGGCATCACCGTCGCGCCCAGAATACCGGAAGCCAGCACGATACTTTGCGTACCGCTAAACTGCGGGGCAATAGCATGATACGAGATTATGCCCCAATCAGGCTGGGCAAAAAAAGTTTCGATGATATAACAGAGCGCAATCACACCGACCAGAGCAGTAATGATGGCCTCTAGAGGGCGAAAACCATATCTCCCCAATCCCAGAATGACAAAGGTGACAATGCCGGTCAAAATTCCTCCCCAGAGCAGGGGAATATGAAAGAGTAATTGAAAGCCGAGGGCGGCCCCTAGAAACTCAGCCAGATCGGTAGCCATCGCGACGATTTCGGCCAGCCCCCACATTGCCCAGACAACGGGTCGGGGGAAGTATTCACGGCACATTTCCGCCAGGTTTAGCCCTGTGGCAATACCAAGCTTGGCGGAAAGTATCTGAATCAGCATCGCCATCACATTGCTACCAACAATTACCCAGACGAGCAGGTAGCCGAAACTGGCGCCTCCCTGAATGTTGGTGGCAAAGTTCCCGGGGTCAATATAAGCCACACAGGCAATAAATGCTGGTCCAAGAAATGGCAGCAACTGTCGAAAAAACCCTTTTTTGCTCTTCCCACTAAGCACTTCAGCAGCGGCACGAATAGTTCCCACATCCCCACGCCCTACCTGAGATGTGGCTCCCGGAGTTTCAGAGTGCATCGTGTCTTCCCCTTTTCTGCGAACATTCCTTGCCATTCTGGACGACATGCCTGTGCCCACTTACGCACGCTTTTTGTAGCAAAGCAGCGAGAGGGTTGCCGGTCCATCTATTTTTAACAGCCTAAAAAAATTTTTTAGATCTCTTAAATTAAGTATATTGATAATATTCGTTACTGTCAAGTAGGGAGGGGCTTACATTTAGTACTATTGGCATGATCTACCCGATTTACCCGAGTGGTTGCGTTGACGACCTGTATATGTCGTTATAATGTATATTTACTGTAAATATGCGAGCCTTCTGGCCGCTACTTTTCGATCTTGGCTTGTCTAAGCAGGAGCGACTGATGAATATTCTCATTATTGGCTGCGGCATTTCTGGCCTCACTACCGGAATCAGTTTATTACAAGAGGGGCATAGCGTGTATATCTGGGCCAGGGAGCTGCCCCCCAACACAACTTCAAACATTGCAGCCGCGATCTGGTATCCCTATAAAGCCTATCCCATCGATAAAGTCACGACCTGGGGGAAAGTTGCCTTCCAGGAGTTTAAGCGCCTACAGCATGTCGAGGGGTGCGGCGTTTTTATGGCAACCTTTCTGGAGCTTAAACCCATCCCGAGCGCAGACCCCTGGTGGGTGACAGCCGTGGAGAGCTTCCGCCACGCTGACAAAGAAGAGTTGCCAGCGGAATATCCAGATGGCTATGTTTTCGACGCTCCCGTGATTGATACGCGCGTTTTCCTCAACTACCTGGTGCAGAAATTTCAGGCGCTGGGCGGTCAGATTACGCAACGCTCTATCTCGAATCTGGCAGAAGCGTTTGAGCAAAGCGCAATAGTGGTGAACTGTAGCGGACTGGGAGCGCGAGAGCTGGTAGGGGATCGCGATCTTCATCCAGCGCGAGGCCAGACGGTGCGCATTAAACATAATGGCTCGCGTATGGGTCTATTAGATGAGGAGGGGATAAATAAGCTGGCATACATTGTTCCCCGCACATCCGATATCATTCTTGGTGGCACATACGAAGAGTATAACGAGAGCACGGAGGTTGATCCCGCGGAGACGCAGGCAATCCTCCGGCGCTGTGGCAATATCGCGCCGGAGTTCGCCGCGATTGACCCTCAAGATATCCTGAGCGTGCAATGTGGGCTACGCCCGGTGCGCTCCACTATTCGTCTTGAGGCAGAACGCATAGCCCCTGATCGCCTCCTGCTCCACAACTACGGGCACGGTGGGGCAGGCGTGACGCTCTCCTGGGGCTGCGCCGCTGCTGTGGTCGAGTTACTGCGTACTGCAATATAGATGATGCTATAGCTTCCCGTGGCGACATGATTCCATCACGTCCGCTTCAGCGCCGTATTGAGCCAGACAAGCGCTAAAGCGGACGCGGTGAACCAGGTCCCGGCAGGTCTCGCACCAGCAGGTACCTGCCGGGCTGCGATTGGTAGCCCAGTTTGCGGTTGACTGCAAGCATGGGCGCATTTTCCGCATCGTTATTGGTACGCAGGTATGCCGCCCCATAACGACGGGCGCACTCGATCACGAGCAGCTTTAGGGCCAGCGCAATGTGACGCCCGCGATATGCTGGCTCGACGCCGGTTATCATATTGTACATATAATTGTTCGTTGGGAAGTACCCCGCTGCTGTTAAACCAATCCAGCGATCTCCATCAGCAGCCACGATTTGCGCATCAGGGCGATACCAGGGGGCGGCGAAGACGTCTTTCTGGAACTGCTCAAATGGAGGGAAATCCTGTTCACCCCCGGGGATATCAAGAGCGTAACGGCGATTAATTTCGTAGAGTTTCCGCTGGGCCTCCAACGTATTGCCAAGATCGGCCAGAGAGAAGAAACGAATCCCGCCCGACTCAACTTCCTCAACCAGTCCGGCAAAACGTTGCTCATTGAATGTCTGGAGGTCAAGCGTTGACTCAAAGAGGTGCCGGTCGATCTTAAAGCCACGTCTTTCGGCAAAGCGCAGTGAGCCCGGCAGATCATCGTGCATATTGGCCTTGAGACGTGTAGCATGCTGCTGCCGAGCAAATTGCAGCGCGTCAGCATAGAGGAGTGAACCAACGCCTTGCCCATGCATAGAAGGGTCAATCACGATATCAATCCAGAAAAGTCCGGCAGTCATCCAGGGATCACGGATGACGTTATTGAGGCCAATGAGCTTCCCATGCTCATCTAAAGCAGCCATACGATGATGAATCCGCTCTGCCGACGCTTGTTCTCGCCAGCGATGTACATCTTCCGCCGTAACTGGTTCTGGCTCAAACATACTCATCAGCTCTGCTATACGCGGAAAGTCCGTCTCAGGATCGACGAGGCGAAGTTTGATTGGTTGGGTATTCATGTAACATGTTCCTTTCTTAATACTAAACTAATAGGCTTTGAAAAAAGCGGAGAGGTGTGAAGCATCATTGATGAACGCTTCACACCTCTCCGCTCTTAGCGCGATAAAAGGCGTAGCGACACACATAAAAAGGCCGCGGGCGTTCATCAGGTGAGAAGCGCCCACGGCCTGTTAGAGGGTTGCCTGACCTATGTTATAAGAGGCAGGCTCCTGAAAAAGGGCATAGTACGGCCCTGGGCGACCGGGCCGGTGCCGGTACGAGGAACCGTGCCCAGATGAAGGGGGCTATACTGAGATAGCCTGCATACGCTCAAAGCCATACGATAAATCTTCGCTTTCTTGTCAGATAGTTTTAGACGACCTGGGGCAACCTCTGCTGAGCTGCCGCGACCTCCTCAGCGGGATACTCGAAATCTTGCAATTTTCCGGCAAAGTAGGAGTCATAGGCGGCCATATCAAAGTAGCCGTGGCCGCTCAGATTGAACAGGATCACCTTCTCCTCGCCCGCTTCCTTCGCCTTCAGAGCCTCATTTACCACTGCCCGCACGGCATGGCCCGCCTCTGGCGCGGGGACGATGCCCTCGCTGCGAGCAAAGGTTACCGCGGCCTCGAAGACGCCATTCTGGTGATAAGCTTCCGCGTCGATGATCCCTTCGTCGTGCAGTTGAGAAATCAAGGGGGACATCCCATGATAGCGTAAACCGCCCGCGTGAATGCCCGGCGGCATAAAGTCGTGGCCGAGCGTATGCATCTTCACCAGCGGAGTCATGCCCACGGTATCGCCAAAGTCGTAGGTGTAAATACCTTTGGTCAGGCTGGGGCAGGACATTGGCTCGGCTGCCAGGAAGCGCGTTTTGCGCCCATTGCGCAGAGCTTCGCCGATGAAGGGGAAGGCGAGGCCAGCAAAGTTGCTGCCACCGCCGGTACAGCCAATCACGATATCAGGATAGTCGCCCGCTTTCTCCATCTGGCGCAGGGCCTCTTCTCCGATCACCGTCTGATGCATCAACACATGATTGAGCACGCTGCCCAGCGAATATTTGGTTGTGCCACCGCTTTTAGCGGCCACCTCCACGGCTTCACTAATGGCAATGCCCAGGCTGCCCATATTCTCGGGATCTTTTGCCAGGATGCTGCGTCCGGCATCGGTGAGATTGGTGGGGCTGGCATGGACGGTCGCGCCATAGGTCTGCATCAGGCTGCGCCGATAGGGCTTCTGCTGATAGCTGACCTTGACCATAAAGACTTCGATCTCTACGCCGAAGAAGGCTCCCGCCATTGCCAGCGAGGACCCCCATTGACCTGCCCCCGTTTCGGTGGAAAGCTTCTTGACGCCTTCCTGCTTATTGTAGAAAACTTGCGCGACTGCCGTATTAGGCTTATGGCTGCCGGCGGGACTAACCCCCTCGTATTTGTAATAAATGCGAGCGGGCGTGTCCAGCGCCTTTTCCAGACGGCGGGCGCGGAAGAGCGGACTTGGCCTCCATTGCCGGTAGACATCGCGAATCGGCTCCGGGATATCGATATAACGCTCGGTGCTTACCTCTTGCATGATGAGCGCCATCGGAAATAGCGGAGACAGATCGTCGGGAGTCACAGGTTGTTTTGTGCCGGGATGCAGCACGGGAGCTGGAGGATTGGGGATATCGGACATGATATTGTACCATGCACGCGGCATCTCATCCTCTGTCAGGAGATATTTCGTCTGATTCGTATCAGGCACTGTTCGCTCCTCTCATATAACTGAAATAACAAATCAGGTCGCGATATTGAGGGCATGTGCTTTCCATTCGATAGCACCATCCTATCCCTGACAAACCTGGTTGTCAAGAGGCTACATGGGCATAAAAAAGAGCGAGAGGAACATCCCCATCGTTCCTCTCGCTCGAATAAGGCGCCCGCACAAAACAGCGCCGTTGTTTTGTAGGACAGGCGCTTCGCTCGGTTTATTTCATATCGAGCTTGACATTTTCGCCCCCGGGTTCTTTGCCACCTGTTGCCAACCCTTTAACCACGGAGTAGAGCGCGCCCATTTTCCCTGATGGAGCATCCCAGTACTCAGCCTTCTCAACATGTACTTTTAACAAAGCCAGGTCGGGGTCGTCCTCGCCCTTAGGGAACCAGGCTTTGAAAAAAGGCTTCCACATATCCTTGATTTTTTTGCGATCATGCACCAGCTCAGCGTTACCGGAGATGGAGACAAACAGGTTATCCTCCGGTTTGCAGTAGCTAAGATTGATCTGCCGGTGCCGCTCTACCGCACCAGCTTTAGGTGCGCTCCCCTGCGTCAAAAACCAGAGCACACCATCATCTTCCATATCCTGTGTCGCCATTGGACGACTGTGCAGCGACCCATCGGGGTCTTGTGTTGTCATCATGGCGATATGAATACCTTTGAGCTTATCTCTCAGCAGCTTGACGTCATCATTCCCATGCTCATGATGGCTCATACATATATCCTCTCTATCATTAGAGCCAGAAGGCTTTCTCCTGGACAATTTCTCACTCTTATCTCATTTCATCCTTGTACACGAACAAGATATTCCTGAGGGATACAGAGGAATATAAACTGAAGGGCAGAGCTTTGCGGCCAATACAATTTACTGAGGGACAAAAGAGGGAAGAAAGAGGACAAGCAAGCTCATGCGGAGTTTTTGTATTCTCGGCTCTGATACTACCAACAATGATCGCTTGCCGACCAAAAAGGCAAGCGATCATTGTTCTCAAAAGATCAGGCTATCGTACAGGCCGAGCCGTTAAGGGTAAAAGCGGTAGGTGGCGTATTGGTCCCGCTCCAGTTGGCATTAAAGCCAGGGGGAGAGCTGAGACTTCCGCCAGCAGGGATCGCAGCATTATAGGAAAGATTGGTAATTGTCACCGTACTGCCCGACTGGCTAAAGTTGCCATTCCAGGGGGACGGCTGCAGCGTTTGCCCATTGGGGAAGCTGAATACTAAAGTCCAGCCGTTAATCGCCGTGGACCCCGTGTTGGTGATGTTCACAGTGGCGGTAAAGCCCGTATTCCACTGGTTCGAGATCACATAATGAACACTACAGTTCGCCCCAGAGGTTGGCGTCGAGGTGGGTGTCGGCGTCGGCGTATTGGTTGGAGGTGGCGTACTGGTTGGCGTCGGCGTGACCGCGTTGCCTCCCAGCGCATTCAGGAAGGAGGTGTAGGCAGCCTTAGGCTGATAGTTCTGATCATAGAGCAACGCCTGACCCTGACCAGGAAAGGTGCCGGGAACCCAGGAATCTGGCTCTCCGACGCCCCAGATGGTGATGTCATTGCAGCGGGAGACCGCCAGGCAATCTTTGGCAACATTGGCGTAATCGACAGCCTGCTGATTCAGATTCGCGCTGCTGGCGGGCGTGGGCATGCGGTCGTCCAGTTCGGTGATCTGCACGTCAATGCCCAGATTCGCGAATTTCTGCAAGGTAGCCTGGAAATCGGCTGGCACCTGCCCGACGATAAAGTGTGACTGGAAGCCCACACAGTCGATGGGGACCCCACGCGTCTTGAAATCGGAGACCATCGCAAAAACCGCCTGGGATTTGGCGCTGTTCATGTCCTCAATATTGAAGTCATTGTAACAGAGCTTAGCGTTGGGATCGGCAGCGCGAGCTGTCTGGAAGGCGTCTTCGATATAGGAGTTACCAATCACATTCTGGAACACATCGCTACGGCGGGTCCCATCTTCGTTGAAAGCTTCATTGACCACATCCCAGTACCAGATATTGCCCTTGAAATGGGTCACTTCGGTCGTAATGTGATTGTTCATGGCCGCGAGTAGAGCGCTACTGGTGGTAATGTTGTTGACCCAACTGGCGAGTTGACTGTGCCAGACGAGGGTATGGCCGCGAATCTTCATGCTATGGCTCTGGGCAAAATTCACAATGGTATCGGCAGGCCCAAAGTTAAAGACGCCCTGCGAAGGCTCGGTGGTTTGCCACTTCATCTCATTGCCAGGAGTCACCCCATCGAACTGGGTCTGGGCAATCGTCGTATAGGGGTTGTTACCCAGTAGATTAGCTTCGACGGCTACGCCAATGGTCCTGCCGCTTTGCGCTCCCGCCTGCGCCAGCGTAGAGGCGGCTCTCACTGAACGGAGCAGCACGGTGCTCATACACAACGATAGAAGACAGAGTGCCAGCAGCACGGCGAAAAGCTTTTTTCGCCCCAGATGACGAAACATCCGTGTTTTCCTTTCTTTCATATGTCAAAAATACTGCTATGTGAGCAGGAGATAAACCGTGAGGCTCCTTTGCTTCCCAACAACCTCTTTTGCTGGATGCGATGTTTTTACGTTGGCTTGTGCAAACTTTCCCTGGCACCGCGAGGAGTTTTGGGACTCCTACAGGTCCTGGGGTCACGCTAAGAAGACCGTAATCGTTTCCGGTAACGTTTACAAATACAGGTAAGAATGTATACAGTACGGGATGGACGGGTTTGTCAGTAGTATAGCCAATCTTGCTTTGACATACAATGACACTCACTAGACACCCTGTGGACAGAATGTTGCTCCGCTTCTTCCGACGATGCAGAGGGATGTGGTGGAGAAACTTTCTGCTGCACTTGCAACCGGGGCAACCAGGAAACAACATGAGGATTACGGGACAAAAGCATATTTCATAAAAGGCGAACCGCATACGCTAAAAAGCGCAAGTCCGCCTCTGAAGGAGGGTAACGGATGCCCTTGCGGGTCATCCGCTCCCCGTCCAGCCTGTTCAGCGAGTCGTAACTACGCGACACCAGCTTAGCACGTCGATTATGTGAAAGTGCTATAAGAAACCCCGCGGCTTCAGCCACCGTGGAGCGTCGCTAGCTTTCAAGTGCTATCAACATCTCGTGCAACGAGTGCGGAAACGTGGTAGAAGAGCCTGTGCTGGAGGTGGGTTCTCCCGAACAGGCATTATTACAAAAGTCTACCTGTGCATTGTTCGTATCTGACTGATCCGTCAAGTAGTCACCGTGGTGATAGCAAGGTGGTGACAGATAAAGAACTTTCGATTGCGCGGACATCCCCATTTCTGACGAAGGGTCAACGCCTCCATTGGTCCAGGTCTCACAGGTACTGCCCATGATCGTCCAATGCGTTCCACCACGCGCCTGTGGATTTTGGGCGTTATTTTGCAACGTGCCTAGAAAGGACGAGCCTATTTGCTGCAACTCGGCCAGCTGTAAGCAGACACCGCAGACCGCTGATCCTCCCCACGGTATCCCATTATGGGGCGATGCCATCGTCACGATTTTCGCTACAGACAGATATGGAGGCAGAGAACTATTTCCTGTTCCCACTGCATAAATGGCCCAGCGTACAATCGTCCCTCCCATGCTGTGTGCAACAATCTGGACGTTCTGGCCTTTTTGCGTGAAATTGTTCCAGATATACCAGGCCAGATTACAGGCAATATGGCTCTGATCTTCATTGGTAGTTCCTGTATTGCCTGCAAAGTAGTTATTGCAATGACTATCTTGCCGATCTTTTAGATTGACATCGCAGCCGGTATCCCCATTGTAGAAACCAATAGTGATAAGCTGACCCGTATACCCATGACTCGCAAGATAGCTTTTTGCGCTTCCCCACGTAGAGCTGCCATTGCAGCCTCCAGGTATTGAAGCATTGCTATTAAATCCATGAACGAAAAGCACAGGTGAACTGGTCGATGCAGCGGCAAGAGCCTTTTGCGCGAGTGCCGGTTGTATGCCGGCAACGCCAACTCCAATACACGATAGAAAGAGAAATAGAACTGAGAGGGTAAGAGAGGCAATAAACCGCTTCCGAAAGAAGAGCATAAGAGTCATCATGGGTCCCTCCTTGATGTGAGATGAATAGCTATCATCTCTTGTTTTCATTATATATAACGCGCTGGAGCGGCAAAGTTCACAAGAGGCGATTTACGACATGGACCCGGATAGTTGTAGAATCCTGGGAATGAGATTGCTCATCCTCAAAAGTCAACTATAAGTAGTGAGAAGGAGATATACGTGAAGGAGACGCGTGAGGAAAATGCCGCCAATGGGCAGGGAGAGGCAGGCGCAAGGCCCTGCCCCTACATCCAGATTATCAGCGCGGTTTCGCTGTGTTCGTCCAGTGTGGCGAGTTCTGGACCTGTCGGTGAGCAGGACGCCAGTAGTTGGCCGGGGAGTACGGCGGAGGGGAACGCTCCATTGGAGCTGCCGAGAAGGAGATATTTTTCGGCGGAGGCGACTACGATCCGCTGCTCTGGCGAAACGCTGACCATGCGGGGCATCGCGGGGAGCTTTTCCCAGCAAAAGATTCTGCTTCTACCATGAGTATCCCATCCCTCCACGCGATTATCACGAAAAGCGACCGCCAGCAGTTTCCCATCAGGCGACCAGGCAAGATTGTTCACTTTTTGTCCGGGGCCAACAACCTGCCATACCGCCGTTTGATAGCCGATATCCCAGCACCTCAGCTCTCCGTTACTTGCTCCCGCTACCAATTGCGTGCCGTCGGGCGACCAGCGCAACACGCCGATGTTGCCACAGAGCATTTTACCTGTCGGCAATATCTGAGCAGGGTGCGCCGATAGCATGGTAAGCAGACCACGAGATGGCAAATCATAGAGGCGGATCTGATTTTCCACCCAGACGGCCAGGCGTCCATCACCAGACCAATCCAGGCCATCAACAGCGCGCGCCTGGCACAACAAAACTAAGGGCAACGCCGTCTGCCGCAGCGTATCCCAGAAATGTATTGTGCCGGATGCGCTGACCGCCAGGAAGCGCCCATCAGGCGACCAGCTCACACAGGACGCGCGCCGTGCCTCTGGAGTGCATACTTCCTGGCTTCTGCCGTCTTTATAGAGTAGCACCGGATCGCTACCATAGAGGACAGCCGCGAGCATAGCACTATCAGGCGACCAGCATAACGTTTTCGGGCGAGCGGAAAGCGTATAACGAGCGTATTCGCGTAATACCTGGAGTGGCAGAGCTATATCACCAATGCCACCATTGCCGGCAACGGAGGTAACGGCCCTCAACGGCTTAGGCGGTAGTGGCTCATCAAGGATGCGATCCTCATTGAAATCGGGCAGATCTATAGCGATAGGAATTCCTGGTGTAGCCAGGAGAGAAGAAGCTTTCGATGACGCCTTTTTACCTTGAGTAGCGGGTTCTTCTACAGCAAGATGGCTGAACCACTCGGTTCTGGCGACGGCCTGGGCCTCTATCTGCTTCATGATCGCCTGCTCCAGGGAGTGCGCGAAGGCCATAATGGTGGGAAATCTCTGCTGCGGATGCTTAGTCAGCGCGCGTGCAAAGATCGCATCAATCTCAGGAGTAGAGATACGCTCAGGGTTGAGTTGGCTCGGCAGCCTGGGCTGTTCATGCAGGTGCGCTTCGGCATACTGTTCGTTCGTTGAAGCTTGCAATGGCAATTTTCCGGTGAGCAAGTAGCAAGCCATAATCGCGAGCGCATACTGATCAGAGGCCGGGTCCACTTTCCGCTCCACCTGTTCGGGGGCCATATATGCAAACGTCCCGATTAACTCGCTTGCCATAGAGGTCGATGCCCGTCGCCAGCGCGAAATGCCAAAGTCGCACAGATACAGGTGAGCGATGCGCCCTGGTCCCTGTACCGACCTGACCAGAAAATTGCCAGGTTTCACGTCCTGGTGAATGATCTGCGGCTCCCGGGTATGCAGGTAATACAGGCTTTCCGCGGCCTGGATGATCGCATCAGCCGTCTGCGCCAGCGTCCAGCACTTCCAGGGGGGAGTATTTTTGATCAGATCGGCAAGGGAGCCATCCTGCACATAGGGAGAAACGAGAAACGGTATGGAGCGGCCTTTATACTCCATATACCCATAATTGAGAACAGGCAATATATGCGGATGTTTTAAGCTGGATGCAATCGCTATCTCGCGATGAAAACGTTCGAACGCCTTCTGGTTGCGCCTATCGTCCTCGGGAATGGCGATCATCAATTTAAGGGCGACCGGCTCCTGGGTATAGATATCATGGGCCAGCCAGATCTCGCTCATCAGCCCCTGGCCCAGTAACCGCTGTCGTTGATACCGCTCCGCAGCCATAGTAATACTTCCTCACGCACCTTACACACGTTCATCAACCTACCTACAAGACTTATGCTACATTGATTGCGTCTAGGGATGCTTGAGCTTCCAGATAAGCTGCGCATTATCTCTATGCAGTTCCTGATTCTCTTGCAGCGCCTGTGCCAGCCGGGCGTTTAACATCTCTCTTTCCTTCAGCAACTGCTCAAAATCTTCCTTTAACGCATCTCTTTCCTGTATTGTTTGCTCAAGATGGTTATTTAATATATTGTTTTCTTTCGCCGCTCGATCATAGTTGATGCGCAAGGCTTCTTTCTCACGGGTTGCCTGGAACAATTCGTCATTGCGTACCCCATGCTCCTGGCGTATCTGCTCCAGTTCCTCTGTGAGCGTCTGGATACGCTGCTGGCTTTCCATGATGCGCGTGCTGAACTGCACCATTTCCTTCTTATGGGCATCGCGCTCGCTCTGTAAATCGCTCTGCAGCCGAGCCAGTTGTGGCTCGTAGCGCATTCCCAGCAACACATTGAAGAGTTCGCGCGCAGGACTTCCGTCTTTACATGTATCGCGCAACTCTTGAATCTTACGCACATTCCAGTGTCCGCCTGCAAGCAATCCACCAAGTGCGCGCAGCGAGACCGCCAGTTGTTCGGGGAATAATGGGCTAGTTCTGGAAGAGGACAGGCCGTACTTACTGATATTTTGAGCGTATTCCGCTACCGTTTCTGGGGCCGATACCATGCCGAGCACCATCGCCAGCTCAGCCTGCATTTCTACGCTGATATCGGGATCGCTAAACAGATCGAGCAGCACCCCCTGGGTCTCTTCGCCCAGCAATAGGAGCGCATAGATCATCTGTTTGCGCGGCTGCTGTAGATCTTCTAACGCCTGAATAAAGTGATCTTTAATGACGCGCTCGCCCAACAGGAGCAATAATGCAATGATGCGCAGGTTGGTTTTTTCAACATTATGCGCCTGGACATAGTCAACAAGCTCAGGGATCATTACCTGGTCGGCATATTGCTGTTCAGCTTCGTCGCGAATGCGCTCCAATAGCAGCGTTACTGCCATTGTGATATCATCCGGGCGGTCACTGACCAGGCGCGATACCAGCGCATCCTTGATGACTGAGGTCGGCATGCTATGGAATATTTCTAAGGCGGCATCGCGCCTGGCCGGATTGCTTAGATCGCTATGCGCGGTCCAGATAAAGGGAAGGGCAGGCACGCCGATCTCAAGTAGAATTTGCTGAGCAATTCTGGCGACAGCCTGATTGGAATCGGTGATCAGCGCACCTACACGCGCTACAGCCGGGGCATCAATTTTGATCAGCGCCAGCGCGGCCCCTCGCCGCTTCTCACTCACATAGAGGGCTTGCAGCAAACTTTCCAGCACCATCTCTTGTAAAGAGGTCTTGCGAGCCAGCATAGCGAAAGCTTCGGACACATCCTCAATCAGGTGGGCATCTTCCAGGCCAGCCAGCAAAGCCGGAATGCTGATGTCAGCCAGTTCATTTGTCAGGACAGACAATAGCGCCTCGCGCGCCCGCAGCGGAGGCTCGGGATTAAAGAGATGAACGATGTCGTGCAGAATCTCTTGAGGGTTCTGCTGTTGCCGCACCAATGTCACAATAATTCCCTGCGTCCGTTCGCGGGCAAGGCTTCTTACATCATCCAGGCCGGAGATCAACGCTCTCAGTATCTTAGGACCAAACTGGGGCAGAAGCATGGCAGCAGCATCACCCCGCTCATGCTCGCTCAGTAAATCTACGAGCGGAGAGACCGCCGCGTCTGGATATTTGAGTAAGAGAGAGCTGGCAACCTTACGCAGCGGGAGCTGGTCCAGCACATCCAATAAAGCTGGCACGACAAGCGATCCCGGCATCTCGTTTAACATCTGATAGATATATTCGCGTACTTTCTCATCTCTATGCAGCAAGTGTCTTGCCAGCACCTGCGCCGCATCTATGCCTTTCGCTTTGAAGATCGCCACAATTTGTTGCGCTTGCGCATTGCTACTCTGCTCAAGCAAAGCAATCAGCGACTCACCGGGGAAAGGAGCCATACCAAGAATAGCCCGGCGGACGCGCTGTGTTACGACGGAATCCAGAGGGCCATTCAGGGAAGCAAACAGGCCATCCAGAGTGATCTCTCCGAGCTGGCTGAGCGCATCAATTCCCTCTTCGTAAAGTTGAGGATTGGATGAGGAGAGCACGCTTAGCAGAGGAGGCACGACACGCTTATCGGGATACTGGCTAAGGGCACGTACAACAGCAATCGCCAGCAATGGCTCGATGCCAGGCGTCTGCAAAAGGGTAATTAGTGCAGGCACAGCCCGTAGATCCTGCACCTGCGAGAGCACCTGGACCAGGAAACGGGTGCGAACCGGCACGATATGAGATAAAGCGCCGATCACAGGCTCAACGACCGGTTCGCCAATGTTGCTAAGAATTTGCGCCGCGCGCTCTGCAACGGCATCGCTCTGCCCATTTTGTACCAGATCGATCAGACCAGGGATGCTATCGGGAGCATAGACCTGGAGCACAACGCCAATCTGCTGCTGAACGAGCGGCGATTGGTCGTTCACAAGGCGTAACAGGTGCGGCAAGGCTTGCAGATCGCGCACCAGCTTAAAAATCTCGATCACGCGCAAGGACACGAGTTCCGTAGCTTGATTAAGCTGGGTCAGCAAGTGAGGAGTTGCCGCCTCACCAATTGCCTGCAACGCCAGGATCACATTCTGAGCCGCGATCTCATTCTGCGAGGAGAGATACTGGATCAGGGCATCGATGACTTTTTGCCAGCGATTATCACGCGTGTCGGTGTTTCGCCCTTGCCGTACCAGGATATTGCGTGCCAGTTCCTGCACTTCAGGCTCTGACTGATAATTTGAGGTGAGCACCGGAACGACGCTTTCCAGGATACGCTGATACTGGATCAACGAGACCTGCCGCCGCGGGTCCTGCTCTTCGAGGAAGCGACCCAGGATGAGCAACGCCGCCCCATGAATGCGCCTGGTGATTGGCCCGGGAGTGCGCTTTTCCAGCTCTTGCAAGATGCGTGCGAGAGTCAGCTCCGGCCCCAGGCGAATCAGCGCATTGGTGGCACGTTCAACGACAAACATTTCCGCATCGCTCAGACGCGCTATCAGCGGGTCCACCGCCCGGAAATCAGCCGTTCCCCCCAGGATATTGATGACGGCAGCACGCAGCCGTATGCTTCTTTCGGGAGCGGGGAGAGCGAGTTGCGCGGCTCTATCCACGGCGACGCTGCCAAAACGTCCCAGCACGCGCGTAATCCGCTTCACCTGGGACTCGTACGCGACATCATCAATGGCATCTTGCAGGTGGGTAAAGAGCAGATCAGGGACAACTGTTTGATCCAGTAAGGTCAACAGTTCATCAACCCCTTCCACCATAATCAGTGGCAACAGCGAGCGATAGACCTCCTGACCGCCCTCCTCGGCGCAGCGAGTGAAGATACGAGCCAGTTCTTCTCTGGCAGCTTTGTTGCGTACAGCCACGGAAAGAGACTCTGCGATAGCAGGTGGCAGAACAACTGTTCGCTGCTGCTCGGCCTGTGGCGGCGTCCACAGCACGCCGATACAGACCAGACCCAGCGCCAGCGCCTGGAGGACGTAGGCAGGATTGCTCCTTCCCAGAGTGCCAAAACGTTCTGCCAGCACCAGAGGGTTATCCATCAGACCGGCCCAGATCGCCACCGGTTCGCTCCAGCGCCCGACGTTCTCTAACAGCTCTTCGCGCATAGGAAAAGCGGCTGAACCTCTTTTGCTATCGGCAGCAAAAAAGTATTCGGCCACGAAATATTCTGTAATCAGCTCATGACGAAAACTTAGAACGCCGCCGGAGCTGATTTCAATCAGCGCGGCGCTCAGCGAGAACTGTAAGAGTTGCGCCAGATCCTCATACAGTTCATATGCCGGCTCATCTTCTTCGGGCACGTTAAATGGTCCTCTGGCCGGATGCTCATCCAGCCAGAAGCGCAGTTCATCGGCCAGTTCATCAAAATTTGCTCTTGCCCGCGTCCCCGTTGCAGCGATGGCCGCCGGAGCTGAGATACGCAACTGGATGGCATTACGGTCATTGGCCCAACGGGCAGCGCAGGCGACCTCGCTGAGGAAACGGATCACCTCTCGCTCGGTCGGCATACCCTTACTCCACCTGGGCTGCAGTTGCTCATACTCGATCAACTGCCTGACCGATTCGCGCAAGAGGCGCCCGCGCGTATCAATCTGCTTGCCGCGCTCAACCCCGATCTTATCGATGATTCCCATCAGCGTGAAGAGCATCATGGGATTGGTGCAGTGATAGCGGAGACGGCTGCGATCAATCACCTGCATAATCTGTCCGGCGGTATGTTGCCAGCGCTGATCCTGTCGCACGACGTAGCGTTCAACAAATTCAGAGATCTGCTCAGGCTGGAGCGGATAAAGGACCGCTCGCAGCGCCTGCCCGCCTTCCACTAGCTGAATGAAATCGGGCTGCTCGCGATAGTCCACCTCGCGGCATGTCATCACCAGCCTGTTGCGTGTCATGCGCATCCAGTAGACCAGTTCTTCGCTCACGCGCCTCAGGTAATTGCTGTCAACCTCATTGAGGCCGTCGCAGAGAAGCAGGAGCCGCCCCTGCTCCGACAATCGCTGAAGGTAGGGACGTAGATGGCGCAAGCCAGCAAGATCACTTGCAAAAAGAAAATCAAGCAGCGTTACCTGCCAGGCATCGCGCGTTGCGCCAGATGCCGCCATATGGGGCTCGTGCTGCTTCAAAAAGAGGCTGTAATTCTTCATCGGGACGAAAACAGGGATGCGGTTCTGCGAAAACACCAGCGACCACGGGCGACGAGATGCCTCATACTGGTACACCTTGAGCGCCATTGTTTTGCCAGCTCCTGGCAGACCCAGGATCATCTGGTGAGTATCTTGCTGCTTTACCAGATCGAGGATAGAGACGGGTTCCTCAGGTATCGGCGTGGCCGGAACATGCGTATCCGCAAGCATATGTTCCTCGGAAGGTTGACGCAGGTTCGCCAGCGCTGTTAGTGGCGTATATAATTTATGGTACTCTTTTTGCGCAGCGTGGACAGCGTTGAGATATGCAGCAAGCTTTATCGGCTTTGCCAGTAACAGAACAGCGATAAAGGCAAGCGCCAGCTCAAGCAGCAAAATCAGCAGGATGCCTGGCATATGCAGGGGCAGAGCAAGTATGGCAAAGAGACGACTTGTGGGAGAACCAGGCAAGTGAAAGGGATTCAACAGCCAGAGCAAGCATACCTGTAGAAGAACAAGAATGAGCCCTACTCCTGCCCCTATGAGCAGACTTGAAAGGAAACGATAAGATCTGGCATGCGGTAATATGATATTTCTATGCAACCCACCAGAAGTTACAAATTCCTGCTCCTGTAGCATATAAGTCACCTCTCTAGAAACCCTCCGCAGTCCTTCGAAACGTTCCGCGCTCCAACGCCGCTGTCGCGTCTAGCTTCGCTCAGGAGCGCGGAATCGCAGTACAACGAATCCCTGACCATCTACAAGTTCTTTTTCATGCTCTAAGATAGTAGACGTAATATCAAAATCAGGATTTAAAAATATAACTTTTTAACACAGATAGACCCTACTGTACATCTACCACGGTATGCAGCCGTGCAGCTTTAGCTTTATTATCCTATCTATCAGGGGTAGTTGACAAGTACCCCGTTGTGCTTCAAGCCGCAGGGTAAGTGCCATGAACCCTCTTACATTGCTGTATCAGCTTTCACGACACTTCCCCGCACTAACCGTAGTGTAAAAGCTATCGTTTACGCCTTGATAGCTTCCAGCAACCTGACGAAGTAGAGCCCTTCATCGCTAAGCTTGCCGGTATCCTCAACGCCCCACAAGGCTGACAGCATAGCCTGGGAGAAACCCCAGTTATAGATGCGCTCTCGCTCAAAACCCAATTCCTCGGCAAACTGGTCTATGCGGCGAGCCATCAGCGACTTTGGGTCAGGGATAGAGAGAATATCGGGCCAGAAATTGCGCAATATCGCACCCACTTCGTAGGCGGGCTCGCCGATCACTCCTTTGGGATCGACCGCCAGCCACGGTTCGCGCTCGGCAGACAAAATGTTATCCTGGTGCAAATCACCATGCAATAGCACCGGCTCAGTCATAGAGGTGCAGAGCTCGGCATAGAGCTTCTCTGCCTTATCGAACATCGCAACGGGAAAGGGACCAGTTCCCCCATCATACAGCTTGCGCACGTCTGCAAAGGCTCTGCCCCAATCGTTCACCGTAGGGAAAAGGTAATGCTGCTCCGGCAATGGACGCCATAGCCTGCGCATCACTGCCACCGCCGCCGAGATCGCAGCCTCGTCATCCTCGACGGCACGCAGCGACGTACCAGGCTTGAGGCGTTCCAGCAACATCGCTTCGTCGCGCTCATCATAGGCCAGGAGCTGTACCGCACCATGCCCACCGAAGTGTCGCAGCGCCTCCGGTTGAGACGGGAACTCGTCGGTCAGCCCCGTTTTTAAGATTACCTCAGTCCCGTCGGCGAGGGTTGCCGGAGCCACATAATTAAATGATAAATTCCCCACCGGAGCGCCGATAGTCAGATTCCAGCGTTCCTCGCACGCGGCCAGGATAGAGGGCAAACGGTCGAGCCAGGCGCGACCCTCTCCCCCGGCAAGCTCTATCATGAAGTTTGCAAAACCTTCAGGGATGATAAACAAGCGATTTCTCCTCCATTATGTCATTGACTTTTCTGATTGCTCGTCACCAGAGCGAAAAGAGCATCGGGGATATGGGAAGAGAAGGCGGAGCGCGAATCGCGGGGAAATAATGATGGCAAAAGCTGATCCAGCGGATTACAGCAAGGCGACAACAAAAATACTCATTGGCAAGAGTGCAGATGAGAGGTTGCCGCGTGTATAGATACCGTAAAGCCCGTCAGCCTCAATAATGAGCGTACATATGTTGTTTCCTTCCGGCTAATTTCTTGAATTGTACCCCGATCCTGACTGGAAGCGCAAGGCTACCTGACTCGAATGCCAACACGTTCTAACAGCTCTCGGCTAAGTTCTGCACGATACTTGATCGGTTTTTTTGCGGGACCGTGCGAATCCGAGCCTGAACTGACGAGCAAACGATGTTTCTGAGCGTAATCGAGGTACATAGCAATCTGTTCGGGTGTGTGGGCAGGATAATAGACTTCGAAGCCGTCAATGGGCACTTCCTTGCGGAGTTCATCAAGCAACCTGGCATCATAACAGGTGTATCCCTCGCCGCGTCCAGGATGGGCAAGGAGCAAGACTGCTCCACTACGATGAGCGGCATCACAGGCTTCAGCAATGTCGCAAGTAGCCCAGGAGAAACCGGCATCCGTGATCAGTGCTCCTGCGGATGGTTCTCCTGTCCCGTAGCCCAGTTTTTTCAAAAGAGCCATCAGTTCATGCGGTTGTTGTGCGCTCGGTTTTGCCAGGAGGATATCGAGTTCATGTGGATCTGGAAAGGAGATCCCGGCTTTTTGCAGGTTCTCCCAAACCTCTCTGGTGTTTTCCTGCTGACGGCGTGCGATATCTTGCGTCAGATCTTGCAACGCACTTTTTTCTGGATCAAACCCATAACAAAGCACATCGGTGGCCTCGCCTTTCCACGATGCACTTACCTCCACAGCGACAAGGAGAGGGAATTGCTTCTGCAACGCGAGATGTTGCAGCGATATGGCAGTGTCCGCGCGATCATGATCGGTGATCGCCGCCAGGCCAAACTGCTCGCTCGCCAGATAATCAATCAGCTCTTCGGGGGTCCATGTGCCATCACTGTAGACAGTGTGCATTTGCAGATCAATAGCAGCATCAACCGCCAAAACCAGTTGAGAAGTCGATAGTTCCAAAAACATATCCTTTCAAATGAGGGTAGTATAAATGTTTATTTTAGTGTTTAACCAACTTTGTCCATTAATGGCATCATACACCAGAATAAGAGAAGACTCCAGACCTATTCCCCCTTTGTAATCTCTCCAAGCTCCAGATGCATAGCCAGTTCCTGACTACGCACGACTCTCAAAAATAGTGACATGAGAGCATCCCTCGCCTTAGCCCTCAAACAGCGCCTGTTCGTTGCAGCACATATATCCGTGGATGCAGCCCTCCCTGGAAGATTTTAACCACCTCCTGTACCTGCCACATATTACTAAATTGTTTCAATACCTCCTCAAAAAGCGTAATTTCATGCGTTAAGAGGGTAAAGCGAGCATCTGGAGCGGCAAGACGGGCGGCTTCAGAAAGCAGTTGAGGATAGAGCGTTTTGTTGGCTTCGTGAGAGCCAGTCAACTGTCCCCAGGGAACGTCAGCATACAGGACGGTAAACGTGCCGGGAAGAAAGGGCAGGTCGGTGGCGTCGGATGCGAAAAGTAGAGCGTTGCTGGCAACTCCTCCTCGCTCCAGATTCAACTGCGCCCCCCGTAAAGCTTCTGTATTGGTATCACAGCCAACCGCTATCGCCGCCGGGCATCGCTGCAAGCGTTCTACGAGCAACGTCCCGGAGCCACACATCAGGTTGAGCAAGCGATCATCAGGACTGGGATGAGCCATCTCAATCATAGCGGCTGCAACGGTTGCGTTTAAAGCCCCCTTCATATTGAAAACGCGCCAGGGACGGGTAGAGAGCGGGCGAGGAGTCAGGCGAATAAGCACTTCCCAGCCTGAGGACGCACCAGATGCAGGATACACGCGGATCAGCAAATCGCCCTCATCGCTAGCCGGTAACCCTGTATCTCGGCTCAATTGCGCTTTGAGCTGAGAAAAGACAGAGGAATTTTCTCCCGCGGCGCTGATCCTCAACCCGCTAAAAGCTTCCGGTGCATGCAGGAGGCGCACTTCCTTGACGCCCTGGAGCAAGAGCTGATAATGCTGATGGCCCAGGAGCGCGCGGGGGCGGGGTATGGGGAATTGCCGGACCAGATAGATAGCGACTACGGTACGTAAGAAAAAAAGCTCATGTAGCGTCCCCGTGTAACGAAAATAAATAGACGCTGGATCATCGGATGAGTGCAAAATCGCTTGTGAGCGGTAACGATTTTTGATTTCCTGGCAAGCAAATGGCTTGAGGCCCGGTAAAACATCGCAGCGCAGGAGGTATTGATCCGTCTGGGCCTTACGGCTGACCTGTTTTTTCATACTGATAGCATTCCTCTTCTCAAATAGCGTGGGGAAGAACGTTTGAACAAGGTTTTTCTCTGCAAACCTTGTGTCAAAAATGCATCTCAGCTTGAGAAAAGGATGCTTAGCAGTGGACCTTGCGCGTTGCGGAAAAGGGTGGAGCGGTAGCAGCAAAAAAGGAAAAAGCCGACCGCCATAGAGCGACTGCTAACCATGTGCCATCTGCGAACATATACAAACGGAGCTATCATTGACGGGATAGCCCGCTCTTTTGCCCTCAGATTGTTTTCCCGGATACGGGAATTTTTGACACAAGGTTAGCGAGTCGCCAGCATACAGTCTTTTTCCTTAGATGGTGTTGAAAATAATTGTCTGAATTTCTTCCGGCATCCTACCAGAACAAAGAGCAAAAGTAAAGAGGACCTATTCCCCTTTGTAATCTCTCCTGCTTCAAAAAATATTCAAAGCAAAGACTTGACAACAATGCGATATATCGTTTATAGTATTGCTAACGATATATCGCATTGTTGTATCGTAAGGAAAAGGAAGGGAGACATTGATATGTTTCGCAAACATTTTGCCTACCAGTTTCAAGGAGGTGGCGGGGATGATTGGACGCCGCCCTGGATGCATCATGAAGGACACAGGCATGGGCACAGACATGGGCCTCACTTCTTCGGTATGCGCATGAGGCGTGGGATGTTTGGGCCAAGAGGCCCATTCGGCCCCGGCGGTCCTTTCGGTCCTGAAGGTCCCGGCGCCCGCTTCTTTGGGCGTGGCGATGTCAAATATGCCCTATTGGAGCTGTTGCAAGAGCGGCCCATGCATGGCTACGAAATGATGAAGGCTCTGGAAGAGAAATCCGGCGGTTTCTATGTACCCAGCGCAGGCTCGATCTATCCAACCCTCCAGATGTTAGAGGACCGTGGACTGGTCACCGTAGCTGAGGCCGAGGGGAAAAAAGTCTATAGCATTACCGATGCCGGTCGAGCCGCCCTGGCTGAGCGTCACAAAGAAGAAGAGGAGTTTACGCCTCCCTGGGCGCGCGCCTTTGGGCAGCGTGGACGCTGGAACGCCCCAGAGATGCAGGCACTGCGTAGCGAGGCTATGGAAGTTGCACGCCTGTTCGCCATTGCCGGGCGCACCGCCATCAACAATCCCGAGCAGTTGACACGCCTGCGCGGCCTGCTCGAACGCACGCGCAAAGACCTCTCAGACATGATTTACGGCACCGGTCCTAAGCAAGATCAGGGACCCTCGACTACAGAGCAAGCGTAATGTTGACACAACAGCGGCGGCTGGCAAAGCTATTGTTTAGCTTACCAGCCGCTCTTTTTGTCGGGAAGCACATAGCAGGAAATTAGAGTCTGAACGCCAGGATGAGAATAATTGTCAGAACATGTAACAGTTGATCAACCCAGATCGGTCCAATTATTTTATAACGCGATTTCAGCGGGTCCACAACAAAATGTGTGCCGAACAGCGCCGCAGTAGCGAGCGGCGATGAGTGCGCAAACAGCACGAAAACGGCGGTATAGGTCGCGCAGTGATAAAAATTTACCTCCCAGCTCTTCCCCTTCTCCATGCTCATCCAGGCGCTCTGGAAGGCAAAGTCCCCCACGAAATGGCAGGCCAGCCAGATCAACAACGTTGAAATGGGGATATTCAGATCAATCGGCATGTGCATCCTCCCTTACTATTCTCTTCCCGTACTATAGCTGTTCAGGAAGGATGCAACAATGATCTGTATCTCATGAAAAATGTGAACTACTACACAATTTTAGGGAATAAACACAGCGACATATGCTACCTATGCTACTTTCGTTATCGCAGCATTACCATTTTATGCACCTGACGGTTGGGGAAGCGCTGCACTTTTCCACGGCATAGCAACCTGCACGCGTACCAGCAGGAGCAGCGCCACCAGGGTCCAGAAACAGAACGCCAGATCCTGTTCCAGGAAGGAGCTATCGACCAATCCTTGCGCCACTGCCGCTACCATTGCAGCACCAATGCCAACCGCCATCCATCGCAACTGCTCACTGCGTTGATCAGGGCTAGAACTCAGATAGAAGAGGATGCGCGCAAAGAGCCTGTAGAAGAGGATCAGCACGACCACAAAAGCTAACAGGCCGAAAACGCCAGTGCTTACCCAGACGTCCAGGAAGATATTATGCGGGTGCGATAGCCCCGGTTCGTAGATCAGCCCTGTAGACTGGCCTGTTTTCGGATCTGTCAGAATCCAGTAGTGATGGATAGTACCTGGACAACTGGTGTTTTCGCTATAGTGGCAGAGCCAGTTATCCATTCCATAGCCTAGCCAGGGGCTGTCATGGATCATATTCAAGGCGCTCTGCCATAGATACAGGCGCTTAGAAACGGTACTTATACCCTGATCATTAATATGACCTTCAAAGTAACTAAAAATGCGGGCGCGGAAGAACGCCAGGGAGAGTGAAAGTATCACCAGAACGAGGGCAGCGCCAATGAGCAGATACTTTCGACGTAGATACTTCCGGCTACGAATAGCAAAAGCGATAATAAAGAGAGCAGCAAAAGCAATGGCTACCTGAGCGCCATGCGATTGGCTTAAATAGAGCACCCCCAGCAGCGGCACGCAGAGCGCCAGGGCAACGATCCGACTGCGCCAGGATACCTTCGCCGCCACAAATGCCAATACCAGAGGAAAGACGTAATCGAGCAGTAGCCCGATGCTGTTGGCGCTGCCATAGACCGCGTGAACGCGACGAACGCCATCGGCCTCCAGTGGGAGCGAATTTTTAAAGAAAACGTATTGCCCAATGCCGAGAATCGCAACAATCAGGCCAGCTCCTACCAGGCTCGCAAACAGGCGAAGCAAATCTTGTCGGGAACGCAGGCAGAAAAGCGCAAGGGCCAGGTAGAGCAGGGGATCGAATACTTCTTCGCGAAAGGCGCGCAGAGCCGTTCTCTGCGCATAGGCGATCACAACGGAGAATGCTGCAAAGACAAAAAAAACCAGGATGGGGTAAATAAACGGTCCCAGGCGATCCCGCAGTTCCTCCCATGAGAGCCGATACGGCCAGGAGCGTCGTTGGACCATCAATTGCAGCAAGGCCACGCTCAGGCAGGTCGCCAGTGTTATTTCCGCAAGGCTGAAGTTATATGAGCCAAATACCAACTTCTGCATTCCATAGAACGGCAGCGAGAGTGGCAAGAGGGCGACCGCGAAAGGTAGCCGATACCAGCATAATATCACGAAGAGGAGCAGAAAAGGGAGAGAAAACAATGGATTCAGGTCGGCAATCGGAGCAGGAACGCCGAGGGGGATATGTGGATTTCCAATCACGTAATAGAGCACCATCGAAACAACCAGACCGGCCTCAAAAAGGCGGTCTCGCCAGAAAGGTGAAAACTGGGCTGTTTTCTTATCGCTGCCGGAGGGAGGCGGAACAGGAGCATGCATATTTGAAATATCTTGATCCTGCCCGGTCGCAGGAGTATCAGGCAAAGGCGACGAGATGTTTTTGCTACTCATAACCATCTATTACCTCTCGCAAAAATTGCGCTTTGCAAATGTGTATGGCTGCCAATTATTTAAGAGGGGCACCAACTTACGGAGTATAGCAAAAAGCAGTCCGTTCGTCCACACATCAGGAAGCAAAACCTGGCTGTTTGTGTGCAGTGAATGCATGTCAAGAAGCGACCAGACTGCAATATCCAGTCTGGTCGCTTCTTGTTCTATGTTAGCTGCTACGCCTGACCGGCGACAGTATTGGCGGCTGGTGCGTCTGAGCGTACAGGCTGGCCGCCGGATGGTTTACGGGTCATCCAGGTAAAAATACCACCCGCCACTAGCAGATACGCGGCATAGAAGAGCCCCTGTAAACGGCTGGGAGCGTCGGAATATCCCACAATGCCATGTAATAGATCACCAATCACGCTCTCTTGGCTCAAAATATGCGATATATTCCAGAGAGGCGTGGTACCAATGGTCAGCCAGCCGAGTGTCTGCAAGTTTTGTATGGCATTGCCAAGCAGCCCGGCGGCGAAGAAGATGAGAAGAATGCCCATCACGCGAAAGAAGAGGCGATAATCGAGCCGGTATCCCAGGCGATAGATCAGTACACAGAGGCCAATCGCGACCAGCAGACCCAGCAACGCCCCCAGTAGCAGCATGAGCGCATTGGTCTGGAAAGCGAAGGCCACGGTAAAGAACGCGCTCTCCAATCCCTCACGTCCAACGGAGGTAAAAGCGAGCAGGCCAAGCGCGAAACCGGAAGAGGCGGTGCTGGCCTTCGCGATAATCTCTTTTTTCATCGTACGACTATGCCGCTGCATCCAAAATGTCATAGTCGTTAATAAAATAACAGCCGTGATGTAGGTGGCGGTCTCGAAGATCGTCTGGAATCTAGTATTGCTGTACTCATGTACAGTAAAATAAATGGCGAGTCCGCCGGCCAGCGAGCCCAATAGCGCCAGACCCACGCCCATCCAGATGGCCCGAGCCTGCTTCGTCTGACCAAGTTGACGCAAGGCCGCGAAGAGAATGCTTACAATGAGGCAAGCCTCTATACCTTCGCGCAGAAAAAGAATAAATGTGGCTATCATCAGCAAATACACTTTCTCATCTACTAATCAATCTAACAGTATATGGGGCTTTCATCCCATATTTAATTCCAACCTTACTACTCAGATATTAGCATGCCCTAATATCTATTGTCAAGGGGAAGGATTACTGTTGATGAGCAGCGTATTTCAGATGGTCACCCAGATCTTGGCGGAGGAAGCCTTATCGATAAAGACCTCGCGGCCTTTGACTTGCAGCTTTACATTTTCGGAGGCATTTTCCGGCGAACAGCCATCCTGCCCCAACACCTGCAACTGCGTTCCGGGTGTCAGTCCTTTTTGATGGAGATAGAAGATCAGCGCCTCTTCATCCTCCACCACTTCGGAAATACAAAGGATTTTCGCGGTGCCTCCAGCCTCAATACTGGAGAGACGTATGGCATGATGATCTTTGAGATAATTGCGTGCGCTGGGCACCTGACCGGGGATGGGATTGCCATGCGGGCAGGTTGTTGGATGATTCAGGCTGGCAATGACCCGCGCCTCCACCGCGCCGGAGATGAAGTGCTCCAGGCGACAGGCTTCTTCATGGACTTCGTGCCACTGCATGCCGAGCATATCGACCAGAAAACGCTCTGTCAGCCGGTGACGCCGTAAGACCGCTTCCGCCGCCTCGATGCCCGCATCGGTCAGGGTCACATGCCGTTTATTATTCATCTCGATATACCCATTTTTCACTAGTCGCTTGAGCATCTCTGTCACAGTTGGAGGCGAGACGTTAAATCTCTCCGCCAGGCGTGCTCCTATGACAATCTCATCCTCCATCGTCATGTTGTAGATCGTTTCCAGATATTCCTCGACGGTTGCGCTGGGAAGGTCGTCCGTTCTCATGGCCTGTTCCTGCTTTTTTGTACTTCAAAAGTTATTGCACTGCACCTACACTCTAGCACGCGCTTAGCACGCCGTCAAGCATGATACTCTATCTCAAACGAGAGGAGAAGCACCACATATCACTATATGTCTATATTTTTAATTTATAGAGGGGATATAGTGGCAGAAGAGAGGAGAAGCATACATATGGAGAATACACGGATACAGGGATTTACCATCGCAGTACGCAGGGAAGGCAACAATTGGAGCAGCAATACCATGTATCGCCTTCTGCAATTGCCCTTCTTAAAACACGGCGTCCTGTTAGTATTTACTGTTGTCCTGTTGTTAGGTTCTACGACCGTTTCTCAATCTATATCAAAGGCGCAAGCCGCTAACCCTGGGCCAGGCAATAGCTGTAGCTGGTACAGGATTCACTATGGCGATACTTTAAGTCGCATCGCTCTCTCTTATCGAACCACCATCTGGACGCTGGCGCGCGCAAACTACATTAGCAACGTTAATCTGATTTTCGCGGGCCAGAGTCTCTGTATTCCTCATAGCTCTGGTTATCATAGCGGAGGTAGTGCGAGCAGTTCGAGTAGTGCGAGTGGATTCAGTAGTGGCGTATCATATAATGGTTACGTCCGCTGGTATGACTATCAAGCATTAGGGTGGTCTTCACAGAGCCAGGTTGCCTATTTTCTGCGCAGTGCTGCCGCCCGTTATGGCCTGCCTATCAGCCTGCTAGAGGCAATTGCCTGGCAAGAAAGCGGCTGGAATCAGCATGTGATCTCACGCGACGGCGGCATCGGCGTGATGCAGATCATGCCATACACGGCTATGGGCCTCAATACCATGACAGGCATACGCCACGATCCCTATAAGCTGGCAGATAATATTGAACTGGGAGCAATCTATCTGCACTCGCTATGGCTCGGCCTGCATGGCAATATCACACTGGTGATCAGTGCGTACAACGAGGGTGGATGGAATGTGGTCCATCGCGGTATTTTCAACTGGCGCTATGTTGACGACGTGCGCGCTTTGATGTACAGGTTTGGTTAGATGCCGGGGGCGTCAGTAAAGCTGATGCTCCCCCATCTCAGGCCGGTGCATGGCAAGAGATGTGTATGAAAAACTCATAAACAACCTGCCGCACCTCTTGACATGTGCCTGAATTCCATCTATACTACTTCACAAGCACAAAGAAATATTGAAAGCTGCGAACAGGAAAAGTACATAGCAACGCGTGGGCACAGAGAGTCGGGGCCGGTGGAACCCGACACCACGAGGTTATGGAATGGGCCTGGAAGCTGGAGAGCGAACGTTCCGCGCCACACGCAAAGCGTGGGATCAGTAGGACTCTTTCGGAATGTCCCCCGTTATTGAGGACAGGATATCATCAGTGTATCCGGCAAGAGGGATTGCCAGCTCCTGAAGCATTTGCAGGTAGCAGGCAGTCTGAAACAGGGTGGTACCACGAAAGCAATTACGCTTCTCGTCCTTGATTGGATGAGGGCGTTTTTTTTATTACTTTAGTTGCCCTGGGCAGGGGCTAGCCCTGCCTCTACGGTCGCTGGCAAGGAGGAGGTATCAATGACCATTAGTACAGATCATAATGCCAGAACACAGCAAAGTGGCGGAAGTTCCCCGGTGAAAAAGCGGGTTTTTTCGGGCGTGCAGCCAACCGGTAATATCCATTTAGGCAACTACCTGGGCGCTATCCGTAACTGGGCAGGGGCGCAGGCTCAGTTTGATAACATTTTCTGTATCGTCGATCTACACGCGATCACTTTGCCCATTGATCCCAAAGAGTTGCATAGCACCACGCGCAAGCTGGCCGCGCTCTATCTCGCCTGCGGACTCGATACCCGCTATTGTAAATTATTCGTGCAGTCACATGTACATGAACATGCAGAGATGAGCTGGATCATGGAGTGTTTCGCCCCGATGGGATGGCTCAACCGCATGACTCAGTTCAAGACGAAGGCGGACGAAAATCCTGAGACAGTGGGGACCGGGCTCTACTGCTATCCGGTGCTGATGGCCTGCGACATCCTGTTGTATCAAACCCACTTTGTACCTGTTGGCGATGACCAGCGCCAGCATATCGAGTTCACGCGCGACCTGGCGCAACGCTTCAACAGCATGTACAAGCAGCAGGTGTTCACCATTCCAGAGGGGCAGATTCGCGCAACTGGGGCACGGATCATGTCGCTTGATGACCCGACGAAGAAGATGAGTAAGAGCGATGCTAACCCGAGTTCGCGCATTAACCTGCTGGACGACCCTAAGACGATCAAGCAGAAGATCGGACGGGCCACCACCGATTCGCAGCGCCTGGTCGCATTCGATCCCGAACGGCCCGGCATCACTAACCTGCTGACGATCTACCAGTTGCTGACCGGGCAGCCCGATCAGGAGATTGAGGCGGAGTTCGCGGGCAAAGGCTATGGTGATTTCAAAGCGGCCCTCACTGAACGGCTGGTCGAGACGCTGCAACCAATCCAACACCGCTATTACGAGTATATCAACGACATTGCCTCATTAGAGAGCATTCTCAAGCAAGGGGCAGACGAGGTACGCCCGATAGCGGCGGCGACGTTACAACGCGTGAAGGAAGTTATAGGGCTGGGATAACCAGCCCTGTTCAAGGGGAGAACAAGGGTATGTTTTATCCAACATACGAAGAGGTCAGGCAATTGCGCGACTCGGCAATGGATGGACCATCCATTACCGAGTCCCTCGCGGCTACCTCGCAGGCCCAACCGCTTCTTCCGCTTTATTGCGACATCCTGGCGGATATGGAAACGCCTATATCGGCCTATTGCAAGACCGCTCAGCGTCCATACAGCTTTCTGCTTGAGAGCGTTACCGGCGGTGAGCGTATCGCTCGCTATTCCTTTATCGGCATCGATCCCTATATGGTAATGCTTCACCGCGGCGAAGAGGCGACGCTCTATAAAATCCAGGACGAACACAATGAGACGAGCCCCTGTGCCAGGATTGAAACGGTGCCATGCTTCGACCCTCTTACGTTTGTGGAGGCGGAACTGGGGCGATACCGCCTGATCATGCCTCCCAAAGGGGGACAAAACGAACTCCCAGTGTTTCATGGCGGAGCAGTTGGCTACCTGGCCTACGACGCGGTGGCCCGCTTCGAGCATCTGCCCGTGCCCGAACAAAATACGCTTGATCTGCCCCTGGCCGTCTTCTGCTTTACGGAGACGGTGCTGGCCTTCGACCATGTGAAGCATCGGGTCAGGATTATTACGCATCTTCACCTTGATAAGCCCGATCTCGCAGCGGAGTATCGACGCGGATGCGCAGTGATTGAGGATGTACAACGCCGTTTGCGCTCACCCGTATGCCTGCCTCAAGAGCCGGAGGTGGTGGACGATCCAGAGGCGCTACGCGTGACCTCTAATCGGACGCAGGAGGCATTCGAAGAGATGGTGCGCCGCTCAATCGAATATATTCGCGCGGGCGACATTTTCCAGGTGGTGCCCTCGCAGCGCCTGAGCCGCCATGTCAACGCCTCTCCGCTGACCATTTATCGTGCGTTGCGGGCCATCAATCCATCGCCCTATATGTTCTTCCTTGACCTGGACGACTTCCATATTGTGGGAGCTTCACCGGAACTACTGGTGCGCTTCGAAGATCAAGAGGTGACGATCAGACCTATCGCGGGAACCCGCCCGCGCGGTAGCGATCCGCATAGTGATAATCTGCTGGCGCAGGAATTAAAGGATGACCCTAAAGAGCGGGCGGAACATATCATGCTGCTCGACCTTGCTCGCAACGATGTCGGGCGTGTCAGTACACCGGGCAGCGTGCAGATTAGCGAGTTTATGGAGATCGAACGCTACTCGCATGTGATGCATCTCGTTTCAAACGTCACAGGAAAACTGCGCGAAGATACCAGCCCCTTTGACGCTTTGCGAGCGGGCTTCCCGGCAGGCACCGTTTCGGGTGCGCCGAAGATCCGGGCGATGGAGATTATCAGTGAGTTGGAAGGAGAACAGCGGGGCGTGTACGGCGGCGCGGTCGGGTACTTTAGCCATTCCGGCAACCAGGAAACTGCTATTGCTTTACGTACAATGGTGGTTAAAAACGGTCGAGCTTACATTCAAGCTGGCGGTGGCGTGGTGGCTGATTCCAGTCCTGCTGGTGAATACCAGGAAAGCCTGAATAAAGCCAGAGCTTTGCTGCGTGCCCTTGATGAGGCCGAGAAAATTGCGCAGGAACGTCGTTATCAAGAAGGCAACTGCGAACAATTTAGCGAGGAGGAGAGCCATGTTGTTATTAATCGATAACTATGACAGCTTTACTTATAACCTGCACCAGTACCTCTCAGAGCTAGGAGCAGAGATCTCGGTGCGTCGCAATGATAAGGTAACGCTCGCTGAAATTGCGGCGATGCAACCTGAGCGCATTGTTATCTCGCCAGGACCATGCACACCTGACGAAGCAGGGCTTTCCTGTAAAATCATCGAGACATTTGGACAACATATTCCCTTGCTTGGTGTCTGCCTCGGCCATCAAGCCATCGGGCAGGTCTACGGTGGACGCGTGGTACGGGCGCCCGAGTTGATGCACGGCAAAACCTCGTTGATCTATCATCACAACGAGGGAGTTTTTCACGATCTGCCACAACCGTTTATAGCCAACCGCTATCACAGCCTTATCGTCGAAAGGAGCTCATTACCGCCAGAATTAGAGGTTACAGCCGAGACAGAAGACGGCCTGGTGATGGGGCTGCGTCACCGCCACTATCCCGTTGAAGGAGTGCAGTTCCATCCCGAATCGATCATGACGCCGGTAGGCAAAACACTCTTACAAAATTTTTTAACCGGGCAAGGGCCAATCAGGATAAGGGCGGAGGCTGTAGGGGCCTTCCTTGCAGCCGACCTGAGCGAAGCTAGCTGCGAGAGCGGCGTTGGTCGGCTGGATAGAAGGATAGGGCTTGCCCCCGCCCTGGGATCAAATCTGGGGATAAACCCGGGATCAAACCCGGACATCCTGCTGACCACATCTCAAAGGAGGGCCACAAGATGATTCGAGAAGCGATTGCGCATATCGCGGCTGGCGCGCTACTGAGCGAGACAGAAGCGGCATCCGTTATGGAGGAGATTATGACGGGTGTTGCGACTCCATCGCAGATAGGAGCTTTCCTCACGGCGCTCCGACTGCGGCCAGGAGGGGAGACCATTGAAGAGCTGGCGGGACTGGCGCGAGTTATGCGTGAAAAAGCTGTACGCGTTCACCTGGAAGAGCAGGTAGCGGAGCGCGCTATGGATACCTGTGGGACCGGCGGCGATGGAGCTGGTACGTTCAATTTCTCGACAGCGGCAGGCATTCTCGCCGCGGCTGCCGGCGCAGCTATCGCCAAGCATGGCAACCGTTCAGCTACCAGCCGCTGCGGCAGCGCCGATGTGCTGGAGGCACTGGGAGTGAAGATTGACCTCGGCCCCGAGCAGGTAGCGCGCTGCGTGCAGCAGGTTGGCTTTGGCTTTATGTTTGCGCAAGCGTACCACCCCGCCATGAAATATGTTGGCCCGACGCGTCGTGAAATTGGCATTCGCACGGTATTTAACATTCTTGGCCCATTAACTAATCCCGCTCACGCCCGCTATCAGATGCTCGGCGTTGCCGATAGCTCGCTGCTGCGCAAGATGGGCGAGGTCCTGTTACTGCTCGGCTGCCGCCATGCATTGATTGTTCACGGGGAGGATGGCATTGATGAATGCTCCCTGAGCGCGCCGACGCGCATCTGCGAGGTGCGTCACGGCCAGGAACTGCGTGAGTATACGATTACGCCAGAGCAGGTGGGACTTACCAGCCATACAGACCCGCAAGCATTCAAGGGCGGGGACCCGGCTCATAACGCGGCTATGTTGCGCGATCTGCTGGGAAACTATGTCGATACGCCAACTACTCAGATGTTGTGCTTAAACGCGGGGGCGGCCTTGCTGGCAAGTGAGCAGGTGGCATCGCTTGCCGATGGCGTGAAGTTAGCGCGAGCCACATTACGCGAAGGCAAAGCAACCGACAAGCTGGAAGACGTTATTGCCTGCTCTCAGGCTCAGGATAGGTGATCTATGTTTCTTGACCGCATTGTTGCTCAAACGCGCGCAGACCTGGAGGAGCGTAAACGTGCCTATCCGCTGGAGGAGCTACGGAGACGAGCACTGGAACAGCCGAGGCCGCGCGACCTGGTGGAGGCGTTCGCACCACGTTCACAGGTGCATATCATTGCCGAGGTCAAGCGAGCATCGCCCTCAAAAGGTATGCTGGCCCCTCACCTCGATCCTGTCGAGCTGGCGCGTACATACGAGGCAAACGGAGCTGCTGCCATCTCGGTACTGACAGAGCCACACTTCTTTCTAGGCTCGCCCGATTACCTGACGGCGATTAAAGCAGCCGTTAGCGTGCCGGTGCTGCGCAAAGATTTTATTGTGGACGAGTACCAGGTCTACGAGGCGCGAGCGTGGGGAGCGGACGCCATTCTACTTATCTGCGCCATCCTGGACGATGACCAGTTGCGGCGTCTGCTACGCCTAGCAAACGAGCTGCATATGCGTAGCCTGGTTGAAGTTCACAGCCGCGAGGAGGCAATGCGAGCGATTGAGGCGGGGGCAGTTGTCATCGGCGTCAATAGCCGCGACCTGGTGACCTTCCAGATGAACCCTTATCTGATTCGTGAGATACGCCCATTGATCCCGCCTGATCGCGTGGTGATTGCTGAAAGTGGCATTCATACAGCAGCGGACGCCCGTCGCCTGGCACGTTACGATGTACAGGGCATGCTGGTGGGCGAGTCGCTGGTCGTCTCGAACGATGTGCCCGCCCAGATGCATATGCTGCTGACAGCGGTCAATCAAAGCATCCAGGTAAAAATATGTGGTCTGCGCACAGTTGAGCACATCAACGCCGCCGTCAATGCAGGAGCCGATATGCTCGGCTTTATATTTTACGAACCCAGCCATCGCTACATCTCACCGCAGGCCGTTCGTTCGTTGCTGGATGCAAGCTATACCCATCTGTCCTCAGGACAGACATTGCCTGATGTAGTCGGAGTATTTGTCAATAAAGAGGCGGCATTTATTAACGATGCGGCGGAACAGGCCGGGCTGCACTTCGTTCAGTTACATAGTACAGAGTCACCTGACTTCTGCCAGCAGATCAAACGACCTGTTATCAAGGCGCTCCATATCGGCGACGAAACGGATCTGGCTATGGTGGCGGAATACAGCCAGACAGCCTGGCGGCTTTTACTCGACACGCCGACGCCTGAATGGGGGGGAAGCGGTATCACCCACGATTGGAGCCTCGCCTGTAAAGCGGCCCGGCAGAGCCGCGTCTTGCTTGCAGGCGGGTTGACGCCTGAAAACGTGGCGCAGGCAATCCAGCAGGTTCACCCCTGGGGTGTTGATGTCAGCAGCGGCGTCGAGACGAATAAACAGAAAGATTCCGGCAAAATACAGGCATTTATGCAGGCAATTCCTTTCCGCATGTAGGGGCGCGCTCGCCCCTGCCCTGGGCAACCGCAAGGGATTGCCCCTACAGCGTTGGTGGAATTTCAAGACCGTACGGAATAGAACGTAGAAAGAAGCTTTTGAGCTATGCAAACACAGGATAAGGGAGCTCTCGGCGACACGGCCAGACCTTTCTACCAGCATAACCGCTATCCAGACGAGCGGGGACGCTTTGGCGCATTTGGCGGCAGATTCGTCCCTGAAAGCTTAATGGCAGCTCTGACGGAACTGGAAACGGCCTACCAGAGTTCATTGAGCGACACGGCTTTCCAGGCTGAATTGCGTCACCAGTTACAGAGCTATGTGGGACGACCGACGACGCTCCATTACGTTCCCCGCTTCTCCGCACAGATCGGCTCCGGCGTGAAAGTCTATCTGAAACGCGAGGACCTGGCCCATACCGGCGCACATAAGATCAATAACGCGCTCGGGCAAGGGTTGCTGGCTAAAAATATGGGCAAGAAGCGCATCATCGCTGAAACAGGCGCGGGTCAGCACGGCGTAGCGACCGCAACGGTGTGCGCGATGCTCGGCCTCGAATGCATTGTCTATATGGGCGAGGTCGATATTGAGCGCCAATCGCTTAACGTTTTCCGCATGAAGCTGCTGGGGGCAGAAGTTCGTCCCGTCTCCAACGGCACGCGCACGCTGAAAGATGCCATTAATGAGGCCATTCGCGACTGGGTAACGAACGTAGAGACGACCTTTTATCTGATTGGCTCTGCCGTAGGACCACATCCCTATCCACGCATCGTACGCGATTATCAATCAGTCATCGGACTGGAGGCGCGTGAGCAGATATTACAGCAGGAGGGCCGGCTTCCTGATATGGTGCTGGCGTGCGTTGGTGGTGGGAGCAATGCCATCGGCATCTTTTATCCTTTCGCCGATGCACCGGCGGTACAACTTATCGGCGTAGAAGCAGGCGGCTCCGGCCTGGCAACGGGACAGCATGCCTCGACGCTGGTCGCGGGCAGGCCCGGCGTGCTGCACGGCGCACTCAGCTATCTGCTACAAAACGAAGACGGACAGGTACTCGATACCCATAGCATCTCAGCGGGCCTGGATTATCCCGGTGTGGGGCCAGAGCATAGCTATATGAAAGAGACGGGGCGCGCCAGCTACGTCTCGGCAGACGATGCAACGGCGCTGCGCGGACTGCAACTCTTGAGCCAGACCGAGGGCATCATTCCTGCCCTGGAGCCGGCTCACGCGCTAGGGTACCTCCTGGAGATAGGCGAACAGGGCAAGATTCCAGCAGGCTCGCTCATCATCGTCAATTTATCCGGGCGTGGCGACAAGGACATGTTAACGGTGGCGAAGGCTCTTAACGTCGATTTACAGCAGTAAGCCAGGAATAAGTTATGAGCACATTTCAATACCATCCAGCTATTCTCGCGCGCTATCCAAAGATCGTCGGCGGGGTCATTCTGGCTGATGGGATGACCAATGGTCCCACGCCTGACGGTTTGCGCGCCGCATTTCAGGAGGAACAGCGGGCCACGCTTGAGCGTATTGGCGATACGCCGCTAAGCCGGCTCGCCTCGATAGCGGCATGGCGCCGCGCTTTTAGCACCTTTGGCGTGATGCCAACGCAATATCGCTGTGCGGCGGAGGCGCTATTGCGCCGCTTAACCAAAAAAGGTGACATCCCCTGCATCAACGCGCTGGTTGATCTTGGCAACCTGGTCAGCATTCGTTATGGCCTGCCTGTTGCCGTGTTTGATACGCGGACGATCCAGGGAGTCGTCACCGTTCGCTTTGCGGAGGGCAATGAACGCTTCACAACGCTGGGAGAGACCGAAGAGGAGTACCCGGAGCCGGGCGAGGTCATCTTCTCCGACGAAACTGGTACAGTGCTGGCGCGTCGCTGGTGCTGGCGTCAGAGCGAGCAGAGTGCGGCACGAGTAGATACGACCAGCGCCATTATTACCATTGAAGCACATCACGATGAAGGGCATCATGATATCGCAGCGGCGCTCAATGATTTACAGGTTCTGCTGGCAACATATGCAGGAGGATGTTTCAAAGCCTGTATACTGGATGCCAGCACACCAGCCATTTCAAGCTGAACATGTGTTTTCTATAAATCTATCCAGGAGTGACTTATGCAAACAGCCAGAGAGAGCAATGGGGCAGGGGCCAGCGCAAGCAACAGGGCGGGGGCCAGCCCCGCCCCTACGTCCCAAATACCGGCGGTGAGAATCACGCGGGCGTTTGAGGAGGCGCGGCAGCGAGGACGGGGTGCGCTCATTCCATATTTTATGTGCGGCTATCCCTCAGCAGAGCAAAGCGCCAGGCTTGTGCTGGCAGCCATAGAGGAGGGAGCCGATCTCGTCGAGCTGGGCATCCCCTTTAGCGACCCGCTCGCCGACGGAGTTACCATCCAGCATGCCGGGCATGTGGCGCTTGAGCGCGGAATGACTATCAATGGGTGTATAGAGATAGCGCGTCAGGTCGCCGCTCAAGGCGCAATACCGCTTCTCTTCATGGGCTATTATAATCCCATTCTTGCCTACGGCATTGAACGCTTTTGTGAGGTGGCATCCGCCAATGGGATCTGCGGACTGATCATTCCCGATCTGCCACCGGAGGAAGCAGGGCCTCTTCTGGAGGCAACGCAAAAGCATGGACTCGCGCTTGTTTTCCTGCTCTCTCCCACCGCAGCCGATGAGCGTATAGCAATGGTAGCGGAACTGACAGCGCAAGAGGCCGGAGGATTTATCTACTGTGCCTCATTAAGCGGCGTTACAGGCTCACGTTCTGTTCTACCAACACACCTGAGAAGCTTTATCGAGCGCGTTCGTGGCTATACGAAAGAGAAAGCCATCCCTCTGGTCGTTGGCTTCGGGCTCTCAACGCCCGAGCATATCGCGGAAGTGACCAGTTACGCTGATGGGGCTGCGGTCGGCAGTGCGCTCGTCAAGCTGATTGAACAACACACCGTTGATGAACAGGTTAACGCCGTCAAGGCATATATTCGCAGCCTCTCAGGGCGATAGATGAATTTGTAGAAAAAGCTGAGGAAATACTTGCCAGCATCCCTTACAATAGGAACAATGTTGTCTGGTGCCAGCGAGCAACAGAGACATAGTTTTTTACCTAAGGGGGTCGCTGACTTATGTATTGTCGAGGAATTCGAGGGGCCACCACTGTTGAGCAGAATGATCGAGAGCAGATACTGAAAGGCACGGAGGAACTTTTACAATTGCTGATGAGCAGGAACGATCTGCACATTGAAGATATTGTCAGCGGTATTTTTACCGTCACAGAGGATCTAGACGCGGAATTCCCGGCTCTGGCGGCGCGCACGCTCGGTTGGACCGGAGTCGCTCTGATGTGTGCAAGAGAAATTCCCGTGCCTGACAGCCTGCCAAAATGTATTCGCGTGCTCTTGCACGTCAATACCATGCGTAGCGCCGCAGAGATACAGCACGTCTATATCCGGGGGGCGGTTACTCTTCGTCCTGATTTTAGTGCTGCTCCAGAGTAGCGTATAGACAAGATCAGCCAGGGAAGATAACTATCGATCATCAGCTACGGCGGGTCATGACAACGGAGTCACGATAGGCCGCAACCCTACACGAGCAACGGCATCCAGCCTTCTAGTAATTTGATTAAGGAGTTTTACCCGTCATGATTGTTGTCATGAAGCCATCCTGCACTGAAGATCATATCGAACATATCATCACCGTTCTCGAAAATCATGGCCTGACCGGTCATCTTTCACAAGGAGTCGAGCGCACCATCATTGGCGTTCTAGGCGCAGTTGGGCCTTCTGGCGCGCCGGGCAGCATTGGGGGCATCAATCCCTCAATTGGTGAGCTACTGGAAGGGCAACCAGGAGTTGAGTGCGTCCTGCGCGTCTCCAAACCCTACAAACTAGCCAGTCGAGAATTCCATCCTGAGAACACTGTGGTAGAGGTACCTACAGCGTGCGTCCCTGGGGGCGCCGTCCATATCGGTGGCAACGAGGTGGTAATGATGGCTGGCCCCTGTACCGTCGAAACCGAGAAGCAGTTGATGACCACTGCGGAGTATGTGCGCAAAGCGGGTGCAACCATCCTCAGGGGAGGAGCTTTTAAGCCATCGACATCTCCTTATGGCTTCCGTGGGCTGGGCGAAGCAGGCTTAAAGCTCCTCGCCAGGGCACGCGAGGAATTTGGTATGGCAGTGATTACCGAGGTCATGACGCCCACCGATGTACCGCTGGTGGGTGAATATGCCGACATTTTCCAGATCGGCACGCGCAATATGCAAAATTACATGCTCCTCGATGAAGTTGGACGCACTAACAAGCCTGTGGTGCTCAAGCGAGGCATGTCCGCAACTATTGAAGAGTGGCTACTGGCTGCGGAATATATCCTCACTCAGGGCAATCGCAACGTTATCCTTTGCGAGCGTGGCATCCGCACATTCGAGAAGGTCACGCGCAATACGATGGACATCAGCGCCATTCCCTTGATCAAGCAGCTCTCACATCTGCCCATTATTTCAGATCCCAGCCAGGGCACCGGTCGGCGCGACCTTGTTGGGCCAATGACGCTTGCCTCTATCGCGGCAAGCGCCGATGGCATGCTAATCGAAGTACACCCAAGCCCCGATGAAGCCCTCAAAGACGGGGCGCAATCGCTGACCCTCGAACAATTCCAGGATCTGATCCCGCAAGCGCAATCCGTCGCCAGAGCTATCGGGCGTAGACTGATCACCGGATAACAAGCAATATCGCTACGAGAATCGCAGGCTCGCCCTCGTTATTCTCGTAGCACCACCTGATAATAAGCTATCTGCGTCGGTGCCTCTTCGACCCCCACCATCAATGTGCGCAAGCGCGCAATATCATATTCGGCGAGCTTTTTATAAAGCTGGTTACATATGTATTCTGCCAGGCGCTCAGCCGTTGAGTTATCGATGGGCAGCTCAACCACATCCCCCCGTGGGAAGACATAGCGTCTTTTATTAAAGCGGATCTCCCACGCCTCAGGAGACGGAAGCAATTCGAGATGAGGATTATGCAATGGCAGAAGAAAACGGTGATTGAGCTGCTGGCAAATTTCTTTCGCCAATCGCTTCAGCACCGTAAAGTCAAAAACCAGTTTATCGTCCCCTAACTCCCCTTCTATCTCGACCAGCACACCATAATTATGTCCATGCAATCGTTCACATTTTCCGCCATAGGTAATAAAATGAGCAGAACTGAAGTCTAAGTATCCTCCCTCCACCTTCACCTTGCGTATAATCCGCTCGCTCGGCATAATAACCCCTCACTTTCTGCTAGCAGCACGGTCCAGGTACGTCCAGCATATCATCAGATCCACATAGACACAAGAGAGTAGCGCCCGCAAGCTCCACATTTATCGCCATACCAGATTATGGCGATTTTTTTTTAAAATTTTCAACGCCAGATATACTAAAACTCAGGAAGACGTCTGAAAGTTTGATTTGACCCTTCCGGGTGTAGCAGTGAAAGAGAATAACCCTAGACCATACGAAAGGAAGGAATATGATGACCCTACAACAAATGACGAACAATAGGAGTCTAACAGCTTCCAGTATTATTTTGGCGCAAAATCCCGTGCTGATCCAGAGCCATTATGGGAACAAAGGAAATTTTGAACTGGTCGTACCGCTGGCCTCCGGCGGCATGGCTCACTTCTTCCGCGATAACGACGCCCCCGGCTTCCCGTGGTACTATACTACGAACTTCGGTACAGGCTATGTCGATGCCATCAGCATGATCGAGAGTAATTTCGGCATCCCTGGCAATCTGGAAGTTATTGCTCGCGTTGGCTCTCAGCTCTTTGCCTACTATCGCGATACAAGTTGGCACGGCCCGTTCCCCGTTCCCACGAACGGACTGGTCATCTCGGGTAATCCGGTGCTGATTCAGAGTCGCTTTGGCAGCAAAGGCAACTTTGAGATGATCGTACCGCTGGCCTCCGGCGGCATGGCTCATTTCTTCCGCGATAACGACGCTCCCGGCTTCCCGTGGCACTACACCACCACTTTCGGCACTGGCTATGTTGATGCTGTCAGCATGATCGAGAGTAATTTCGGCATGCCCGGCAATTTAGAGGTGGTTGCCCGCATCGGTTCTCAGCTCTTTGCCTACTACCGTGATACAAGCTGGCACGGCCCATTCCCCATTCCAACAAACGGGGTGGTCATCTCCGGCAACCCGGCACTGATCCAGAGCCACTTTGGCAACAAGGGCAACTTTGAATTGGTATCTCCGCTGGCTTCCGGCGGTATGGTCCACTTCTTCCGTGACAATGACGCTCCCGGCTTCCCGTGGCATTGCACCACCACCTTCGGCACCGGGTATATTGATGCCATCAGCATGATCGAGAGCAACTTCGGCATGCCCGGCAATTTAGAGGTCGCCGCTCGCGTCGGTTCTCAGCTTTTTGCCTACTATCGCGACAGCGCCTGGCACGGTCCTTCCCCCATCGTGGTAAATATCTCGCAGCAAAGTGAAAAATTGATGACCAATATGTTTGTCTGATCGTCCCTGTGCAGTGAGATAGGGCATATGGGGTTTCCTTAACCGGCGGCACCGTTGAAAAGTTGATCTCAGGAAACAACATCAACTTTCCAACGGTGCTCTATATATTACATACCTCTGGCCGCCTGCCGATCATAGCCACGAAAGCTTTACCAACGTGTTCCTCCTGGAGGATCAGCAGCAGATCGTTGCTAAGTGGTTGAGTTCCAGTTTTCTATGATATACTATATCAGAGCCAGCAGGGGACCGTCCTGCATTAATTGGAAGGAGACGATACGATGACAGTTGAAGAGACATTCAAAACCATGGAGACGCTCTTTAATCCCGCCGCAGCTGCCGGTTTAAACAAAACCATCCAATGGAATATCAGTGGGGACGAGGCCGGGAAATGGGCCTTCAAAATCCATGATCAGACATGCGAACTCATCACTGGAGGAGTTGAGAAACCCGATCTTACGATGTCCATGAGCGACAAAGACTGGATTGCTATCGCCGAGGGCAAGCTTGATCCTATGCAGGCTTTTATGGCAGGCAAAGTCAAAACCGCTGGCGATGTGATGCTGGCAATGCGCATCAATAACATCTTCCCACGCAAATAGCCTGCTTCCTTAGATATTTTTGGCAATAGCCTTTTAGGATTACTATTGCCAAAAATATCTAAAAAGCGCCCGATATATCATCATTCAGCCTCATCTGGATACCCAAGCGCTAATCGCCTGACCGCTTTTAGCCGGTTGAACAAAGCCGTCGGCTATGGTATACTACCGCGAGAAACTCAAGGAAGCTTTTCCGTGAGAAGTTTGGGACACTCGTAGCAGGAACCAGTTTTTCCAATGGTGTAGTAGGGAACAAATCAACAACCATGCGTGTTCTTAACTAATAGGAATATTATAGAGACGCCATCACCAATGATCTAGAGAGATGGATGTCAGGCGAAAGGGGATCACACATCAATGCCGAAAAAAGGTGAACTTTCCAAGACCGCTCGTGCCTCGCTGGCAAATCGCGTCACAGTCGATCACATGACCGACCTCGTCTGCGAAAAATGCAAAGAGCCGATCAAGCTTTCGGAACTCCAGCCAGTCAAAGTGCTTGGTAAGGGCATGGTCTATTACCACAAAGAGCATTACAAACTCCAATAAGCGCATAGAAACATTGCGTCACTTCAACAGGCCCCAACGCCGGGGCTTGTTTCTTTTTATTACGGGAGGGGAGCCAGGGGAACGGAACCAGGATGGCGCCAGACCTGCCCCTACATCAGCCTTGACAATCTCGGTACAAACTGGCACAATCAGCGCAAATCTTTATAGCCAGGAGAGAGCTGTATGGTACAGTCAACCAATGAGGAAACAGAATACCCGGCAGATGTTGAACACGACGTTCGCGTGGCATTTCAGGGCGAGCGTGGCGCTTTCGGAGATGAGGCTGTACGAGCCTATTTTGACAAAGATGCCGCTGCCCAGCCGGAACCACTACCCTATCGCAGCTTCGCCGATGTTTTCCGGGCAGTTGCCACGGGAGAGACCGATTATGGATTGGTGCCGGTAGAAAACTCACAGGCGGGCAGCATCAACGATGTCTATGACCTGCTACGTCAGCACGATCTGTTTGTGATTGGCGAGATCAGCCACCCCGTTAATCACTGCTTGCTCTGCCTTCCAGGGCAACAACTGCACGATATCAAACGCGTTATATCACATCCACAGGCGCTGGCTCAAAGCGATGTGTACCTGCGCGAACTTGGCGTCGAGATTGTGGCAACATACGATACGGCAGGTAGCGCGAAGATGATCCGCGAGGAGCACCTTGAAGGCGTGGCGGCTGTCGCTGGCGCTGGCGCTGCCGAACTCTATCAACTAGAGATCCTGGCCCACGGAATCCAGACTATCAAAGACAACTATACCCGCTTTATTGCTCTTGGCAGAGAGCCTTCCCCACGTCGCGCCGGTCCAGCAAAGACGATGCTTGTGATGACCACAGCGCATCAACCTGGCTCGCTCTACAAGTGCCTGGGGGTTCTGTCCGCCAATCAAATAAATCTGCTCAAGCTGGAATCACGTCCTTCACGTCAACGCGCCTGGGAATACGTTTTCTATCTCGACTTCGAAGGACATCGCGAAGATCCGGCTGTACGTAGCGCCCTCGCCGATCTGGCTAGCCATACTACCTTCTGCAAAGTATTAGGCTCGTTCACAAAAAACCTATAAGCGCTCCCTCATGAGATGAGGGAGCCGCAGATACCAGAACACCGCTAAGCCAGGTCTGAAATATCCCAAAAACAAACCTGGCTTTCTTTGTCATCCCCTTCTTGATCTACTTCAAATATCTCTATTTTCCTTTTTTTCTTATCCAAACGTCCATCCTAATCTTGCTTTCTCTTTACAAGCTCTACAGAATCTGGTATAATCGTTTTGTAAATATATGTTTTGTATATTTACGTTTGTAATGTAATACTCACAGGTTGCTTGCGATTTCCCCCTGTAGATTGTTTTTTCGTATTGCAATACTTGTAGGTTGTCAGCAAATAGTATTCGCTTGTATAGTATTGTGCTGATGATGCTCGAAAGCTGTCAGGCCGTTCACCAGAGCCAACCCGCAACGATCCAGGTGCCAGAAATCAATGCGGGATCAAGTGACTCTCTATTTCCATCCAGTATCATTATCTGATGCATTAAGGCGAAGTACTATATTTTCCCTGATTGGTCTGGTTTGTTCCTTATATTAGCTGTTCCATTTCCCCCAGTAAGGAGTTAAACCACGCCATGACGCAAACTATCGGATCTCATCGCGACCCTGGCAATTTCCAAACTGTCTACCAGAGTTGGAATGCTAACACCGGCCAATACAACACTACGAAGATGTAATGAGGAGATCCAGCACTATGACGACCCGACGACAGTTTCTCAAGATTGGAGCAGTGGCAGGCGCAGGGACTTTGCTTCCTCTCTCCGCCTGGCGTGCCTTCGCTTCGGTCCAGACTCCGCAAACGCCCTTGCCAGGAGCCAACATTCCCAAGTACGTTGACCCGGTGCCCTCCTTCGTGGGCCAGCGCGTCACCTCGTCTACCCTGACGACGCGGATGCTCGAGTTCCAGCAAAAAGCTTTGCCGGAGAGCATCTACGCCGGACTGCCCACGCCCTTTAACGCAGGCACCTTCGTCTGGGGCTACAAGGTCGATGGCCGCCCCGCTAACTGGCCCGGCTTCTCCATTGAAGCCAGACAAGGGACTCCGACGACGATCACGTACGTGAACAGCCTGCCGTTCCCGAACAACTCCAAGCTTGAGTCGCTCTTAACCATCGATCAGACGATCCACTGGGCCGACCCACAGCATACCGGTAGCTCGACGCAGCCCTATCACGGCACCATTCCCACGACGGTTCACCTGCATGGCGCCGAGGTGCCCTCCGCCTTCGATGGCGTGCCCGACTCCTGGTTCACCCAGGATGGCATCCACGGCAAGGGCTATAATACTTTGAATACTGACCTGTATGCAGGGGTTCGCAATGCGGCTACCTACCAGTATCCGAACACGCAGCCGGCGACGATGCTCTGGTTCCACGACCACGCCCTGGGTCTGACCCGCATCAACGTCTTCTCCGGCCTGGCTGCCGCCTATCTGCTGCGCGACCAGTTCGATACCGGGCGCGCCGATAATCCCTTACGCTTGCCCGCGGGCAACCAGGAGTTGGAGCTGATCATTCAGGACCGGATGTTCGATACCAACGGCCAGCTGCTCTTCCCCGATGGCACGCCCGCCGATAATCCCAGCGGCCTCAATGGCACTCCGCCTAACCCGGGCGCGCATCCCTGGTGGATCCCTGAGTTCT
>Ga0209062_1000981_pt1 | contig 60871 bp, 57 predicted proteins | sample Coa_R2_2_FD_187158 | JGI IMG/M metagenome (GOLD analysis project Ga0209062, IMG submission 187158) | Surface soil microbial communities from Centralia Pennsylvania, which are recovering from an underground coalmine fire - Coalmine... | ecosystem: Environmental > Terrestrial > Soil > Unclassified... | reverse complement strand
TACCTTCGTCGGCTATTTCATCGGCTCGCCCGGCATGAACATCATGCCGGCCGAGGTGAAGGGCCGCGAGGCAAGCATCGGCGGCCATGTCATCTCGCTCAAGCGCAGCTATAATTCGCTGCCGGCGGGTGCCAGGATCGAGATCGGCGTCCGGCCCGAATTCGTCGACATCGCCAGCCCGGCGCCAGACTTGCTGGCCGCCCAGATCGAGCGCATCGACGATCTCGGCCGCATGCGCTTTGCGCGCGTCCGCGTCGGTGACGTCAAGTTTTCCGCCCGCGTGCGCGAGAGCTTTGCAAGCGCCGACGGCAAATGCGGCCTGATCTTCGATGCCGCGCATGTGCATGTCTATGCCGACAGCCGTCTGGTCGAGGGGACGTCGTAGATGGAAAAGACGGTCAACCAGAAAGCCTGGTTCCTGGTGCTGCCGGTATTCCTGGTGGTCGCGTTCTCCGCGATCCTCCCGATGATGACGGTGGTGAACTATTCGATGCAGGACACCTTCGGCAACAACCAGTTCTTCTGGAACGGTGTCGGCTGGTTCAAGGAGCTGCTCGATCCCTCGACCGATCTCGGCGGCCGGTTCCTGGCCTCGCTCGGACGCAACCTGTTCTTCTCGGGCGTGATCCTCGCCATCGAGGTGCCGCTCGGCATCGTGATCGCGCTGTCGATGCCGCGCGACGGCTGGCAGGTCGCCGCCTGTCTCGTCATCCTGGCGCTGCCGCTGCTCATTCCGTGGAACGTGGTCGGCACCATCTGGCAGATCTTCGGCCGGCCCGACATCGGCCTGCTCGGCTATGTGCTGAACAGCATCGGCATCGACTACAATTACGTCTCGAACGAGTTCGACGCCTGGACGACCGTCATCGTCATGGACGTCTGGCACTGGACGAGCCTGGTGGCGCTGTTGTGCTATGCCGGGCTGAAGTCGATCCCCGACGCCTATTACCAGGCGGCGCAGATCGACGGCGCCTCGCGCTGGGCGGTGTTCACCGCGATCCAGCTGCCGAAGATGCACCGCGTTCTGCTGATCGCCGTGCTGCTGCGCTTCATGGACAGCTTCATGATCTACACCGAGCCGTTTGTGGTGACCGGCGGCGGGCCCGGCAACTCCACGACCTTCATCTCCATCGAGCTCGTCAAGATCGCGCTCGGCCAGTTCGACCTCGGCAAGGCGGCCGCGATGTCGCTGGTCTACAATCTGATCATCCTGATCGTGTGCTGGATATTCTATACCGTCATGACCAATGCCGGCGTCCAGCGCCGCGTCACAGAGGGGGCGAAATGATGCACTCGATTCCCGGGCGGCGCATCATCATCTCGGCGTTCCTGATCTTCCTGTTGTTGCCGATCTACTGGCTCGTCAACATGAGCTTCAAGACCAACAACGAGATCGTCTCGACCATGACGCTGTGGCCGCACCATCCGACGCTGCAGCACTACGTGCGCATCTTCACCGACGAGAGCTGGTATTCCGGCTACATCAACTCGCTGAAATACGTCGTCCTCAACACCATCATCTCGATTTCGGTGGCGCTGCCCGCGGCCTATGCTTTCTCGCGCTACCGCTTCCTCGGCGACAAGCACCTGTTCTTCTGGCTGCTGTCGAACCGCATGGCGCCGGCCGCGGTCTATGCGCTGCCGTTCTTCAACCTCTATTCGGCGATCGGGCTGTTCGATACGCCCTGGGCGGTGGCGCTGGCGCATTGCATCTTCAACGTCCCGCTCGCGGTCTGGATCCTCGAAGGCTTCGTCTCCGGCGTGCCGCGCGAGATCGACGAGACCGCGTTCCTCGACGGCTATTCGTTTCCGCGCTTCTTCGTGAAGATCCTGGTGCCGCTGATCGCGAGCGGCATCGGGGTGGCCGCCTTCTTCTGCTTCATGTTCTCCTGGGTCGAGCTCCTGCTCGCGCGCACGCTGACCTCCGTCGATGCCAAGCCGATCTCGGCGGTGATGACGCGCACGGTGTCCGCCGCCGGCATGGATTGGGGCCTGTTGTCCGCCGCCGGCGTGCTCACCATCATCCCGGGCGCGCTCGTGATCTGGTTCGTCCGCAACTATATCGCGCGCGGCTTCGCGCTCGGCCGCGTGTAGGAGGCGCCCCATGGACAGCATCGCATGGATGGCCTGGACGTTGCCGACGGCGATCTTCTTCGCCTGCATCGCGCTGATGCTCGTCGTCATGACCTGGCTCGCGGTCGCCTATCCCGAGGTCGAGCGGTACGGGGTGCTGCGCATTCCGACCACGCGCGGCGACCGCCTGTTCATCTCGCTGATCCTGGCGGCCGTCATCCATCTGTTGTGGATCGGCCTCGTCGGCACCGACACGATCGCAACGCTGCCGATCGGTGAAGAGGGATTTGAGTTATCGAGCCTCTGGCTCGCCACGCTGATTTCGCTGGGGGTAGCCGTGGTCGTTTTCCGCACGGTTTAGCCAACGAAAAAAGGAGCAGATCCGGGGTTCAACCCGGGCCTGAGGAGTAAGTCTGTCGCTGCAACGGAGGAACAACATGCGACGCCTAGAACCAAGCAAGGGGCCTGTCACCAGGACCCGGACGTTGATGATGACGAGCGTGTTCGCGCTGATGGCGGCATCAGCCGCGATCACCGCGCCCGCTTACGCTGACGAAGCCGCCGCCAAGAAGTGGATCGACGAGGAGTTCCAGCCTTCGACGCTGTCGAAGGATGACCAGATGAAGGAGATGCAGTGGTTCATCAAGGCCGCTGAGCCCTTCAAGGGGATGGAGATCCACGTCGTCTCCGAAACCCTGACCGTGCATCAGTATGAATCCGAGAAGCTTGCGAAAGCCTTCGAGGAGATCACCGGCATCAAGGTCAAGCACGACATCATCCAGGAAGGTGACGTCGTCGAGAAGATCCAGACCCAGATGCAGTCCGGCAAGAACGTCTATGACGGCTGGATCAACGACTCCGACTTCATCGGCACCCACTTCCGCTACGGCCAGGCCGTCGACCTCACGGAGTGGATGAAGGGCGAAGCCAAGGACGTCACCGATCCGACGCTCGATGTCGACGACTTCATCGGCAAGTCGTTCACGACGGCGCCGAACGGCCATCTCTACCAGCTGCCCGACCAGCAGTTCGCAAACCTCTATTGGTTCCGCTACGACTGGTTCACCAATCCGGACTACAAGGCCAAGTTCAAGGCCAAGTATGGCTACGACCTCGGCGTGCCCGTGAACTGGTCGGCCTATGAGGACATCGCTGATTTCTTCACCAACGACGTCAAGGAAATCAACGGCGTCAAGGTCTATGGCCACATGGACTACGGCAAGAAGGATCCCTCGCTCGGCTGGCGCTTCACCGACGCCTGGCTGTCGATGGCCGGCAACGGCGACAAGGGCCTGCCGAACGGCCTGCCGGTCGACGAATGGGGCATCCGCATGGAAGGCTGCCGTCCCGTCGGCTCCTCGGTCGAGCGCGGCGGCGACGTCAACGGTCCCGCGGCGGTCTATTCGATCGTGAAGTATCTCGACTGGCTGAAGAAGTATGCCCCGCCGCAGGCGCAAGGCATGACCTTCTCGGAGTCGGGACCGGTGCCCTCGCAGGGCAACATCGCCCAGCAGATCTTCTGGTACACCGCCTTCACCGCCGACATGGTCAAGCCCGGCCTGCCGGTCATGAACGCCGACGGCACGCCGAAGTGGCGCATGGCCCCGTCGCCGCATGGCTCGTACTGGAAGGAGGGCATGAAGCTCGGCTACCAGGACGTGGGCTCGGCGACGCTGCTCAAGTCCACCCCGGTTGACCGCCGCAAGGCGGCCTGGCTCTATCTGCAGTTCATCGTCTCCAAGACGGTGTCGCTGAAGAAGAGCCATGTCGGTCTCACCTTCATCCGTGAATCCGACATCTGGGACAAGTCGTTCACGGAGCGTGCGCCGAAGCTCGGCGGCCTGATCGAGTTCTACCGCTCGCCCGCGCGCGTGCAGTGGACCCCGACCGGCAACAACGTGCCTGACTATCCGAAGCTCGCCCAGCTGTGGTGGCAGAACATCGGCGATGCGGCTTCGGGTTCGAAGACGCCGCAGCAGGCGATGGACTCGCTCGCCGCGGCCCAGGACTCCGTGCTCGAGCGTCTCGAGAAGTCGGGCGTGCAGGGTGCCTGCGGACCGAAGCTCAACAAGAAGGAGACGGCCGAGTACTGGTTCGCCAAGTCGGCCAAGGACGGCAACATCGCGCCGCAGCGCAAGCTTGCCAACGAGAAGCCGAAGGGCGAGACCATCGACTACGACACGCTGATCAAGTCGTGGCCGGCGAGCCCGCCGAAGCGCGCGTCGGCGAACTGAGCCCTCAGCTCGTCATGGCCGGGCAACCGCGCGGAGCGCGCCTCCAAGCGAGGCCCGGCCATCCATCAGAACAAGCGAAGGCCGGGAGCAATCCCGGCCTTTTGTTTTGGCCAGTTGACTCGGGCCGGCCCGCAGGCGCGGATCGCCTCGCCCCGGGAGCGGGGAGAGGCCGACGCGCGGAACGCGCGGCGGGTGAGGGGCTCTCTCCAAGCGTCCAACTCGCGAAGAACCCCTGCGCACGCCGTCGCCCCGGCTTGTGAACCTTTTCAGCCGCCGGGAACACCAAGGGCGGTACGCGCGCTGGGGCTGTGACGGAGACGTGCCGATGAAGGCGGTCAAAGGATTTTGTCGTGTTGCGGTGACGGCCGTGGCCCTCAGCGTGTGGACGGGCACGCCATCCCACGCGCAGGACGACGAGGCAACCCGCCTCGCTCAGAAAGTGGTCGCGCTCTATGAGGCCGGACACTTTGCGGAGGCCCTCCCGCTCGCCCGGCAGTCGCTGGCCCTTCGCGAGAAGGAGCTCGGCCCCGACGACACCAAGGTTGCGACGTCCCTGAACGTGCTCGGCCTTGTTCAATACAGTGCGGGAAATTATGACGACGCCGAGCCGCTGTACAAGCGTTCGCTTGCCATTTTCGAGAAGGCGCTGGGTCCGGAGCGTGAGGAAGTCGCAGGCGTGCTGAACAATCTCGGCGAGCTCTACCGCATGGAGGCGCGTTACGCCGATGCCGAGCCCCTGCTCAAGCGCTCGATTGCCATTCGCGAGAAAACGACCGGTGCCGACACCCCCGATATCGTGCCGGCGCTGAGCAACCTGGCAAATGTCTACTGCAGTCAGGGGCGCTTGGAGGAAGCGGAGCCGCTGCTCAAACGCTCGCTGGCCGTGCTCGAGAAGGCGGGCGGTCGTGACAATCCCGACATCGCGATCGTGCTGAGCAACCTGGCCGATATCTATTCCAACGAGGGCCGTTACGCCGATGCCGAGCGGCTGCTGCACCGCTCGCTGGCCCTTGCGAAAAAGGCATTCGGCCCCAACCATCCGAACGTTGCGCAGGCGCTGAACAATCTTTCGGCCGTAGCATTCAAGCAAGGTCGCTACGCCGATGCCGAGCGCCTCCTGAAGCGCTCGATCGCCATCAACGAGAAGGCGCTCGGTCCGAACCATCCTGAAATGGCCAATCTGCTGCAGAACCTCGGCGATCTCTACAAGGCCGAGGGCCGGATCGCCGACGCCGAGTCTCTCATGAAGCGGTCCGCGGTCATTCGCGAAAAGGCCACGGCGAAACCGATTTGATCGGGTGGCGCACCCGGCGCTGGCATCGCGCCGGGTCCGTGGGAGGCGGCGCCTTTAGGCGCAGAGCTCGGCCATCACCTTGTAGAGATCGGCCTTGCCTTCGAAGCCGATGCCGGGCAGCGGCGGCAAGGTGACGTGGCCGTTCTCCACCCGGACGCTGTCGGGGAATCCGCCGAAGGGCTGGAACAGGTCGGGATAGGATTCGTTGCCGCCGAGACCGAGCCCGGCGGCGATGGCCAGCGACATCTGGTGTCCGCCATGCGGGATGCAGCGCGACGCCGACCAGCCGTAGGAATCGAGCATCTCGAGGGTGCGGAGATATTCGACCAGCCCGTAGCTCAGCGCGCAGTCGAACTGCAGCCAGTCGATGTCCTTGCGCATGCCGCCATAGCGGATCAGATTGCGCGCGTCCTGATGGCTGAACAGGTTCTCGCCGGTGGCCATCGGCTTCGCGTAATGCTGCGCGAGCTCGGCCTGCAGCTCGTAATCGAGCGGATCGCCGGCCTCCTCGTACCAGAACAGGTCGTAGGCCGAGAGCGCCTTGGCGTAGTCGATGGCGGTGCTGGTATCGAACCGGCCATTGGCGTCGACCGCCAGCCGGCAGCCGGCGGGCAGCATGCCGAGCACGGCTTCGATCCGGCCAAGATCGTCTTTCAGCGGCACGCCGCCGATCTTCATCTTCACCACGGTGTAGCCGCGGTCGAGATAGCCCTTCATCTCGTCCTTGAGCTTGGAATTGTCCTTGCCGGGATAGTAATAGCCGCCGGCGGCGTAGACGAAGACCTTGGGATTGGCGGTCCGGCCATGGGTCTCGGCCAGATGCTTGAACAGCGGTTGGCCTGCGATCTTCGCGGTTGCATCCCACACCGCCATGTCGATGGTGGCGATGGCCACCGAACGCTCGCCATGGCCGCCCGGCTTCTCGTTGCGGAACATGGTGGCCCAGATCCTGTGCGGGTCCAGATTGTCGCCGGCCTCGTTGAGCAGGCTCGCCGGCTCGGCCTCCATCAGCCTGGGGATGAAGCGCTCGCGCATCAGGGCGCCTTGCCCATAGCGGCCGTTGGAATTGAAGCCATAGCCCACGACCGGCTTGCCATCCCGGATCACGTCCGTCTTGATGGCCACAAGACTGAGGGTCATCTTGCTGAAATCGATATAGGCGTTGGCGATCGGCGAGGCGATGGGGTAAGTCCGTTCACGGATTTCGATGATGCGCAAGCTGGTCCTCCAGGTTCGGGACAAGGGATGTGGCACTCGATCCAGGGGCGGGGCCAATGCCGATTTCGTATCGTCCAAGGCGTAAACGGCATCGGCCTGGCGGGTTTCCAAGGCCTTGCGGGTCTCCAAGGATTGGCGAGTTTCCCGGGAATGGACCATGGAGCTGATCTGGCTTGAGGATTATCTCGAGCTCTGCCGCACCGGTAACTTCTCCCGCGCGGCGGAGGCGAGGAACCTGACACAGCCCGCCTTCAGCCGCCGCATCCGGGCCCTGGAGGAATGGACCGGGGTCACCCTGTTCGATCGCGCCACGCAGCCGGTTCAGCTGACCGAGGCGGGGCGCGAATTCCAGCCGCTGGCGGCGATGCTGATCCGCCGGATTGCCGACGCCCGCGCCCATGTCCGGGACGTCGCGGCAGCGGAGGCCGCGACCATTCGAATTGCCGCAACGCATGCGCTCTCGCTGATCTTCTTTCCCGGCTGGCTGAAGCGGCTGGAGGCTGCGGGCCTGATCTGCTGCGTGCAGCTGGTGTCCGACACGCTGAATGCGGTCGAAACGCTGCTGCTGGACGGGCGCGCACATTTCGCGCTCTGTCACGTGCACGAGGATGTGCCGCTTCGGCTACCGTCCGCCGAATTCACATCCGTTGTGGTCGCGCACGACCGGCTGCTTGCTTGCGCGGCGCCGAGCCTGGCGACGACGCGAGGCGCCGCGCTCGCGGAGGCGCCGCTGCTCGCCTATGGCGGCGGCTCGGGTCTCGGACGCATCCTGCGCGGCGTCGTCGGCCCGCGGCTGCCACGGCTGCTCGCCGCGCCGTCGCTGACGGCGGATCTTGCGGGCTCGCTGCGGGCCCTGTGTCTGGATGGACGTGGTGTGGCCTGGTTGCCGGCGACGCTGGTCGAGGACGACCTGACATCCGGCCGGCTGCTGCCGGTTGCAGACGCCTCCTGGGATGTGCCGGTCGCGGTGCGGCTGTTCCGGCCGCAGATGCGGCTGACGCCGACGGCGGAGGAGATGTGGCGGCTCGCGCAACTTCCGGACGCAGTGAAGCCGGGCCAATGACGCGCTTTTCGCTTGATGATTGACGGAAGCCGGTGCAACGGGTTCGGATGGCCTCGCGCCCCGCGAGGGCCCGGGGCAAGGCAGAAGAGGCTCGGACCTCGGAGTGACCCATGCGCATGATCTTCCGCTGCGATCCCGCGCTGATCGACCGGTTGCCGCGCCCGGTGCCGGCGCGCACCGCGCTGCCGGACTGGCTGCGCGCGATGCCGGCGAACGCGCATTCCGATATCCATCGCCGCGAGATCCGCACGGTCAAGCAGTGCCCGCCCTTCGTCGACGCCATGGCTTATGGCGTGATGATCCTGTTGCCCTGCGACATCACGGTCGAGCGCGGCGCCTTCTCGTGGGACTGGGATATCCCGGCGCCCGCGACCGCGAACCATCCGCGTGCGCCGCTCAGCTTCCATGTCGCTGCGCAATTCGCCGGCGCGCCGTTCGCGAAAGGCGCGCAGGCTGCGGTCAAGTTCAACAGCTTCTGGACCATCGAGTGTGATCCGGGCTGGTCGCTGTTCGCGACGCATCCGGTCAACCGCGACGACCTGCCGTTCCGGCTGGTCTCGGGCCTGGTGGATGCGGACCTGTTCCACGACGGCGGCATCAATTTTCCGGCCGTTTGGACCGATCCGGATTTTTCCGGCGTGCTGAAAAAAGGCACGCCGGTCGCGCAATGCTTTGCCGTGCCGCGCGGCAATCCGGAGCTCGTATTCGAGAGTTTTGACGAGGCGCACCAGGCGGCCTATTCGCACACGGTCGGCGAGGTGCTCGCCAAGCCCGGCGTCTACCGCAAACGCTTCCGCGCACGGCGGGGCAAGCTAACGACTTAAGTTGCGCCGCAGCTCCTCGGCATCGAGCCATAGTCTGCCATGCGGCGCCGAGGTTAGCGCCATCGCGATCGCGCCGAACATGTCGGGACGCAGGCGATAGGCGGTCGCATAGGCTTCCATGGCGCGATCGGGGTCGCCTTTTTCCTGCAGCACAATGCCGAGATTGAGCGCGGCCTCGGCGTGATCGGGCTTGATCGCGAGCACCTTGCGATAGGCGGCCTCGGCCGCGGCATAGTCGCGCAGGTCCTGGCGGACGACGCCGAGATCGAACCAGACCGACGCCGGCGCATCGCCTGCGGTTGCGCGTTCGAGATAGGAGGCGGCCGCAACGAGATCGCCGTCTTCGAAGGCGAGCCGCCCAAGTCGGCCCGCCGCCTCCTGATGCTGCGGAATCACCTTGAGGATCGCGGCCCAGGCTTCGCGTGCCGGCGCGCGAAAGCCGCCCTGATCGAGGGTGCGCGCCTGCTCCACAAAGGCGTCGCGCTGCGGGGACAGCGCAATCGCGCGGTCGAAATGTGCAAGCGCAGCCGGAAAATCGCCCGCGGCGCGTGCGATGCGGCCGGCCAGCAGCCGCGCCGGCGCGTTGTCGGGACGGGCGTGGATGCTGTTATCGATATGAAACCGCGCCGTGGCGACATCCCGTTGCGCAAACAGCATCGCCGCCAGCAGGTGGCTCAGCATCGGCTCGCGCGGGCTGCGCGCAAGCCCCTGCTCGCACAGCTTGCGCGCCTCGTCGGCCTGCCCCGCGTTGAACGCGGCAGCGGCGCGGCGAACGATGTCCTCGGCGGTGTCCTTCATGACGCCGAGACTAGAACAAACACACGTCGGGAATGAAGCGCGATTCGCCGTGGCCCCTGTCTTTGATTGGGCATGATCTTTTCGGAAAACCGCTACACGCTTTGCGTTGACGCGGCCCGGCGGGTCCGCATCTCGCCCTAATCCCTGCGGCGAACCAGGTCATGGATCATGGCCTGGACATGCGCGAGCCACGCCTTGCGCCGGCCTTCGTCGGCGAGGTCGATCTGCATGTAGTTGGAGAGCGTGTAGAGATTGGCGCGGTAGAAATAGGTCAGCGACAGGATCGAAAGAAACACGTGGATCCGGTCGCAGTCCGCTTTGAACTCGCCCCGTTTGACGCCGCTGCTCAGCACCTGCTCCAACAGGCCGAGTTGCGTGTTGGCAAAAACGCCGCGGATGTTGTTCCTGACATGGCGCCCCTTGAACAGATTTTCCGACGCCAGGATGCTGAGCAGTTCCGGGTTTTCCCAATAATAGCTCCAGTTGAAGGCGATCAGGGCGGCGAGCGCCTCGCGCGGGCGCGTCAGGTCGAGGTCGAGCGCTTCCTCGCGTGCGACCAGGTCGGCATAGCAATGCTCGATCACGTGATGGAACAGCTTCTCCTTGCTGGTGAAGTAGTAATAGAGCATGCGGTCATTGCTCTTGGCCGCCTTGCTGATCCGATCGACCCGCGCGCCGCCGTAGCCTTCGCACGCGAACTCGGCGACCGCGGCGCGCAGCAATGCCTCGCGGGTCTGGTCCGGCGCACGGGTCCGCCGGCGCGGCTTTGCCGCCTTCTTTCGCCGTGAGGCGGCCTTGCCGCGCGGCGGCTCGAGCTCCCTCATGGGCATGTCGGTTTCGTTGGCCATCGCTCGACTCTTGATCACTCAACCCCCGGAAGCAACGCGAGAATCAATGCGGGAATCGTTGCCGGCAGCATGATGTCTGCCTGTTTTTTGGCAAGGTCCGGCCAATTCTTCACCGTTGACAAGCCCGCCGGAACGACATTTCTTATGTAGTAAGTACTACATACATAAGCGACGTTCATTCAAGGGGCCAGCCCCGGGAGGTCGGGATGCGTGCGTGCTTTGCGGTGAGCTTGTTCATGCTTGCGACGGCGGCGATGGTCGGCGGCAGCGCGTGCGCGGCGGAGGCACCGCCGATCCGGATTGGCGACATCTCCAGCTATTCGGCGCTTCCGATCGGGACCCGGGGCTATCGCCAGGGCTGGGAGCTCGCGCGCGACGAGATCAACGGCCGCGGCGGCGTGCTCGGCCGCAAGCTCGAGATCATCGCCCGCGACGATGCCGGCAAGCCCGATGTCGCGATCACGCAGGCCGGGCAACTGGTCGATGCCGAGCAGGTCGACCTCCTGACCGGCACGATCCTCTCCAATGTCGGGCTTGCTGTCGCCGATTTCGCCAAGGAGCGGAAGCTGTTCTTCCTGGCCTCGCAGCCGCTGACCGACGCGCTGATCTGGGACAAGCGCAGCCGCTACACGTTCCGCCTCAGGCCCTCGACCTATACGCAGGCCGCCATTCTGGCGCAGGAGGCCGCGAGGCTCCCGGCGCGACGCTGGGCGACGATCGCGCCGAACTATGAATTCGGCCAGGCCGCGGTTGCGGATTTCAAACGCGAGCTGAAGCGGCTGAAGCCCGACGTCGAATTCGTCTCCGAGCAATGGCCGCCGCTCGGCAAGATCGATGCCGGCGCGGTCGTGCAGGCCATGACGGCGGGCAATCCGGAAGCCGTCTTCAACGCCACTTTCGGCGCCGATCTTGCCAAGCTGGTGCGGGAGGGAACGACGCGCAACGCCTTTTCCGGCCGCGCCGTCGTCAGCATCCTGACCGGTGAGCCGGAATATCTGGCGCCCCTGAAGGACGAGGCGCCCGAGGGGTGGATCGTCACCGGTTATCCCTGGAGTGAGATCGCAACGCCCGAACACCAGGCTTTCTTGACGGCATATCAGGCGCGCTTCAAGGAGCCGCCGAACATCGGCGCGCTGATCGGCTACATCAACACGCTGGTGCTCGCCAAGGCGATCGAGACCGCCGGATCGACCGCGACCGACGACCTCGTCAAGGCCATGGAGCATTTGAAGGTCGCAACGCCCGCGGGTCCCGTGGCGTTTCGCGCCATCGATCATCAGTCGACGCTTGGCGTCTATATCGGCAAGCTCGCGGTGAAGGACGGCCAGGGCGTGATGACCGACTGGCGCTATGTCGACGGCGCCGATTATCAGCCTGCCGACGCCGACGTGCTGGCCAAGCTGAAGAACTGAAGGGACCTGCCATGACGCTGATCGCTCCCCGTAACAGCTGGTATCCGCTCACCTGGTCGCGCGAGGTCACGCGCACGCTGTCCCGCCATCGCATTCTCGGCATGGATCTCGTGGTCTACCGCACCGAAGCCGGCGAGCCGGTCGCGCTCGACGATGCCTGTCCGCATCGGCTGGCGCCTTTGTCCATGGGCAAGCTCAAGGGCGATGCGATCGAATGCGGCTATCACGGCATGACCTTCGGCCGCGATGGTCGCTGTGTCAGGATTCCCGGCCAGCCGATGATTCCGCCGAACGCCCGCGTGCCGTCATACAGACTGCACGAGAAGATGGGGCTGGTGTGGATCTGGCCCGGCGATCCCGCGCGCGCCGATCCGGCCTCGATCTACGACCTGCCGCAATACAGCCAGCCGACATGGCACGCGGCGCATGGCGATGCCTTGCGCATCGACACCAACTATCTCAACCTTGCCGACAATCTGTGCGATCCCGCACATGTCAGCTTCGTTCATCTGTCGACACTCGGCAATTCGGCCAGCGAGGAGATTCCGGTCGAGCACACGTTCGGCGAGCACGGCGTGCTGGTGTGGCGATGGATCAGGAACGCGCCGCCGATTCCGATTTTCGCCAAATACGGCAATTTCCGCGGGCATGTCGACCGCTGGCATTATTACGACTACCAGGCCCCGAGCATTGCCGTGATCGACTTCGGCAGCGCCGATGCCGGCGTGATCGCCGATCCGCAAGCGCGCGATGCGGGACTGCGCATCTTCGCCTGCCATTTCATCACGCCGGTCGATGATCAGCACTGCATCGACCATTGGCTGCATGTGCGCAATTTCGCAGTCGGTGATGCCGATGTCGATCAGCGGCTGCACGCGGATTTCCGCGTGGCCTTCAACGAGGACAAGGAGATCCTGGAGCGGATCGCGCAGGTGGAGCGGGCGAGGCCGGACTTCAAGCGCATCCGCCTCGGCATCGACGCCGCGCCGCAACGCATGCGCCGGATCGTGGAGCGCATGGCCGCGGCGGAGGCCGAGCCGAGGGCGGTGGGTTTGGCGGAGTAGGCGATTGCCGCACGTCATTCCGGGGCGATGCGCCAGCATCGAACCCGGAATCTCGCGCCACAAAACGCGGCCCTTGCGCCACAATCTCGCGATCCCGGGTTCGCTCGCTCGCGCGAGCGCCCCGGAATGACAGTGGCTGTTACTGCGCCGCCTCGGTCTGCAGCGTCGGATAGTCGGTGTAGCCCTTGGCGCCGCCGCCGTAGAACGTGTTCTTGTCCCACTCGTTGAGCGGCGCGCCGCGCTTGAGCCGCTCGACCAGGTCGGGGTTGGAGATGAAGGGCTTGCCGAACGCGATCAGGTCCGCCGCGCCTTCGGCCAGCACCTTGGTCGCCAGCGCGAAATCATAGCCGTTGTTGGCCATGTAGGCGCCGCTGAAACGCTTGCGCAACGACGCATAGTCGAACGGCGCAATGTCGCGCGGGCCGCCGGTGGCGCCCTCGATGACGTGGATATAGACGAGCTTCAACGCATTGAGCTGGTCGACGATGTGGTCGAACAGCGGCTGCGGATTGGAATCGGAGATGTCGTTGGCCGGGGTCACCGGGGAGATGCGGATGCCGGTGCGCTCGGCGCCGATCTCGGCAGCCACCGCTTTCGAGACCTCCAGCATCAGCCGCGCGCGGTTCTCGATCGACCCGCCGTAGGAATCCGTGCGCTTGTTGGCGCCGTCCTTGGCGAACTGGTCGAGCAGATAGCCGTTGGCGCCGTGAATCTCGACACCGTCGAAGCCGGCCTCGCGGGCATTGGCGGCGGCGCGCTTGAAGTCGTCGATGATCCCGGGAATCTCGTTGAGCTCCAGCGCGCGCGGCTCGGAGACGTCGGCAAAGGTGCCGTTCACGAACGTCTTGCCCTTGGCGCGGACCGCCGAGGGGGCGACGGGTGCCGCGCCGCCAGCCTGCAAGTCCACATGCGAGATGCGGCCGACATGCCAGAGCTGGATGAAGACACGGCCGCCGCGCTCATGGACGCGATCGGTGATCTTGCGCCAGCCCGCAACCTGCTCCCTGGAATAGATGCCGGGCGTGTCCTGATAGCCCTGGCCCTGCTGCGAGACCTGGCTCGCTTCGGTCACCAGAAGGCCTGCCGAGGCCCGCTGGCCGTAATAGTCGATCGCAAGCGGGCTCGGCACCATGCCGGGCGGCACTGCGCGATTGCGGGTCAAGGGCGCCATCACCACGCGGTTCGGCAGGGTGATCGGGCCGAGCTTGAAGGGCTCAAACAATTTGGTCGGCGTGCTCATTGGCTTTCCGAGTGAGGTTACAGATCAGCAACAGTTGGGCATTGCAGCAATCCGCGCAATAGCCGGCAGCCATACGCTTTGCGCAGACGAGCCGCGCGGCATGCAGATTGGGAAAATTTGCTCGATTGTCACAGAAGCGAGGAAGACGAGAACTGCCGGGCGCGCCACGATTGCTGTTTTTTTCCTCATTCCGGGTCTGCGCTGCAAAATACAGCGCATCCCGGAATGACGGAGCAAGTGGCAATCAGGCCACCCCGAGGAAATCCCGCTTGCCTATTTCGACGCCATTGTGACGCAGAATGCCGTGGGCGATCGAGGTGTGGAAGAAGAAGTTCGGCAGGGCGAAGCGGTTGAAGAATTGCTGGCCCTTGAGGGTCAAATTGGTGTTCGGCCCGGCCGGGAAGTTGACGTCCTTGGCGTCCGCGCCGTCGAACTGCTCGGGCTTGAACGTCTTCAGATAGTCGACCGTCCTTGCCAGCCGCTGGCGCAACTCATCGAAGCTCTTCTCGGTGTCGGCGGTCGTGGGCACCTCGACATGCGCCAGCCGCGCCGAGCTTTTGCCCGCGAAATCGCAGGCGAGCTGCACCTGCCGGGTGAGGGGCAGCATGTCGGGATAGAGCCGTGCCGACAACAGCACCTCGGGTGCGATGCCCTTGGCCTGGCAGTGCGCCTCGGCCTTGCCGAGAATGCCGGTGAGCGAGTTGAGCATCTGGATGAAAAGCGGAACGGTAGCGTCGTAGAAGGACATGGGATCTCCCTGGGTCGTGTCGTCAGTCGGATGACTTGACGTTCTCACCGCATCGGCGGCAACGCGGCGGCGGGCTGGGCGCGCGGAGTGCCGCGCATGCGCGCGACGAGCTCCGCGGTCGGCCAGGAATCCGCCGGCAGTCCATATTTGATCTGCATCGCCTTGATCGCGGTGCGGCTCTGCTGCCCGAGCACGCCGTCGACCTTGCCGACATCGTAGCCCGCGCGGACGAGCAATTGCTGCAGCTCCTTGATCTCGGCAAACGGCAGCTGCGTCACGGCGCCGGCCGGGCGTCGCATCGGGGCGGCGCCCGCGATGCGGGTGGCGAGATAGCCGGCGGTGGTCGAATAGATCAGCGAATTATTCCACTCGGTGTAGGCCGCAAAGTTGGCATAGGCCAGGAAGGCCGGTCCCATCCGTCCCATCGGCAGCAGCACGGAGGCCGGCAGATCGTCGTTCGGCAGCGGCCGCCCGTCCGGATAGGTCACGCCCAGCGTGATCCATTTCGACCGCGGCTGCTGGATGGTGAGGTCGGCCTGCTCCCACGGAAAATTCGCCGGCAGCCGGATCTCCTCCAGCCACGGCTCGCCGCGCCGCCATTTCAGGCCATTGGCGATGTAGTTCGCGGTCGAGCCGATCACGTCGGGCGCGCTGCGCAGGAGATTGCGCCGGCCATCGCCGTCATAGTCGACGGCATAGGTGACGTAATGCGTCGGCAGGAATTGCGTCTGTCCGAGCTCGCCGGCCCAGGAGCCGAGCATCTCGTCCGGCGACAGATCGCCGCGATCGATGATCTTCAAGGCCGCAATGGTCTCGTTCTGGAAACGCTCGGAGCGGCGGCAATCATAGGCGAGCGACACCAGCGAGGGCAGCACCGGCAGATTGCCCATGTTGGCGCCGAAGTCGCTCTCAAGGCCCCAGAACGCGGCGATCACCGCCGGCGGCACGCCATATTCCTTTTCCGCCCGCGCAAACGCCGCGGCATAGGTCCTGATGTGCTGCTGGCCCTGCTGCATGCGATAGGGCGCGGCCATGCGGCCGGCGAATTCGGTGAAGAGCTGGCCGAACACGCGCTGGCCGCGGTCGCGGTTGACGATGCCCTGGTCGTAGGTCAGGTAGGGCGAGGCCTCGTCGATGGCGCGCTGCGATACGCCTTCGGACATCGCCCGCTGCTTCAGCTCGCCCAGGAATTTCTCGAAGCTCGCGCCATTGTGGCAGGAGGCCGCCCGGAGCGAGGGCGCGGAGGCGGGCCGTTGCGGCGCGGGACCCGGCCGGGCCACGGGCGCAAATTGCGCAAATGCGGCAGATGAAAATGCAAGCACCGCCAGCGCGGCGGTCATCATTCGGGGAAGGCGGGAACGAGGCATTCGGGTACCGGGTCGGGCGCAGGTTTCGCTCGGTCGGAAGTATCCGAATCGTCGCGAAAAGGGAAATCCGGCTGCGGCCACACACCCGTCGGAATCGGTGCGAGCGGCCCGCGACGGCTGCTGGCGACTGTCCGTGTTCATTTTTCAGTCATTAACCACGGCACGATATCGTGGTGGCCCTTCACGGTTTCGCCCTCTAGTGGTGCGCACTATTCTTTCGCTCGCCCGGCGACAATTGGTTTCCTGAAGAATGTTCAGAGACGGCACCTATACCGCATGGTTTCGCACCCCTCGTGGCCAGGGCACGGCCACCGTGCATCTTGCCGAGGGCAGGATTTCCGGCGGCGACAGTTTTTTCAACTATGGCGGCACATACGAGATCGAGGGCGATCGTTTCACCGCGACGCTGACGACAAAACGTATTGCCGACGGGCCGACCACCGTGTTCGGCCTCGACGAGGTCGAGCTGAAGCTGAGCGGCATGTTGCGGGGCGACATCGCCCGCTGCAGCGGCAGGTCCGCGCAGGCCCCCGACCTCGAGTTCGAGGCGATGCTGTTCCTCGGCGAGCAACAGCCGCCGCCTCCGCCGCGTCCCGTGTCGCAGTCCAACATCGCGCAGCTGCCGAAGGCGGCGGGCGATCGCTCGCGCACACGCAAGCCCTTTGCATCGGGACCGTCGCGCTGAGAGCGCGCGAAACGTTCGAAGACGTCATTCCGAACTGCGGGCGAGCGGCCCCCGCTTATGGCGTCACCGCGGCGCCGTCGGCCGCAGGCGGCACGGTTGCAGCCGATGCAACCGGCGGCTCGTTCGGCTTTTCCGGATCGAACCCGAACACGCCCACCAGGTATTTGTAATAGTCCGGCATCTTCTCCTTCAGGCCCGCGCGGGTGAAGGGCTCGTGCACGGTATCCTTGCCGGCCAGGAAGATGCTGGCGGTGACCGCGAAGAATTCCCTGTGGTTGAAGATCGTATAGGATTCCTTCGGGAACAGGCGCTTGCTTTTCGCCTCGGCGTAGTACGCCTTGACGCCGAGATTGTCATAGCCCTGCGGCATCAGGCGGCTGTGATAGACATGCAGGAACTCGTGCAGCAGCACCGGCTCGTCATTGTAGCTCGACATGTACGGGCGCACCATGATGACGCCGAGGCCGGAATCGACCGCAAGCTCGACGGGATCGGGGTTGACCCATTTGTGCAAGTCGTGATCCCAGGCGGTGAGATTGAACGAGCCGCGCCGCTCGCGGTTGGGCACCACGAGGCCGTAGCAGGCCCAGCCGGCGCCGAGCTCGAGACATTCGGTCTCGCTCGATAGAATCGGAACGGTGTGGAAGAATTTCAGGACACGGGGCGAAAAGCCCGCCTTGTCGACGATGTCGAGCTGATGCTTGAGATTGGCGAGCAGCGCCTCGCTGTCCTTGCGATCGGCATTTTCGGAGAGGTCGTAGATATAGCCGTTGTAGCTCTGAAAGCCGTCCGGCGTGGACGCGGCGGCATTGTCGGTCGGCGGGATCTGGATCACGCGCGGCGCGGCATGCGCTGTCGCGATAAACGCGATCGCGAGGAGGGCTGAAACGGCCAATGCAGTACGCATGATGGTCCCCTGCTATCGAAGTGGCCGGCCATGGTGGTTTGTGGTGATGTTGATTTGGCCGGCTCATATAGAGCGAACGGACCTTAACCGACCGGCGTTGCAACCCAGTTAATCGCTGCGCTCAAGGTGTTGCGCGCAATTATGCGGGGATTAACCAAACCGCTCCGCCGCTTCGCGCATGGCGAGATCAGTTCGGCTGATCGCTGCCGGGTCACCTCTCCCCAGCGGGGAGAGGTCGGATTGCGCCTGAGCGCAATCCGGGTGAGGGGCCGCGGCTCGATCGAGGGATCGTTACCCTCACCCGGATTGCATCTGTCGACGCAATCCGGCCTCTCCCTCCGGGCGAGGTGAACCCCCGCCGTTCGAAGCTCATTTTCTCGCCCATTCGCCGACCACGCGATGCAGGTCGGTGAGATGCTCGCGCAGCTGGTCGAGCGCAAAGCCGAGCGCGAAGAAGCGCTCCACGATGTCGCTCGGCATGTCGCGGGTCAGGCCTTCGCGGCGCACGGCCTCGAAAGCGACCGTATAGGCGCCGAAGGCTTCGCCGACGCTGTCGATCGGCGGTGGCGGCATCAGCTCGCGCAAGGCGGCCGCACTCGCACGCAGGAAATCGCTGGTGACGCGCGCGATGTCGGCCATCGCGGGCGCGAGCCGCTCTGCGACCGGCTCGGGCAGCTCGCAGCCGACGGCGCGGCCGAACATCACCATGTCGTGGCGCAGTCGCAGCAGCGTGCGCAGGAGCGGCCCGGTGTCCGGCGCCGAGGTGAGGCGGGCGGTCCGCTCATGCTCGGCCTCGGCGCCGAGGGCGGTGAGCCGCGTGAGCGAAGCGCCGATGCCGTCATTGATGCGGCGCAGGCGCTGCGGATCGGGCGTCCGTCCCACCTCCTTGAGCAGGTCGGCCAGCGCGTTTGCGATCAGGCCGAGCATGCTCGCCGCGGCATCCGTGGTCATGTCGTGGCCGCGCGCGGGAAACACCAGTACCGAGACCACGAACCCCGTCACGCCGCCGACCACGACCTCGAGCACGCGGTCGAGCGCCGAAGCTGTGGGGCTGACATGCTGCATGGCCGGCACCAGCAGCACGATGACCGCGGTGACCGGCAGCACGTTGAAATTGGTCCTGAACGAGGCGATCAGTGCCAGCGGCGCGATCGCCAGCGCCAGCACGCCGAGCAGCGCCCATTCGCTGTCATGGGGAATGAGGATCGCCAGCGCCCCGCCATAGGCGACGCCGAGAAAGGTCCCGACCAGATAGTCGCTCGCCACTTTCAGCGAGCGCCCGAGGCTCATCTGCGTCACGATCAGCGAGGTCAGGACTGCCCAGAGTGGAAGCCGCAAGTGCAGCACCTGCGCCAGCACGAAGGCGGTCAGCGCCGCCACCGTCACCCGCACCGCCAGGATCAGCTGCAGCCGGTACCGGTGCGCCAGCGCCCGGACATGCCTCCACGTCGTTTCCAGGCGCTTTGCGCTATCAGGCATCGGCAGGCATCATCCGTGGCGGCAATGGAGTTCGGTTTAGCGCGGCCCTTGGCGAAAGACAATTTCGACGGCGACTGCTTGGCCATCGCGTTGTTGCCTGAGTGACATAGGCGTTATCCGCTACTGCCGGCGGGTGGCCGCAGCCCTATCGTAACTCTGAGCGCGGCATCCAACGGAGTTTGGCCATGCTGAAGACCTATCACGGCAGCTGCCATTGCGGCGCCGGCTCTACCGACGCCCGGGGTGATACCTTGAGGCGTGTCAATGAGCTGTCCAGGCCGATGTGACAAACAATGAGGAATTCAAAATCGTCGAGGAGGCTCGTATGCCGACAGTCTTTGTTGAAGCACGCCCGAAGGGACGAGACGAGGGAAGCCCAATCGCCGACTTTGTCGTCGAGGATCACGCCGATCACGTGCTGGCGACATGCAAGACTCAGAAGGAGGCGATCGAGTGGGCGAGAGCCAACGGCCATTCACCTCATGTCGCGCGCGTCCGTCATCTCAACGACAAGAAGAAGCCCGATCACTGGCGCGCGGCGTAGCGCTCGCGGCCAAGTGTGCGAAGGCGCACCCGACGGGCAAATCAGGAGATCGGCAAGCTGGCCGTGTTTTCAAGCCGATATGACGCTCGCTGCACATGTTTGGCGCACAATATCGCGTGTGCCAAATCGAAAAATTACCGAGCGGAATCAAGCAGGTTGGACGCTTCAAGATCTGCGGCCCAAAATATAGCGCTTGTCATTTTCTGAAAATCGGCATTTGATTGCGACTGTCCCGCCTCGATGAGAGGGGCGTACGCGTCGTCACGAACGTGAGGTGGGACTGCGGTGGACGGGTCGGTGCTGTCAGACGTGCAGCATCGATGCGGACGGCGAAATCGTGTGGTCCTGGCGCCCCAAAGGCTCGGCGCTGATGCCGACGATGCACAAGCGCATCGCGGCGGGGACGGTGGCAATCGGCAAGGTTCACCGGGGAGATCACGTATAAGCCGTAAACCATCGCGCAGGGAAGGCCGGTTGTCACCGCCTGTACCCTAGGTTTTCGCGCTCTTTGCGCAATTGTCTTGCGCGGGAGCCCCGGGTGCAGCGGCCATCCGGTCTTCCCTGCGCCCTCTTCATTCGGGAGGGCAACGAGGATGCAAAGCTCGGGCGAAACGCGCCGCGAGGATGCGGTCTGCTGTTTGACGTCGGGACGAATGAACCTGTGCCGGTGCTGCTGCAACTCAAGCATGAACCTCTGAGACCAAACGCTGTGGGATCGACCAGATGAAGACGGCCGCGCTCTCCCTCCTTCTGATGGCGCTCGCGCCATGGGTCCGGGCCGCCGAAGACTGCGCAGGCCCCGACGGCCGGGCGATGATAACGACCCTTGTCTCGCATGCGGGCGAAGACCGGCCCGTCAGCATCACCTTTGGAACGAGAGTGGATGGGGTCAAGATTCCCGCTGAGCTCGTTTCGCAACATCCTGATGAGATGACCGTCATCCTGCAGTACGAATTCGACCGTCCGGTCGTGACCAAGACCGGAATCGAGGTCGGGCTGTGGTTTAACCGGCGCTTTGCGCGCGTTGCCATTCCCTTTGCCGCGATCAGGGCCGTTTATGACAACAGGTTGCGCACATGCGTGGCCGGCTAGCGACCACGCCCGGTGGACCAGAGCGAAGTCTTGGGACCTGGATCAAGCGTGCGGCCGGGCGTAGGATCGATGGCAGCGCGCACTCAAGACGCGCCCCATCATCTGAACCGGCAAGGAGGATCCCATGTATGCCGCCATCCGTCAGGCCAAGGCGAGAGCCGGCAGCGCCGAGGAGTTGGCGCGCCGCGTCAAGGAAGGCGCCATCCCCATCATCAGCGATGTCGACGGCTTCCGCGCCTATTACGTCGTCTATGCCGGCGACGACACGGTGACTGCGATCTCCATCTTCGACAAATACGAGCAGGCGGAGGAAGCCAACCGCCGCGCCATCGCCTGGATCGAGCAGAACCTCACGCCGCTGCTCGCAGGCAATGCGAATGCATCCGCGGGCCCGGTGATCGTGCATACGCTGGCGTGAGCCTGTTTCAACGCGCGCGATGTCGTCCCGGCCTTGTGGGAGCCGGGACCCATAGTCACAGGCGGCAGTTGGCAGCGTGAGCTGTTAGACCGTCATTGCGAGGAGCGAAGCGACGCGGCAATCCAGAGTCGTGTGCGGGGCCCTGGATTGCTTCGCTCCGCTCGCAATGACGGGGTTAGGGTGGAGCAAAGCAACGTCTCCCTGGGGTTATGGGCCCCGGCTTTCGCCGGGTGACAGAGAGTTTTGCGCGAGAGCTCACAGCTCCCTTGCATTGGAAAACGCGAACGAGCTCATCCGCCGCGTGTTCTCGTCCAGGATCAGGCTGCGGGTGATCGGCGGCTCGGCGCGCTGGCTGCAGTTTTCGCGCTCGCAGAGCCGGCAGTTGACGCCGATCGGGGTGCCCTCGGCGGTCTCGAGATCCATGCCGGCGGCGTAGACGAGCTTGGCGGCGTGGCGGATCTCGCAGCCGACGCTGATCGCAAAGCGCGGCTGCGGCAGCGGGTGCGGCGCGACGGGACGGCGCACCATCTGCGCGATGGAGAAATAGCGCGTGCCGTCGGGCAGCTCGATCACCTGTTTCAACAGGCGATCCGGCGTGTCGAAGGTCGAATGCACGTTCCACAAAGGACAAGTGCCGCCGAATTTGGAGAACGGGAAGGTGCCGGAGGAAAACCGCTTCGAAACATTGCCGGCGTTGTCGACGCGCAGCATGAAGAAGGGAATGCCGCGCGCGTTGGGTCGCGACAGCGTGGTCAGGCGATGACAGACCTGCTCGAAGCCGGCGTTGAAGCGCTGCGCCAGCACATGCAGATCGTAGTTCAGCGCCTCCGCGGCGGTCAGAAACGCCTGGTAGGGCATCATGACGGCGGCGGCGAAATAGTTCGCGAGCGTGATGCGGTAGAGCCGGCGCGAGGCGTCGTCCAGCGCGCCGGCGCGGCCGAGGATGGTCTCCATCGCCGGGCCGCATTCGGCGAGCGCGATCTGGAAGGCGAGCTGGAACGTGCGCGCAGAGGCCTCAACCAGTTCCGAGATCAGGAGCTGGCGCCGATGCCGGTCGAAGCGGCGCAGCGTCTCGCGCATGACGTCGACCGGCATGATGCGGGTGACGACGGAATGTTTTTCGCGCAATCGCGCCGCCAGCGCCGCATAAAGTCCCTCGGCGGGAACATTGAGCTCGTCGCGCAGATTGTCGGCGGCCTGCTCGAGCTCCGCGAAATAATTGCGATTGGTCTCGATCAGCTCGCGGACGCGCTCGATCGGGTTGGCCTCGAAGCGGGCGCCCTCGTTGCGATCGGCCATTTGCGCGGCCACCATGGTCTCGCCGCGGCGCGCCTCGGTATAGGCCGCATAGAGCCGCTGCAGCGCATGGGTCACGCCCGGGCAGAGCTCGGCGAGGTCGCGCAACTCCTGCTTCGGGAGCTCGATCTGGCGGAACAGGGGGTCGGAGAACACCTCGTTCAGCTCGGCGAAGAAGCGGTCCTCGTCGGCGGTGGCGAGGTCGCGCAAATCGAGGTCGTAGCTCTCGGCCAGCCGCAGCAGGATTTGCGCGGTCACCGGGCGCTGATTGCGCTCGATCAGGTTGACGTAGCTCGGGGAAATGCCGAGCCCCTCGGCGATCTGGGTCTGCGACAGGCCCAGCTGCTGGCGGATACGCCGGAAGCGCGGACCGACGAACAGTTTCTTCCCGCTCTCACTGGGCATGGCAGTCTCGCTGACCTATTTTGTGACAAAACTTACAAAATGACAATTTACACAGAAATGTATGTTACATCGCATCACCAATCGAAATCAAGCTGACTGTACTTATTGCCTGGATTCGCGTTTACCTCCCGCCATGCATTTCGCAGTGCATTGTCAAGAATGTCGAGACTGGCGACACCGTGCTGCAGGTCCGTCGCCGAAAGGATTACGAACATGAACTACCAGCCACGCGGGATTGGCGAACAGGCTCTCCAGGGCCCGGCGTCGTATCAGAGCCAGATCGAGGCGGCCCAGGCGCTCCTCGACGCCCAGCCGACCTGGAACGGGGTGAAGGCCGAGGCCGTCGCGCGGATGCGCCTGCAGAACCGCTTCAGGACCGGCCTCGACATCGCCCGCTACACCGCGGCGCTGATGCGGGCGGACATGGCCGCCTATGACGGCGACCCCACCAAGTACACCCAGTCGCTGGGCTGCTGGCATGGCTTCATCGCGCAGCAGAAGCTGATCTCGGTCAAGAAGCATTTCGGCACCACCGACCGCCGCTATCTGTACCTGTCCGGCTGGATGATCGCGGCGCTGCGCTCCGAGTTCGGCCCGCTGCCCGACCAGTCGATGCATGAGAAGACCTCGGTGCCGGCCCTCATCGAAGAGCTCTACACCTTCCTGCGCCAGGCCGATTCGCGCGAGCTGAACGATATCTTCCGCGCGCTCGATGCGGCCCGCAAGGAGGGCGACAAGGCGAAGGAGAAGGCGCTGATCGAGAAGATCGACAACTTCCAGACCCATGTCGTCCCCGTCATCGCCGACATCGACGCCGGTTTCGGCAACGCGGAAGCGACCTATCTGCTGGCCAAGAAGATGATCGAGGCGGGCGCCTGCGCGCTGCAGATCGAAAACCAGGTCTCGGACGAGAAGCAGTGCGGCCACCAGGACGGCAAGGTGACCGTCCCGCACGAGGTGTTCCTGGCCAAGATCCGCGCCTGCCGCCACGCGTTCCTCGAGCTCGGCGTCGAGGACGGCATCATCGTCACCCGCACCGACTCGCTCGGCGCCGGCCTGACGCAGCAGATTGCCGTCAGCCACAAGCCCGGCGACATCGGCGACCAGTACAACAGCTTCCTCGATTGCGAGGAAGTGACGCCCGAGAACGCCCGCAACGGTGATGTCATCATCAACCGGAACGGCAAGATGCTGCGCCCGAAGCGGCTGCCCTCGAACCTCTATCAGTTCCGCCCGGGCACCGGCGAGGACCGCTGCGTGCTGGACTGCATCACCTCGCTGCAGAACGGCGCCGACTTGCTGTGGATCGAGACCGAGAAGCCGCATATCGAGCAGATCGCCAAGATGGTCGACCGGATCCGCAAGGTCGTCCCGAACGCCAAGCTCGCCTACAACAATTCGCCGTCCTTCAACTGGACGCTGAACTTCCGCTGGCAGGTCTACGACGCGATGAAGGAAGCCGGCAAGGACGTCAGCAGGTACAACCGTGCCGAGCTGATGAAGGCGGAGTACGACGACACCCCGCTGGCGAAGGAAGCCGACGAGCGTATCCGCACCTTCCAGGCGGATTCGGCGAAGCGCGCCGGCATCTTCCACCACCTGATCACGCTGCCGACCTATCACACCGCGGCGCTCTCCACCGACAACCTGGCGCGGGAATATTTCGGCGAGCAGGGCATGCTCGGCTATGTGAAGAACGTCCAGCGCGCCGAGATCCGCCAGGGCATCGCCTGCGTGAAGCATCAGAACATGGCCGGCTCCGACATCGGCGACGACCACAAGGAATACTTCGCGGGCGAAGCGGCCCTGAAGGCGGGCGGCGCCCACAACACGATGAACCAGTTCGGCTAACGGTCGATCCGATCAGTCTGGAGCAGGATGCGAATTCCAGACTGGCCGCGCGACAGCAAACAGGAGACTGACAATGACCACAGGCAGCAATTTCTGGGTGATCGGCGGTGAGTTCGGCTCGATGAACTTCCACAAGCTCGTGGAAGGCTCGGCCCAGGTCAAGGGTCCGTTCAAGAGCCGCAAGGAAGCCGAGGACTGCTGGCGCGAGGTGTCGGAAGAGAACCGTCACAAGGCCGGCGTGCGCTTCTCGATCGTTGAAGAGCCCAACCGCACCGCGGCGGCCTGAGAAAGCTTCATTGCCGGGTAAGTGGAGCCTGGTTGCGACCAGGTTCCATCGACAAAGTGCCCAAGAAGCAAAGCGTCCGAAGAAGGCGCTTGAGATCAATGCCCAAGGAAGCCAAGAGGCAGGCGGCCCCATCCGGACATCCCGGGTGGGGCCGCTTGGCTATGCCAACAGGCGTAAGATGTTGAAAATAAAGCGGCTTTGCGGCAGGCGTGGTTACTGATAGGCTAACGGGACCGAAAATCGCGTTAAAGGGCCGTCAGATGTCAGAGGCGCAGACACCGCAAAGCCTAAGCCAGGCGCGCCCGCTCAGCTTGCGCGACGCGCTCCGCAAGGCCCGCATCGAGGCCGCCGATCGCACCGGCGTCGTGGTCGATCTGCGCGACGCCGAGGTGGCGCGGCTCGAGATCCTCAACGAGGCGCTCGATCCGTTGTTCGCGCAGGTGCCGGCGGAGATCGACCTGTTCGATCGCGGCATCAGCCAGGGCGAGACGCCGCGGCTATGGATCGACGTTGTGACCCATATCGTAATGGGGCGCGACAAGCGCAGCTATCGCTTCGTCCAGGACACCCGCTTCGGCCGCATCGTGCTCGCCGAATCCCATGAGGTGGGTGCGATCGTCGACGCGGTGACCGACTACGTCGCCCGCCGCATGGTCGAGCGCGAGCACGCGCTGGTGCCGACCGAGCCGCCGAAGCCGGCGACCGTGGAGAAACGCCGGCGCAGCAGATTCTGGAGCTTTGCGCTCGGATTCGTGCTGGGTGCGCTCGCGCTGTTCGGTCTCGCGCTGTTGGCAGCGTTACGGAATATGTGAGGCTACTGCCGTCATTCCGGGGCGCCTCGCAGAGGCGAGCCCGGAATCTCGAGATTTCGGGTTCGGTCCTGCGGACCGCACCGGAATGACGGAGGACAATAGACCTACATCAACCGCACCCGATTGAGCTCGACCACGCGCATCGTCTCGTCGAGCCCGCGCACGACCTGCTCGCAACGCCAGCCATTGCCCGCCTGCTCGATCGCGAACAGATTGTAGGCGGCGGCGGGGTGATGGCCGTGGGCAAGCGCCGAGGCGGATGGCACGCCGATTGCGGGAATCCTCCCCTCAGGCCCGTCGACCCAGATGGTGGAGTGAACATGGTCGTGGCCGTGCAGGATCAGCTCGACGCCATGCCGGCGCAGGATGGCGAGCAGGTCCGCCGCATCGGTCAGCCGCTTGATGCGGGATGTCGAGCGCAGCGGATGATGGATCAGGATCACGCGAAACAGCGGCTCGGCGGCAAGGCCTTCCAGCAGCGCCTGCAGCGCTTCGAGCTGGGCGGGACCGAGCGTGCCGGTCGCAAACAGCGGCGCGGTGGGAACGGCGGTGGACAGGCTGATCAAAGCGAGCGGCCCGCGCCGGCGCAGCGAGGGGAATGTGGCTTCGCCCGCCGTGTCGGAACGAAAATAGTCGGCAAACGCTTGCGCAAAGCAATGGCTGGTGGCGCGCACATAGGCGTCGTGATTGCCGGGAATGGCGGTCACCTGCTGCGCGTCGCCCACGCCTTGCAGCCAGCGCGCCGCGAGGGCGAACTCAGCACGCAGCGCCAGATTGGTGAGGTCGCCGGTGACGGCGATATGGTCGGGGCCCTGCGCCTTGAGGTCGGAAATCAGCGCGTCCAGCGCCTCCCGACGATGATATTTGTGGCGGTTGCGCGTCCAGTTGAGATAGCCCAGCGCGCGCTTGCTGACGAGTTCGGACAGGCGCGGCGGCGGCAGCGGCGGCAGATGCGGGTCCGACAAATGGGCGAGCGTGAAAGCGGCCATCATCTGCTTCCGTCGCAGCCTCGCCGTTGCTTGACCACCGCCTGATCCCCCCGCAAAGATGCCTTGTATTCGCAGGCGCGAGCCGCCTATGCAACCCATAAGCACCGCGGCGACAAAGGACCCTGATGCCGGAGCGGACGAGACACCTGCCGCAGCGCCTGCGCAGCCGGATGGAGCCGTGGCTGCGGCGGCTGTTTCACCTCTATTGGCGATTCGCCCGCGGCATGACGCTCGGGGTTCGTGCGGTGGTGCTGGACGGCGACGACCGCGTGTTCCTGGTCCTGCACAGCTATGTGGCGGGCTGGCATCTGCCCGGCGGCGGCGTCGAGGTCGGCGAGAGCATCCTGGATGGTCTCAGGCGCGAGCTTTGGGAGGAGGGACGGATCGAGCCGGTCGGCCAGCCCGTGCTGCATGGCATATTTTTCAACAGCCACGTCTCCGTTCGCGACCACGTCGCGGTCTACGTCGTCAGGCAGTACCGCCAGGACCGGTTGCCCGCGCCCAACCGCGAGATCACGGCCTGCGGATTCTTCGCGCCCGACGCGCTGCCGGAGGACACCACCCCGGGCACGCGGCTGCGGATTGCCGAAGTGCTCGAGGGCCGGCCGCCGCTGGCCAGTTGGCGTCAATAACCCGGCGGTAAGGATACTGCGTCGAGCGCCGGACGGCGCCGGGCCGGAAAAGGCCGCGTAAAGCTCGTCGTGGTAGGCACCCTGGGCATGATATACTGACCGACGGGCCGAAGGAATGACGCTCTCATTGCCGCGGATTGCAGTCCTGGTGCCGTGCTTCAACGAGGAGGCCGCGGTCGCAAACGTCGTCGCAGATTTCCGGAAAGCCCTGCCGCACGCCACGGTGTATGTCTACGACAACAATTCGAAGGACCGCACGGCCGCGATCGCGCACGAGGCGGGCGCGGTGGTGCGCGCCGAACGGCGGCAGGGCAAGGGCCATGTTGTGCGGCGCATGTTCGCCGACATCGATGCCGACATCTATGTGCTGGTCGATGGTGATGCGACCTACGATGCGGCGAGCGCGCCGCGCATGATCGACATGCTGGTCAGGGAGCGCCTCGACATGGTGGTCGGCCTGCGCGTCGACCAGAACAAGGCCGCCTATCGCATCGGCCATCGCACCGGCAATCTGCTGTTGACGCAGTTCCTGGCCGACGTGTTCGGCCAGAGCTTCAAGGACATCCTGTCCGGCTATCGCGTGTTCTCGCGCCGCTTCGTCAAGTCCTTGCCGATCCTCTCCGGCGGCTTCGAGATCGAAACCGAACTGAGCGTCCACGCCCTCGAGCTGGCGCTGCCGGTTGCCGAGGTCGAGACGCCCTATTATGCGCGCCCCGAAGGATCGTTCTCGAAGCTCAACACCTGGCGCGACGGCTTCCGCATCCTCGGCACCATGCTCAAGCTCTACCGCTCGGAACGACCGCTGCGATTCTTCGCGGCGATCGGCATATTCCTGGCGCTGGTGTCGGTCGGCCTCGCGATCCCGATCTTCATCACCTATCTGGAGCAGGGCATCGTGCCGCGCCTGCCGACAGCGGTGCTGTCGACGGGGCTGATGATCGCAGCGATCCTGTCGGTGTCCTCGGGGCTCGTGCTCGACACGGTGACGCGCGGGCGGCGGGAAATGAAGCTGCTCGCCTATCTGGCGCAGCCGCCGGTCGGCGGGGCGTGACGCTCGCGTCAATTCTGGACCGCGCGCGCAGCGGATGCTAAGGCGCCTCGCATGAACGATTTGTCCCTCACCATCGCCCCGGAAAGCCCCAGGGATGCCCAGGCGATCGAGCGGCTGCTGGAACGCACCTTCGGGCCCGGCCGCTTCGTGCTCAGCGCCTACCGCCTGCGCGAGCATGTCGATCCGCTGCTGGATCTGTCCTTCACCGCGCGCATCGGCACGCTGCTGGTCGGATCAATCCGCCAATTGCCGATCTGCGTCGGCGACACCAAGGCGCTGCTGCTGGGGCCGCTCACGGTCGAGCCGCCGTTCCGCGGCCGCGGCATCGGCCGGCGGCTGCTGGAGCGCGCGCTCGGGGAAGCCAAGGCGAAGGGCCACCGACTGGTGCTCCTGGTCGGCGACGAGGCCTATTACGGCCAGGTCGGCTTCAAGAAGGTGCCGCAGGGCAGGGCGACCATGCCCGGGCCGGTCGACTACAATCGCCTGCTGATGGTCGAGCTCGTCGACGCTGCGTTCGCGGGCGTCTCCGGCGCCATCCGTCCCGACTGGGACTTCGCGAAGTAGCTTCGGCTGCGCGGGCTAGCGTCCCTCGCGCAGCCAGGTTCCGGCGAAGGCGCCAAGCAAGAGCAACAGGCCGATCAATCCGGCGAAGATCGGCAGCACGCCGACGCCCTTGACCACGCTGGCATCGCGCAGCCGCACGCCCATCCAGCCGTCGCCGTGGAAGACGCTGGAGGAATGCACCCCGACGATGCGCGGCAGCTCGATGCTCGATCCGTCCGCCACGCGGCGGGCGTCGCCGCCGGTCGCCTGCGTGAGCGGCTTCAGCGTCTCGGTGGTTGAGGTGACCTCGGAAAATTCCTTGGGATTGGTCGGGCCGACATTGATCAGCGCCTTCAGCGTGCCGTCGGTCGCCTGCCACAGTCCGAGCTCGCCTGCCGGCAGGGTTGCGCGCCACTGGCCGGGCTCGCCCTCGGTGAGGGTCAATTCGCGGGTCGCGCCGGAGGGGGAGGTCACCGTGACCGGCGCGACGCTGTCGGCCATGGTCTGGCGGACGACCTCGAGATCGTGCCCCTTGATGCTGAGCCTGAGCGCCTCCTCGTCGAGATCGGGCTGCTTCATCAGCCAATGCGACATTCGCCGCAACAGGTCGAGATGCGGCCCGCCGCCCTCATAGCCGCGCGCCCACAGCCAGATGTGGTCGGTGAGCAGCAGCGCCACGCGGCCCTCGCCGAAGCGGGACAGCAGCAGCAGCGGTTCGCCGTTGGCGCCCGTCATGACGGGCGGGCTGACGGCGTTGCGGGTGTCGACGGTGCGGAAGAACCGGCTCCAGTGCGGGGGCTCAAAATTCGAGCCCTCGAGGCCGCGCGTCACCGGATGGCGTTTGCCGGCATCCGACAGATGCGCGTAGAACGGCTTTTCGGTCACGCCGACCGGCTCGGCCGGCAGCACCGAATCCAGCGGCGTGCGCCAGATCGAGGTGTTGGAGGCGTAGTCCGGCCCGGCGGAGACCAGGACCGCGCCGCCCGAGCGGACGTAGCGCGCGATATTGTCGAAATAGGCGACCGGCAGCACGCCCTGCCGGGCGTAACGGTCGAAGATGATCAGCTGGAATTCGTTGATCTTCTGCTGGAACAGCTCCCGGGTCGGGAAGGCGATCAGCGAGAGCTCGTTGATCGGCGTGCCGTCCTGCTTCTCCGGCGGACGCAGGATGGTGAAATGCACGAGGTCGACGCTGGCGTCCGACTTCAACAGGTTGCGCCAGGTGCGTTCGCCCGAATGCGGCTCGCCGGAGACGAGCAGCACCCGCAGCTTGTCGCGCACGCCGTCGATCGAGACCACCGCGCGGTTGTTGACCGGGGTCAGCTCGTTCTCGAGCGGCGAAGCCTCGATCTCGACGATGTTCTGCCCTTCATGCTTGATGTCGACATCGACGCTCGAGGTCTGGCCGCTTTGCAGCGTCTTCTCGCTGATGGTCTCGCCATCGCGCCGGATGGTGATCTTGGCGCGCTCGCCGGTCACGCCCTGGTCGTCGAGTCTGTAGGTGATGGTCTGGGTCTGCCCGACAATGCCGAAGCGCGGTGCGGCCGTGATCGCGATGCGGCGGTCGCGCTCGTTCTTGGCGCCCGTGATCAGGGCATGGACCGGCGCCTGGAAGCCGAGCCCGGCCGTATTGGCGGGAATGTCGTGCACGCGCCCGTCGGTGATCAGGAAGGCGCCGGCGACGCGATCGACCGGAACGTCCGACAGTGCGGACGACAGCGCGCCGAACAGGTGGGTGCCGTCCGTCTCGCCGTCGGCCTGTCCCGCCTCGACCACGCGCACCTCGAGCCCCTTGATCTTCTTCAGGGCATCGACCAGCTGGGTGCGCGCCTCCTCGGTCTGCTTGCTGCGGTCGCCGAAATTCTGGCTGGGACTCTTGTCGACCACGACCGCGGCAACCGAGCTCAAGGGTTCGCGGTCCTCGCGCGTGAAGGACGGATTGGCGAGCGCGAGCACGATCAGCGCCAGTGCAGCAACGCGCACGGCTGCGCCCCGCGCCCGCGCGAGCAACAGCACTGCCGCCATCACAATGATCGCCGCGCTTGCGATCCAGAGCACGATCGAGGGAACAAGCGGCGTGAACGCGATGCCGTAGTTCATGCTGCCAACCTATCCGCTGCGTCATGCCCAAGCATGGCAGTCTGACTTGCGCAGAGTGCGTAAACTTGTCTGCGGACCCGGGCATCCACGTCTGTCGCACCCAGCGCCAGGCCGTGGATGGCCGGGGCCAGCCCGGCCATGACGGTTTCATTTGAGGAAAGACTGAGGTTGGTCACTCGCATCCTATTGTCCGAGCCGTTCGATCAGCGCCGGCGCGTGCACCTGGTCGGCCTTGTAGTTGCCGGTCAGGGTGTACATCACGATGTTGACGCCGGCGCGGAAGGCAAATTCGCGCTGCTTCGGCTCGCCAGGGGTGAGCGGCAGCATCGGCTGGCCATCGGGCCGGATCGCCCAGGCGCCGGCCAGATCATTCGAGGTGATGATGATGGGCGAGACGCCGTCGCCGCCGCGTGCCGGGCGCGACGCATTCTCGTCCTCGTCGTCGCGCGGCAGTGCCTCGACCCAGGTCTGGCCGTTGACGAAGCGCCCCGGGAAGTCGCGGAGCAGATAGAACGTCTTGGTCAAGACGTGTTCGCGGGGCACCGGCTCGAGCTCGGGCACGTCGAGGGAGGAGAGGATATCGCGCAGGGTCTGCATGCCCGGCGTCTGCGACGCGCCGTTCTCGCCGGGCGGTGCCTCGACCGCATCGCGGGTATCGAACAGGACCGTGCCGCCCTGCTTCATATAGGCGTCGATCTTGTTCAGCGCGTCCTGCGGCGGCTTCGGCGCGCCGGGAACGATTGGCCAGTAGATCAGCGGGAAGAAGGCGAGCTCGTCATGCGCGGGATCGACGCCGACGGGGTCGCCGGCCTCGAGCGCAGTGCGCTGTGCCAGAAACAGCGTCAGTCCCGCCATGCCCGATTTCACGATCGAGTCCACATCTGCGTTGCCGGTGACGACGTAGGCAAGCCGCGTCTGCGACGTCGCGCGCATGGCAAATTCGTCGGCGCTGTCTGCGCTCTCGGCACGGATCGCCGACGGCATCAGGAGCCCCGCCGCGATCAGGCCGAGCGCCAGTACGGCAGGTGCAGCGCGCCGCCGCACCAGTGCGGCAAGCCCGCCACCGAGCAGCGCGACGACGATTGCATCGAGCAGGAATAGCGCAAGCGCAGCGGTGAGCAGGATGCCGCGGAGATCGCGCGGCTCGGCATTGGTGTAGGTGGCGCGCCGCGCGCGTAAGGACGCGGTGTCCAGCGCGACGATGCGGTCGGCGGCGGCCAGCGTGTTCACCGCGAGCGGGCCGTCCGCGGGGCCATAGAAGCCGGGCGGGTGATCGGATGTGGCGCGGTCGCGGTAATCGGCCGGCAACGGCTTTGCGGTCGAGGGTGGCGGACCGAAGGCGCCAAAACCGTCCAGCGTATGCAGCGGCGCCAGCGTCTCCTTGGCGTTGCTTTGGGCCTCGACGCCGGCGCCGGGATTGGAGGTGTAGCCCGACATATCGACGATGCTGCGAAGCATCTCGACGAAAGTCCCGGACATCGGCAGATCCGACCAGCGCATATCGGCACTCACATGAAACAGGGCGAGGATGCCCTTGCCACGGCGTTCGCCCGTGACCAGCGGCGTTCCGTCTTCGAGCGAGGCCCAGCTTTTGGTTGCGAGCACCGCATCGGGCTCAGCCAGCACCTGGCGGTTGACGGTGACGTCCTTCGGCACTGCAAGCCCTGCGAACGGGCCGTCGGCCGCAAAGGCAGTCAGATGCTGCGGCTTTTCCCAGGTCAGGCTGCCGCCCAGCGTGCGGCCGCCGCGGCGCAGTTTGACCGGCACGAGATCGTCGTCGCCTTGGGCGAGGCGTGGGCCGGCGAAGCGCACCAGCACGCCGCCCTGGTCGATCCAGGCATTGAGCCGGTCGCGCACCTCCGGGGACAGCGTGCCGACATCGGCCATGATGATCATCGGCAGCTTCTGGTCGAGGAACTGGGCCACCGCCTGCTGCGGGGCCACGCCGCGATCGCCCAGGCGCACGTCGGCGAAGGGGCCGAGCGCGCGGGCGAGGTAGAAGGTCGGAGCCAGCAAGGGCTGCGCCGTGTCGCTGGTCGCCCCGGACACGATGCCGATGGCGCGGCGGCGCCAGCGCTTGTCGAGCAGCTGCACTGCGCCGGCGGAGCGCTCGCCGGCGATCTCGAGCCGCGCAATGTCGTTGCGCAATTCGACCGGCAGATCGAAGGCTGCTTCGGTCTCCAGTGCCTGCGGCGCAAAGGCGAAGCGCGCATCGCCGATCGGCGAGCCCTTGGCATCGAGTGCGCGCACCATGCCGCCGCCGACGCCGCTATCGGCGCGCAGCACCTTGACGGTCATCTTCGCCGCCGCATTCTCGGCCGCGGCCAATGCCAGCGGCGACTGCGTGCCGCCCTCATAAATCGTGAGCGTGCGGTCGCCGATGGTCTTGCCGAGTCCTTCGACGAATTCCGGCCCGCGGCCGGTGTCGACGCCGTCTGACAGCCAGGCGATTTCGACGTCGCCGGCACCTTTCAGGAAGCGATCGATCGTGGCAAGCGTGTCTACCCGGTCGATTGAATAGGGCTTCGGCTCGATCTGGCGCAGCGCCACGCGCGCGGCGCCCGCGGTCATCATGGTGATGTCGCGCGTGGGCTCCGACAGCGGCACCAGCGCGACGCCGCGACGATCGGAATCGGCATTGGCGATCAGCTCGTCCGCGGCGCGGATCCGCGCCTCCCAGCTCGAGGCCGCGCTCCAGCCGTCGTCGAGCAGGATCATCAGCGGCGCCTTGTTACCCGCAAGCCCGGTCTGCGGATTCCACACCGGGCCGGCGGCTGCGAAAATCACCAGCGCTGCCGCGGCAAGCCGGAGCGCCGTCAGCCACCATGGCGTGCGCGATGGCGTTTCCTCCCTGGGCTGGATGTCGAACAGCAGCCGGGTCGGCGGAAACTCGATGCGCCGCGGCCGCGGCGGCATAACCCGCAGCACCCACCACAACACCGGCAGGCTCAACAGGCCCGCCAGCAGGAGCGGTTCGGTGAAGGACAGGGGCAGGCCGAAGATCATGCGCTGCGCCCCACTTTGACGTTGCCATGCGTGCCGGCCTTGTTCACGGTCATGCCGCTGTGCAGGAACAACAGGAGCTCTGCGGCCGATCGGTCGGTGGTGTGGGTGGTGAACAGCCAGCCGAGCCGGCCGGTCTCGGTGCGGATCTGGTCGCGATGCAGCGCGACGCGCGCGACATAGTCGCTGACCCAGCGCTCCGCGCGGCCCGCGGTGATGACGCCGTGACCTTCCGGCTCGACGAATTCGATGCGGCCCGAATAGGGGAAGGTCTCTTCCGCGGGATCGACGACCTGCACCAGCGCGCCATGGGCCCCGGAGGCGGACAATCCCGCCAGCATGGTGGTGATCTCGGAGATCGGCGACCAGAAGTCCGATAGCACCACGATCTCGGCCAGCGCCGAAGGCACGAAGGACGGCGGCAGGCTCGGTCGCACCGCATCGTCGTGCAACATTGCCTGCGCCATCTTGTCGATCACTCCCCGACTTGCGGTCGGGGCCATCAGCCCGGGAACGCCGACCCGCTCGCCGCCGGCAACCAGAAGCTCGGCCAATGCGAAAGTGACGATCAGGGTACGCTCGAGCTTGCTGTCACGCGCTTGCCTGGAGGCAAAAGCCATCGAGGGCGAGCGATCCGGCCAAAGCCACACGGTGTGCGCGGCCTCCCATTCCTGCTCGCGGACATAGAGATGATCGTCGCGCGCCGAGCGGCGCCAGTCGACGTTCTGCGACGGCTCGCCCGAGATGAAGCGACGATATTGCCAGAAGTTTTCGCCGGTGCCGGCGCGGCGCCGGCCATGCAGGCCATGGATCACGTTGGCGGCGATGCGGCGGGCTTCGAGCACAAGGCGCGGCAGCGATGCGGCGAGCGTACGGCTTTCGCCATCGGCACGTCGGATTGCAACAATCTCCTCGCCCGCGCTCCTGTTCGCTTCTGCCATCAACCGATCCGGGTCTTCAATTGGCGGATCACGTCCGGAATCGTGCGGCCCTCGGCGCGCGCGGCGAAGGTCAGCGCCATGCGGTGTTTGAGGATCGGCTCGGCGAGGTCGAGCACGTCATCGATGGAGGGCGCAAGGCGTCCGTCGATCAACGCGCGGGCGCGCACCGCAAGCATCAGCGACTGGCTGGCGCGCGGCCCGGGCCCCCAAGCGATCAGCTTGCCGGCTTCGCCCGCGTCCGGTCCGGGACGTGCGGAACGCACCAGCGACAGGATCGCCTCGACCACGGAATCGCCGACCGGGAGGCGCCGCACCAGCCGTTGCGCGGCGATCAACGCATCCGCAGTCATCGCGCCCTTGGCGAGCGTCTCCTCGGCGCCGGTGGTCTCGAACAGGATGCGCCGTTCGGCATCGCGGTCGGGATAATCGACGTCGATCTCCATCAGGAAGCGGTCGAGCTGTGCCTCCGGCAATGGATAGGTGCCTTCCTGCTCCAGCGGATTTTGGGTGGCGAGCACATGGAACGGCTTCGGCAGATCGTGGCGGGCACCGGCAACCGTGATGTGCTGCTCCTGCATCGCCTGCAACAGCGCCGATTGCGTGCGCGGGCTGGCGCGGTTGATCTCGTCCGCCATGAGCAGCTGCGCGAACACGGGACCCGCGATGAAGCGGAACGATCGCTTGCCGGAATTGCTCTCGTCCAGCACTTCGGCGCCAAGAATGTCCGACGGCATCAGGTCGGGTGTGAATTGGATGCGCTTGGCGTCAAGTCCGAGCGTGATGCCGAGCGTCTCCACGAGCTTGGTCTTGGCAAGACCCGGCACGCCGATCAGGAGCGCGTGGCCGCCGGAGAGGATCGTGACCAGCGTGTTTTCGATCACACGGTTCTGGCCGAAGATCACGTTCGCAATCGCGTCCCGGGCGGCGCGAATCTGCTCCGAAACCTGCTCGGCCGAACGGACGATCACATCTTCCAGCTTCTCGACACTCTCCGCCATCCAGTTTGCTCCTTGTCGACGGCGCCAAGACCGCGCCATCATGGCCATCCAGGCCAAAACTTGAACCTATGCTAGACCCGCACAAGCGCCATGTATTCACTGAGTTGAACAATCCCCACCTTAAAGGCTTTTCGGGGTATTAACGGCATCACGATGTGGCGACCGCCCCCCGGGGATTTGCGGGGGAACTCACCGGTAAGCTAACGTCCGACGTCGTCAACTGACGTTCACCAGCGTTTAGCGTGCAGCAATCGTGCCAAATCGCGACAGGTCAAGTTCAGGGTAAACCATGGCGAAGCAAGGGCAGAGCAGCAGCAATCAAGGCCTGGACGGGTTGACGGCTGCGGCCAGGGACGCCGCGAAGGCGAGCGCCGCCGCAAAGGGGCTGCCGCCGGTTCACCTGTGGAATCCGCCGTTTTGCGGCGATCTCGACATGCGAATCGCATCCGATGGTACATGGTACTACATGGGTACGCCAATCGGCCGGCCGGCGCTGGTGCGTCTGTTCTCGACCATCCTCAAGCGCGAGGGGGAGAAATATTTTCTGGTGACGCCGGTCGAGAAGGTCGGCATCCGCGTCGACGATGCGCCGTTTCTCGCCGTGGAAATGCAGACCGGGACGAGCGGCAGCAAGCGCCTGTTGCGCTTTCGCACCAATGTGGATGACTGGGTGGATTGCGATTCCACGCATCGCCTTCGCTTCGAGACCTCGCGCGACGGCGGGCTTACGCCCTATCTCCACGTGCGCGCCGATCTCTGGGCCAAGGTGACGCGCGCGCTTTACTACGATCTGGTCGAGTTGGGCGAGGAGCGAATGGTCGACGACCGTCCGATGTTCGGGGTGGAATCCGCGGGCGAATTTTTCGCGATGGCCGACGCCGAGCAAATGAGGGCTGCGACTTGAACGAGCCGATGCTGAAGCCGCACCCACGTGAGCTGAGCGCTGCGGAGTTTTTCGATCGGGTCCGGACGCGATTGACCTTCGACGTTCCACCCGCTCTCCTCGATCCGGATGTCGTGCCGCCAAGCGGCGATGCCGGCACCGATCGCATGCTGCAAATTCTCGCCCGCGAGCAGCCGATCCGGCCGGCGGCCGTGCTGATCCCCATCGTCGATCACCCTGAGCCGACCGTGCTGCTCACGCAGCGCTCGCCGCATCTCGCCGACCATGCCGGCCAGATCGCCTTTCCCGGCGGCAAGATCGACGCGACCGACGCCTCGCCGCGCGACGCCGCGCTGCGCGAGGCGGAGGAGGAGGTCGGGCTCGATCGCAGCTTTGTCGATCCGCTCGGCTATCTCGGTGTCTACGGCACGAGCTTCGGATTTCGCATCCTGCCGACGGTCGCCCGGGTCAGGCCCGGCTTTTCACTCGACATCAACCGCTCCGAGGTCGACGACGCCTTCGAGGTGCCGCTTGCCTTCCTGATGAATCCGAACAACCATCAGCTTCATGCCAAGGAATTCCGCGGCGTGGAGCGCACCTATTACGCCATGCCCTTTGCCGAGCGGTATATCTGGGGGGCCACCGCCGGCATATTGAGGGTGCTCTACGAGCGGATCTATCTGCCATGATCCGGCAGGCGCTGACCGAGACCGGAATTTTCCTCATTCCGTTTGCGGTCTATGCGCTGTTTCTGATCGCCACGCGCTCCGGCCTTCTGGTACAAACGTCGTGGCCGATCCATCTTGTTGCCAGGCTGGTGCTCGCTTCTTTGTTGTTGATCATACTAAGCCTCGTCATGCTTGCGAATTTCTCCGGCTCGCCGCCGAACTCCACCTATGTCCCCGCGCATGTCGAAAACGGCAAGCTGGTGCCGGGCGTCGAGACATCGGGCGTCGAGAGACCGGGGGGCGAGAAATGACGCCGCCGCAGCCGTCGGACGTGCGCCTGTCGGATGCCCCTTGGCTCGGATCAGGCCCCGCGGCGCGCGTGCTCGGACTTCTCAATGCGGACGGCGAGGAGGCGCGCGTGGTCGGCGGCGCGGTGCGCAATGCGCTGCTCGGCGTTCCCATCGGCGATATCGACATCGCGACCACGGCCGAGCCGAGCGAGGTGGTCCGCCGCGCCAAGGCCGCCGGCATCAAGAGCGTGCCGACCGGCATCGAGCACGGCACGGTGACGCTGGTCGCAGACGGCCACCCCTTCGAGGTCACGACGCTGCGCCAGGACACCGAGACCTTCGGACGCAAGGCCAAGGTCGCGTTCGGCCGCGACTGGGTCGGCGATGCCCACCGGCGCGACTTCACCATCAACGCGCTCTCGGTCGATCGCGACGGCGTGGTGCACGACTATGTCGGCGGGCTCGCCGACATCGCCGAGCGGCGGGTGCGCTTCATCGGCGATCCCAGACAGCGGATCGAGGAGGATTATCTGCGCATCCTCCGCTTTTTTCGCATCCACGCAGCCTTCGGCGCCGGCGAGGTCGATCGCGCAGGCTATCTTGCCTGCATCTCCTCGCGAGCGGGCCTTGCGGCGCTGTCGGCGGAACGGGTGCGGATGGAAATCCTGAAGCTCCTGGTCGCCGACGGTGCGGTCGGCGCCGTGATAGCGATGGCGGATGGCGGCTTTCTACAGGCGATCTTTGGCGGCGTCGCCTATACCGGGCCGTTTGCGGCAATGATCGCCGGCGAGCGGGATCTTGGGCTCCCGGCAGATGCGATCCGCCGTCTCGCCGCGCTTGCCGTAGCCGTGACCGAGGATGCAAGGCGGCTCGCAACGCGCCTGCGCCTGTCCAATGCCGAGGCCAAACGGCTCGATTCCATGGGCCACCGCTGGTGGCGGCTGGCCGACATGGACGAGGCGCTGGCCAAGCGCCGCCTGTACCGGCTCGGCGAGGCAGCCTATCGCGAGCGGCTGTTGCTGGCCTGGGCGCGCGCCGGCGGCAGCACCGACCCGAGACCCTGGCGCGAGCACGCAAGCCTGCCGCAGCGCTGGAGCGCGCCGAAATTCCCGCTCAAGGCCGCGGATTTCATCGCCCGCGGCATCGCCGAGGGACCGGCGCTGGGCCATGTCATCACGCTCGCGGAAGACGCCTGGCTCGCCGCCGATTTCCCGCTGGACCAAGCCGCGCTCGCGACGATCGCAGATCAGGCGGTATCGCGCGTCAACCGCGATCGAGCGTAAGGGATGATTGTCATTCGGGGGCGCCTCGAAGAGGCGAACCCGGAACCTCGAGATTCCGGGTTCGATGCTTCGCATCGCCCCGGAATGACGATGTCCCTCATGACCACCTCCCTTACGGCCACTTCACCTCGGGCGGCAGCGAGGAGAGGATGGAGTCGATATTGCCGCCTGTCTTGAGGCCGAACAGCGTGCCGCGGTCGTAGAGCAGGTTGAACTCGACATAGCGGCCGCGCCGGATCAACTGCTCTTCGCGCTCTTCGGCCGTCCATGGCGTGTTGAAATTGGCGCGCACCAGTCTCGGGTAGATATCGAGAAAGGCGCGGCCGACGCTTTGCGTGAAGGCAAAATCGGCGTCCCAGTCGCCGGAATCATGGTGGTCGTAGAAGATGCCGCCGATGCCGCGCGGCTCGTTCCGGTGCGGCAGGTAGAAGTATTCGTCACACCAATTCTTGTATTTTTCGTAGGGCGCAATTGCCGCATGCGCATCGCAGGCCGAGCGCATCGCGCCGTGGAAGGCGATCGTATCGGGGTCCTCCTGGGAGCGCCTGCGATTGAGCACCGGGGTCAGGTCGGCGCCGCCGCCGAACCAGGCCTTGGTGGTGACGATGAAGCGCGTGTTCATGTGCACGGCCGGGACATGGGGGTTGCGCATATGCGCGATCAGCGAGATGCCTGAGGCCCAGAACCGCGGGTCCTCGGCCGCGCCCGGCATCTGGCCGGGAAATTCGGGGGCAAATTCGCCATGAACGGCGACCGTGTGCACGCCGACCTTCTCGAACAGTCGGCCATGCATCATCGACATCATCCCGCCGCCGCCGGGCGCCCCGGTATGGTCGGTGCGCTGCCAGGGGGTGCGGACGAAGTGCGCGGGCGCCGCCGGATAGAGCGCGGCCGGCGCCTCGTCCTCGAGCTGCTCGAAAGCCGCGCAAATCTCGTCGCGGAGCTGTTCGAACCAGGCCTTTGCGCGGGCTTTGCGCGCTTCGATGTCCGATACGTTCATGTTCGCTCGACGGCTTTAATTGGTTTCCGCATCGGGACCGTAATAGCTGCAGCTTTCGTTGCAACTGTCGCGGTGGACACTGACCTTGGTGACGCGGCCGGCGTGCTGGACGCGGTCCCAGATGAACCGGGACAGGTTTTCCAATGTCGGCGGCCCGAGGGCCTCGACGGTGTTGAGCAGCTTGTGGTCCAGCGCCTTGCTGACCTCGGCAATCCGCCGGTCCAGTATCCCGAGGTCGAGGACCATGCCGGTTGCGGGATCGGGCCTGCCCCGAATCGTCACCTCGGCGCGGAACGAATGGCCGTGGATCTGCTCAGATGCTGCTCCGTAAGTGGTTCCAGAGAGCGCATGCGCCGCCTCGAACCTGAACGATTTGGTCAATTCCCACATGGCTTAGAAAATCGAAGCTCCTATCTGATGTTCAAGGCTTTGTGCGTTTGCACGCTCAGCCGCCATTGCGGATGGCGTAGGCAGTATTCGACCGCTCGCGCAGCGTTCTCGACGACTTCCGGACCATCCATCGGCTGCAGCGAAAAACGCTCAAAGGCGAGACCGACAAACTTCTCGGGCTCGGCACCGGCTTGCGGATAGACCAGCTTGAGTTCCTGGCCGCGCCGTTGCGCGAGCCTGGCGCCTGCTTTCGGGCTGACGCAGATCCAGTCCAGCCCTTCCGGCGCCTCGATCGTGCCGTTGGTCTCGACCGCAATCACAAATCCCCGCGCATGGAGCGCGGCAATCAGCGGGGCGTCGACCTGAAGCAGGGGCTCGCCCCCGGTCAGCACCACATAGCGGTGGTGGTCATCTCCTGTCCATTGCCGGGCGACCGTGTCGGCGAGGTCGTCGGCCGACGCATAGCGGCCCCCCAGCGTGCCGTCGGTGCCGACAAAGTCGGTGTCACAAAACCGGCAGATTGCGCTTGCGCGATCCTCTTCACGGCCGCTCCAGAGATTGCAGCCGGCGAATCGGCAAAATACTGCCGTGCGTCCGGCGTGGGCGCCTTCACCCTGAAGCGTCAGGAAAGTCTCCTTGACGGCGTAACTCACGCGGCTCTCCTCAACTTGCAAAACGGGTTTGCCGCAGCGCTTCGCCGACCGCCATGGCTGCCGACATCGCCACATTGAGCGAGCGAAGCGGCGGCTTGATCGGGATTTTCAGCCGCGCATCGGCTTTCGCCGCGACCTCCTCGGGCACGCCCGCGGTCTCCCGGCCGAACATCAGGATGTCCTGCGACTGGTAGCGAAAATCAAGGTAGGAGGTGGCGCCCTTGGTGGTGAAAAGCAACAGCCGGTAGCCTTGCTCCCGCCGCCACGCCTCGAACGCCTCCCAGGAGACGTGGCGCATCAGGCTGACATGGTCGAGATAGTCCATCCCGGCCCGGCGGAAGGCGTAATCGGAGACCGCAAAGCCTGCAGGTTCAATGATATGGGCCGATACGTCGAGGCATGCGCACAGCCGCAGGATCGTCCCCGTATTGGGCGGAATATCGGGCTGATAGAGCGCGATCTGCATGTGTCGTTCCGGATACGGATTTGCGCAAATATTCAGAGCGCTTGCGCGGATTTCGTGCATTGCACGATTGTTGGCCGATAGCGGGCTTGCGCTCTTCCGGCAAGGGTGCCAATAGAACGATTCAAGATCGCCGCTTGGCCGCTCTGGCTGAAGAAGGCGGTCCATCTGCCGCCGCGGGGGCCGCGGGCGCCGGCAGCCTTTCCGGCCATGCTTTTGGGCGTTTCCGGGGCGGTTCCACCGGCTGCGAAGCTAAGAAAGGGTGTGGAAACGTGACGACAGCGTCTTCGGCGGACCATCCGACACGCCGTGATTTCCTCTTTGTTGCAACTGGAGCGGCCGCAGGTGTGGGGACTGTCGCCACGCTCTGGCCGTTCGTCTCGCAGATGAACCCGGACGCCGCCACGATTGCGGCGGGCGCACCGATCGAAGTCGACCTCACTCCGGTCGCGGAAGGCCAGGACATCAAGGTGTTCTGGCGCGGCAAGCCGATCTACATCATGAACCGCACCAAGAAGCAGATCGAGGAGGCGCGGGCGGTTGCCGTCGACAGCCTCAGGGATCCGCAGACCGATCAGGCCCGGGTCAAGGCAGGCCATGACAACTGGCTGGTCGTGATCGGCATCTGCACCCATCTCGGCTGCATTCCGATTGCCCATGAGGGCAATTACGACGGATTTTTCTGCCCCTGCCACGGGTCCCAGTACGATTCCTCCGGCCGTATTCGCCAGGGGCCTGCACCGCTCAACCTGCCCGTGCCGCCCTACCAGTTCGTCTCCGACACCAAAATTCAGATCGGCTAACGGGCTTCCCCGGGACTTGGTCCCGGGGCCCCTTACGCCGTCGCATGGCCTTATTCCTCAGGATCGCATCATGAGCGGACCCTCCAGTTTCCAGCCTAGTCATCCAGCCTTGAAGTGGCTCGAACGGCGACTGCCGATTTTGAGCTTCGCCTACGATTCCTTCGTCGCCTATCCGACGCCGCGCAACCTGAACTACTGGTGGACGTTCGGCGCCATCCTGTCGTTCATGCTGGCCTCGCAGATCCTGACCGGCGTGATCCTGGCGATGCATTACACGCCGAACGCAGACCTCGCCTTCCGCTCGGTCGAGCTGCTCGTGCGCGACGTCAACTACGGCTGGCTCCTGCGCAACATGCACGCCGCCGGCGCCTCGATGTTCTTCTTCGCCGTCTATGTGCACATGTTCCGCGGCCTCTATTACGGGTCGTACAAGGAGCCGCGAGAAGTGCTGTGGATCCTCGGCGTCATCATCTACCTCCTGATGATGGCGACGGGCTTCATGGGCTATGTGCTGCCCTGGGGCCAGATGAGCTTCTGGGGCGCCACCGTCATCACCAACCTGTTCTCGGCAATCCCCTATGTCGGCGACAGCATCGTGACGCTGCTCTGGGGCGGCTATTCGGTCGGCAATCCGACGTTGAACCGCTTCTTCTCGCTGCATTATCTGCTGCCGTTCCTGATCGCGGGCGTGGTCGTGCTGCACGTCTGGGCACTGCATGTCGCGGGCCAGAACAACCCGGCCGGCGTCGACACCAAGTCCGAGAAGGACACCGTGCCGTTCACGCCCTATGCGACCATCAAGGACGGGTTCGGCGTGTCGGTCTTCCTGCTGCTGTTCGCCTGGTTCATCTTCTACATGCCGAACTATCTCGGCGACGCCGACAACTATATCCCGGCCAACCCAGGCGTGACGCCGGCGCACATCGTGCCCGAATGGTACTATCTGCCGTTCTACGCCATCCTGCGCTCGATCCCGAACAAGCTCGCGGGTGTGATCGCGATGTTCTCGGCGATCATCGTGCTGGTGTTCCTGCCCTGGCTCGATACCGCCAAGACCCGATCCTGCAAGTACCGCCCGCTGGCGAAGCAGTTCTTCTGGCTGTTCGTCATCACCTGCATCCTGCTCGGCTATCTCGGCGCGCAGCCGCCCGAGGGCATCTACGTCATTGCAGGACGCATCCTCACGGTCTGCTACTTTGCCTACTTCCTGATCGTGATGCCGCTGCTCTCCCGGATCGAGACGCCGCGGACGCTGCCGAACTCGATCGCCGACGACGTGCTTGCCAAGGCAGGCAAGGCCGCGCCGATGGTTTCGACCGTGATCGCGCTGATGGTCGCCGGCGGGCTGTTCCTCGGCAGCGCGCAGAGCGCCCGTGCCGAGGACGAGACGCCGCCCTCGCAGTCCTGGTCGTTCGCCGGCCCTTTCGGCAAATATGACCGCGGCGCCCTGCAGCGCGGCCTGAAGGTCTACAAGGAAGTCTGCTCGAACTGCCACGCGCTGTCCTACATCGCGTTCCGCAATCTCGGCGATGTCGGCGGTCCCGGCTATTCGGAGGCGCAGACCAAGGCGCTGGCGTCCGAATACAAGATCAAGGACGGGCCGAACGACCAGGGCGAGATGTTCGAACGGCCGGGGCGGCCGGCCGACTATTTCCCCTCGCCATTCCCGAATGAGCAGGCCGCACGTGCGGCCAATGGCGGCGCGGCGCCGCCGGATCTCTCGCTCATCGCGAAATCGCGCTCCTATGAGCGCGGCTTCCCCTGGTTCATCTTCGACTTCTTCACCCAGTTCCAGGAACAGGGCCCGAACTATATCGTGGGCATCCTGACCGGCTTCGAAGACAACCCGCCGGCGGGCGTCACCATTCCCGACGGCTCGTACTACAACAAGTACTTCCCGGGGCACGCCATCAAGATGCCGAAGCCGCTCTCGGACGGTCAGGTGACCTTCGACGACGGCTCGCCCGCGACCGTGCAGCAATATGCCCACGACGTTGCGACCTTCCTGATGTGGGCCGCCGAGCCGCATATGGAGGAACGCAAGCGCCTGGGCCTGCAGGTGTTCATCTTCCTGATCATCTTTGCCGGCCTGATGTACTTCACCAAGAAGAAGGTCTGGGCCGACGCGCACTGAAGTGGCGTTCGAGCACGACATGCAAGAATAGGGAAGGCCCCCGAATGGGGGCTTTTCTATTAGGGGCACCGTCATTCCGGGGCGATGCGATGGCATCGAACCCGGAATCTCGAGACTCCGGGTTCGCGCTTCGCGCGCCCCGGAATGACGGAGCAAGATAGCTGACTGTGAATTGCGTCCGCGCGCGAGAACCGCCAAAATGGGCGCCAATTCCCCTGTCAGAAAATCCCGCGGAGGAACCATGGGTACGATCATCACCTTCAAGCGTCCGGACGGCAAAGAGGCTTCCGGCTATCTCGCCAATGCTGCGCGCGGCAATGCGCCGGGCGTGGTGGTGATCCAGGAATGGTGGGGCCTGCAGGACCAGATCAAGGGCATGTGCGATCGCTTCGCCCGCGCCGGCTTCGACGCGCTGGCGCCCGATCTCTACAAGGGCATCGTGGTGCCCTATCACGACACCGATGCGGCAGCCAGGGAGATGAACTCGCTGGATTTCATGGATGCCACCACCCAGACCGTGCGCGGCGCCGTGCAGTACCTGTCGCGGAACGGCGCCAAGGTGGGGCTCACCGGATTCTGCCTCGGCGGCGCCGTGACGGTGATCGGCGCCACCAAGATCCCCGAGCTTGCCGCCGGCGTGGTGTTCTACGGCATCCCGCCGGAGCAGGCGGCGAAGCCCGCCGACGTCAAGATTCCGCTGCAAGGCCATTTCGCCACCAAGGACGACTGGTGCACCCCTGCGCTGGTCGACGCCTTCGAGAAGGGCATGAAGGCCGCCGGCAAGTCGCTCGAGCTCTACCGCTACGACGCCGAGCACGGCTTTGCCAACGAGCAGCGGATGACCGTTCATGACCGCGAGGCCGCCGAGCTCGCCTGGGGCCGCGCCACGGAGTATTTCGCCAAGCATCTGGGGTAACGGCGCTTCGATGACGAAGGCATCGAGGCGCGGGCCTATTGGCGGGTGCGTCGGTTCTACGAGCATTCGTCTTCACGACCTTTCGAGGCCGGGCTCCCTTGACGTCCCCCGGCCGCCATGGTGTGTTCCCCCCATGAGCACCGTTTCCCGTCCCGCCGGACTGTGGTGGCCCACCTTCTAGAAGGTGGCCGGTGCGATTTGCTGAAATCTGATCGTCGAAGGCCGCCACCCAGCGCGGCGGCCTGTTCCCTGTCCTGTGTGGCGTTCCCTCGGCAAGTTTCGTAAGAGGATCACATGAACAGGACAGTCTTCTCCCTGCCCGAACGCTCCGACTACCGCAGCCGCGGCGGCCTCGCCGTCACGCGGCTGGCGGAGCAGTTTTCCGGCGGTGCGACCCGGCTCGACGCGCTGATCGAGCGGCTCGACCGTCGCCGCGGCGTGGTGCTCTCGTCGGGCACCACGGTGCCCGGACGCTATGAAAGCTTTGATCTCGGCTTTGCCGACCCGCCACTCGTGCTCGAAACAAAGGGTGTCGATTTCAAGCTTTCGGCCCTGAATGCGCGCGGCGAGGTGCTGATCGCATTCCTGGCCGATGTGCTGCGTGACGAGGCCGTGGTTATCACGGAAAAGGCGGCAGCCGGCCTTACCGGCCGCATCATCCGCGGCGCGGCACCGGTCGACGAGGACCAGCGCACCCGCCGCGCCAGTGTGATGTCGCTGGTGCGCGACCTCATCAAAGGCTTCGGTGCCAATGACGATCCACTGCTCGGCCTGTTCGGCGCCTTTGCCTACGACCTCGTGTTCCAGATCGAGGACCTCGTGCAGAAGCGGCCGCGCGAGGCCGACCAGCGCGACATCGTGCTCTACGTCCCCGACCAGCTGCTGGTCTACGACCGCGCAACCGCGCGCGGCGTGGTCCTGAGCTACGACTTTGCCTGGAACGGCAAATCGACCACGGGCCTGCCGCGTGACACCGCGGAAAGCGCCTATGCCAAAACCCCGCGGCAGGGTTTCGCCGACCATGCGCCCGGCGAATACCAGGCGACCGTCGAGATCGCGCGCGCCGCCTTTGCCCGCGGCGACCTGTTCGAGGCGGTGCCGGGGCAGCTGTTCGGAGAGCCCTGCGAGCGCTCGCCTGCGGAGGTGTTCCAGCGGCTCTGCCGCATCAATCCGTCGCCATACGGCGCGCTGATGAATCTCGGCGACGGCGAGTTCCTGGTTTCCGCATCGCCCGAGATGTTCGTGCGCTCCGACGGCCGCCGGGTCGAGACCTGTCCGATCTCCGGCACCATCGCGCGCGGGACGGACGCGATCGGGGACGCCGAGCAGATCAGGCAGCTCCTGAACTCGGAGAAAGACGAGTTCGAGCTCAACATGTGCACCGACGTCGACCGCAACGACAAGGCGCGCGTCTGCGTGCCCGGCACCATCAAGGTGCTGGCGCGGCGGCAGATCGAGACCTACTCGAAGCTGTTCCACACCGTCGATCATGTCGAGGGCATGCTGCGGCCGGGCTTCGATGCGCTGGATGCCTTCCTCACCCATGCCTGGGCCGTCACGGTGACCGGCGCCCCGAAACTCTGGGCCATGCAATTCGTGGAGGATCACGAGCGCTCGCCGCGGCGCTGGTATGCCGGCGCCATCGGCTGCGTCAATTTCGACGGCAGCATCAACACCGGGCTGACCATCCGCACCATCCGCATGAAGGATGGGCTGGCCGAGGTGCGGGTCGGCGCCACCTGCCTGTTCGACTCGGACCCGGCCGCGGAGGACCGCGAATGCCAGGTCAAGGCGGCGGCGCTCTTCCAGGCGCTGCGCGGCGATCCGCCCAAGCCGCTGTCCTCGACCGCGCCCGATGCCACGGGAAGCGGCAAGCAGGTGCTCCTGATCGACCATGACGACAGTTTCGTGCACATGCTGGCCGATTATTTCCGCCAGGTCGGTGCCAACGTCACCGTGGTCCGATACGTGCATGCTCTCGACATGCTCAAGGACAAGAAATGGGACCTCTTGGTGCTGTCGCCGGGTCCCGGCCGGCCGGAGGATTTCAAGATTTCCTCGACCATTGATGCCGCGATCGCAAAAAAACTGCCGATCTTCGGGGTCTGCCTTGGGGTGCAGGCGATCGGCGAGTATTTCGGCGGCGAGCTCGGCCAGCTTGCCCAGCCGGCACATGGGCGACCCTCGCGAGTTCAGGTGCGGGGCGGGCGCTTGATGCGGAGCCTGCCCAATGAGATTGTGATCGGCCGCTACCACTCGCTCTATGTCACGAGCGACAGCATGCCCGAGGTGCTCACCGTGACGGCCAGCACCGAGGACGGAGTTGCCATGGCCATCGAGCACAAGAACCTGCCGGTCGGCGGGGTGCAATTCCACCCGGAATCGCTGATGTCGCTCGGCGGCGAGGTGGGCCTGCGGATCGTGGAGAATGCATTTCGGCTCGGCGAGACCGTGAATTGAGGATGGATTGGTGTAAGATTGTATCCTCCGTCATTCCGGGCCGCGCCCGGAATCTCGAGATTCCGGGCGCGATGCCCCGCAACGCCCCGGAATGACGTTGATTAGAAAGAGACCTGTATGACTTTTGACCTTGATCTGAAGGCGGCCGTCCGCACCATCCCGGATTACCCTAAGCCGGGAATCCTGTTTCGTGACATCACCACGCTCTTGGCCGACGCCCGCGCCTTCCGACGCGCGGTCGACGAACTGGTGAATCCTTGGGCCGGCTCGAAAATCGACAAGGTCGCCGGCATCGAGGCGCGGGGATTCATCCTGGGTGGTGCGGTGGCGCATCAGCTCTCCGCCGGCTTCGTGCCGATCCGGAAGAAGGGCAAGCTGCCCCACACCACCGTGCGCATCGCCTATTCGCTGGAATATGGCATCGACGAGATGGAGATGCATGCGGACGCCGTGCATCCGGGCGAGCGCGTCATTCTGGTCGACGACCTCATTGCAACCGGTGGGACTGCGGAAGGCGCCGTGAAGCTTTTGCGCCAGATCGGCGCCAATGTGGTCGCAGCCTGTTTTATCATCGACCTGCCTGATCTCGGCGGCGCCGCCAAGTTGCAGGCGATGGACGTGCCGGTGCGCACGCTGATGGCGTTCGACGGGCATTGAGCCGTGCAGCCGAAATGCTGCATCGTGGCGGCTAGCCCTGCGCGTCCGGGAGCGCCGTCTTGCTGAACACGAAATTGTTGCAGTAGCCCTTGGCCTTCCAGAACCATTCGCCGTCCTGTTTCTGATGGACCGCGGCGTCGAAGGTCGCGACCGGAAGCAGGCTGTTGCCGGCGATGAAATGGCCCGCATAGCCGAGCCCGTTCAGATAGGCGAACACGTCCTCGACGCTGAAACCGTCGAGGTGCCGGTTCTCGCATTCGAAAATGAGCAGCGGCGACTGCTCGCGCAGGATGCGCTCGGCGCCCTTGAAGACCTCGAGCTCGGCGCCTTCCACGTCGACCTTGATGAAGGCGATCCGCTCGCCTTGCGCGAAATAATCATCGAGCCGGACCATCGGCACCGAGATGGTATCGAAATCGGTCGCGCCCGCGGTCTTGCTCACCAGCGAGGCGCCCGGCGAGTGGCCTTTCGGCACGAACAGATCGGCGTGACCCGGTTTTGAGAACACGGCCTTCTGCTCGACCGTAACATTGTCGAGCTGGAGGCTGCGGGCGAGCCTGCCAAGCAGCTCTGCGAATTGCGGCTGCGGCTCGAAGGCGACCACCCGGCCTTTCCGGCACCAGCGGGCGAGCCAGAAGACAAAGCTGCCCTTGTTGGCGCCGATGTCGCAGACCGTATCGGTGCTGCGCAGATGCCGGCGGATGAGGCGGAACTCGATCCGCTGGGCCAGGAACCGGGCTTTCAGCCCGCGGACCAGGAAGTGCTGGCTGTCCCGCGACAGCCATGAAACGAGGTTTGGCACGGTCGATGATCTATGATTGCTGCAGGATCAGGCTCAGTTCGAGCTCGCGAAAGGCGAAATAATTGCGCCGGATCCATTGATGGAGTTCGGTCGATGAATCCTTCTCTTGGCGCAGATAGTCGGTGAAGGAGAAGCTGAGCCGGTCGATATAGGTCTTCAGGAATGTCGGCAGCGCGCTCACGCGCAGCACGCGACCCGTCGCGAACGCGTCCGGCAGTTCGCCGCGCACGACAAATTCGTTGTCGACGACGATCAGGCGCGAGGGCGGAAGCTGCCGTTGCAGCGTTTGGTGGCCGCGCGCCGAGACGCGGTCGACATCGGCGGCAAACAGCATGATCGGCGCCACGCGGCGCCGCGCCGCCTCCTTCATGAAACCGATCTCTTCCGACATCTTGAAGAACTCGTCGAAGGCGTGGAATCCGAGGTCGATCACCTTGGCGATGCCGTCATCGACGATGATGCGGTCCATCAGCTGCATCTTGCCGATCGTGTCGTCGATCTCGGCCGTCTCGGTGACGTTCGGCAGGTAGTCCAGCAGCGAGGGTTCTTTCAGGTTGACGTCGAAGGCGGCAACCTTGCCATTCTTGAGCAGCAGGAATTCGGTCAGGAGGCGCGCGATCAGGGTCTTGCCGACCTGCGGGCGCGGCGAGCAGATGATATAGACCGGAGTTGCGGGCATCTTCCGCTATATCAGGCGAAATTCGCGTCCGATCCAGCCCCCAATGGAAGGTGCAGCGAATTATTTTTCGCTGCCGCGCACGCCGACCTTGCCGCTGCCGACGAGGTCGGTCAGCTTGATGCGATCGAACTCGCTCCAGACATTGGCGAGCCAGTGCCGGACGTAGCCCCGCAGCACGAAGGAGTAGTTTGCAGCCTCGTCGCGCGTGCCCTTGTTGGCGACGAATTTGAGGAAGGGAACGGAGGCCACCTCGACCTGCTCGAACGCCATTTCGTTGAGCTTGGGGATGGTCAGCTCGGTGGCATCCTTGATGCGGTGGAAGTAGGAATTATAAGTCGACTGGTCCCACTCGAAGAAGCTGGTGTTGTTGATGAAATTCTTCACCAGGAAATATTTCGCGCCGGTCATGAAATTCGCGGTCTCCGCGATCTCGTCCAACGAGGCGATCGAGGGGCCCAGGATATGGAACACGGCAAAGGTGATCTGTCCGGCCCGGGCGGCATCGAGAAAACCGATATCGCGCAAGGAGGCGAGCGCCGGCGACAAGAGGCCGGCGCGCACGTCGATCACGGTCACCGACGGGCTCGCCGTGTTGAGCGTGTCGAAGATCTTCATCTGGTCGGCCGTCGCCGTCATGTCGACGATCTCGGTGATGTCGGGGTGAAACCGCTTCAAGGTGCCGCGCGGAGACTCGGTGTCGAACGCACGCGTCGGCACGTTGTTGGCGCTGAAATAGTCAAGCACGGTGCGCGAGACCGTGGTCTTGCCGACCCCGCCTTTGTCCGCGCCCACCACGATCACTGCCGGCTTTGCCATGTCCCACCCTCAAGAAAGCTCACGCCGATCGGAAAGCGCGATCAGCCAATCCCCATATCTGCTATGGGCGCGAACATGGCAGAAACAAGGGGGAATTCAAATCAATCGCGCGCCGCTTTCGCCATTGGCACGGAATATGTTGATCTGTCGAGAAAAGATATATTGGAGTCTAATGCGGTCCCCAGGGACCTGTGGGGTTGCCTGCGGGATCGCCCGTAGGATTACCGGCGGGATTTCCCCACGGGCTGTGCGAGGGGGCCGATCTGCCCGGGGTGCCGGCATCGTTCCAGGGCCCGGACGGCAAGGGCGGCGGCTGTTGGCCGCTGTGCGGCTGACCCGCCTGGTCATCCTGCGTGTCCGACGGATGCATGGGCAGAGCGAGCGGGCCGAGATAGTGGCCGCCGGCATATTTCACCAGCGCTTGCACCCGGGCTTCGACGGACGGATGGGTTGCGAACAGGTCGGCAAAGCCTTCGCGCGGGTTGTCGAGGCAGAGTTCCATGACGGCCGAGGTCGCCCCGGGCAACTCGCCGCGGCCTTCGATCTTGCGCAGCGCTGAAATCATCGCATCGGGATTCTTGGTCAATTCGACCGATCCGGCATCCGCCAGATACTCGCGGGAACGCGACAATGCGAGCCGCACCAACTGCGAGAGCGCCCAGGCGAGCACGATCAGGACCACGGCCAGGATGATGATCAGGATCGCGCCGCCGCCCGAGCTCTTGCGATCGCTGCTGCCGGAGTCGGAGGACGAGGAGCCTGATGACCTCGACCAGGACGAGCCGCCGGAGCTCCAGCCCCAACCATTGAAGAACACCCGGAACAACAATTCGGCGAAGAAGCCGACTACGCCCGCGATGACGACGGCGATCACCATCATCTGCACGTCGCCATTCTTGATGTGGGTGAGCTCGTGGCCGAGCACCGCCTCCATCTCCTGGTCGTTCAAGGTGTTGAGCAGGCCGGTGGTGACGGTGACCGCATATTGCTTCGGATTTAATCCGGTCGCATAGGCGTTGAGCGCCTCGCTGTCGACCAGCTTCAGCTTCGGCATCGGAATGCCGCGGGAGATGCAGAGGTTTTCCAGGAGATTGTAGAGCCGCGGCTGCTCCTGCCGCGTCACGTCGGTCCCGCCGGTGACGGCGTCGATGATCTTCTGGTGGAAAAAATAGGCGATCACGATCCAGAGCGCGGCGGCACCGGTCGACAACGGCAGCGAGCGGATCAAGTCGCGCAAGGCTGCCCGCAGGTAATAGTCGGCCGGCGCGCCGGCATCATTGACCACCTCGATGATCAGCGCGCCGGCATAGACGATGACGTAGACCAGCAGGAACAGGCCCGCCAGCAGGATCGTCGAGCGGGTCTTGTTCGCAGCGATATGGGTATAGAGACCGTAGGCGGCCATGCATCAGGCTCCGTCAGGCACCGGCCGCACCGTCATTCCGGGGCGGTCCGAGAGGACCGAACCCGGAATCTCGAGATTCTCAGGTGCGCAATTGCGCACCGTAGTTCGATGCTACGCATCGCCCCGGAATGACGGGAGTCACTGGCATCCCGTTGCGCAAGGCAATGCGCCTCAGAACTTCACGCTCGGGGCAGCCTCGACTTCGGTGCGGCTGGCGCCGAGATCGAAGAAATCCTTGCGGGTGAAGCCGAACATGCCGGCGAACAAGGCGGCCGGCATCTGCTGGATCGAGGTGTTGTACTCCTGGACCGCATTGTTGAAGAAGCGGCGGCTGGCGGCGATCTTGTTCTCGAGATCGGAGAGCTCGGCCGCGAGCTGCTGGAAGTTGGCGTTGGCCTTGAGGTCCGGATAGGCTTCCGACAGCGCGATCAGCCGGCCGAGCGCCCCGCTGAGCTGGGTCTCCGCAGCCGAAACCTGCGCCGGCCCTTGCGCCGACATGGCCGAATTGCGCGCCTTGATGACATCGTCGAGCGTGCCGCGTTCATGCGCCGCGTAGCCCTTGACGGTCTCGACCAGGTTCGGGATCAGATCGTGGCGCTGCTTGAGCTGCACGTCGATGTCGGCAAAGGCCTGGTTGACGCGCTGGCCGAGCGCGACCAGCCGGTTGTAGGCGCCAAGCGCAAACAGCACGAGAACGACAATGATGCCGAGAACGATCCAGCCGGTCGACATGGAAGGGCTCCTGATTGCGACTTTGAGCGGTCAGTTTAGCGGGCGCCGGCCAACAGCGGCGAGGTGGGTATGGTATTGTCTTAGTCGCGCGCAAGGCGGGTTGAGTTCAATGGTTAACCCCTTCAACGGGCTATCTTTCCTCCACCACCGCGCCATCCCCCCAGCGCCAGCGCCGGGCCACCGCATAGCCGGTCTTGTCGCGGCGGGGCACTTTCGCGATTCGGACGCCGTGGGGCGTGCAGAGTTTCGCCGAAACCTCGACCTTGCCGACGGCAGGCTCTGCCAGCACGCGGGCGGGTCGGCTTGGAACGGGCGCGCGGGTCACGATGCAATAGGAAAATTTCTCGTCCTCGAACGGCAATTCCGCGCCCTTGATCGCCTTGTGCGCGCGCGAGCGCGGGAGGCGCTGGGCGAAATGACACCAGTCGGGCGCGATCAGCGGGCAGGCGGAATCGTGCGGGCAGGGCGCGGCGACGCGGGCGCCATTCGCGATCAATTGCGCGCGCGCCGCCACGATCCGCGCATAGCCGGCCGGCGTGCCGGGCTCCACGAGCAGGAGCGCGTCGCTGGTCTTGCTCCACGCAAGCGCGACCAGCTCGTCGCGCTCGGTCTCGGTGAGCTCGCCGATCACATAGCTCGCGACGACGAGATCGGCGGCGTCCGATTGCGCGAGCACGGATCGCGCTTCGCCTGAGCCGTAGTCCAGTTTGCCCAGGCGCGGATCTGCGCGTGCAAGCTCCATTGCGAGCGCGCGCAAGGCGCCGTTGCGGTCGAGCAGGGTAAGGCGTTGCAACGAGGGAAACGCTTCCGCCGCGGCAAAGCTTGCCGTGCCCGGTCCGGCGCCGATATCGAGCAGGCTTTGCGGCGCGAAATCGGGTCGCAGCTCGAAAAAAGCATTCAGGCAGGCGGTGACCGCGGCATAGGTCGCGGGCATGCGCGCCAGCGCATAGGCCAGCGCATCGGTCTCGGTCCTGATCGCGCCGGAGCCGCCGCCGTCGCGGTAGGTTCTCGAAATCACCGCCGCGCGTGCCGCCGCATCATTGCGCGACAGGCCGTGAAGCCTGCCATCGAGCGCGGCTTTCAGCGGAGCCGGCAGGCTGGGGGAGATCATGCCGTCGTCCTCAGTGATTCCGGGGCGATGCGAAGCATCGAACCCGGAATCTCGAGATTCTCAGGTGCGCGATTGCGCACCCTGGTTCGATGCTTTGCATCGCCCCGGAATGACGGTCACCTCGTCACGCGACGTTCTGGTCGAGAATCTTCGTCGCCCCTTCGAGGTCGACCGACACCAGCTGCGATACGCCGCGCTCGGCCATGGTGACGCCGAACAGGCGGTTCATCCGCGCCATGGTGATCGGGTTGTGGGTGATGATGATGAAGCGGGTCTCGGTCGAGCCGGTCATCTCGTGCAACAGGTTGCAGAAGCGTTCGACGTTGTGGTCGTCGAGCGGCGCGTCGACCTCGTCCAGCACGCAGATCGGCGAGGGATTGGTGAGGAACACCGCAAAGATCAGGGCCAGCGCCGTGAGCGCCTGCTCGCCGCCCGACAGCAGCGAGAGCGATTGCGGCTTCTTGCCGGGCGGCTTGGCGATGATTTCCAGGCCCGCTTCCAGCGGATCCTCGCTCTCGATCAGATGCAATGCCGCCTCGCCGCCGCCGAACAGCTCGGTGAACAGCCGCTTGAACTGCGTGTTGACGCTTTCGAAGGAGGACAGCAGGCGCTCGCGCGCCTCGCGGTTGAGGCTCTGGATGCCCTGGCGCAGCCGCTTGATGGCCTCGACCAGGTCGTCGCGCTCGGTGGCGAGCGTGGTGTGCTGGGTCTCGACCTCGCGCAACTCCTCTTCGGCGCGCAGGTTCACCGCGCCGAGCCGCTCGCGGTCGCGGCGCAGCTTTTCGAGATTTTCCTCGATCTCGGCTAGCGGCGGCAGCTCGGTGTTCGGCTCGATCTCGGCCATTGCGGCAACGCCCTGCGGCTCGATCTCCAGCATGTCGTGGATCTCGCGCTCGACATCGGCCAGGCGCCGTCGCGCGCCTTCCATGCGCTCCTCGGCGCGGGCGGTGGCTTCGCGCGCGGCCGAAAACGCCTCCAGCGACGCCTTCGCCATGCGGTCGGTCTCGGCCATCGCGGCTTCCGCCATGGCCAGCGCATCCGCCGCGACGCGGCGGTCGCTCTCGGCATGCTCGATCTCGCTGATCAGCGCGGTGCGCTTTTCGGCAAAGAATTCCGGCGCGTTTTCGAGCTCGGCGCGCTCGGCCGTCACCTCGGTGATGCGGGCCTCGATGGTCTCGACCTGGGAGCCGGCGCTGGCCTTGCGGTTCTGCCATTGGTTGCGCTCGGCGATGATCGCCTGCACGCGGCGATCGGCGAGCTCGGCCTCGCGGGCCAGGGCCTGCGCCTCGGCGCGCACCTGGGCGGCAAGCCGGCGATGGCCCTCGATCTCGCCGCGGACGGCGGCGAGTTGCTGCTCGGTCTCGACGTTGGCCGGCATTTCCTCCAGCGCCGCCGTCGCATTCTGGTGGGCGGCATAGGCTTCGGCGAGGTCGGCTTCGAGGCGCGAGCGCGCCTCGGTGAGGGCCGATTTGCGCGCGGCGTGGCGGTTGATCTCGCGCTCGGCGGCGGCATGGCGCTCGCGCGCGCTGTCGGCCTCGCGCTGGGCGGCGCGGCCGGCCTCCCGCGCGGCGCTTTCGGCGGAGGCGGCGGCGCGCAGTTCGGCTTCCGCCATCTCCAGCGCCTGGCGCTTGGCGGCGAGATCGCCCTTCGCCTGCTCCAGCTCATTTTCGATGTCGACGAGGCGGGCGCGCTCGGCAAGCCGCCGCGCCGCGCCGGTCGGCGCATGGGCCGCCGCGACAAAGCCGTCCCAGCGCCAGACGTCGCCATCGGTCGACACCAGCCGCTGGCCGACCTTCAGCAACGCGGCAAGCTCCGTACCGCGTTCCTTGGCGACGACGCCGATCTGCGCCAGACGCCGCGCCAGCTCCGGCGGCGCCTGCACGCGCGCCGCCAGCGGCTCGATCCCCTCGGGCAGGGCCGGGTCCTCGCCGGAGGCGCCGACCAGCGTCCAGTGCATCGGCGCCGAGGCATCGACCGGCGCGTCGAGGTCGTCGCCGAGCACGGCGCCGAGCGCCTTCTCGAAGCCCTTCTCGACGGTGACGCCGTCGATGATCGGCGGCCACAGATTCTTGGTGGCGCTGGTGACCAGTTTTGCGATGGTGCGCGCCTCGGTCTCCAGCCGCTGCACCCGCTTCTCCGCCTCGGACAGCGGGGCGCGGGACGCTTCCAGCGTCTGCCGGGTGGCCGCATGCGCCTGTTCGGCCGTTTGCGCGGCCATTTCGGCCTGCAGGCGGTTTTCCTGCGCGCTCTCCATGGCGGCGGCGAGCGTGTCGATGTCGCCGAGACCGACGGTCTCCTGCGCGAGCTTTTCCTCCTCGCGGGCAACGTTGGCGATCTCCTGCTCGAGCCGCGCCAGCCGGTCGCGGTGGCTGCGCACGGACGCCTCGAGCTGGTTGCGCTTGGCGGTGAGGTCGGCGAGCGCGGTGGTCAGCTCGGCGAACATCCGCTCCGAGGAGGCCAAGGTCGCCTCGGCCTCGGCCACGCGCTCGTCGACGCCGCTGCGGCGCTCGACGCGCGACTTGATCTCTTCCTTGAGCTCGGCGTCCTCGGTCTCGAGCCGCTGCAAGGCGACATCGGCATCGGAGGTCTGCTGCCGCTCGCGGGCGATGTCGGCGGCGAATTGGTTGAGGCGGCGGTCGAGCTCGCCGACGCGCTCTTTCGCGCGCGCTTCCTCGCGGTCGAGCATGTCGCGCGCATTGTTGAGCCGCTGCAGGGTCGCGGCGGCGCGCGCCTCGGCATCGCGCAGGGCCGGCAGCTCGGAGGCGCGGATCGCCTGGATACGCGCGGCCTCCGCCTGCTCGCGGGTGCGCTCGGCCATATCGCGGACGGTGAGGTCGTGCTGTTGGGCGGCGTCGTTGACCTCGGCATGCGCCTGCATCCAGCGCAGATGATAGAGCGTCGCCTCGGCCTTGCGCACCTTGGCAGCGACCTCGCGGTAGCGGATGGCCTGGCGTGCCTGCTTCTTCAAACCATCCATCTGGCCCGAGAGCTGGCCGATCACGTCCTCGACGCGGGTGAGGTTGGTTTCGGCCGCCTTGAGCCGCAGCTCAGCCTCATGGCGGCGGGCGTGCAGGCCGGCGACGCCGGCGGCATCCTCCAGCACGCGACGGCGCTGCTCGGGCTTGGCCTGGATGATCTCGCCGATCTTGCCCTGGTGGACGAGCGCCGGCGAGCGGGCGCCGGTCGCGGCATCCGCAAACAACAGCTGCACGTCGCGGGCGCGCACGTCGCGGCCGTTGATGCGGTAGACCGAGCCTGATTCGCGCTCGATACGGCGGGAGATCTCCAGGAGCTGGCTGTCGTTGACCGCAGCCGGCGCGGTGCGCTCGGTATTGTCGATGGTCATCACCACTTCGGCGTGGTTGCGCGCCGGGCGGTTGCCGGACCCGGCGAAGATCACCGCATCCATGTCGGCGGCGCGCAGCGACTTGTGCGAGGTCTCGCCCATGGCCCAGCGCAGCGCTTCGACCAGGTTCGATTTGCCGCAGCCGTTCGGACCGACAACCCCCGTGAGGCCGGGTTCGATCACGAAGTCGGTGGGTTCAACGAACGACTTGAATCCGTGGAGACGAAGACGCGTGAGTTTCATAAATCTCGCATTCTCTGTTGGCAGGGCGCGAATCTTCCTTGCCCGACAATACCATAGATGGCACTTCGGATGGGGTGGATACACAACCTCAAGCGCCGTCAAGGCGGCGACAATGGCTGCCCCCAGCCGTCAGAGCAACCGACCCCGGGTGCTTTTCCCAAGGCTTTTGCGAGACTTATGATTGCGGCTGAATCCTGTGGAGGAATCAGCTCTTGAGAAGCGGGTTGATCTTCTTCTCGAATTCCTCGATCGAGGCTTCGCCCTTGATCTTCTCGCCGTTGATGAAAAAGGTCGGCGTCGAATCGACCTTCAACACCTCGCTTGCGTATTTCTGGTCGGCGGCGATCTTGTCGAGCAGCGCCTGGTCCTTCAGGCAATCTTCCACCTGCTGCTGGCTGAGGCCCGCCTGCTTGCCGATTCGGGTCAGGCTCTCGGTGGTATTTTTCATCACCCAATCGCTCTGCGATTTGAACAGGAGGTCGGTGACGGCGAAATATTTGTTTGCGTCGCCATTGGCGATGCAGCGCGACAGCATGGAGCCGGCGGCAGCCTTGATGTCGAGCGGGAACTCGCGGAACACGTAGCGCACCTTGCCGGTGTCGACGAACTCCGCCTTGATCTTCGGGAACACCTGGTCGTTGAACGCCGCGCAATGCGGGCAGGTCATCGATGCGTATTCCGTGATGGTCACCTTGGCGTCTGCGGGGCCGAGCGCCATGTCAGGCAGCGACTGCGGCTTGGCGACATCGGTCGCGCTCTGGGCATAGGCCCCCGAGATCAACCGCAGCGGCGAGAAGCCAGCCAGCGCGGCGAGGCCAGTCAGTGACAGGGCGGTGGTAAAGGCGCGGCGGGTGATAATCACGGTCAGCTCCCGGATTGGCGCATCCGCGCCCAAGAAACAGGTTCCAATTGAGACGCCGTTCGCTAGCCAAAAACGGCCAGCGTGGCAATGGCGGGCTTGGCCGCCAGCTCCTTCGAAAAGCGTCAATTTCGCTTGATCGCGGCCCCCAGCCGCGCCAGCGCATCCTTGAGCGCGTCGTCCTCGACGGCCGAGAGCGTTTCGGCGACCTGTTTCACCGCGGCTGGATCCGGCGGCCGGGGCGGCGGGCGGCGGTTCCGGCGCGACAGCGGCGCCTGGCGCAGCGCGATCCGTCCCACCGCATGCCAGCCGAAGAAGCGGTTGACCCGCTCCAGGATCACATCCGAGCGGTGCTGGATCTCCAGCGCCATCGGGCCCTCCACCCGCAGCACCAGCGTCGCCGGCTCCTGGGGCTGGCCCTCGACCGGCCGCGGCCACTGCATCTTCAGCGGCTCCGCATGATCGGCGATGTCCTTGCCTGCGATCTCCGGCCAACGCGTCACGAGCTCACGCGCGGCAAAGCCCTGCCTGGCATAGGCGTCGGAAAACACGTCGCTGAGCAGGAGCGAAAGCGGTTTTGCAGTGATACGGCCGGGTCTGGACATGGGGCGTTACTAGCATGTCGCAATCGCCGCCGTCATGGCCGGGCTTGAGGGCGAAGCGCCGCCTTGGACCGGGAAGCTCCCGGCTGGCCAGGCGTGGCTGCACCGGAAGAAAGACGTGGATGCCCGGGTCCGGCCCAGGCACGACAGCGAGGGAGTTGCGCTAAGGTGCATCCATGAATCCTGCTGGTGCTATGAAGAAGAGGCCGCGCACTGAAACGGCAGCGGCCGCCGGCCGCCCCGCGCTGCTGCTCGCCTGGTACGACCGCCATCGCCGCCGGCTGCCCTGGCGGGCATTGCCGGGGGTGCGGCCCGATCCGTATCGGGTCTGGCTCTCCGAGATCATGCTGCAGCAGACGACCGTGAAGGCGGTCGGGCCCTATTTCGAGAAGTTCACGGCGCGCTGGCCCGACGTCGCGTCACTCGGGCGCACCTCGCTCGATGAGGTGCTGCGGCTGTGGGCGGGGCTCGGCTATTACTCGCGTGCGCGCAATCTGCACGCCTGCGCGGTCGCGGTGCTGCGCGAGCATGGCGGGGCCTTCCCGGACAGCGAAGAGGGCCTGCTCACGCTGCCGGGGATCGGGCCCTACACTGCAGCGGCGATTGCGGCGATCGCCTTCGACCGCCGCACCATGCCGGTCGACGGCAATATCGAGCGCGTGGTGTCGCGGCTGTTTGCGGTCGAAGAGGCGCTGCCACAGGCCAAGCCTCTGATCCGGCAGCTGGCGGCGACGCTGCTCGGCGAGAGCCGCGCCGGCGACAGCGCGCAGGCGCTGATGGACCTCGGCGCGTCCATCTGTACGCCGAAGAAGCCGGCCTGCGCGCTGTGCCCGCTGATGGAGGGTTGTGCAGCGCGCGAACAGGGCACGCAGGAGAGCTTTCCGCGCAAGGCCGCCAAGAAGACCGGCGCGCTGCGCCGCGGCGCCGCCTTCGTGGTGAGGCGGGGTGAGGAGCTCCTGGTGCGCACGCGCGCCGAGAAGGGCCTGCTCGGCGGCATGACCGAGGTACCTGGCTCCGACTGGATTGCCGAGCAGGATGACAAGGCCGCGCGCGACCAGGCGCCGGCGCTGCCAGGCGTCGTACGCTGGCACCGCAAGACGGGCGTCGTCACCCACGTCTTCACGCATTTTCCACTGGAGCTCGTGGTCTACACGGCGGAGGTGCCTTCACGCACCCGCGCGCCCGCCGGCATGCGCTGGGTGCCGATCGCAACGCTGGCCGACGAGGCCTTTCCAAACCTGATGCGCAAGGTGATCGCTCACGGGCTCGGCGCGCGGGCGCCTCGCTGATCCCTCTGCGCTTCAGGCGGCGTTGGTGCGCGGCACGATCGGCGGCTTGTCATTGAGTGCGTCGACCTGGAAGCCGGCGACCCGCTTGTAGTTGGCGGCGATGTCTTCCAGCTCCTGCCGCGACAGCACGTCGGTGACGACTTCATAGCCGTTGGGCGCGCGCTCCTCGACC